>JACCDN010567829.1_pt1 | contig 55246 bp, 29 predicted proteins | sample 7441691 | NCBI WGS metagenome assembly JACCDN01 (sample SAMN15323439, study PRJNA562643) | freshwater metagenome | isolation source: river surface water | place: USA:Blue River Watershed | collected 2017-08-16 | reverse complement strand
TATATTATCTGGTGTTGCCGCTACTTGAGATTCAAAAAGCTGGCTTAGGGTATTGCCGCCAACAAAATCACTGGTAGTTTGGTTCCACTCATAAACTAACTGTTGATATGTTTCTAGATCCAAATAACTTAATCCTTGAAGGGTACTATCGGGACTCGCATGTAAAAGCTGTTCTAGTAAATATTGATATGTATGGCAATACCTGGCAATAGTTTCCTGTTGAAATAAACTCACGGCATAATTAAAACTACCACAAATGGCTTCACTACTATCATCGACGAACAAGCTAAGATCAAATTTTGCAATTTTATATGCGTCGATTAAACCTTGCTCATAAGGGTTACTAGGATCTAAGCGGCTAATTACTCCGCTAGTAAAGCGCTTGCCAAATGATTGCAAACTAAACATTACCTGAAATATTGGATGTCGGCTAGGATCTCTATTAAGAGCTAATTCATCTACTAGTTTTTCAAATGGCAAATCTTGGTGTAATTGCGCATTGATAATATTATCGGCCAAGTCACTTAAATAACCTTGAATGCTCTGTTGCGGGTTAATGACATTTCGTAAAGCTAAGCTATTTACAAAACAGCCAATTAAATTTTCTACTTGAGTATGCTGGCGATTTGCTACCGGAGTTCCAACTACAATATCGTCCTGGAGACTATAAGCACGTAATAGCAAATTAAATCCAGCAAGTAATAATGTATAAAGGCTAATGCCATAGTGCTTAGCTAAATTACGTAACTCATTACTAAGTTGTTCCGTTAACCTAAAACCTAATTCAGCACCTCTGTAGTTAATTTGACTAGGCCTTGGCCAATCCAAAGGTAAATTTAATGCGCTTACTCCGGATAATTGTTCACGCCAATACCCTAATTGAAGCTCTAAATGTTTTCCGCTTAAAAATTGGCGTTGCCAATGCGCAAAATCGGTATATTGAATCGATAAATCTGGTAGGGTAGTTGCCATTTCAGTGGACTTGGCACTCCTTAGCGCATAATATGCATCCAAATCACGAATAAAAATATCGCTGGACCAACCGTCAAATGCTATGTGATGGACAACCAGCAATAAAAACCTCTCTGAAGTGCCTTTATCAGTGAAAATGCTAATCCGAATTGGGTATTCACTGTCTAATTTAAAGACATGAGATATTTCCTGAGTCAAAAATTCTAGGGCTTGCTTCTGGCTAAATTGGCCCAAATCATTAATCATAATCGGACGCTTTGCTAAGTCAATTACTTCCTGATAAGCAGCATCATTTGCATCGATCTTAATTAGACTATGCAATACGTTATGGCGGGACACCACGTCGATTAGCGCTTGTTTTAACTTAGTATAGTTTACTTCTCTAGCCAATTGGTAGATTAATGGAATATTATAAGCACTACTTCCACCTTCATAATTTTCAATAAACCATAATCTGGCTTGAGAAAATGATAACTCAGCCTGACATGATAAGTTTCGGCTAATAACTTGAGAAGAATCATTCTGATCATTTAGCATTTTTCTGGTATTAACCGAGTTAAGTACATATTCCAATAAACCAGCAATTGTTTTATATCTAAAAATAGTAGTTAAATTAATATTAGCATCAGAAAATAACCGCTGATTGAGCTGATTTAGCAGGTGAATGGCTAAGATTGAATTGCCTCCAAGCCTAAAGAAATCATCGTAAATCCCTATTGAATCCGGACTTATCCCCAAGACTTCGCCATAAATAGCACAAACCTGCTGCTCCAGCTCATTACGCGGGGCAACATGGTTATGCAGCATCAGCTCCCCAGGTTCAGGCAAGGCCTGACGATCCAGCTTACCATTTGCCGTCAATGGTAAACTGGCTAAATAAACTAAACTTCTAGGAAGCATATAATCGGGCAACCGCTCGGCTAAATAAGAAAGAATGGCCTGGGTATCTAATGGCTCATCGGCCACATAATAGCCAATTAAATATTTATTTCCACTACTAGCAATGGCGTTTGCTCCAGACTCTTTAACACAAACCACCGCCTGACGCAATTGAGGATAACTACCCATTACACTTTCAATTTCAGCTAATTCAATTCTATACCCACGAATTTTAACTTGAGTATCATTTCGACCGATATATTCAAGTTCACCATTAGCTAACCAGCGAACTAAATCGCCAGTTTTGTATAATCGTGGACAAGCAAGAACATTCTTTTGACTACTATCATAAAAAGGATTAGCGATAAATTTTTCATTAGTTAATTCTTCCCGGTTTAAATAACCACGTGCCAAACCTAAACCGCCTATATATAGCTCACCAATCGCTCCAATCGGAACTAAGTTTAAATTCCGATCTAAAACATATACTGAAGTATTTGCAATTGGCCTACCTATAATATTATCTATTTTATCTGTAGGGCTAAGTAGATGGCTGCTGGCAATAATGGTTGCTTCACTTGGGCCATAAGTATTATGTATTTGCGCTGAAGTATTAAAATTACAATTTAATGCTTCTCCACCCAATATGATGTGGCGAAGCGAAGTTAATTCAACTAAATTAAATAAGCCTAAATAAGAAGGCGTTGTATTCAAACAATCAATTTGTTTAGCCTTTATATAGCTTGATACTTTACCGATATCTAAAATATCCTGATTAGCAATAATATGTAACTCAGCCCCTGACAATAAGCTCATAAAGATTTGTTCAATTGCTGCATCAAAAACATAATTAGAGGTCAATAACGGACGATTAAACGAAATCCGCTGATTTTGAAAAAGGATTTCATTAACTAAACTTAAATGTTCAATCATTACTCCTTTAGGTACACCAGTGGTACCACTGGTGTAGATAACATATGCAAGATCACTGCCCTCTTGCCTGATTTGCGGCCTGGTGTCCGAGGCTTGGATTCTTAGCTTGGCAACTAGTTGAGGTGCATCGATAAATAATGGCTTAAATTCTAAATCCACTACTTTTTCGGATGAACTCAAATTAGCAAGCATCTGCTCAAATTGTAAATTGGCAATTACTGTTTTTGCGCCACTATCCTTCAACTGATAAGCCAATCGCTCGACTGGTGCTGTAGGGTCTAACGGTAAATATGCTGCCCCAGCCTTAAGCACAGCAAGGATAGCAGCTATCATTTCTGGGGATTTAATTAAACATAGCGCAACTATATCTCCATGCAAAACTTGGTAATTACTTTGCAACAAATTAGCCAATTGATTAGCTTTTTGCTCAAGTTCGCGATAGCTCCATTGCTCCTGGCCAAATACCAGCGCAATCGCCTCTGGGGTTTGCTGTACTTGCTGCTCAACTAATTCATGAATTGTTGTGATCTTGGGTAATAATTGTTGGGTATTATTCCAATCATAAAGTAAAGTTTTAGCCATTTCCGAATCGACCATTTTTAGGGCAGCAGGCCTAATTTCTTCAGCTAAAGAGCCATCTTGAAGTAGCTCAACTATACTAGCTAGTAAATTGGTATAAACTACCAATAGGCTTTGAATACTATTTTGCTTGAACAGTTCATGAGCATAGTTTAAATTTATAATAATCTGCCCGGCAACTTCATATGCAGTTACTGCTAAAGGGTAATCAAGCTTCTCAATTACGCCATCAAAAGCAAAATTCAAATTCCGAATCTCGTCACTAGGCTCAATTGATGGGTAATTTTCAAACACAAAAACACTATCAAACAGACGGCTACGACCAGAATGAAGTGTAGCCAAATTAACATTCCCCCGCGAATTTAATTCATTAATATCATCTTGCAGTTTACGTAAAGTAGCAAGTAATCCGTGTTCAGCATGGTGATCAACGATTATTGGCAAAGTATTGATATATAAACCTACTGAATTTTCAATATTATCAATCGGAAGATTACGTCCAGCTATGGTAGTTCCAACTATTGTGTTTGCCACTCCTCCATAAACAGCTAGTGTCCGATGCCAAGCATATTGTAAAACCGCATTAAGAGTAAGCCCATAACGAACAGATAAAGTCTTGAGCCCGGCATAAGTTGACTCAGCTAAAGTAAGCTCTTCCTCACGAGGTTCTAAAACATGGTGATAATCAGCCAAATTAATAGTTCGTTTTTTTTCTCGTAATAAGCCTTGCAGGCTGTTATATTCTTCCCAACCACTAAGGTAGTCCGTCCAAAATTGGATTTGGCTATTTGCATGTTCTTGCAAATAGTTTTGCGCCATTGCATAACTTTCGTCTTTAGCTATATCTATCAACTGATTATTCATTAGTTTCAGATAACAATTATGTACATAGTCTAGCAAAATCTGATTACTCCAACCATCCAAAATTGCATGATGATTACTACATAATAAGCGATAATTAGCCTCAGCAAACTTAAATAGGTATAGACGAAATAGCGGCCCAGTAGTTAAATCGAAAGGTCGCAAACGATCTTTTACCTTAATTTCATTATAAATTTGCTGTGGCTCGGTACTCTCCGAGGTTAAGTCAAAATAATGCCAATCAACATGACCATGCGTATCAATAATTTGCACTAACTCCTGTGACCAGGCAAACCTCAATCGTAAACTAGGGAACCGGGCCTGGGCATAACTCCAGGCTAAATGCAATTTGTTGGGATCAATTGAGCTTGCATAACTCCATTGCATTTGTACATGATAAGCATCATCTGTGCTGCCTTGCCGTAGTGCATGGTAAATAAACCCTTGTTGCAAGCTATTTGCCAAATATACCGCTTCAACTTCGTGCACATGCTGTAATTGATCTAAATAATTTTGATTGGTAATTGAACTAATGTCGCTGGTTGATAAATAGCTACGAGTTTGCGTTGCTGTATGTTCAATTACTTGAACCAGACGCTTTTTAAAGAGCTGAGCTAATAATTGACTATTAGTTAAACTAAGCTTACTTGCTATCTCAAAGGTAAGCTCACCATCTATCATATAGCCGTTTATATTAATTATGTTATATTCATTATTCTGCGGTGAGATAGAGATTCCGCTAACTTCACCAAGAGTAATTAACTGACCTAAATAGTTAAAACAAATTCTTGGTAATTCGTAACCCTTATCAGCACAAAGTGTGCCATAACCGATTCCATTATCCGGAATTGCATTTAATATTTCTTTAATTCGAATGATATTACTTCCCAGTTCCTGGAGTGGATCAATTTGCAAACGCACTGGGAACATAGTGGTAAACCAGCCGACTGTTCGCGAAATATTTGCTCGCGGATCAATTTCTTCTCGACCATGCCCTTCCAATGTAATATAATAAGCAGCAGGCTGGTTGGCTTTTACCGACAATAATTCAAGCCAAAGATCATTTAAAGCATAAGCTAAAGCTGTTAGTAATAGATCATTAATCTGGCTATGATATGCCCTATTACAACAGGTTAATAGTTTTTCACCATAGCTAGCTTCTAAAATTAGGTTTACACAATTTTTGCTGTGTTCAGATTCAACTAGGCTACTAAGCTGTTGCTCAAATTGATCAGCGCCAACTAAACAACTCTGCCAATAAGCTTTTTGCTGGCTATTTTGGCAAGCGTAATTTTCAACCATAGATACCCATTGACGATAGCTAGTTCCTTTTTCGCCAAGTATGGCGTGAGTATCTAGCTTACCTAGTTCGGATATATCAAGCTGTGACTGCTCTAAATAAAATTGGTAAAGATTGGTTAGGTCATTGCGGATAATCCGCCAACTGACCATATCAACAATTAAATGGTGTGCAGCTAAAAATATCCGCCACTTACCATCCTGATAGCCGTGTAGGTAAGCTGCTTGAAATAAGTTTCCATTCTCCAACCTGAAATTAGCTTGCCAAGAACTTAAAAGCTCATGTAATTTATAGCTAAATTCGGGGCTATCTTCTGGATAACCAATGTTACGAACATCAAATTCTTTAACCAGTAGATCAGGGTTAACTTCGGGATTAGTCATATATTCCTGACTAAATAAAAGCGGTTCACTACTGATTAGAGGATAACGAAGGTTTAAAGCATCATGAAATTCAACTAGCTTGGCAAAACAAAGGCGAACCAGTCGGATATCCAAGGTTCTAAATTCACCGAGTGACTTAACTAAGAATGATTGATTCCAGTAATTATAGTCACTAAAATAACCTTCTTGAACATTAGTAAAAAACCATTTCTGTATTGGTAATAATCCAACCGGTCCAGTTAAGCGGCCTTGCTCACTAAGAAAATGTAACTCTTGTTTAGTTTCTAACTGTTTAAGCAGTACATGTTTAACTAGCCGCTCAATTGTCTTATATTTAAAAATATCCTTGACCGTAATAATTAAACTAAGCCGCTGACGCAACCGACTAACCACCTGGATCGCAGAAATACTGTCACCACCAAGTCGAATAAAGTCATCCCTAACCCCGATTTTTTCCAGCTTAACCCCCAGAATTTCTGCAAAAATTTCGCATAATTGCAGCTCGATCTCTGAGCATGGGGCAATAAAACCATCTTGATTATGACTAGGCTCTGGCTCAGGTAATGCAGCATAATCTAACTTACCATTAGCCGTTAATGGAACTTTACTTAAATAAACTAAAGCGCTTGGAAGCATATACTCAGGCAAGCTCAAGTTTAAGTGCTCAAGAATATCTACTTCATTAAGTTGACTGGCTGCACTATAGTAAGCAACCAAATATTTGCTGCCAGTGTTTTGTCCTTGCTCATTTAAGCGAGTTTTAGCTACCACTATGGCCTGACAAACCCCGGGAATTTGGTTTAGGCAATTTTCAATTTCACCTAATTCAATCCTAAACCCACGAATTTTAACTTGGTTATCATTTCTCCCAATATACTCAACACTACCATCGGGTAGCCAGCAAGCTAAATCACCACTTTTATATAAGCGGGCATTCATTCCAACACTTTTTGGGCTTGAGGATTGAAACATATTATCAATAAACTTAGCCGCAGTTAACTCAGGCTGGTTTAAATACCCCAATGCAAGCCCGGCACCGCCAATATACAATTCGCCTACAGAGCCTACAGGTAAAGGCCGTAAATTATGATCGAGAATATAAGCGGTATAATTCAGATAGCTATGACCAATTGAAAGTTGCTTTCCTGCAGAAGCTCGCTCTTTTGCCGTATACGCCTGGATAAATGCGCCAACAGTAGTTTCAGTTGGGCCATACTCATCATAAATGACGACATTCGGGGCTGTAACTTTTTTTAATAGTGCAAAACTTAACTTTTCACCACCTAAAATAACCTTGGTTACCTTAGTCTGGTTCAGAAAACCGCAAATAAGCTCAAAATAACTAGGTACCAATTTCAGTAAAGTTACCTGGTGCTTTATTAAATGCGCCTGATAATTATCAATATCACTAACCTCGCCAGTGTAAACACATACTGTTGCTCCACTACAAAGTGCGACCAAAGTTGTAGTAACCGTTAAATCAAAGGCAATATTGGTTGAATAATCAACAATTGCTTCCTGATTATCCGCCAGAATAGACTGCTGAACATTATAAATATAGTTTAATACACTATGTTCAGTAATCATTACCCCTTTGGGATTGCCGGTAGTTCCACTCGTATAAATAACATACGCAAGCTTATTAACTGGGTTTGAATCATAAGTTGGGTTAATGGTTGTAGTTCTTGCAATAGCCTCGGCTGTGATCGGCTCATCAAGAGCTAAGATAGTCAGGTCGGGTAAATTTAGCGATTGCAGCATTTGACAATGTTTTGAGCTGCTAATTACTAACTTTGCACGGGTATCGTTTAATATAAACTGTAACCGAGCTCTCGGTGCATTTGGATCAAGAGGAATATACGCCGCTCCAGCTTTTAATATCGCCAAAATGGTGATTAGATTTAGTTCATTTTTATCTAGACAAAATGCAACCAAATCATTTGCTGCCAGTAGATTATGAGCTTTGAGATAGTTTGCTAGTTGGTTTATATGTTGATTCAAATCAAAATAGCTTAATTGTAGATCATTACAGATTACTGCAATTTTTTGCGGGTTATTGAATACTTGCTCTTCAAAAAGTTGTTGAATTAATTTCTGCGAAGAGAAATCCCGTAACCGGTTATTCCATGTATAAATAATTTTTTGATAATCAGCACCAGCTAGCAGCGGTATATCTGTTGCTGCTTGCTGAAAATTTCCTTTAGTCAAAGCATAAATGAAATTGCAGTAACTGTCTAAAATTGATTGGATATACCATTTGGCATATAAGCTAGTGGCATAACTAACATCAAAATGAATATTGTCTTTAGTTTGCTTTGCTACAAAAGTCAAACCAAATTTTTCTGTTTGCTCAGTTACCACTAACTTTTCATAAGTAGTCTGTGTATCCTTTAAGTTAGATTTCTCCTGAAAATTATGCATGGTAAACATGATCTGCATGAGATCCATTAACTCACTGGTACTTTTTTTACTATGGTTAGCTAAGATATTTAAATTTAATTGACGATACTGGTTCAAAAATATAATTTCATGATTAATTTGCTGAATATTTGTGGCAAAACTGGCATTCGGGTCATAATCAACAATTAATGGCAAAGAATTAATCAATGGCCCAATTAATTGATTTAAATCAAAAGGGCGGTTGGAAACTGTTAAACAAATAGGAAATCGACTACCGTCTTCATTCTGATCAAAAACCGAGAGAACGTGATAAAGTGCCCCCATTAATAACGCATAGACAGTTACATCATTGTCTATTGCAAGTTGGTCTAATTTTTTAACTACTTCTTGATCAAAGCTAAATGACAAATTATCCCCTAAATTGTCAAATAACTCATAGCGTTTATGTAATCTAATCGGTATTGCAGAATTCATCTTGCCTACTAACCGTTGAATTGCTGCTTGATAAGTTGAAGTAGCTAATTCAAATTCCTGAAAGTAACTATAATCAAAATAATCTGGGCGGATTTCAGTTAGTGACAAACTCTCAGCAGTTAAGCGTAACTTAGCCAAGTTAGTCATAAATTCGGCTATGATTAATTCTACAGAATAAGCATCGCCCAAAATATGGTGATGGGTTAAATTAACTATTATATCCGTCGAATTTCTAAGCTGGACTAATTCTGGCTTAATTAATACTCCACCATCCAATTTAAATACATGCTCGGCTTGCTGCTGCAAGTAATCAGCAATTTCATAATCACTTAGGGTCCGATAAGCAACCTTAAACTCATCTAAAGCCAAGATTTTATAATTTAAATTTTGATCAACAGTCATTCGCAGGATACGCTGTGTGGCCAGCAAATTTAACATCGCAGCATTAACCATCTCAAGTTCAGCATTAAATACCCGAAACACTAGCGGGATATTATATGTATTTTCCTGTTTATCCATTTTACTTTGCAGGTAAATTCCCTGCTGGATTGCCGTCAATTTGGCTGATTTTTGGGCTACTTTAAAATAACTTGATTGTTGAGCCTGTGTATAGCTATCAATCTGGTTATATTTTAATAATTCAAGTATTTCAGTTTTATTTTCCTTAAGCTGATCAATGAGCTCATCGGCCATTTCAAGGTCATCAGGAAGCTCTAATTCAAGGCTATCACTTTCCGGATCACGCCAAACTAATATTGACTGTTGCTTTAATTTATATAACAAGCTGGCATTCATAAGCTAATTCTCTTTTTTAACGTAACAGGGACAGGCTTCGCTGCTAATTTTAGACTGATTTGTTCAATAGTTCTAAGTTTATAAAAATCCAATAAACCCAAATTAAATGTGTATGTACTATTTAAAACACTTACTAATTGAACGGCCAATAATGAATTCCCTCCTAAACGAAAGAAATCTTCATCAATACCTATTTGATTGCTATCTAATTGTAGTAAGTCAGCAAAGATCTTGCTCACCTCCCGCTCAATTGCCGTGCGGGCAGCTAGCCGATTAGCTTGTTTTTCAGCCAGCTTCAGACGAGGCAATTTACTAACATCAGTTTTTCCATTGGTTGTAAGTGGAAATCTTTCCAATAGAATATAATCATAAGGTAACATGTATTCCGGTAAAAAATCTGCTAATTGCGAGTTTAATATCTCACGTAAAATAACCGGTTGCGCTTGACTATTACTCGTCAGTTTTTCTTCCGGGGCAACTTTCCCTAATACCATTGCTGTTAAACCTTGGGTTAAAATTGGGGTACCTAATATACAGCTGCCAATATCGTATGTAATTAGGTCTTCACAGATCAATTGGCTCCAGATACCGGCCTGGATTAGTTTAGCCGGAATTTCAGCAATAGAGGTTAGGGCAGGAGAATTTAAATTGGAATCAGAGCTATTGGCAGCAGATTCATCGTCACAAAGGATAATTAACCCCTGGCCTGCTCGCAGCAAACCACCAGCGTAAGCATTAGCTTGAGTAAATATACTCTGCTGCTTTAAATCGTAATTGGCCATGCCATCATTTGAAAGATAACGACTCTCACTAACTTTAGCTAAAAAGTTAGCTTGCAAATTTAACTCGAATCGCAGCTTATTATCGGAATTATGCGCTATAACATTTGGAGAAGTATTCATTTCAGTTACAATAATCCGGGCAAGCAAGCTCAAGTCGGTATTAATTTCCTCTTCAACAATCTCAACCCTACCGCGCAATCCCAGCTTCTCCAACTGACGCAGTAATATTCCACACATATGACCAATTTCAAGATAGGCAAACTTTCGTGCCTCATTAGGATAGAATGGTTTAATTGCCGGCCAATAACAAATTAGATCTAAACTGCAACATTCTGAATCAAAACCTACTAGCGGTTCACAAGCGGCAAGCGCCATAGACTTAGGATTAAAATAATAATAACCAGGATTTAATTCAAACAAATCTTTTGCCAAATTCAAGTAGCATCGAATACTATAGCTACCACCAGCTGAAGGATACAAATATTTAGGCGCGGCCTTATCCTTAAGCTGCAGCGCAGCCAATGGCGCTAGCAGCTGCGCTAAACTTTCCCAGTTCAAATTATTCTTTGCTTGGGCTATTTGGGCCATTAATCTCAAAGCTTGCTGTTGTGTTTTTACAAGTAGTGAATTAATTAGTTCACTACTTAGTGGATCTTGTTCACTAAATTTACGGTAGCTCTTTCTTAAACAGAACGCGCTTTCCGGTAAATTAACCATTAATGATTTACCTTGCAGTAAATCTTGCCCTAATTCTGTTAATGCCGGTTTAGGCAAATTATCAAACTCATCTTGATTCTTAATTATACTTATATCTTCTGGCAATAAGTAGCCAACTAAATAGTTCCGCGCAGATTCGGCCTGGAGGATTACCAAGGCATCACTAATTCCTGGTAACTTATTCAGTTTAGCAGCAATTTCGCCTAATTCAATCCGATAGCCATTAAGTTTAACTTGGTCATCTTTGCGTCCCAGAAATTCAATATTACCATCTGGGTGCAGGCAACCTAGATCACCAGTCTTATAAAGCCTCCCTAACTGAGGATGTAGATAGAAACTGGCACGCGTCTTTTGCTCTTCGCCCCAGTATCCAACTGCGAGACCTAGACCGCCAATACAAATTTCACCTGTTACTTGCACTGGAGCCAGTTGTGGCTCATCTAATCGCATGATATACATTGTTTGATTTGGCATTGCACGTCCATATGGGATGGATTTCCAATCAGGCTCAACTTGCTTAACTTCATACCAATTTGACCAAATCGCAGCTTCCGTTGCTCCACCCAAACTAACTACTTGGGCATAGTTATTCAACGCATGAATTTTGTCAGGTAGGCTAAGCGGAACCCAATCGCCACTGACTAAATAAAGGCGTATCGATTTAAGCGGGTTCGCCTGAGCACCCGCTTTATCAACCAGTAGCGCAGCCAGCTGCGGGACACTATTCCAAACTGTTATTTGATACTCAGTTACTAGTTCAAGCCAATGTCCGGGAATTTTAGCCTGAGTCTGGATTGGAAATACCACACATGCTCCAGCAGCGAAACTACCGAATAAATCATATACTGAAAGATCAAAGCTTAACTCAGAAATAGCTAAGATCCGATCGTGTGGATTTAAATTAAAGCGGCAATTAATCGCCAAGATGGTATTTAATGCTGCGCGATGGCTAATTGCCACTCCTTTAGGCGTGCCAGTTGACCCCGAAGTAAAAATAACATAGGCAATATCATCAGGAGCAACCTGCGGCAAATTAACCGATTGAACATCACTCAATGCTAATTGTTCAGCAAATAGATCTTCAATAATAATTAATTGATGGGAATTTGCCAGGCGTTGCTGTAATTCCGTGCGGGTGGCTTGCTGGCGGGAAATTAAAAGCTGTCGAACTCCTCCTTGTGCCAGTACTTCTTCAATTCTACCAAGTGGCCACTCCACATTTAAAGGAAGATAAGCTTGTCCTGATTTCATGATTGCTAAAGTTGCCAATGCTTGGAAATAACCTTTTTCGCACAATATTGCAACTAAGTTTGCGTTTCTCCTGTCAGCTCGACTAAATTTATCTGAGTTGATCCATCCCCTTGCTTGCGCTTCAATAAATAAATATTTAGCTAATGCTTGGCTATCATAAATGAGTTTGGCATAACTAAATTCAGTCTTAGATGCCGCATCAATGATTGCAATCGCATTAGTTAAGTGCTGTTTTTCTACAAGATTTTCAAAATATCCAAACAAGGTTTCTTCAGGGCAAAATTGACTGCCCTGATTAACTGATTGAATAAAAGCAAGATCCGAAGCAGGTAAGTTTAATTCGGCTAATCCAGATTTTTCCCAATCCAATTCGGCTAAACTTTCAATTAAACGGCAATAATCGCCATGAATCGCGCTCATGGTTTCTTGGCTAAACAACTCTTCCACATAGTCCCATTCAGCAATAAAACCATCTGCCGTTTCATAGGCCTTATTATCAATCCAAACCTGCGGTGTTTGAGCAGTAAAATAAAGAATTGTTGACTTTTGAGAATCAAGCCCAGGTGCCCATTGAATACTTTCACCAAGAATACTTGTTAAAACTATAGGCGCAATTATCTTATCAGTCGGGATTTGTTTTGCTTGGCGAATATGGCGGATAAAATCAATACTGTCATACAAAGAGTGCTGAATATCGCTCCATAAATCATTGTGCACTTGCTCTGCCTGTTGCTTTAAACTGCAGTTCCGGCTTTGTTTAAAATTAAACAATTCTAATACCGTAAAATCCCCCATAATTCGATTAACTTGTTCATGTAAAGGAAGGCGGTTAAATAAGGTTAAGTTAATACAAACATTTTCCTGTCCACTCCAAAATGCTATAGTCTTACCATAGACCAACAAGACCAGTGAAGTTAGACTAATCCCATAACGGTTGGCTTTAGATTTAACTTTGTGCCAAATATCCCAAGCAATAACTTTGTTAATTCGGGCAAAATGAGGCTTCTTGACGGTAAATGCTGATTTAGCTAATGGTAAAGAAATCTCAAAATTATACAGGTCTAATTTATCCAGCCAGTATTCTTTATCACGTTGATAAAGCTCACTCTGACAAATCCGAACAAACTGATCCCGATAATCTTTAAATGTGATTTCCAATGGTACTAACTCTGAATTAGGCTGATTATAGAAAATTTCAAGTTCTTGTAAAAAGATTCGGATACTGGCCACATCCAAAAGCAGCGCATCAAAACTAAAATGTACAACAAATTTATCTACATATTCAAGCTTAGAAAGTACTATATTGAATAGCGGCACTTGGCTAAGAGGAATTACTTCATGGGAAAAGCGCTGGCGTACTTCTAGCAATTGCTCATTATTTTGACAGCAATAATAGTCTACAGAGTAGTAACATGGTTGTCTTAGAATTTGCTGTTGTAAATTATTAGCAAATTGGCTGTGCAAAATTTTATGGCGCTGAATTATTTTATTTATAGCACTTTCTAGCCTCGCTTTATCTATTTCCTTATATAAAACTTCATAATAAACATGAGTTGACACTCCACCAAGCGGATTACTTGGCTCCCTGCCAAGTAGATACGCCTGTTGAACATTGGATATCTGAAATGGTTCATAATCATTAATTATCTTGTTCGAACCAATTTGAAAAGAAGCATAGATAAAAGAACCTGATTTAAGCAATTGTGCTAATTTTTCAATGCTCCGATTAGCATACAGTGTTTTAATATCAAGATTTTTTTGTAACTGACGATTAATGTAATAGACTAATTTTATCGCCAAAATACTGTTACCACCCAATTTAAAGAAGTCATCAGTAACGCCAATCTCAGCCAAGTCACGGTTTAAGATAGTTGCCCAGATAACGCATAATTCTTTCTCCAGATCATTCCTTGGTAAAACCAGATTAGTAATGGCAACTAATCGATTAGGCAATGCTTTGTGATCTAATTTACCATTAATCGTCAAGGGAATCTTATCCAACTGAATAAAACTAGCAGGTAACATATAAACAGGAACTAACTCGGTTAAATGGCGTAATAAATCGGCTTCAGTAACCTCCTGGCTCGCGACATAATAAGCTACTAAGTATTTATTATTACTGGAGGCCCCGTCTGCTTCCAAATACTCCCGAGCTAATACCACGCTTTGTTTAATACCTGGATAGCTATTAATCATATTTTCAATTTCGCCTAATTCAATGCGGTAACCACGAATCTTTACCTGTTGATCATTCCTCCCGATATACTCTAATTCAAAATTAGTTAATCGGCGACCCAAATCACCAGTTTTATAAATGCGAGAATTAAAATTTAAAGCTTTCTCTTCCGCTGTCTGGAAAGGATTTGCCATAAATTTTTCATTGGTTAGTTCCCTACGATTTAAGTATGCACGCGCAAGCCCAGCACCGCTTACATACATTTCACCAATGACCCCCACTGGTAACAATTGTAAATTCTTATCAAGGATATAAATACGCTGATCGGCAATTTCCCAGCCGATCAAGGAAGAACTCGTAGGAATTTCAGGAGTGATTAACTTGTATGTGACATGTACCGTAGTTTCGGTAATTCCATACATATTAACAAATTGTGGCTGAGTATAACCATAATACTCAAACCAAGGCTGTAACAATGCAAGATTTAAAGCTTCACCCCCAAATATGACATAGCGTAAAGCGACTAATTTATCGGATTCTGGTTTTGCCAATGCAATATCGCTAAACCGATAAAAAGCCCCTGGAGTTTGGTTTAGCACAGTTACCTGCTGAACTTGACATAACTCATAGAAAGCCTCCAGGTCCAGAATCTGTTCTGTGCTAGGAATTACTAATTTACCCCCATAAATTAAAGCTCCCCATAATTCCCAAACGCTGAAGTCAAATACATACGAATGGAATAATGTCCAAACATCTTTTGCATTAAATTTAAAATTATCTGCAGTAGCACTGAACAAGCGAATTAAATTAGCATGCGGTTGCAATACACCTTTTGGCTTCCCAGTAGTGCCAGAAGTATAAATAACATAAGCCAAATTATCAGAATTAACTATTACTCCTGTAGGCGCTAGGATTGGCTGTTGAACTAATTCAATTAAACAATTAGCATCATCAAGCATGATTACCCGGCTTAAATAGCCCGAAGCTGGCTTAAATCTTGCGTACTCCTGCTTAGTCGTAAGGATTAATTTTGGGCTAGCATCTTCAATAATAAAAGCAATCCTCTCTTCAGGCATGCTAGGATCAATTGGTACATACGCAGCACCAGCTTTTAGTACTGCTAAGATTGCAATTACTTGCAACTCACTCCGGTCTAGGCACAGTACAATTAAATCATCAGATTTAATTGTCGCTTTAGTTAGTAAATAGTTAGCTAATTGATTAGCCTGCTCATTTAATTCTGTATAAGTAAGTTGGATTTCACGATAAACCAAAGCAATATTTTGAGGATATAATCTAACTTGAGCTTCAAATAATTCAATAATGCTCCCAGTAGTAGAAAAAATCTGACTTAAGGGTAAGTGATTAAGCCTATCAGGTACAAATAACATAAATTCATAAAAACTTATTTTATTATCCTTAAATGCAGAAAGTTTAGCCATAAAATGTCGAACATAAGCGGCCACTTCACTAAAAAACCCCAGTTCAGGATGATAACTAATAGCTAGGGAATGGAATTGGCTATCATACTCAATTGCCAATAAATATTCTTTAACAGCTAACGGGCTGTCAAAAGCTAAGAAAATAGATGAAGTTAGCAAATTAACCGCATGATTATTATTAAACGGGTTAGTTCGAACACTATAAACTTCTTGATTAAGCTGAGCTAATAATTCAGAATACTTAATAATTTTAGAGGTTTGTATTAATTTTGTTATCGATAAGTTATTTTCAATATAAGTGTAGGTATATATACCGCCTTCACGAGCATTCAATAAATTCAGGCAGAAAACTAACAGTAATTGTAAATCTTCAGAACTTAAATAAATTTCATTTAACACACAGTTGGAATAGCTAGTATGTTCGAGCTTATAACTATTAGTTAGCTGATTTTCAAGTTTAAAGAACAACTCTAGGTCCTGTTCATTCTGTAAATAAAAAGCTTTTAACTTATTAAGCTTCTGTTCATAATTTAGTAATTCAATAAATGAGTTTGCGCAATGTGATGCTAAATTATTATTTGCTTGATAATCACTTATGCGTTGTAACAAAATAACCGCATCAATAAATAGCTCAGTTAATTCACTATATAGCCAACTTATTATATTAAAAGGCAAGTTATTTAGGTCATCATTAAAGCTGGTCTTTGATTGAACAAACTCACCTAACGCTAACTGACAGCTAGCCAATTCACTTTTAGTATTTTCCTTTGCTAGATAAATAGCAAAAGTTAATAATTCCCGATCTTTACTAAGTTCCGCGCTAAATTTTAGCTCGGTAAAACCAAATGTTTCGGACGATGAAGAAAAATTAATAATATAGTCGATTGCAGGCAATTTATCGCCAGGTTGAAGCAAAGTAAAATTATGCGCATAACTTCTTTGCCATAAATGATAATCGTCTTTATTTGCCATGACTACGGCCTGATGACCCCCATCAACCAGATAATCAACAATTTTTTCAATTAATAAATTATAATCAGCAACAATTAAAAAATTTAGGACTCTCATCTATGCTTCCAACGAAAAAATTGTTAAATTACTGGTTTTAATATTAGGTCTAAGACCTAATCACTTAAATATATAAATCATTAACTTTAAAACTATCAACTACATATGGATCATCTAGAATACCACTTGATTTTAAAACTCGTAATACATTTTTAACAATTGGTATCTCAGTGGTAATATCAAAGCCTTGATATGCTCCATCAATTATTTGGACTGCTAAATCAGCATCCTTGATAAGAGAAGTCAGTAAATTAAGATTAAAAAGCTTTTCAGAATTAATATGTAAATACAATTTAACAAAATCAGCCAAATGCGGGCCAATTTGTTGCTTATAGTCCTTTGGTAAATTATGCCAGCTGTAGCATAATAGATCATAAAAATAACCGTAATGTTTAGCTTCATCGTTCATATGGTCATTTACATAGTTTTTAATTGAGGTATGCACATCAGGGCTGTCAAAGAACTCTACTAATTCACGAACTAGCGTAGTTTCAAAAATGCATACCGCTATTATTTCAAACATATCTCGATATTCAACCGCTAAACGTTGGCTAATAGTTTCTACTGCATTATAAGAATCGGAGATAGGATAATCAAGGACAGGAAGATAAGAAAATCGACTCTTTAATTGTTTTATCATATCCCGTGCGGTATATACATGATAATACTCATCAATAATAACCGTATAAGCATTCAGTTTGGTCGACTCAGAATAGTCTACAACTAAATCGTTATAGATTATTTTAGAACAAGCTGCAACAATTAATTTTATTTCTAAATTAATAATATCATTTGCGTACTTAAAAAATGATTGAATTAATATTTCTTGCTTAGCTTCTTCACCTAATGCTTGAACCTCTGGCAAGAACATCAATACCTGCTTTTCCTCGGGGAAGAAATCACCCGATAAACCAAAGTCGATTACTTTACGTGGACGACTGCGAATCGAGCTTCTTGATTCCCACTTATCTTGATAATAATTTTTTTGTTCAGTCACTTTAAAAATCCTTTGAATGCGATTATTAACATTTAGTAAAGTTTGCTAGAATTTAACACTTTCATTGCCAATCTTAAAAAATTGACTTTCAGAATTTACGCACGAATAGTGATATATTAGTAAAAATAGCTGCGAACCTGTAAATTTATCGAAAATTAAACATCTATATCAATCAAGCTAATCGGTTAATTCACAACTCAGTAAAAAAGGCGACTAAAAAGCCGCCTAAATAATAAGACCTTAAATTATTCAATAAATTGAAATCATTTTTAAGGTTAATATAGCCAAAATTACCGGTAAGAATTTTTCTTACCGGTAATTACCTGGTTAATTATAAACCGATTAGTTAATAGTTTCTGACTGCTAATTAAAGATCAGTAGAAGTTGTATTCGCAAAATTTGTACCAAGGTTAGACTCTAACGTCTTAATTGCTTTTTCTAGTACTGTAAAGATCTGAGCACGCTCAGTAGCCTTACTTAAGTCTAAAGTTGCAGTTCCTGACACACCTGATGCGCTTAAGGCACTATTAAATGCATTACCTGCTTCAGTTCTGGTAATATAACGATACACTCCATTTTTATCTACAATTGCAATCGTCATAAACTGATCTTCGAATACAGTTTTAAGAGTCGGCATAGCAAATGGCATTGTATTATTGGTTTTGTTACCTAAGTTATTATACAATTCATCTAAGTAGAAACGCACTTGACGAGGGTATAATACATAAGTTGTACCGCTACCACTTGCCTGACCTACAGTCGCTTGATAATCAGCATCATTTAGTTTATAGTTATTAATATTGGCAATACGGTTTGCATATGCCGGATTATTAATATTTGCACATAATTCAACATAAGTCTTAGTAATATCAGCCACCGGGCCTGCATTATATACTGCATTCAAGATCATTTCTAAGAAGTTTGCTGAACCTGATACTTTAGTAAGATTACTCAAACAAGGTGCTAGGTTACCGCTATAAGTCTTATTACCTGCTGCAGAATCGTAATGTACTGCACGTTTAAGATCATTATAGTGGAAATAAGCAGCAGCAACAGGGCCAAAATATTTGCTATTTAAACTAGCAGGACCAGATTTAGCAGTTTGGATTTCACCTTGATCGGCAACTTTATAACCCAAGCTTTTTTGCATAGCCATGAAATTAATCATACCTAAGCCGTTTTCTAATGGTTTTGAGTAGTCATTAAGCTGGTATGGACCACCTTGACCTGAATCTAATAAGCCACCAGAAATTGTATAACCACCATCTAAAGTTGAGTTTATCCAATTTGTGTTGCTGTTATAAGCACCAGTATTAATATTTTCCTGCATTAACTGAGCAAATAAAGTACCGTATAAATAATCCTTAGAGTATTGTAGAGTTGGATAATCCTTATTGATTAAATGCCCTAGTAATACACCAGAAATATAGTTTGACATGATCAAATCAGTTGGATTTGTCATTTTGCCAGTTTTACTACCATAAATTACTAATTCATGAGTATCCAAGATTATATGATCATCACCAAATTGATCCGAAGTAACCGGGAAGCGTAAATGATAGTAGACAGTATTGGTAATTTTAGTATTTTGTGTACCTAATTTCGCTTCAACTTTAGGATTTATAATATTATTTACTGATTTATCATTAGTAAAGTTATAAACTATTTGACCAACCAGGTAGCTTGCAGGAGGATTATCTTCAAAGCTTAATGCTCCTAAGCGGTGAATAGTTAAAGTACTGTTATTACATTGGGTATCTGTATCAACAACATTAGTAATTTTAGGGTAACCATTAGTTACTGAATAAGTTTTCCAATCAATGTTTGAGCATGCATTATCACCAGTATAATTAAAGTTGATAAATTCTTCTTTCATACTATTATAAATGATACGCGTTGCCATATACCAGTTACTAGTAATCTTCTCTGGAGTACAGTAAACAACATCAGCAGTCAAGCCTTTAAACTTACTATTAATTAAGGTATCACATTGGGTGTCAGTCATAACTAACACTGAACCGCTTGCAGGACCAGAACTAAAAGTAAGATTAGTACTAGTACCTTTGGTAGTATTAAAACTCACTCCTTGACTGATATTAGAAGAATACCCATTTGCCGTAACAGTTGGATAAAAGTCAACTCCTGCTGGAACTTTAATCTTATAGCCACCATTGGCTACACCTGCTTCAACTGCATAAACAGTTTTCTGCGTGTCTGTAAATTGTAAAGTAGCAGTATCAGTAGATTTAAGACCAGAAACGTTAAATGTAAAGTCAGCAATATTCGTCATTGGCGTTGAATAAGCATAGTTTGCAGTATTTGGCTGATTTTCTTTAACTACTATATTTAGGCTACCACCAGCATAAAATTTACCAGCTTTAGCACTACCAATATTAGGGAAGACTAAAGTATATGGCTTATTATCTTTTAATACCGCTTGATTACCTAAATCTAAAGTACCAGTCAATAATGATACATCGTAAGTACCAATTAAAGTATCACCATTTTTTAGTTGAACTGGAATAGTATCAGGTAAATTTGTTAAGCCAAGACTTTGTTTAGTTGGAACTTTGACAACTAAATCGCCATAAGTAGGCAATGCACTAAATGTTACATTCGTTGTACTTGTAGTATCTAACTTGACTGGAGTTGGGTTTGGATTAGCTTGTGCTGAATAATTATTAGCATTAGCTATACTAACTGTATATGAGTCAGCAGGTAAACTTTCAACTGAAGCAGTAGTATCTTGATTCCATTTTGTAAAATCAAAGGATTGAACTGTTTGATTGCTTGAATTTGTAACTGTAACTTTAGCTGGACTACAAGCACTAGTTGCACAGACACCACTTGCTTTAAAAGCAATTACTAATTTACCAGATTTACTACTACCACCGCCGATTACCATTGAGTCATTTGCTTTATCAAATTTATACGCAGTGCCACCTAAGCTGCCGACCCCACCATTAAACTCTAAAGATGCGCCAGGCTTAAGCGTAACCGCTTTTGCCCAGGTTCCGCTCAAATTAATCGAGCCGGTAACATTCCCATTAGTATTAGTATAAGATATTACATATTGATGATCGCTACTTCCAGTCCAGCCATAATCTGCTGCAGGATTTGCGCTCCATTTAATTAGAGTCTTATCCCCCAGAACTGCATCACCAGTACATTTACTATTAGTGATTTTTAAAACAAATGCTGTATAATAATTATCTGAAGGATTAGAACGAGATATTTCGCCAGTAAAACAATCTCCAGATGATGGAGCATTAAGTAAATTGGCTGTTCGCGCCACTAAAACCTGGTCAGCTTTGGTACTATTTGGATTTGTACCATTAGTTGAATTTCCGCCATTACAAGCTACCAGAGAAACGCCTGATACTGCTAGTAATGCAGTTAATAATCTATTCTTTTTCATTATTTCCCCTTGAAAAATCTTAACCCGGCATAAGTATTTTTTTGGCCTATAACAATAAGAAAGCCATTTTTACTTTTTAAGGTATTTTTGCTAATTATCAAAGTTACTTACCTTGGTTGACTACTGCTCCGCCTTTGCATGTCAACGGTATCCCTATTTCCATCGAATAAATATTGCTAGCAATAAATTTTTAAATCGATCAGAAAAGCTTAAGGTTTAGTTTATGTTTATTTAATAATTAACGAGTCAATCACCAATGCTTTTATTGATATTGGAGGTTTAAACCCAAACACCTAATGTCGTAAAAATGGCTATCCAGTCTTAAAGCCTGTAATAATACGGCTGGGATTGGAAACATATGGATAAGCAAATTATAATGTTATTTTCTATGTTTTCCGATCATGATTTTAGCAAGTGTAATATATATAAAGATATAGACATTTTTGTATAACAAATATACGATAATAATAATAATTGTATAATAAAAAGGAAAAATCTAATAATAGCAACAGTTAAGACAGATAATACAATTACAAAATATGGCGGATTTAGACCAAAAATTTAATATCATCAATTTTGGTGGGTTGAAATTTAAAAATAATGTAAAAGGGACCAATTTAAAGGTCCCTTTATCAAAGAAAATTACATATTTTCATGAGTAGGGTAAGTTTTTGGCGTAGGATAGCCTCGTGAAGCTAGCATTGCATTTAATGAAGCAGGGTCGTCAGTAATAATTCCATCAACACCCCACGCAATTAATTTATCAATTAATTGCGGATTAAAGGCAGTTCCAGAATGCTCAGGCCAACTCCAAACAACAACTTTTAACCCTAACCGATGAGCCTCGTCTAAATCTTCCTTGGTTAAAGATACATCTTCAGGTTCATAACAAGAACCACCTAGGGCCTTAACCATTTGCGGTAGCGAATTATTATAATCTTTTAATAACTTGCCGCCGCTCCATTGACCGGCTAGCTTGGAATCTGAATTATGCATCCGCTCAATATCATCATAGCCAACCAAGTAAGCTGTTTTTACATTTTTATCTATTTTTTGCAATTCAAATAAAGGTTGCCAGTCAAAAGATTGAATTTCAGCCCGATCAACTAAATTGTTTTTACGTAAAAAAGCATCTAAACGGGTTGCAAATTCTTTGGGCGAAACGGTCCAATCCGGGTTTGTTGGGTCATTTTTAATTTCGATCTGGAATTTAACTTTTTTATTAGTAACCTTATCAACATAATCGACTACCTGTTGTAAGGTAGGCATTTTAGTCCCATCAATAGGAAACTGTTCTGGAAAATATTTTGCATATGGGCTATCCGGGTTTAGGCGTCCGGCATCATATTTCTGTAACTCAGCCAGAGTTAAATTTTTAACCAAAAATGGCTGGATATTCTTATTCAAACCACCTTGCATAGTTGATAGCTGATTTGAAAACTCTTTCTTGCTCTTGGCCCAAAATTTACCATCTTTTCTTAAGATGTCGGGATTTAACCAAATATCATGGTCAACAATAATAACTCCATCTTTAGTGATCCCAATATCCATATCTACCCAGTCTGTACCTAATGCTAACCCTGTCTTGTACGCAGGTATTGTATTTTCCGGTGAATAACTCCGTGCACCGCGATGAGCATATACTTCAACATATCTAGTACTAGTGAGGTTATGGGGTTTGCCTGCTATAACTGGAAATACACTATTTGCAAAGCTCATGCTGGTGAGCCCTCCCAATAATAAGGAAAGTATTACTGACTTCATATTTATCCATTCAAACTAAAATTATTGCTAACTTAGTTCGGGATAAAACCATAAACCGTAACTTATATTCTTTATCCTGAACTCATCTTCTACATTATTGTACAGTATCGTTCAGAACTTAGGATGGCTATTCTTAATTTGATCTAATAAATTAAATTTATCGATAAAATATAGCAACTTAATGAGATTATAACTTATAAATTTTATTTAAATACTCAATAGCATTAAGTTTCAGTCAATTGATATTGAAATTTGAAGAAAGCTTTGTAACCATTAACTATTTGAGCGTTCAAGAATGATCGTCACAGGTCCGTCATTTACCAAGCTAACTTGCATATCTGCACCAAACATACCAGTTAAAACTTTCAGACCAGAACTGCGTAATTTAGTAATAAAATGTTCATATATAGGCAAAGCTAACGAAGGGTTAGCTGCTTTACTAAAGGATGGGCGATTACCTTTTTCTGCTTCAGCATACAAGGTAAATTGAGATACTATTAATAGTTCTCCTTGGATGTCTTGAATTGATAAATTCAGTTTATCATCGGCATCTGTAAAAATACGCATATTTATTATTTTTTGCGCTAAAAAATCTGCTTCATTAATCGTATCATTGTGAGTTACCCCAACTAAGACCAGTAACCCTTGTGCGATTTGCGAAATAACTTCATTATTAACTGTTACACTAGCTGCCTTTACCCGCTGAATCACCGCTTTCATGTTGCCTCTCTCAAGTCTTGAATAAGTTTTTTGCTAGTCTGATCAGCTTGTTTTAGTTGGTTTGCGCCACGTGTCACATTGAAAATACTTACCCCCAGATTAGCAGCGATCTCACGATGTGTTTTGCCGCTATGGAGTAATTCGCTTAAAATCATATAACGGGCGGCTACTTTTTCACGCTCTGCTGGAGTAAGAGTAAGTTCAAAAAACTTGATTAGTTCAATTGGTGTTGTCATTTTTTGGCAATTATGTATAAAACTTTGCCAACCATTTAGACTAGAATCTTTCATTTAATTTCCTTTGACTTGATATTACAAGCATGTACTGACGTAATGATACACAAATACAAAGCAATCTGCAAGAAGCAATATACTTATTAAATTCAAAATAACTTTAGTATTGCTGAATTTTGTAAGGGAAAACTGGGGTATTGGAAAAAGGGATGAGAAACTTACATCAAGTTAGCTAGCTTGTTTCTTTCAAGGGATGGTCTAAATCTTAGCAGAGCGTCAAACAAACTAAAGGTATATTATGAAAAAAGCAGTTGATCTGTCCTATCAACAAAAAAACTAACTAGCTAACTTTTATGATGTAAGGACCATATAATAACCTATATTAGCTAGTAAATGCAAGTACGAACCCAAGTTTTTCGCAAACGAAATCAAGATGATATTCGAAGATTTTTGGTTATAGCTTTATATACCAATGTATTTCGCTATATAGTTCTCCCATTATTAATTGGGATCAGGCTAAGCGAGAAAAGAAATCTCTTTAGGTGCACTAATACGCCAAGTATTTGGTAATTAGTTTAATTAAAAATGTACTTATAAACGAACTACAAACTATTAAAATTTGATACAATTTCTTATTTACTGGCTTTATGTTATAGACCACTAAGAATTTTGATAAATTCTATTTATTCCTTTTCTAATTATAGAGCACCCTATGCTCTTTTTTATCCGAAGTAGAAATTGCATGAAAATAGTATTATTAACCGGTAGTAATGGTTTTATTGCCCGCAACTTTACTGAAGCGTATAAAGATGATTATCGCTTTATCTTGCTAAGCCAACATAAATCAGAAACCCATTTCACAATTGATGAATTATCTGCCAATCCGGAATTAGTTAAATCAGTTGCTATAATAATAAACCTAGCAGGAGCAAATATAGGCGCTAAGCGCTGGAGCACTTCACGCAAACAAGTATTAATTGATAGCAGGGCGAATACTACCAGTAAACTAGTGGCGATATTCAATAAATTTAACCCTTCTGCGCATTTTATCTCAGCTAGTGCAGTAGGTATTTATTCTCCTAATTTACTGCAAGATGATGGTAGCCCAATAAACTACAACAATTTTGAGAATTTTTCTCAGCAAATTACAAAAACTTGGGAGACTGCAGCACTTAATTATGACGGCCCATTAACAATCACTCGATTTGGTGTCGTACTTAGTGCCAAGGGCGGCGCGTTTCCTGAGATGCTACGGCCTTTCTTGTTCGGATTTGGAGGCAGACTTGGCAATGGTTCCCAATTTTTCCCCTGGATAGCCTTACCGGACTTATTAGCAATTTTAAAAGAGATCATCGAGCAACGCAGGCTCGGAATTTATACATTAGTAGCTCCAGAATTCACAACTAACCGTAGGTTAAGCAGTGAAATCGCTGCAATTTGGCAGCGACCAAATTGGCTTAATTTACCCTCATTCATTATTAAAACCCTCTTTGGCCAAATGGGTCAAGAACTCTTCCTCAATAGCTTGTTAATAAAGCCAACTAGGCTTATCAAGGAAAATTTTCAATTTAGTTTTCCCGACCTTAAAAGTACATTATTAGCAATATACAGAAAAAAAATATAGCCGTTAGCATAGGCTACAAACGAAACAACTCGTTTACAATTTATTGATATACTCGTTTTCTTTAAATAAATCAATAGAATAACATTTTTGATAAAGCCTATATCTTTTACTAGAATTTGGAAAAGGGTGCAACAACATCAGTTAATAAAAATCTCATACATAATTTTATTCTCTAAAGATTAAAGCAAATTCATTATTTTGTCTAGCTATAATTTACAATTAATCAAAACCAGAACAAATTTAAACCCTTTTATCAGTTAACTATAATTATTAATTTGTTCTTCTAGGCCGGATGAAAAATTAACTCTAGGAATATAAATGCATAAGTTAGAGATACCCCTTGAACAAGATTCATCATACCCAAATGCCCTTAGCTATGATCCAAATATTTCATTAGATTGGTACTTCACTAGTATTATTGACGCAGTGGAAAGTAGCCTTTATTGGAAAAGTAGTAAGGGAATTTACTTAGGTTGTAATAATTATGCAGCCAAAATGATCAATTTAAAGCACCCTCGAGATATTATTGGCAAAACAGACTATGACTTATTTGATGGAGAAACAGCTACAGATTTTCGACAGAAAGATGCAGCAGTCATTACCCGTGAAGAACCTTTAAGATGGAAAGAGTCATCTATTGGGCCACATGGCGAAAAGATAGTCCAAATTACCTATAAAAGACCTTTATATAATCGTATAGGTGAAATTATCGGGATAATGGGAAACACGATGAACTTGACAGAGCAAACTGATATAGCACAGCTACCCCAAGAGAAAGCACGACAGGAAAATGAACAGGGTAAACAAAATTTATTAATTAAAAAACAGCAAGCAGAAATAGAATTTTACAAAAACCTAACTGAGCAGGAAAAATTAACTAATAATCTGGTAAATGAGTTTTTTCATTTGATACATGCTTACCAAATAAAGATATTACATAAACGCTTAGGAATTAATCCCAAAGCATTAGCAATAAAGCCACCAAACCTGACTAAACGTGAACGGGAAGTTCTCTTTTATCTGTCATTAAATAAATCCCCTAAAGAAATTGCTAATATATTGAGTGTAATAGATAAGAAAATTGTAGCGCCATCTACAGTTCAGTCAATAATCGATAAGCGCCTTTATTCTAAACTTGATTCATATAATATCAGCCAACTAATAGAGAAAGCTTATATTTTTAAGTTAATTCCACTATTACCGGATTAAATATATAGGCAGAATTCTTCAAGGGACAATTTAACAAAAAAGCATTATCTAGAAGCAGTCGCTTTTACACTAGAATTTAACGGCGTAAGGTTACTACAGCCAGGCACTGGTTTTATCAAAAGATCAGCTAAATTACCATCCCCATAAGTATAGGTATAACTTTTCTGCCAAATATAAGGTTGTAACCCGGTTCTTTCAAATGTACTTAGCACGTACGGTAATTGAACTTGAACTGTTTCGGTTAGTACCATATTGGGTGTTGGGTCACCATTCATATCGTTACCTTCGTCCTCTTCATAATAATAAGCTTTATCATAGCCCGCGCAAGTAGGCTGGCCGTTATTACTTGCGTTGATGGTTATATTGCCTTGTAGCCCGGCATCAGCAGTAACTTTATAACCGCCAGTTCCAGCTGCGTAAAAAATTCCCCACCCATTTGTAATATCTTGAGTAATACTAACATTAGTATTACTCAAATCAACCTGAAAACTATATGCTATATCATTGTGTCCATAGCGTGTTCCATAAATGGTAATAGTCCAGGAATTACTTTTTTGATAAGTATACGAGACTTGCATGTTGTTTAACAAATCCCCGTTTAGGGTAAAGTTAAATTCATTATTAGTCAATTGAGCAACTTGGTTTTTTGTAGTTAATGTTTTTGTGCTATTATTATAAACACTATAGAAGATCTGTTGGTTTGGCTGGATATTGCCAGTAAGTTTTACATCAATATTAACATTATGCACTAAATTGGGGTTATAGCCACATTGGCTACCAGGAGAACAACCTAATGCATAAGTAGAAAATATGCTTAAACTTGCGTATAAGCTAAATAACATTATATTCTTCATTTGCTTTCACTTTTGAAATAGTTATTAAATACAATAAGGTACTTATAGATCAGTTAATTAGATTTTGTACTAAATTGGATTCCAATTTGATTTCCAATGAGCACATACTAAATTAGTACCATCATAATTAACATCTGAACCCGGTTGGCAAAAAAATGAATATGACAGTATCTTAACGTCACTAGGGTCCGGAGCCCATTGATTATTAGAGCAAATAGCCGAGATATTATCAATCTCTGTTGCGCTTGGATCGCCTGAATAAACTATATTTTTACAATAAGTTAAATAATTACCCTTTGGAATTAACTGTCCAGGAAGCGGCGGTTTTGGCGGCATTGGCTTCGAACTATCGCAAATTAACTGCATAGGGATCCCAGCCATTGGGTCGCCCTGAAGATAACTCAAAGTAGAGCCAGGGTTACACTCCCTACCATAATCAATAGTTAGCTGGAAACTGTATGATGGACCACACCAAGCAGTTATTTTTGAAGTTGCATACTGCTCGTATACCCATTGTGGATTTCTGCAATTATTCAGATAACTGCCACCAGGTAATGCAGGTAGCGGTGCTGAAGTTAAAGTTATATAACCCAATAATTGACTAAAATTCTGCTGATCAATTTCAGAAGTATAATTGGCATAAAGTGCAAAAGTTAAAGGTTTATTATAATAATGGAACCCTCCATCACTATTGTCAATCGTAACATTACAACTTCTTCCACTTAATGGGTTATCGTAAGAAGAATTAAACCCACTTTGGAAACAGTTAGGATCATAAGTAATCTTGAAATTATTAATAACTTGGTTCAATGGAACTTGCTGAACCCCTTCAGTAATATCGCCAAACGAATATAAAAGGGTATTTGAACTGGGATCAATATTAGAGCCGATATTAAAGCTTGGCTCATCCTTTAGGCTTAAGCTAAAATTACTATCTATTGGGGCATATGCTAAATAGTCATTGCCAACAGTCCCTTTACTAATCATAAAAGAATTCTGTCCATGCAAAGGATCTAATTTCAAATCCCCAATTGGCGAAAAGTCACCTGAGGAGATTAAAGCTCTTTTAGAAAAATTTATACCCGCGTCAGTTGTATTATAGCTAAAAACGAAACGTTCTTTATATGTTCCAAGCGTCGTAGAACTAAGAGAAGGCGTATAATTAAAAGAATAATTACATATCCCATCAACTGCAACACCTTGATCACCGCAATTAGTCATTAAACGATTAGCCAGGAAGCTTGTCATCGGGGTTGGGGCAAAGTTTACAGCTTGGCGAATTTTTATCACGGGGTTGCCTGGCGTAGCTGCTACTTCCGCGCTGCCATAGTTGACTAGCCCAGCAGGACTATCAACCTCCATCGGGTGTATTAAGTCGGTACCACTTATATTTTGGGCAATTAAATTATTCATCCATAAAATATCATTATTGCCCAGATCATTTATAATCGGCACATTGTCATTAGTCCAGTGCGAATTAGCAACGTTTGGCATAACAAAATCAAAATTGTTATGATTAACACTAAAAATAAAATGGATGTCATTAACAATATTATTAGCCATCGCATCGCCGGCGTACATTCCATATATTGAGCAGCTTGTCCCCGCTTGCTTAGTTGCATTATCACAGTTTGAAGTATCTAACTGAATTACGTGCCCGGCAAGCACTTTATTAGTTTTTAAATCATTATAGAGACTACTTAAATGAAATGAAGGGTCAACTGTGCTATTAAAATTAACATTGATAATAAAAGGTACTTCAGGTTCGCTCCAATATTGAACTCCAGGAGTTGATGAATCAGCATAAGAGGCTGAAGGTATATTGGAAAGTGTAATCGTAACTGCACCATCAGGAGAAGTACCTTTGATTACTCCTTGCTTTATAGCTGATTCAGGACCAAAATTAAGTGTAGTTATATCGACACTTTCCACTTGATAACCACTATCTTTATAGCGTGCTGCTAAATTGCCAGTAGACTGAGCCTGGTTCAAGGATGAATTATTTTGATTACTACCTTCGCAAGCCACGAGACTTGTCATCACAAGTGTAGCAAGTAATGAATTTTTAATTAAAGGTTTATACATTTTTAGATGCTCTTAAAAGTAATTTACAAGCCAGCTCTAAATAATAGTGCTGGCTAGGTTCCCATAGTTTATTAGAAACCAGGAACAATATTTAGGCCAAGGCTGCTTTGATCCGCACCTTGAGTACTTCCAGATCCTGCCACTGGAATACCACTGATAATTACATTAAAGTTGCCTGTTACAGTAGCATTACTAGCATTAACATCCACAGTACAGCTTTGTCCACTGGATAAACCATTCGCACAAGTATTATTTGCTAATACTACGCCATTTGGTAAACCGCTAAATTGAAATTGCGAATACTTGATTGCACTGGCATTTGTTAAGTTTAGGTGTACTACTGCTCCTGGATCGCCTTGCGTTAACTGTGGCGAGCTCTCAGGTTCGCTAATTAAGTGATAATTTACATATACGGGAACCCTGGTAATTAGCGAGTTCTGATCTGAAATATATAAACTTCCTTCATGCTTTTGCCCATCTCCATCAGTTAATAAGCTAACAGTTAATGGGCAGGCTTGATTTAATACATCCGGGTAAGAACAATTATATTTAGCGTAAATAACACTTGCAGTCGCCTTTTGATCTGGATTATTAGTTAATAAATTGCTTGCACTTACACTGCGCGCAACCACAAACTGATTAGTTCCAGATTCATCTTCTTCAACATAGGTAACATTCAAGCCACCGCCAAGTTGTGCCTGAGCACTCTTAACGCCAGCTGTCGATCCTGCTGGTACTGTTACACTTAAATTTGAAACCTCACTGCCATTTAAAATTAGAGCATTTGTAGTCGAAGTTGCCGCTGGGACCCTGTTACTTGCAAGCATTTTTGGTTGAGGTTTTAATTTAGGTAAAAACATTACCGTACCTGTTTTTTTATTTGTAGTTTGCTGTAAACTGACTATCGGCGCTGGAGATAGTGAACTTACAGCTAATTCTCCAAGTCCGGCATAGGCAAATTGGCTTTGCGTATAAATATCTTTGAGCTGTTTTCCTGTATCTACAGTATTGTCACTAATAGCCATATAAATAACTGAGTCACCTTTATGTGTAACCCCATTTAAGCAGCTATTACCAGTTTTATCCACACAACCAACATAAGGGTCAGTATTAACTATACTTGCATTATATTGATGATAGCGAGTCCAAGGATTTGTTAAATTACTGAGCTGAATATCTAAAACAATTTGTGAATCAATTGAAGAGTCGCTAAAGTTAAATTTTCCATTTTGCTGTATAGAGTTTCTTCCGGTGACCGGATCGGTACCGTATGAAGTAAAGTTTGTATTTGCAGCAATCTGATTATTCGGATGATTGGCATTCCAACTAGAAGCATCAGCTTGAGTTATTTGATCAAACCGAAGATGATTAACTCCAGTTGAAAAATCACCGATTCCAGGATCGGTTAATAAAGAATCCATAACCGTTTGAAACAGAAAATATTCTGCCACAGCAACGCCTGTACCAGCTAATATTGAACCAGCTACATACGGGGTGATTGACTTTAATGGTAGATCTGCCAAATTAGCAAAGTCCTCTATTTCGCCAAGCTCACCTTCTTCGGCAAATTCAGAAGTATTATAAGGAGCCTGCCTTGCATACTTCCCGCGCGCTAAAAGCTTTTGTAATGCATCAGGATCTTTTACCGGGTCTATACCCATGCTTCTTGCTATATCATTAATATTAATTGGTAAACCTTTACCTTCAATATATGGATAATCTAAAAATGAATCACCATTTAAGACCAGTCGAGTATATTGACGTGCTTCTGCACCAGTTCCCGGAATTGATAAAGTATATTCGCCTGTCACTTCATTAAATTTTAATGCCGGAGATAGACTACGGCCTGGTTCAGTCAACATTTCCTTAAATTCTTCAGCATTGGTAATTTGAAAATATTTTCCACCTTTAGAATTTACCAATTCCATTAGCTCATTTAACTCTTCGTCTGCTTCTGCCGTATTACCCTTATTGAATTTATCTTTAATGGTAAATGCCCTTTGGGTAAATTCATTAGCAAAATTATTAGATTGGGTATTCATATAATTTTGCAGATAAGTTTGTAAATCAATACTTGGTTCACGGCTGCTAAATGCTAACCAACTGCCTGTAGCTCCTGTCACAATTCCACTAAATGCAGAAACGCCATATTGAATGATATTTTGCCACATAGCGTCCGTCTGCGCGCTTTTCTCATCTGTTTGCGGTTTATTTAGGCTGTCATCTGCTGGCCAGTGATCATAGCTGCTTGCAACATATGAATGGTCAACCAATTTAATATACATATAGTCATTTGCCTCAGGAATAAACACTTTGTAGTAACAATTAAATTGGCTCGCCGATTGTGGGGTGTTATTAAACGCAATACTATTACTATTAATTTGGCTAGCAGCAAATAACCCATTGCCATCGGCATCAAGAAATGCCCATTGTGCATCATAATTAGTAGTTTTGGGAAAGCGGTAACCTGAAGGAATATCGGTTAAATGGATAGTGGCATAAGGTCCGTTATCACACCCAACAAAAGTTAAATTATAGTTACTATTATTCTGAGCAACAATATTCATATTGCTAGGAAGATCAGCTCCATCAGTTGAAGTTATATTAGTCCATAAATCAATATCATCATTTGGACCACCAACTTGATTTGATCTTGATTGCAAGGCTTGATCAGTACTTGAATTAGCACCAGATGAACCTGGCCCACAAGCTACTAGACTTATTGAAGATAAAATTAGCACAAGTTTCTTAAGCATAAATATTTCTATAAAAAATTTATTAAAATCGGACGTTTCCGAGTAAAAGACAATTATTATAAAATCATCAATTTAAAAGTATTTACGCAAATTCAGTACTTACCTTACAGTGTTATGTGGTAGCAAATGTTCCTTTTATTCTTAGCTTCTCTTCATACCAGACATTTTTATTTCATATTACGCACAATTTGGATTTACTAATCTCTAGCGATAAAGGTGTCCGGTATTGAGTTTGTTTCTGAGAAACCAATTTTTAATAATAATAAGATTTAAGCTTTCTAAATTTAGATATTTTTAATGTAATCTGATTTTGATAAAATGTAGGATTGTGAATAAACAAACTCGCGTTAAGCAATTGAAAGATTTACAAGGAAGCAAATGACACATTTAAGTTTTAAATATTTACTTACGGCTGTGATGTTTACAATTTCGGCAGCATACTCTTATGCGCAAAGTTTACCCACTCCCCAAACATTCAAATTGCAAAAAGGCGACTTATTATTTCAAGACTTAAATTGTGGACAAATGTGTGATAGCATTGACAGTGTCACTTTCGGCTATCACAATAGCTATGTATCACATGTTGCAATGGTAATTAGTGCGGAATCAAACCCGCAGGTAATTGAGGCTGACTCTAAAGGAGTAGTCATTACTCCGCTTACAAGTTTTTTACAGCGAAGCCTGGATGAAAATGGCAAGCCGCGCGTGATGGTAGGCAGACTAACACAACAATATCAAGCACTTATTCCTGCTGCAATAAAAATAGCAAAAGCTCAATTAGGTAAGCCATATAATCCTACCTTCATACCGGCCAATGGTAAAGCTTTTTATTGCTCTGAACTGATCGATTATTCATTTAAACAAGCTAATAATCAGCCAATATTCCACGAACTACCAATGAATTTCACTGGGGGAAGTGACAAAAACATTTTACTGTTATGGCAAAATTATTATAATGCCCTTCATAGCAAAGTACCACAAGGAGTACTTGGTACTAATCCAGGCAGGATGTCGCGTGAAAGCGGTATCACTATCGTTTATTTTTATGGGCATTTGCGTCAACATTAATCAATTGCTAAATTTAACTTGCAATAATTAATTAAACTGATTTGCTTCCCAACTGCCATACATTGGGTTAGGCATTATAAAATAGCCATTACCGAAAATACTGAATGTTTTATTATTTTCATCTAAAGCATTTAACTTAGCTTGTTTAAACTTTGGAAAATCTTGGATGTTATCACCAAAATAAGCAATCACTTTATGTGCTGGTAAGGTATTTGACCATACCATTTGGGTTCTATCATATTTGCCATTGTTTATGGAATTGAACCTCGGGTTCTTATCACTTGGGGTTTTAGAATCTTTTCGATTAGCTAAAACTACTTGATCGAAGTAGACATGTTGCTGTGTCAAATTCTTGACAGTCATTTCAAGCACGCTACCTGTACTATCTTTAAACGAACCATCGCGGTTTGATACTAAACTCACATAACCACCTAAACTATGTACTAGCTTAGTAAATTCGGCAACCCCAGGTAGCGCTACTGATTTGCCAGGAATCGCTACGTAATGGCTAAAATTAGATTCATCGCTAGCTAAGTCGCCGCACCTGCGGAAATACCATGAATTATCTAAGGTAGTCTCATCTATGTCTAATACTACTCCCCAGGTCTTGGCTTGCGGATGATTGGTTCTTATCCAATTTTGTACATATTTTGTCGCTACCATATATACCTGGTTATATAGGGCTTTTTTCTCAGCAGAATCACGGTACCATTTAACCGCTTGATTAATATCTTGGCGCTTGGTTTCAGGTGAACAAGCTGGATTTTCCATCGCTACAGCACAAAATGGCACTATCATTAAAAGACTAGTTAAAACTTTACTCATGCTTATCTCCAAAGTTATTTTTCAGATAGCATTTTATATTTAATTATACTGGCAACAGAGTAAAATCTTATTAATAGTAAATATTTTATAATCCTTATTTAAATTCAATAAGTTAAATGCAACAAATGTAAAAATAAATGACAAAAGGTACAGCATTATCAGCTGTACCTTTCTAAATAAAATAAAACCAACGCGAAACTAGCTATCCTTGGGGAGTTGGTAATGGACTACTATAATAATCACGATCCCCCGGCTGTACCAAATTAACAATTTTCTTGACTCCTGGAATCGAATAAATACCCTCAATTGCAGTATTCAAGGCTGATAAATCGCCAATATTGGTACCCATTAAATAAACTATATTGTCTACAGTAATCGCTTTCATTGAATTACCATTAATGTTATTCTGAGTTTCTAACCGGGTCATTGCTTCAGTTGTAATCGTACTACTAGTATTTAAAACAGGTTTACTTGCTACGTTAATGTAATTGAATACCTTTTTAGGGCTTGGTAATCCTTTAACAATATTAGCTACCTTATCTTTATCTGCATTAGTTGCAACTTGTCCTACTAATAATACATCATAATTAAGTACCATTGCTTTAACTTTATTACCGGGAACTTGATCAGCCAGTAATTGCTTGATTTTATCTTCTAATGCCGTATCATCCTCACGCTGGTGATCAGTATCTGTTATATATGGCGCAGTTAACTGATCTGAAACTTTAACCGAAGCCTCGGTTGAACATCCACTAATTAGCAAAATGGAAGCAAGACATATAAGTAAGATATTGCCTATTTTCATAAAATCCCATTATAAATATATTTTCAAATTGCGCAGTTAACTATTCTTGATTTTAATCGAAAGTCTCTATTTTTTATCAATAAGCATTGGTATCAAGCTTTAATTAGAAAAATCTTAGAATTGCAAGAATAGAGTTAATTTAGAAAAATTCTACGCATTTGAAAAATTTAATTAATTTAACAATAAGTTATCCACAAAAACCAAAGTAATTAGTGAAAAATGACTTTGATTATTCTCTTAGCGAATTCTACCACAAAAACCTAAAGATTGCTACAGTCAATGTTTATAAGATGCCGGCAGCACATTTGAATTTTGCTAAATTAAAAAAGTTAATATTTCTTGGGTAAATTCTTCAGATGTTTCAATCATTGGCACATGTGCCCCTCGGTTTAAAATGAACTTAGAGTTTTGAATCACACTATGCATATACTTAGAATCATCGACTGGGGTTAAATAATCTTCTTCCCCGGCTATAATTAAAGTTGGGGATTTTATCTTCCCGACCCAGCCCAATGAATTAAACTCTGTAATTGCTGCTAATTGTAACGCAAATCCTCTAGGAGATTGACAATATGGATAAGCTTTTTTTATCTCTATCATATTATCAATAATATTTTCTTGGCTTAAAAACTGATTAGAAAATACCCATGGCACATTCACCGGAACAGTTTTTTCCAATGGTAGATTATTTAAGTACATAGAAGCTAAAGTATTCATAAATATCAGTGAGCGGGTTTTAAATTTACAAAATGAATTACTGATAACCAGCTTATTTACGATCTCTGGAAATTCGTAGGCAATAGCTTGTGCTATTGCTCCACCCATCGAATGCCCAACTACATTTGCTTTGTTAATATTTAAATAATTTAATAATTGTGCTACATCCGATGCCATGTCGCTAATTGTGAAATTACCTTCCGGAACTTCTGTCCGCCCTACGCCACGGTTATCAGGACAAATCAAAGTGTAATGTTTGGCTAATTTCTCTTTTACCAAATTCCAATGGCTATTATCACATGATAGTCCCGCAATTAAGACTAGCGCTTCATCTCCACTGCCACTTATCTCATAATAAAACTGTAAATCATTCAAAGTAACCTTCGCCATTTCTTTCTCCCTTTAAGTTATTAATATAAGTAACTTACCATTAATTGACCTTGATAAGTATCCCCACCAGCTTCAAACGGCTGCTGAATGTATCCATAACCACCAAAGAAAGTAAGTCCTTTAATCTCAGGTACCGAATAGCTTATAGTAAGATCATACTCAGATGAGCTCGGGATAATCGAAGTCAGGTAGTATTGATAGCTTGGTGAAATAATCAAATTTCCATTAAGTAAACTTAATGATGGTGCTATTTTATACGCCTGCCCCGAAGATTTCTCAACCATTCCCTGCATCCAACCAGTAGTATATAGTGGATCAGAAGCAACCTGGTAGGTGTATGGTGAAACTAAGCCGCCACATTCATACGCATTACAAGGGCCCCAAATATTGTTATAGCCTAATTGCAATCCAAATATACTATAATTAAACCCAAGTTGTACACCAAGCATATTACTCTGTATTATATCGCCATAACCATTGTCAGTTAGAATATTTACGCTACCATTACCTCCCTCTACTGCGCCTTGGAAGCCAAGAGTAAACCCAAGTTGGTCGTTGACTGGCAATTTGATTGTAGTATCAGCATAGAATAAATCAGCATAATCTGCAAATTGGTAAGCCCAAAGCCTAAAGTTATAATTATTAGTTATATCACTCCAGCTAGCACCAAAACCCAATGCACCAGGGGTGGTTGTTTGGCCGATATTTGCGGTTCCAGTCCCATAATCAAAATTGGTATTATACATCGTATATTGACCAAATCCTTCTTCCCCATACAGCTGTGACTTATTAATCGCAAATCCAGTTAAAAGCCAGCCGCCGCCAGGATGGAGATTTACTAATGCACCTTGATAAGTCATTAAATTCAATGAATTATTTTGGTAATAAGTCATCCAAGGGCTATTACTTATGCCGATCCAGCCGGCATCAGCCTGAACTATATTTGAGTATTGATATTCAAGAAACAACTCTTGTGGTGTAACCTGCTTTTCGATCGGTAAAGTACCTGCTTGCTGGGAAAAAACCGCTGGATTAATTTCCTCACTATAAAATGGATTAGCAATAGTCATAAGGCCCCCAACGGAAAAACCTGCGAGACTTCCTGTTTGAGCAAACAAGTTAATGGCATAGCCATTATTATTAGCTCCATTCTGATTAACATAACTATATGCGCCAAATACATTCCAGGTCCCGCTTGAAAATAGTTTTTGTGCTGCATTCATAGTTTGTAACTGACTTTCGGCAATTTCTGCAGTTCCGCCGCCACTTGGCATGCCCAAATAGGGATTCTCTAGATAATTACCTCGGGCAATATAATTTCCTGAGCTACTTACCTGCTGGTCTTGATTCGCTATCGCCTCTTGTGTCAAATTGTTTTCTGCAAATACGCCACTACTTAGTATTGTCAAAACCCCTGTTAATAGATTTTTGTTTAGCATCGTCTTTAATCCATAAGTTAAATTGGTTTAAGTTATATATAGACACCAACAGGAATATACTTAATTTGGAAAGGTATAAACACATTTAGGGAAATCGCAATAAACAAGCAGCTATACTCAACCCTCTAACTCTTCTAATTGCCCAAAAGGACAACAGACTTAGAATAATTAGTATAATTGCTTAATTTGAGCTCACCCAAGTCCCCCACTCACAGTAGTTATTATGGTTAACATAATTCTAAAGTCCAGGGCGAAAAACTTTCCCAAATTTTATCCATATTGATGTTCCAATACATTATTATAAATGAGAATGAGAATCATTCGCATTGTATTTTAGATATCCAGGAAGGAAGCAGGCAATATATATAGGTTACGAAGGCAGCTTTATTTGTTGATTTATTTGAGTGAAGCGAGTTTATCAACAAATAGCAAACGAGTAATACAAAATCTTTTATGCGGAAGATTTGAGTTATAAACAAATAACCTGTTTAGTAAATCAGATAATAGTTAGTTAAATTTTATTAAATGTGTCCAGTTATTTAGTTAAAAAGCGAATCTACTCTTTTAGCATAGTAGACCCGCATTTCATTGATCTTCAAACTACCAGTTTAAGATATTCCAAGTCCAAATCCTGATTGGCAGCTAATTCTGAGCGTGCAATCTCTTCAGTAAGTAGTTGGCTTATTTCATCTACTAATTCCATAGTATTGAGCTTTGTCCGATTACTTCTTGGCATATCAACTACAAATTCGCGGCCAATCCGACCTGGGTTACTGTCGAAGAAGATAACCCGATCCGCAACCATTACTGCTTCTTCAACATTATGAGTTACTAACACCATTCCTTTGGTGCTAATTTGTTGCGCCTCCCACATTGTAATTAGGTCATGGCGTAATTTGTGCGCGGTAAATATATCTAATGCAGAAAACGGCTCATCTAAAAGCAATAATTTAGGTTCAACGGCCAAGGCCCGTGCAAACCCAACGCGCTGCCGCATACCGCCGGAGAGTTCTTTAGGGTAGGCTTTTTCATAGCCAGCTAATCCGATCAGTTTCATCATACGAGCAGTTATTTCCCGTACTTCAGCCTTAGCTAGTCCTTTAGCATTTAAGCCAAAAGCTACATTTTCGTAGACAGTCAACCATGGCATTAGGGCAAACGACTGGAATACCATACTTAATTCATGACGAACTTCTTCGACTAGCCGCCCCTCACAACATACTTCACCGCTACAAGCAGGAAGTAACCCAGCCATTATTCGTAACATGGTTGATTTTCCGGCACCGGATTTACCTAAAAAAGCAATAATCTCGCCCTCATGAACAGTTAAATTTACCTCACTGATTACTGTTTGGCGCTCTAGTTTACTTTTATGAAAATGTTTTGATACATTTTTAACTTCAAATAATACGTTATTTTGTTTCATAATTTAATCCGTTCTTGATAAATAGCTTAATCATCTATAAGACCATTTAGCTTTATAGATTTTTAACTAATTTAATTAATTTTGAATTTATTTTCTGCTAAACGATATAGTGGATGCCAGATAAAGATAATACATAAAGCCACCATAAAACACATTGCAGTACAGCCTAAAGCAGCCTCAGCAGTTTGCGAATTTGCTGTCGTATTGGCAATAAATGCGCCTAACCCAGTCGTTGACTTTGTCACATTACCCCACTGGATGACTTCAGAGGTTATAGCGGCGTTCCAGGCCCCGCCAGCCGCTGAAATTATCCCGGTAACGATATAGGGAAAAATCGCTGGCAGCATAAATTTTGTCCACCACATTAATCCACGAACATTAAATGCTTTGCTAACTTCTAATAACTGGTTGGGAATTGCACTTACCCCTGCGATTACATTAAATAAGACATACCACTGGGTACCAAGCATAATTAAAAATACTGACCACCAGCTTAAATCCTGGTGAAAAGCAATTAAATAGACTGCTACTAATGGATAAAAGATATTTGAAGGCAGCGCCGCCAAAATCTGGATTATTGGCTGAAATACTCTTACTAGGCGTGGATTTAGACCTATCCATACTCCTGCTGGCACAAAAATCATGATACTTAAAATCATGGCAGCAAATACCCGTAATGCGGTTAAGAGCATAATATGCGGAAAAATCGGTAAATCGTGTTTTGGGAAAAAATTCCAAAGTTCTAGACCATAATAAATTAATGCCCCAACCACAAGTACATACCATATACGCGCAAATAAACCATTTAAGCGACCGATAACAAGTAATTTATCAAATTTAAGTCTGCGGCAAAGCCTTGGCAGTGTATAAATGGCAAAATCACCAAAAAAGTTCAAAACTGCGTGCAAATACTTGCATACGGTAGAGCTTACAATCGTGTCATAAAACCAGGAACTATTTAAATTCCTGCTTGCCAAATCCTCATATTTAAACCTTGCCGACCATTTAACTAACGGCCGAAACAATAATTGATCAAGTATAATTACATTAATTATTAAAGCAAGAATTGAGTAGAGGATTGCGTGGATATCACCTTTATCAAGAGCTTCGGCAATAAATGAGCCTACGCCCGGCAACGCAACAGTCTCGTTCCGGACCGGAATGGCCTCCGAAGCAACTAGGGCAAACCATGCCGCAGACTGTGAAACCATAGTATTCCAAAGTAATCCTGGAATAGTATATGGAAATTCTAAACGCCAAAAGCGCTGCCAGCCATTATATCCAAACATGTTTGCCGCTTCAATTAACTCATCAGGCACAATTCGTAAGGTCTGGTAAACCGCAAGCATCATATTCCATGCTTGTCCGGTAAAAACGCCGAAAATTGCTGCGCATTCGAGTCCCATTACATTATGCGGGAAAATAGATAGGAAATACACCGTTGTAAATGTTAGGAAGCCAACTAAAGGTACAGATTCCATAAAATTAACGAAAGGCAGCATTACTCTACCTATTGGTGCATATTTTGCAGATAATGCCCCACCAACCACTGCGAAAAGAAAAGAAAAAACCAAACCAATCAGTAAGCGCATGGTAGTTCTAAGAGTGTAGTAAGGTAATACCCTAAAATCCAAACTAATTGGACTCAAGTGTTTTACATCAAAATTGCTATGCATCGCATTCCAGCCATAGCCTAAAATACTAATTATCGTTGCAGCGAGCAAAATAATAACTGCATCATTTTTATTCAAGCGTACCTGCTCGAAAGAAAAGTTTTTCATTACCAACCCCTTTTACTTTGCCCCCTTAAGCAGGTATCTTGGTAGCTAATTTGGCTACCTCCTACTATCCTAAATGGGAATATATTATTTTTCTAGATATTTTTTAATTTCAAATTGTTTTTAAGTTTAAATAAAACCAGCGAATATAATCTAAGTTTATTAATTGAAAATTTTAAAGATTGGGCATAATTATGACTACGATTAAAATATCATGGTTAATCGTATAATTGCCCCAAGGAAGATCAATTAAGATTGCGAGGGAGGCATTAAATTGGCGATATGACGAACAATACTCAGGCATGGCTTAGCAATTTTTGCTCGTAGAATTAATTTTTTGATTAACATTGGTTAATCCCCCTCATAAAGACTAGCCAGGATTATAATATCTTTACCGTTTTACCCTACCACTGAATCAGAAAAAATTTTATTTTTTTATTTAATAATTTTATTTCAATAGGTTATACATTAATTTTTGATAAAATTAAATAATAATCCTAACTAAGTTATACTTGAGACCTCATGCTGGCAATATCTTTTTCAGAGTGTTAAAAACTCCAATTAAGTCAATAATGTTGTATAATAGCTGGCTTGATAAACCGATCTCGAAGGAAGGAAATAGAATGTTAAATATCGATGAGAGCAAAGTTTGCGCGATTTTAGATAAAATTATTGCACATGAATTAGCTGGTGTAAACCGTTATACGCATTATTCACTAATGGTTCATGGTCTAGAGCGCTTATCACTTGTTGGTTATTTTAAAGGACATGCAACCGAGTCACTTGATCATGCATTAAAAGCTGGAGAATTAATGACAGGTTTAAATGGTCACCCTACATTAGAAACAGCAAGCATTAAAGAATCTCACCAGCATGATTTACAAAGTATTCTAAAAGAAGCTATTGAGCATGAAACTAACGCAGCAAGATTATATCGTGAATTATTAGAAGAAGTTAAAGATAAATCAATTTATCTTGAAGATTATGCGCGTGGCATGATTGGCGCTGAAGAACAACACGTTTTAGATATGCGTAAAATAGCTCGTAAAGGCTAAAATTAGAAAATCCGGAACATTCCGGATTTTTTTCATTTAATTCTACCACACTATGAAAAAGCTCCAATTAATTTCGATAATAGACTTCTTTCATAACTAAGTATTTAGCTTAAATTCAAGAATTGACTAGAAAAATGTAGACTTGTGGTTATGATATGTTTAAAATATTCACTTGCCCTTTTCTATCGGAGAATTTTATGAGTAAACCCAAACTAGGTATTTCGCAGTTCATTTATATAGCTCTATTCATTACTAGTTTAGGATTTATTTATCCCTTTACCGTTAATGCATTTAATGGTGACTCGAATCAGTATTTTTCTTGGATAAAAGATATTTATACTCAGCATGGCGGTTATTTTTCGTGGACAACTGCAGCCGGTTATAACCAATTATCAATAATCCATATATTTTCATTGCTTATTGGAGCTTTTACATATTCTTCGCCCAATGCATTTTTCTTGATTGCAAATCTATGTGAACTGATTTTGCTAGCTTTTTCCTCAATCATGTTTGTCAAATTAACCAATAAGCTATCAGCCAAACACCAAAGCAGATTTTTCTATGGCATTTTGTTAGGGATAACTTCGTGGACCTTAATCTGTTTATTCGCAGGTTCGAGCACGCTATCTGTTCCTATAGAAGCTACTGATTTATTCCTAATCTTTGTCGATAGTTTTATAATTCTAAGTATTGGCTGGTTTATTGCGTTACTGGATAAAATCCAACAAGAAAAGAAAATCCCTTATCAGCAACTAATTTTATTTTGTTGTTACTCTTTATATTTTTCTCTGACCACTCTTCGTTTTATCAACGGTGCAATATTAACTGAATTCGTTTTATTAATTCTGTTACTTTTTCGAGGTACCCAAATAGGTAAAACCAATGCCTGGCTATTGGGACTTTGTTTAGCTTTGATATTTGTTGTTGGCTATTTTGGATTTTTTTGCCTTGAAACTTATAGTACCTCTGCACGCTTTGTATTGCGTGGTGGTGAGGTAAGCTTCACTGATGAATGGAATAATGCATATACGGCAATAAATAGATTTTTTACTTTTTCAGATGTTAACGCTTTAACAGTTATTCTGCGGATATTATATCTTCTTAGCCTTATCTATGGACTTAAAGTTTTAATCGCTATCTTACTACCTTGGCAGAAAATTAAAGCTGAATTAAGTATAACTCAAATATTTGCTTTGTTAACCATCATAAATTTCATATTAGTTAGTACTAGCGGTTTTCTTTCGCATGGTACAGTATTTATAGCTATTGATTCAATTGCCCATTATTATGAATTGTCCGCAATTTTTTCATTCCTGACCATAGTTTCAACGATAATATATCTAGACAAAGCCATTAATGAGGCTTTTTTAGAAAAAATAACATATATAGGCTTAATTGCTGGTACTTGTTTTAGTATATTTTATATAAGTTTTAGTTCTAAAACTTTAGAGTTCCCTTATCGAAAACTATCTGAATGCATCAACCAGCATAAATCCCAATATAACTTGGTTAATGGTATGGGCGACTTTTGGGTAGTAAATCCATTAATGGCTCAAGCTAAAGACAATATGCGCTTTAGCGTAATTGGAACTATGGCAACTAATCTGGACTATAATTGGCAGCGTAACCTATCTGAGAATCTATCGAATAATAATTTTTTAGTTTACACCAACGACGCTTATAAACAAAATACCTTAGCGCTAATAAATTCAAAAATTCCACATCTGGATTATCAGGATATTGATTGCGGAAATAATAGTGGAATCATTGTATTTACACCAGCGACTACAAGCTATATTGATAAATTCCGTAATCAGGAATTTAAAAATGCATTATCATGGTTTAGCTTAAGTAATTACGGATTTGGCCAAACTCTATGGGCAAAAATGCCATGGAATACACAATTTGTAGAAAACAATCATGAGTATAATTACTTTGGTTCGCTATTTAGAAGAATTTCACCCCATGCACAGTATGCGGTTAATAGTGATTTATCAATTCAAGTTAATTCAGGCTTCTATTCTGAGCCAGTCCTAATGACTGAAATGATCCACGCCGGTGCTGGTAAATACTACCTTAATCTAGATTACAACTTACAAGGAAATCCTTCAGGCATATTCGTAATTAATCTGGTAACTCAAGAGCAAATTGCAGGCATTAATTTATCACCTGCAACTAATTACGCAAAAGTGGATTTTGCGCTGGAGCAGCCCCAACCTATCGCTTTGGTTTTGGTGACTGGGGCAAACTCAAATTTTAAACTGGAAAAATCAACTTTTGGTAAGTATCTTAATTAATAATTGATGTAACATACCATAATACAGTCTATCTGATTAATTAAATATGCTTATCCCAAATAGGCTCTCGTGTTTAAATATCTTGGATATAGATTTGCACATGGTAAAATCTCATAATTAAATTAAAATAAGAATGGAATCATGAAATACCGCGATTTACGTGAATTTATCGATAATTTAGAAGCAATCGGTGAACTAAAGAGAGTTAGTGCGCCAATATTACCCCATTTGGAAATGACCGCATTTTGTGATAAGGTATTGAAAAATTCTGGTCCGGCAATTATTTTCGAAAACCCGGAAGGATATTCAATGCCTGTGCTAGGTAATTTGTTTGGTACAACTAGGCGGGTTGCTTTGGGAATGGGGCGCGAAGACATAAGTGAACTAAGGGAGGTTGGTGAGTTTTTGGCCGAACTAAAAGAACCCCAACCGCCAAAAGGATTTAAAGATGCGTGGAGCAAGCTACCTATGCTCAAACAGCTTTATAACATGCTACCTAAAGTAATTAATAAAGCCCCAGTTCATCAACAGATTATTGATGCAAGCGAAGTTGATCTAACTAAAATACCAATCTGGCATTGTCATGCTGAAGATATTGCACCACTAATTACCTGGGGCCTAGTAGTAACACGCGGGCCTTTCAAAAAACGCCAAAATCTGGGAATTTACCGGATGCAGGTAATCAGTAAAAATAAGGTAATTATGCGTTGGTTATCGCATCGTGGCGGTGCTCTGGATTATCTAGAACATTGCAAAGCTAACCCAGGTAAACCTTATCCGGTTGCAGTAGTTCTTGGCTGCGATCCAGCAACCATTTTAGGTGCAGTGACCCCGGTTCCAGATAGCTTATCCGAGTATCAGTTTGCCGGCCTTTTACGCGGGAGTAGAACTGAATTAACAAAGTGCCTCATGTCTGACCTGCAAGTTCCGGCTTATGCTGAAATTGTATTGGAAGGTTTTATTTACCCAGAAGACACGGCAGTTGAAGGACCATATGGTGACCATACTGGATACTATAATGAGCAAGACAATTTTCCAGTTTTCACCATTGAAAAGATTACTATGCGTGAAAACCCAATCTACCATAGCACCTATACCGGTAAGCCTATTGATGAGCCAGCTGTACTTGGTGAGGCATTAAATGAAGTATTTGTACCATTACTACAAAAGCAATTTCCTGAAATAGTAGATTTTTACTTACCGCCTGAGGGATGCAGTTACCGTTTGGCAGTAGTTTCGATTAAAAAAAGATATGCCGGCCATGCTAAAAGAGTAATGCTCGGGATATGGAGCTTTCTCCGCCAATTCATGTATACCAAGTTTATTATAGTAGTCGATGATGATGTAAATATCCGGGACTGGAAAGATGTAATCTGGGCCCTGACAACTCGGGTTGACCCGCTGCGTGATACTACAATGATTGATCGTACGCCAATTGATTATCTGGATTTTGCATCCCCGATCTCTGGTCTTGGCAGTAAAATGGGAATAGATGCGACCAATAAGATCCATGGTGAAACTAACCGTGAATGGGGGCGCGTAATTATTCCTGACACTAAGGTTAAAGCAAAAATGGATGAATTATATAAAACTATATTCGGTTAAAGGATCGTAGATGTTTAATGATATTCCAATTTTTGTTGCCTTGGTTGAGGCAGGAAGCTTTGTCCAGGCTGCACGCAATCTTGGCATGACTCAAGCTACAGTAAGTAGAAGGTTACAAGCTTTGGAACAAAGCCTGGGGTTTAAGTTAATAATGCGTAGTACACGAAAATTTGAAGTAACTAAACTGGGTGAAGAGTTATATCGGGGAGTAAAAAGCCAACAATTGCATTTGCAACAGCTGATCGATAGTTTACAACATACGGCTAACGGCATGGAGGGAATTCTTCGGGTTTCGCTGCCAACTGTTATGTCTTACTATGTAATTACACCATTTTTAGCCGAGTTCCTTCAAACCCACCCAGGAGTAAAACTCGAGATCTGTTATCAAAACCGTGAACTGGATATTTTTAAAGAGCGTTTTGACCTGGCTATAGTAAATTACCGTCCCAAACAACAAACATTAAAAATCAGGAAGCTGTTTTCACAAAAATTCTATATGTATTGCACTAAAGAATACATCGCTAGATATGGGTTACCATCAACTATTGAGGAATTGAAGCAACACTTAACCACGGGAACTTTAAATTCAGATCTTTCAGTAGATAATATAATTTGTTGCCATCACATAAGCGGCCAAGAAGATTTTCATGAAAATATGGCTAGGTTTCTCAATAATAATGCCCTACAATCAAAACAATTTGCAATGAGCGGGCACGCTATTGCCGGCGGCTGGGATATAGTATTTACAAGAGAGTTAGCAACAGGCGATGTAATCAAAGTATTACCAGAATATAACTTTGGTGAAATCAATTTTTATTTAATCCGTTTAAATGAATATGATAATCCGCTTATTACTACTTTTATCCAATTTATTGATGAATGTATCAAGCGCTTTAACGAACAAAACAAGTAATTAGATATTTTAGAAAATTATATAATGGCAAATATTCTTTCTCTACAATCACATGTCGCATATGGCTATGTCGGTAATCGAGCTGCAACTTTCCCGCTCCAAATCCTTGGCCATGAAGTAATTACGATCAATACAGTTCAATTTTCCAACCACACCGGTTATGGCTATTGGACTGGTGATATTATGACTATTGAGCATATTGAGAAAATATTTGAAGGACTTGCCAAACAAGGAATATTAGCCAATTTAGATGCAGTATTAACCGGTTACCTGGGCGACAAGGCGCTGGGCGAAGTTTTGCTTAAATGGCTGGGAAAGATAAGAGAGCGTAACCCTAATCTAATCTATTGTTGTGACCCCGTAATTGGCGATATTAATCGAGGCATATTTGTCCGCCCTGGAGTGCCAGAGTTTTTCCGTGAGCAAGCAATTGATGAAGCGACAATATTAACTCCTAACCAATTTGAACTTGCCGAATTAACTAGTGTGGCAATTAAAACATTGGCTGATGCAAAAGAAGCTTGTAGAATTCTGCATTCCCGCGGAGTAAATTATGTACTGGTTACCAGCTTAACCCATGCTAATACTCAGCCTGATAGTATTGAGATGTTATTGTCAACTAAAGATAAAAATTATATTGTCTCAACTCCACGCTTAAAAATGCCAATTGAACCAAATGGCTCCGGCGATATGACGGCAGCAATATTCTTGGCAAAATATTTAGACACCAGAAACCTTGAAGAAAGCCTCGCCCATACTGCTAGCGCTGTTTATGCCGTATTTGAGAAAACCCGTGAATTAAACCGACGCGAATTAGCGCTAATCCAAGCCCAAACAGAAATAGTAAAACCAACCAGAACATTCTCGGTGGCAGTCTCGGATTAAAAATTCCAGCTACTAAACCAATGAAGATATTGGACTACATAGCTCCGAGCCACCGGTAAACCTGATAATGCCGGGTAAAATAGTATAAATAATCCAATTACTAAAAGCAGATAACCTTTGATAAGATATTTACGCTTTTTAAAGAAATTAGCCTCAAATACATAGCAAATTGCCAAAATCCAAAAAGGCACCACTTCATAGAAATAATAGATAAAACTTAGTCTACCAACAAAAATCCATGGACCATACAAAGAAATTATGGCGAGGCACAAAAATAGTGGTACCTTATCCCGCGATCTAATAGCAGATATTAGAGTTATCATTACACAAATTATGCCAAACCACCATATTGCCGGATTACCCATAAGTACAACTGAGCTGGCTAAATTACTTGCATCATCTTGCCAATAGAAAACAGATAACGGTCGATAAATTATCGGCCATGCCCACCAGCTGGAAGCATATGGATGGGTTACATTCTCTGCATAGTGAGTGTGATAGTCAAGCATATAGCCTTGGAGATTAACTATGAACTTGAAGAAATTTGTTTCAGGGCTACTAGCAAAATAGGGAATATAACTTAGAGCATAAATACTTAACGGAATGACTATCAAAAAGAGAGCATAAATAGCTATCGTTTTTAATAATTCAAGTAAGCGAGGCCTTCCAAGCCAAATTTCACAATAAACTAAGAGCGGCAAAATGGAAAAAATTGTAAAAATGGCTTCCCATTTTATTGCCATACCAACTCCAAAACATATGCCACATTTAAATAAGACATACTGAACTGATTTACGTTCGGCAAAATCGGTAGCTAGCTGATAATACTGATATAAATAATAGTATTCGAGCAATATCAGCACCGCTTCACTAGAGTCTATCGAAGCTTGCCTAGTTAAGCTAAAATGCATAAATTCAAACATTAAAAGTATACTACTTATAATTGCAGCTTTTCGCGATTTAAATAAGCTTTTACTAACAATATAAATTAACGGTACCAGAGTAATCCCAGCTAAATTAGGTACAAAACGCCAGCCGAATGGGCTCATACCAAAAATTATTATGCCTAAAGCTACTAGCAAAATACCAAGCGGCGGATGAACCCAGGCATAAGGGCTTAGGCCGTGTAAATATTCATATGCAGTCCGTGCGTAGTATACTTCATCAAAATACATGCTTGATAATAATGTATTTTTATAATTTGCAGGAGGTGCTGAAGCTAATATGCTTTTAATTTCACTTTCATCATTATTTGCTGATATAACATGATAGTTGGTGACTAGTTGCTGGTTGGCATCAAATAAGGCTAATTGCTTAAGTTCAATTGGGGCTTTATCGACACTGATTCTGAGTTGAGTATATTTGAAATAGGGAGGCAGCAAAAGCGGCATCCATTTATAGATTGCCAGATTATTATTAAATGGTATTTGGCCACTTAAATTTTGATCATTAGTAAACTCAAGCTGTAGATTACCATCCCCCAGTCCATAATAATAATATATAGAGCTTACGTTTGTAGGTTTAGCAAATTGGATAATAAATGATTTATCAGAAGCATCGCCATGCCAGGCTTTAAAGTGGTTAATCTCGCCAAGCCGAAAAAAACTTAGCAAAGTGTAGCATAAAGTAAATAACAAGATAATTTGCTTATCTTTTTTATCCAGTAATTGGTCCTTATTACTTTGGATTGGCCTTAATTTACAAATACAAATAAGGCAGGAGATTAATATAACTAATAAAATTGCTAAAGGTTGCCAGAGTTTTAAGAATTCCAATTATATTCCCTTTTAAAACAGCCATATCATCCCCTACTGATCGAACTAACACCAATATGCTTTGAATGATTTGCAGTTTAAAATAACTACTAATTTTCAAATTAGAGTAGTTAGCTTATTAAGTAATGTTACGAACTTTCAATTTTTGGACAAAATAATAAGATTATTAAAATGGTTAATTGATTTATACGAACTATAGTACTTATTAGATTTTGTTTATGAAAGTTTGCTTCATTTGTTGATTTGTTTGAGTGAAGTGAGTTTATCAACAAATAGCAAACGAGTAATACAAAATTTTATATGCGGAAGATTTTGAGCTATAAATCAATTAACTTTTTAATAAAGCAGATTGTCTGCTTTAACATTTTATTAGTGTGCGTAACATCACTTATTAAATAAATTATACTAAAATTATTGTTAAGCTTGCTAAAAATAACGACTGAATTGACTTTATATCATAATTTGTTAGTATAATTATCGCTTGATTGATTGAAAGATTACAATAATGTTATACATATGTGCTACCCCGATAGGAAATCTCGCAGATATAAGTTATCGCGCAGTAGAAGTTTTGACTAAAGCTGATATTATTCTTTGTGAGGATACCCGCAATAGCCAGAAATTACTTAATCATTATGGAATAAGTAATAAAAAACTTGTCGCTTTGCACGAGCATAATGAAAATGAGGTAAGCCAAAAAGTACTAGTCTGGCTTGATCAAGGATTAACTCTAGTGCAAATTAGTGATGCCGGCACGCCAGGTATTTCTGACCCAGGCGCGCGTTTATGTAATCTTATCCATGAAAAAGGCTACCAAGTAAGCCCAATTCCTGGTGCTTCAGCTTATATAAGCCTGGTTTCTGTCGCAGGGCTAATTGAAACCCCAAGTTTATTTTATGGCTTTTTACCAAGCAAGTCAAGCCAACGGCAAAAACAGTTGCTAAAATGGCAAAATTCCGATTATGCGGTAACAATTTATGAATCACCTCACCGTATATTGGAATGCTTAAAGGACATTCAGGCCGTACTTGGCGCGGACCGTGGCATTGTTATGGGGCGAGAGCTAACCAAGCAATTTGAAACCATCAGGAAAATGCCAATAGCAAAATTAATTGAATTTATCAAATCCGACTCGAATCAGACACGCGGGGAATTTGTACTGGTGATTTTACCCAACGCTTCACAAGAAAATAATAATGAAGAGATTTCTTTAGAGCAAATAAAAGTTCTTGAACTCTTAGCTAGCGAATTGCCAGCAAAAAAAGCCGTTAATCTAACTAATAAAATTGCGGGTGGCAATAAAGATCTAATGTACCAATACCTGTTAAACCAGAAGCACAGCTAAGATGAAAACAATTTCATCAATCCTAAGTCCAGTTACAACTGAAATTGTAATCGATAAGTCACGGTTTATTTGCCAATTACAGCCAGTTAATAGTGTGGCAGAGTTTCAAAATAGTTTACATGAAATACAGCAGCTTCATCCTAAAGCAAGCCATCATTGTTATGCTTATATTATCGGTATAAGCGGCGAAACCCAGAAATTCAGTGATGATGGTGAACCAAGCGGCACTGCTGGTATGCCAATTCTTAATATTTTAAAACATGAAAATCTTACCAATATTACCAGTATTGTAACGCGCTACTTTGGCGGCATCAAGCTTGGCACAGGCGGTTTAGCCCGCGCCTATTCAAGCGCCACCAAAGCAGCATTAGAGCAAGCCCAGATAGTTATTAAATCTGAAATGCAGCTATGTCAGCTTATAGTCAATTATTCAATCGCTGACAAAATTAAATACTTTTTGCAAAGCCATGCCAAAATAAAAGCAATAGATTATACTGAAAACGTAATTTTTTATTTTTACCTAGAACCGGAAAAGGTAGCAGGCATAACCATAGAAATAAGTAATATTCTTAATGGCCAGGCTAACTTGGCTTTTCTAGGAACTGAGTATATTTAAACCTAATACTCAGGCATCTTATAAACCGAAAAATTTGCTTTGATTGTTTGAGGATAAATAGTTTTATTTACTCAATCAGAAAAATTTAATTTTTTGAATTATAAATTATGCCCACTATTGTGGTAATTAAACTAAATTCTGATTCAAATAGAACTTACATTAATAACAAGCTACTACATTTAATCTATTAGTAGTTAGTTTTGCAAATAAATCTTGGTCGCTGCCTATTTTATCTACATACTTATCATTAAAATAATACCAAGTGTATTTCTCTCCTTCTTCTTTAATCCGGACGTAGCAATAATAATGCCCCCAACTACCAACAGCCTTATTTTCACTATTACTGTAAACTGAACCTCTATGAATAATCAAGCCAGACCAGTAGGCCAGCTCATCTGCATTAGCTATTTGTATTGGAGTATTTGTTACACTATTTATTAAAGTTAACCTATCTTTTTTAAGGCTCCTGATATTATCATATAATGCTTGTAGCATTTTCTTAATAGCCTCAGGATCTTTGTTATGGTTATCTATTAATCTATGTTTAAAATCATGATATTTAAGTTTTTGATCCCTATTTTCAGTGGCTTCCTCTCCTTTACAGAATAAACTTCTATACAATTCTGAATTATTAGAATTCCCGATTGTTTTGGTAAGATATTCATAATAAATTGATCTTTTAGGTAATTCATCCTGGCTTAAATTTGTATATTCACTCCTATCGATTTTAGCGTCTGCTGGATATGGCTCTGCCGCAAAAGCATTATCAATTTCCTCAAATGTGACATTCTCAAGGTTAATAAGCTTTTCTAGTTTACTATTTGTAGCATACTCCAAGTCTTCAGTGCTATGATAAGTAATAACATCCACACTTGAAGTAAGAAAACTTAATATTTCAGGAGCAGTCCCCTGCTTATTACCTTCATCCATTTTGAATCTGATGGCCTTGATGGCACTTAGATGATTAAATGAGTTACTGTTAAAGACCCAATTTTTAATAGCGTTAATCATTACTGCAGAAATTACTGCAGAAACTAAAAGTTCATTTCGGGATTCTCGATTATAATAGTAAACCTCTGCATAATCCACCATTTCAGGTTGCTCTTCAGGTGGGATTATCTTATTAATTAACCCTGTTATTTCCTGGTTTACTTGTTCTTTTACTTTTTGCCGGATCATATCAGCATCAGTTTCTCTAGAAGATAAATCACTCTCTAAGTAAGGGATCTTCATGCATACTTTGGAAATTAATAAATTGATAATTGACTTAATCTCTTGTTGACTGTAATTTTTTCTTATATTATCTTGTATTCCATTTAATTCAAGAGGTAAGTTAAAGTGAGCTGCAAAATCTTCTAGTAACTTAGTTTCTAGATTAACTGGCTTTATAATCCAGTTTAAAATCAACTTATTCAATTCAGTAATATGTTGGTTATTGGAAGGATTACTCAAGCTAGTTTTAACTTTATTCATTATAGGTTGAGCTATGTGATCAAATAAATGATCTAATTGAATAGCAAGTTTATCTTTAAATGAACTATACTTGATACATTGTAAAGCAGTATTAATAAAGCAGTCATTGCCGCCAACATTTGGCAACCCCAGTAATGAAGAATAATCTATTGTTTCGTCATACCACTCACAACTTTGCCAACTTAAGTTAGTAATTCTTTTACGAGCATTGATTACTGCATGACGTTCGTTCTTGCTAATATTATGAAAATAACTGGATGAATTTTTATGAACCAACTTTGCTCGTTCAGTTATTATACGGTCAATTAAATTTTTCTTACCATCCATATCAAGGCTTGAGTCTTGAATTGCTGTCTCCAATAAATATAAATTTTCCTCAGCTCTCGTCGTCCCAGTATCAAAAAAAGAAGCCCATAGCCAAGAATCCTTAGCTTCAATAATTGCTGTTAGTAAATTTCCAAAATGTTCATTTATTGAAATATTTTCACCATCTTTATTAGTAGTATACTCAGCATCAATACTAGTATAGTCGCGCAGGTTTGTACCAAATTCGCCAATAGCTAATTTTATCTCATTGTCAACTTCTGGTAGTCTACCCACAGCTCTTAATATTGGTGCAACAAAATTATTATATAAAACGACAGTTGACATTTTCCCATCTCCATAACTAATATTCTTAAATAGTACTTATAACTCAATACCGGGCACTTTTATATTTACTGTTTCTCACAATTGATATTTAAATAGTTTTAATTTATTCGTAAGAATACTTTATTTATATGTATTATGAAGGGTATTAGGCTTTGTTTATGAGATTGGCATTAATTGTTGAACTATTTGAGTCTTGCGAGGCATCAACAAATAGCCAATCATAATACAAAGCCTTATATTCTTCGTATTTGAGTATAAATAAAGTACTCTTATAAATAAATTGACTTATAATAAATCACATTTTACTAAATCCGTAGCGATAAAAGTGTCCGGTATTATTGAGCTTATAATATTATACAGATTAATTATAAGCCCAAATATCAGCTTTTAAATGAAAATATAAAATTTAAATTTACGATAAAATACTGACCATCAGATTTTCGATAATTTTATAGATATTTTATAAGATATTATCATGGTAGCTACTGATACAGAGCTTAATTTAATTATTATCAACAGTAGGCTTTTACAAAGAATTTATCAATTTTAAAGACTGCTTAACATCCTTGAGTTTCTAGCACTCTACGCTAGTCAAATTGTAAAAAATAGTATTAAAACTCGCTAATTTAAACTAGACAAGATATATTGTTCTGAAGTTAATAATTAAACAAATTAGCAAAATTAGGAATAGATATATATGAGTATTATTTATGATTTAACCCGACGTCTTGATAGCAATACCCCTGTCTATCCAGGGGATCCTAAATTTATTGTAGAAAACATTTATCAAGTAGGAATGGATTCAGTATACAGTTTGCAAAAAATACAATTTTGTAATCACTCTGGTACCCATATCGATTTTCCGGCACACGTAATTAGAAATGCTAAATCAAGTATAGATTATCCTTTATCACATCTTGTAGGAGATGGAATAATTATCGAGTATCCTAAAGAAAATTCTGGAATAATTAAGATAGCAGAATTAGCGGAACATGATATCCGGAAAAATGATATTGTATTTATAAAAAATCTTAAATACCTTGAAATAGATGCTGCCAAGTATCTTCTAAACGAAAAGGTTAAAATTATTGGAACGGATAGTATTAGTATTGATAATCCTGAATCAACTAATTTAGAAGTTCATATCCTTTTACTACAAAATGATATTTTGATCGTAGAATCATTAAAGCTAGATGAAGCGCCAGCTGGCAGATGCAAAATAGTCATAGCACCCTTAAATATTCATAGTGATGGGGCACCAGCTAGGGTTTTTATGTATAAATAATCCTAGTATTGAATTTTACAAATAGTAAGGCTTTAATAATTATCTTATCGCAAGTAAGATTCAAAGGAATAGTGGAGGGTTAGGACCCCATAACGAAGCCCTAGTCATGTGACTAGGAGTTATGGAGGGAGATATGATTCGTAAATAATAAAGCCCAGAACTTCTTCTGGGCTTCATTGTATAAGGCGCTTGGCAATGTCCTACTTTCGCATGGGCGTACCACACT
>JACCDN010588875.1_pt1 | contig 55842 bp, 70 predicted proteins | sample 7441691 | NCBI WGS metagenome assembly JACCDN01 (sample SAMN15323439, study PRJNA562643) | freshwater metagenome | isolation source: river surface water | place: USA:Blue River Watershed | collected 2017-08-16 | reverse complement strand
GGGGTGGCAGTGTGGGCGTGAGCTCCTCTTATCTACCAATCAAATTAAATAATGCAGGCGTTATCCCGATTATCTTTGCAATCGCCCTAGTCTTAGCTCCCTCCATGATTGCTCAGCTCTTAACTAGATTACCCAATACTGCGCTAGCGACAGCTGCCACCAACTTTGCCGCGAGCTTTACCCCGACCTCATTTGCCTATAATGCCATCTACTTTACTCTCGTTGTGGCATTTACCTACTTCTATACAGCCGTCGTTTTTGACGCCGACAAAATCAGCGACAATCTAAAAAAGAATGGTGGTTATGTACCCGGTATTCGTCCAGGCAGCCACACAGCCGCTTACTTGCGTCGGATCGTTAGTCGCACTACTCTCCCAGGTGCAGTATTTTTGGGACTCATTGCAGTTCTCCCGAGCATAGTCTCCGGGATGACTGGTATTCAGACTATCACCATTGGTGGGACCAGTCTTTTGATCGTCGTCTCAGTCGTACTAGAGACTTATCGCAAGATGCAGACTTATTCAGTTACTCGCAGTTACGACAGTTTTGTTAAATAATATTTATCTGGAGAAGATGTTATGAAAAACATTATTTTTTATGCTCCCGAGGGTGCCGGCAAGTCTACTCAGGCTAAGATGTTGGCCGCCAAATTGGGCGTTCCTTGTCTCATTTCTGGGGATTTGGTTCGCTGGGGTGCCGAGTTTGACAAAGGTTTAATTGGCGACGTTTGCCGCGAAGCACTAGCTAAGGGTTACTACGTTGCAGACTCCGAAATGTTTGTACTTTGGAAAGGAAGGCTCAAGCAACCTGACACTCAAAATGGTTGGGTAATAGATGGGTTTCCTCGCAACATGACTCAGGCCGAGTTTTTGGCTGACAAAGTCGAGAAGTATGGCAAAAAAATTGATGTAGTTTTTTACTTAAGAGTCAGCGAAGAAGTTAGTATGGAGAGGCTTCTTAAGCGAGGCCGCAAAAATCCTGATGGCACAACCAACGATACCGAAGAGCTAATCAGAGAGAGATTGCGTCGCTACAAATCCGAAGAAGCTTCAGTTTTGGAGCATTACAAGAATCAAGGCGTTCTCTTTGAGATTAACGGCGAGCAAGATGTCGAGACAGTACACGCTGAGATCCTCGCTCACATTCAATAATGAACAAAATAGCCGCAATGACGATAGGTGGTGCCATGCTCGGCCGCGTACGAGCAGCCCTCTACGAATTTACTCAGGTCGGCGTCAGCCCGAGCGAGATCGAGACTGAGTCACGAAAGTTGATCAAAGCGGAGGGTGGAGAACTTAGCTTTACCAAAGTACCTGGATATTCTTGGTCTACCTGTATCAATATTAACGACGGGGTAGTCCATGGTATTCCTACATCTACAGTTCCGTTAAAAGATGGTGACTTGGTAACCGTTGACGTCGGAGTCTATTACAAGGGATATCACACCGATGCCGCTTTTACCAAAGTAGTGGGTACCGCCAGTGCTGCTCAGTTAAAGTTCCTGAATGCTGGCATGGAGGGATTAAAAAAAGCAATTGAAGCTGTCAAGCCTGGCAACTACATCGGGGATATCTCCGAAGCAATGGATACCACAATCAAAAAATACGGCTACAGCTGTACTAAAGAGCTAACCGGGCACGGTGTAGGGCGCGAGCTCCACGAAGACCCGCTCATCAGTAATGTTGTAGTTGGCAAAAGAGAAAAAACTCCATTGATAGAAGTTGGTCAGACTCTTGCTATCGAGATTATTTACGTCGAGGGCAGTCCATCCCTTATAATGGAAGATGATAACTGGACGATTAGTACAAAAGATGGTAAAATTGCGGCCGTGCATGAAGAGACCGTAGTTGTAACCAATGACGGTTGTACTATTCTAACCACACCAACATTGTTTCAGATTACCTAATCTGGTACAATTCGCTCTATGGCCAAAGCTAACGTCACTGAACATCTGGGTACTGTCACACTGGCACTCCCAAACACGATGTTTAGAGTCACTTTGGAGAGTGGAGTCGAGATTTTGGCTCATCTATCAGGTAAGATGCGGATGTTCCGCATTAGCATAATGCCTGGAGATAAAGTAAAAGTCGAAATGACACCTTACGACAACTCAAAAGGTCGTATTACTTATCGGGTCAGAGAAGGGCAACAGATGCCAGTCTCAAATCCAGAGGTTAAATAAACTTATGAAAGTTCAAAGCTCACTAAAAAAACGCTGTCTAAAATGCAAGTTTGTTCGCCGCAAAGGTGTTTTATTTATTACCTGTGACAATCCTCGTCACAAACAAAAACAAGGATAATTGTTTTATGCTTCGTCTAGTTGGTATTGATCTTCCCGAAAACAAACGCATTGAAGTAGCTCTCACCTACATCTATGGCATTGGCCCAAAGATTGCTAAGGGTTTACTCAGTAGCGCCAAAATCAATCCTGACACTCGCGCCAAAGAACTAACCGCCCAAGAGGTTGCTAAACTCCAAAAACTCATCGAATCAGTCAAGGTAGAAGGTGATCTAAGAAAAGAAATCCGCGAAAACGTTCAGCGCCTCAAGCGCATCAGTAGCTACCGTGGTTCACGTCACAATGCAGGCTTACCTGTCCGTGGCCAACGAACTCGCACCAATGGTCGCACACTCAGAGGCAAGAGAAAGACGATCGGCGCCATGAAAAAAGAAGACGCCGCCAAATTAGAGGCAACCAAAAAATAGGAATTAACTTATGGCAACAGCTTCAAACAAAACTACCATCACAGACGGCCGCATCTATGTTGTGGCAACATTTAACAATACATTGATCACGATCACCGATGGATCAGGTAATACTGTTACTTGGAGTTCTACTGGTAAGGTTGGTTTTAAGGGCGCCCGCAAATCTACTCCATTCGCCGCTACTCAGGCAGTCCAGGCCGCACTCGATGTCGCCAAGACCAAAGGTCTTCGCTCTGCCGCAGTTTATATCAAGGGCCCAGGCCCAGGTCGCGACGCCGCCCTCCGCGTTTTTCGTAGCGCCGGCATCAAAGTCACCGAACTTCACGACGTAACTCCTGTTCCTCACAACGGCACACGTGCAAAAAAACCACGTCACGGCTAAATTATAAATTACTTATATAAACAAGGTACTAAGTACTAGGTACTTATAACTAAAAACAAATGGCACGCAATACTGGACCAAGAAATAAGATAGCTCGTCGCCTCGGCGTTGATTTGGGTCTCAAAACTAACACCAAATCACTAGAGCGTCGCTTACAGTCTCCTCCCGGCCAGCACGGCAAAAAAGGTCGTGGCAAAATGTCAGACTACGGTATCCAGCTCGCCGAAAAACAAAAAGTCAAAGCTATCTACGGCGTACTCGAGAGACAATTCTCCAAGTACTACGAGGTCGCAACCAAGAGTTCTGAGGCTACAGGTGAAGCTATGCTCTCACTCCTTGAGCGTCGTCTCGACAACGTAATTTATCGCCTCAAACTAGCTCCCACCCGAAGAGCAGCACGTCAGATCGTCTCTCATGGCAACGCCATAGTTAACGGCCGCAAGCTAACCATCCCCTCATATCGCGTGAATCCAGAGGATGTGATCACGCTTAGCGCAACAGGTCTTGCCATTCCCTCAGTCAAAGCAATGCAAGAAGAAAAAGATGTCCAGCTGCCATCTTGGCTAGAGAAAAAAGCCAGTGTCGGCAAAGTCACTCGTATGCCGGTACGTGCTGACTTACCTGAAGTAATCAACGAACAATTAATCGTCGAATTTTATAGTCGCTAAAAAGGGGGTACCTCGTTATGAAAGCAATGAATTTTCAGTTTAACGCAGTCGAAGAATCGGCCAAAAAAGGCATCTTTGCAGTCGAACCACTAGAGAATGGTTTTGGCCACACTCTAGGTAACTCACTCCGCCGCGTCCTCCTCTCTAGCTTCAAGGGTGCAGCCATTACTTCAGTCAAAGTAGCTGGAGTCAGTCACAAATTCTCAACCCTCGCTGGGATGAGTGAAGACATGATTGACCTCATGCTTAACCTCAAATCTGTCAAAGTAGCCTACGATGGCGATGAGATCCTAACTGCTACTCTCTCTGTCAAAGGTCCCAAGATCGTCAAAGCTAGTGACATATCTACTCCTGCTAACGTTAGCATTGTGAGTCCAGATGTCGTTATCGCAAACATTGCTGCAGGCGCCAAGCTAGATCTCGAGATGACTATCCAATCAGGATACGGTTACTCGCCCGCAGACGAGCGACCCACTGAGACCCTAGGCGTACTCGTACTAGATGCTATCTACTCTCCAGTCGAGAGAGTTAGCTACCACGTCGAATCAACTCGCGTTGGTCGCCGTACTGATTTTGATCGCCTAGTTATCGAAGTTATAACTGACGGTTCAATCTCACCTCGCCAAGCAGTCATCGATGCGGCAACTGTTCTAGTTGCAGCCTTTACCCAGATTGTTTCACCTACACCAGTCACAGACGGTGATGTTAGTGGCACCGCCTCTATCCTCGCTTCAGTCTCGACTGACGACCTAGGTCTTCCTACTCGTGTTGCCAATGCGCTCAAGAATGCCGGTCTCTCAACCGCCGCTGAGTTAGCAAAAGCGACAGATAAGGATCTCAAGAACGTCAAAAATCTAGGTGAAAAATCATTTGGGTTAATAGATGAAGCCTTAAGTACAAAAGGTCTAACTCGTACTAAATAATTATGAAAAAACACACATCTAATTACCACCTCTCACGCGATTCACAGGCTCGAAAGGCTTTGTTCAAAGGCTTAATCCGCAGCATGATTCAAAAAGAGAAAATTACTACTACCACCACCAAGGCGGCAGCAACTCGACCTATTTTTGAGAAGCTGATAACCAAAGCACGGATTGGTACAGTAGCTAAGATCAGGGAGATTCATGCGTTCTTAGGTGACAATACACTAGTCTCCAAACTAGTACACGAGATCGCACCTCGTTACAAAGATGTGTTAGGTGGATACACCAGAATAGTTAGATATGGCACTCGCCGTGGTGATAACGCAACTATGGTTATCTGGAGTCTTACCAAACAAAAAGCGGTGACAGCTCCCAAAAAAGAAGTCGAAAAAGAAGTCAAAGAAGCAGTCGTAGCTAAGCCCAAAAAAGAATCCAAAGCAGTCGTCGCCAAAGTCGTCAAAAACACCAAAGCAAAAACTGTTAAACTTGCTCCAAGTCGTGCAGGTAAGAGAGGGGACAAATGAAAACACTACCAAGTAAATCTGCCGATGTAGTAAGAGAGTGGCATCTATTTGATGCAAATGGTCTAACTCTAGGTAGACTTAGTACTCAGATCTCTACTCTATTACTAGGTAAACACAAACCAACTTTCTCCACAAACATCGATAGCGGTGATTTTGTAGTCGTCATTAACACTGACAAAATCAAAGTCACAGGTGCCAAACTAACCGACAAGTTTTACTATCGTCACTCTGGATTCCCAGGTGGTTTCAAACAAACTTCAGTCGGAGAGCAGTTAAAGAAAGATAGTCGCAAAGTCATTGAGCATGCTGTGTCAGGAATGATCCCTCACAACAAGCTACACGACCCAAGGTTGCGACGTCTCAAAGCATACAAAGGGGACACTCATCCTCATGAATCACAGTTTAACAAGGAGTCTAAATGAAAAAAACTGATTACACCTACGCCGTCGGACGCAGGAAAACTGCGATAGCTCGCGTACGTCTCTACCCCAAGGCTTCAGTTCCTGGTCACGATGGAGTTCAGCTCGTAGTTAATGACAAAGCAGCCGAAGTCTACTTTGGTGGCAATGCCGAAAAGAATCAATATCGACTTCCCTTTATCGTTACCGAGACCTTAACCAAAATGTCCGCTTCAATTAAAGTCGTAGGTGGTGGTACCCAAGCTCAGCTCGGCGCACTCATCCATGGTATTGCTCGCGCCCTAACTAAGTTGGATACCGAAAAATACCGTGCTATTCTCAAGACTGCGGGACTCTTGACTCGTGATCCACGTGCCAAAGAGCGTCGCAAAGTTGGTACCGGCGGCAAGGCTCGTCGCGCCAAGCAATCTCCAAAGCGTTAATCTTATCTTTTTGTTATATTTCGACTCGGTTGACATTCGGGTGTGTTTTGGGTCATAGTAAGTGACAGATATATATTTCTGAGAAAAAGGAGTAATTATGGCAAAAGCCACGAGTGTAAGTGATAACCCAAAAACAAGTTTGCAGTCAGAGAAACTTCAGGCTATTAAAGTAGCTATGGAGCAGATCGACAAGCAGTTTGGCGCCGGATCTATCATGAAGTTAGGTACCTCGCACCACATGGATATCGAGAGTATCCCAACCTCAGCCATGGCGCTAGATTTGGCTCTAGGTATTGGCGGATTTCCTCGTGGACGTATCACCGAGATCTATGGCCCAGAAGCTTCAGGCAAAACCACAGTCTGTCTCCATGTTATTGCAGAAGCACAAAAGAAGGGTGGTACTGCCGCCTTTATCGATGCCGAGCACGCGCTAGATCCTGCACGCGCCAAATCCCTGGGTGTTAACCTGGACGAACTCCTAATTTCTCAGCCAGACACAGGTGAGCAAGCTCTAGAAATTGCCGAGACCTTAATCAGATCCGGTGCAGTAGACGTCATTGTGGTTGACTCAGTTGCCGCCCTTGTCCCCAAAGCAGAGATCGAAGGTGAGATGGGTGATGCTGTCATGGGAATGCAGGCACGTCTTATGAGTCAGGCGCTGCGTAAACTAACTGGTGCAATCAGCAAGAGTAATGCCGTTATGATCTTTACCAATCAACTCAGGATGAAGATCGGCGTCATGTTTGGTAACCCCGAAACGACCGCAGGTGGCCAGGCACTCAAGTTTTATGCCTCAGTGAGAATAGATATGCGCAAGATCGGTAACATCACCGAAGGTGAGGTTATTATCGGGAGTCGTCATAGGGCTAAGATCGTCAAAAACAAAGTCTCCCCACCTTTCAAAGTGGCCGAGTTTGATATGACTGCAACAGGTATTAGCCGCTCAGGAGGAGTTCTAGATGTCGCTGTCGAACAGGGCATAATCGAAAAGTCAGGTAGCTTTTTCAAATACAAAGGTGAGATGCTAGCGCAAGGTAGAGAGGCCACCAAAGCCGTTCTCGAAGAAAAGTCAGATCTCATGAAAAAGATTGAAAAAGAAATCTGGGACAAAATCAAAACTACTAATGCCGCAGATAACTAAACTGGTAGCAGGCAAAAAAAATCCTAACAGAGTTAACCTCTACTTGGACGATGTCTTTGCATTCGCACTTTCGCTAGACGAAGTGGTCAAAAATCGGCTCAAAAAAGGGTTAGAGCTAAATGCTGATCAAGTTCAAGCACTCAAAAAGACTGACGATCTAAGCTGGGCATATGCCAAAATCCTCAACTTTCTTTCATTCAGGCCACGAACCGAGTTTGAAGTACGTTCGAGGCTCAAAAAATATGGAGTGGAAGAGGCTGAGAGCATTGAATGGGTTATTAAGAAATTAGTAGACCGTGGATATCTCAGTGACCTCGCTTTTGCCAAGTGGTTTGTCGAGAGTCGTATGGGTAATAGGCCACGCTCCAAACAGCACTTATCCGCCGAGTTACGTGCCAAGGGAGTCGATGTGAGCGTGATCAACCAGGCTCTAGTTGGCATCGACGAAACAGGTCCTCTAGAAACATTAATCGCCAAAAAATCGGCACTTTCCCGCGACAAATTACTAGCATTTTTGCTTCGCCGTGGGTTTAAGTACTCGCTAGTCCAGGCCAAACTGGACGAGATGGGGATAAAAGGGTAGAATGTTGTCTAACATTAGAAAACACGCAAATTATTTATGTGCAACAGTAGCGTCACTTCAGCCTAATCAAATAATAACCCAGTTAGGGTTACATTTTCGGCTCGCGTATTTTTCTAAGGTAATTATAGGTAGTTTAGAGGATTTTTGTATATGAGTTTACTCTTAAAATCATTATTAAATACGTTCAAAAAGAACAAAACAGCGACCAAGGTGGCAACTCCTAAGGTTGAGGTCAAAAAAGAAGAAAAGAAAACAGAAAAAGTAGTCGCTGCCGTAGAGAACAAAGCTGTTACCCTGCAAGCTGAGACTACCGCAAAAGAGATTATCAATTTTGCGCGCGAAGAAGCCGAGAAGATCAGAGCTAGTGCCAAAGCCGAGATGGACGAACTCAAGCGCTCGCTCAAAGGCATCGAAGACAAGTTAAAGTCAGATGAAGCAAATCTTCGCCAAAAAAGCGACAGTCTAGCTCGCACTGAGAGCGATCTCGCCGCCAAGAATAAGGCTGTCGAAGATCTAAAAATCCAGATCGAAGAGCTCAAGAAAAAACAGGTCGAAAAACTAGAAAAGATTAGTAGTCTCACTCGTGACAAAGCCAAAGAAATTCTCCTCGAAGCAGTCGACAAAAAACTAACTCGCGAGATCGCCGAGCGGATTAGAGAAGCAGAGGCAAAGGTTAGAGAAGAAGCCGAGCAAAAAGCTCAGGAGATCTTAGTCGACACTATCTATCATGGCGCTACCGACTACGTAGCCGAATACACTATCAGCACAGTCAAGATCCCCGACGATGATGTAAAAGGCCGCATCATCGGAAAAGATGGTAGAAATATTAGAACATTCGAAAAAGTCACAGGTATCGACATCGATATGGATGAGACACCTGGGGTCATACGTCTCTCAAGTTACGACTCAGTTCGCCGTGAGATCGCTCGTGTTGCCCTAGAGCGTCTTATCAAAGACGGTCGCATCCAGCCTACTCGCATCGAAGAGTATGTAAGCAAAGCCAAAAGAGATATTGAGAAGATCATGTTCGAAGAGGGCAAAAGACTCTGTCATGCAGTTGGTGCCTTTAATGTCCCTCACGAGCTAATGGCGATCTTAGGTCGCTTTAAGTACCGTACCAGTTACGGTCAGAACATGCTTAGTCACACCCTCGAAGAGACTAAGATGGGTATGAACTTAGCCTCAGAACTCAAAGCTAACGTCGACATCGTCCGTCTCGGCTGTCTCTTCCATGATATCGGTAAGATCGTAACCGACGAAGAGGGTAGTCACGTCGACCTAGGCGTCAAGCTGTTGCAGAAATACAACATGCCCAAGCCAGTTGTTGATGCTGTCGCTCAGCACCACGAAGACACTGAGTTTACTAGCAAAGAATCAATTATCGTCTACATTGCCGACGCGATCTCTGGTGCTAGACCTGGTGCTCGCTACGATAACATCGAAGAGTACACAACTAGACTTAGGAGCATCGAAGATATCGCCATGAGCAAGCCAGGTGTCTACGAAGCCTATGCCATCAGCGCCGGTCGCGAAGTCAGAGTCATGGTAGACCCAGGCAAAGCAACCGACGACGAGGCAGTACGCTTAGCTAGTGACATTAGAGACGAGATCAAAGCCAAACTGACCTATCCAGGAACAGTTACTGTGACAGTGATCCGTGAGCTCCGTGCCCAACAGGTTGCTAAATAATAATATATAAGGAGATAAAATGAAGAAATCAGACTTCTACGACATCGTCGCCAAAAATGCGCACATGACCAAAAAAACTGCCAAGGATGCAATCGACAGCTTCTTAGGCGAAGTGGTTAAGACACTCAAGAAAGGTGACAAAGTCGTCCTCTCTGGTGTTGGCACACTCTCAGTTGGTAAGGTTGGACCCAAGGATGTAGTTCCATTTGGCAATAGCGATAAGAGAGTGACGGTTAAGTCTCACCACGTCGTCAACTTCAAAGTTGCCAAGCCTCTAAAAAAGGTAATCTGGTAACATAAAAGTATGTCTGTGATTACTGTTGATCATCTAACTAAGTCATATCAAACTCAAAAAAAACGTGAAGGACTAGCTGGATCACTCAAAGATCTTGTCTCTCCTATCTACGAAAGCAAGATAGCAGTTGGGGGCATTAGTTTTTCAATCGAGCCAGGAGAGTTAGTTGGTTTTATAGGTCCTAACGGTGCCGGCAAAACCACAACTCTAAAAACCTTATCTGGCCTCCTCTATCCAACTAGTGGTAAAGTCCGAGTGCTCGGTCAAGATCCATGGGATCGCAAGGACTCTTTTCTGAGATCTATTAGTTTGGTCATGGGTCAAAAAAACCAGCTCTGGTGGGACTTGCCCGCTAGCGAAAGTTTTTCTCTTAACCGCGATATTTACAACATTCCCGAGAATCTGTATAAGAAAAACCTAAATAATCTTGTTGAGATGCTTGACCTCAAAGACGTCCTAGATGTTCAGGTTCGCAAACTCTCACTCGGTCAGCGCATGAAAGCCGAGTTAGTGGCTGCACTCCTTCATGATCCCAAAGTACTATTTCTTGACGAGCCAACCATCGGCTTAGACGTCACCATGCAGTCACAGGTTCGCCAGTTTATCAAGTCATATAACCAAACGCATGATGGTGCCATTATGTTGACCAGTCACTACATGGCCGACGTGGTCGAGCTGTGTAAACGAGTGATTGTTATTAGCGAGGGCACCATTCTTTACGATGGCGCTTTATCAGGGGTAATAGCCAAGTTTAGTAGTCACAAAATTGTCGAAGTAATACTCGAGGATGGTACCACCAAGACCTACAAAGTCCCAAGAGGAAAAATAGCCGAGAGGACCTCAAAAATTCTCAAAGACCTACCAGTCGTTGATATCAATATCAAAGAAGTCGCGATCGAAGATATTATTCGACAGGTCTTCGCCAAAAAATGAAAAAGTATCTCTCGATTTTTTCCATAACTCTTCAGGAATATTTTGTCTATCGCCTCAACATGTTTATGTGGCGTGTTAGACAGATCTTTGTTTTCTTGCTTCCTTACTTTCTATGGCGTGCAGTTTTGGGTGGCGGCGGGGATATTTATGGTTATGACTTTGGCAGTATCATGACCTACTTATTTGGTACTACCATCCTCAGATCTCTCGTCATGGGTAGCCGGACAGTCGATCTTGGTTGGATGATCAATAGTGGTATGTTAACCATTCCGCTCATGCGCCCTCTTAATATGTTTGCCTTTTTGCTCTCACGCGACGCGGCGGATAAGCTATTTAACTTAAGCTTTATGTTTATCGAGATTCCACTCATCCTCTTGGTCTTCCGCCCACCAGTATTTTTGCAAGGTGACCCGTATACACTCATGATCACAGTTGTTTCTATTATCTTTGCGATTTTGATCTACTTCTTCATCAACATTATTTTTGGCTCTCTTGGATTCTGGACTCGCGATGTCTGGGCTCCACGCTTTCTACTTATGGTCATTCTTGAGTTTGCAACAGGCGCCATGTTCCCACTCGACATGCTCTCCGGTTTTTGGCAGAGCGTTCTCTTATGGACACCTTTCCCTTACCTCCTCTTTATCCCTCTGCGGATCTATCTTGGCAGTAGTGCGACTATGATCTATCTAATCGGGCAATTCGTCTGGGTGATTTTACTCTACTTCATTTCTCGCTATATCTGGAATCGTGGCTTACTACGCTATGAGGCTGAGGGGAGATAGACTATGCTACAAAAACTAAAACCCTACTTCAAGGTCTGGCTCAAGCTAACTACTCAGCAGTTTCAAAGTCAAATCAGTAATGCTCGTGGGGCTGCTCTACTTTTTATTGCAGGCAAGCTTTTTCGACTCAGTACAGCATTTCTCCTAGTCTATTTGGTCGTTGGTCGTGCCAAACTGATTAGTGGTTATAACCTCGAACAAGCAATCCTAATTCTGTCACTCTTTAATTTCTTCTCCACTCTCACTCAGCTATTTATGCGCGGGATCTATATGTTCCGCCAAAAAGTAGTCGATGGTACTTTTGATTTCTATCTCCTCAATCCTCTCTCAGAGCTCTTTTACAGTCTCTTTAGTTTTACCGATCCTATGGATCTCCTACTCATCATTCCGTATGGTGGGATCGTAGTCTGGGCATGGCTCGGTGCTGGCTACGCGCTCACTCTCCCGCTCGTTACTGCACTCGTTGTCGCTCTAATTATTGCTTTTGTCATGGCCATTTCTTGGCATATCTTTATGCTTGGGATCGGTATTAGATATCTAGAAGTAGATAACACTATCATGCTATATCGGGATCTAGAGCGACTCGCTGCCATGCCAGTATCTATGTACGGCAAGTGGGGGGCCGGGGCGCTGACTTATCTCTTCCCATTTGGTCTAATGGCCACAGTTCCGGCCAACATTATCTTTAATCTCTACAACCCAGCACTATTAATTGGATTTGCGCTGATCGCACTTGTCCAGTTCAAGCTCTCACTAGTCTATTGGAAAAAGTCCTTACTCACCTACAGCTCAGCATCATCTTAGTTTTTTGATAAAAAGTAACTCTTGTTTTGCCAAAGTAAGATTGTTATAAATGCAAAGATTAATCCTTGCACCATCATCGAAGCTGGAAGTGATTGAATATCAATTATGACTCCCCAGAGTCCGATCATAATAGTCGCAGAAACGCTAGATAGTAGATTAACAAAGGACATCGCTGTCGCCCTAACACTACTCTCTAGACCTTCGTGGATTAACTCCTCGGTTGAGTTAATCGCTAGTTCAGACCCAAGTAGTATCAAGACGAGAGCGGGGAGTGAGGTAAATACATTAGTAAACACTCCACTCACTATCCAAGCGGCGGCAACGATACTCAGCCATAAACTAGTATTCTTATAAGCGTTAGGGAGGATTAGTGAGGAACCTATCCCGTATGCAAAAGACTTAACCAAATATAGGGCAGACATGATGGTCCCGATCAATCCTAGTCCAAATCCAAGGTGTCCAAATATGGCCGGGTAATACCACTTCATATTAACAGCGAGTCCTTCGAGAAAGGCAAAAGCGATCGCGAGTATTAGGATCTTGTGGTTTTTTACTACTAATTTTACTGAACTAAAGATGTGCTTAAAATAATTAGTTTCTTGGATCTCTTTAGCTTTTTTTGAGGTATCAGGCTCAACCATCAGTAAGATTGCAACAAAGGCTATTAAGTAGAGTGGTAGTGGCAATGTTAGTGCTAATTGGTACATACCGTACTGCCCCATCCAACCGCCCAAGAATATCGCAAGAGCAGAGACTCCCATCATCCAAGCTACACTTTTGGTCTTAATGTTTTTGTACTCACTAGTCCGCCCTAGGTCAAGTAGGGTGTCATAAAGAAGGGCGCTATCCGCGCCTGAGAGTAGTGCTTTTCCGATTGCTCTAAAGACAAAAAGTACTACCACTGCAGTGAAAGAATCAAAATAGGGGAGAAATACGAAGGGTAAGGGGATAATGAGAGTTCCGAGCGCGATAGAGAACTTGCGCGATATTTTGTCAGCCACTACTCCTGTCGGGACTTCTAGAAAGATTAACAAAAACTCTTGCAAACCTAGTAGGATAGTTGTCTCATACACGCTAAAGCCTTTTATTGCAGTTAGATAGTAATAAAGTATCGGCAGCCAAAAAAATGGTAGCGTTAGAGCTCGCATCACATAATACGCTGGAATGTTGTTAGCTAACTTAATATTCATACAAAAGGATATTCTACACCTCCAGTGGTATACTATTCTAATGCCAATACTTGAGGTAAATAATCTAACTAAGACATTTAAGAACTCACCAATTATCAAGGGGATTAGTTTTGATATGGCCGAAGGGGAGATCCTCGGCATCCTCGGTCCCAACGGCGCCGGCAAAACCACGACACTTCAGATGCTCCTGGGTATCCTCACTCCAACCAGTGGTAGTATTAGTATCTTTGGCAAAGATATAGTGACCCACAAGTCAGAAATTCTCGAGACAGTCAACTTTTCCTCTACCTATGTGGACATGCCCTGGAGGCTCAGTGTCAAAGAAAATCTAACATGGTCTGCATGGCTCTATCAGATCCCAGATCGAAGGCGTAGACTCAAACAGATCATGGAGCTCTTCCGTCTCGAAAAACTATGGAACATGCCGGTCGCCGCACTCTCCGCAGGTCAAAAGACCCGGGTCAACCTGGCTCGGTCTATGGTCAACTATCCTCGGTTACTACTCTTAGACGAACCAACCGCGAGCCTCGACCCAGAAGTAGCTAGCTATATGAGAGAGTTCTTTGCCAAGCAAAGAGAGACTTTTAATAAAAGTATTATTCTAACTAGCCACAACATGGCCGAAGTCGAAGAGCTATGTGACAGGGTCCTCATCCTCAAAGATGGTTTGATTTTTGACATCGATACACCCGCTAACCTCGCCAAAAAAATCGAGGACTGTTTCCTCAATTTACGCATAACCAAAAATGAGTCAAAGCTCGATGAGCTACTAAGGCGTCGCAAATTAACCAAAAATATAATAGAGGGTGTAGTGCGAATCGAACTAAAAGAAAAAATTCTCCCGCTATTTCTTTACGAGCTAACCAAACAAAACATTCAGTACAGTGAGATCAGCATCGATAAACCTAATCTCGAAGATTATTTTATGAAAGTGGCCAAGGAAAAATAATATGAAAATGCACAGACTTTGGGGATTATTTTTAAGGTATTACTATAACCTCTTGCGCTCTTACGATCGCCTGACCGATATGTTCTTTTGGCCAGTTGTCGACCTACTAATGTGGGGACTAACTAGTCAATACTTGGTCAAAACTGGGGCATTAAATAATACAGTGATCCTAGCTCTCTTAGGTGGCATCATGCTCTGGATATTTCCGTGGCGTGGACAGTATGAGATCACGGTTAGCCTGCTCGAAGATCTCTGGAACCGTAATTTGGTCAATCTTTTTGCTACTCCAGTCAAGTTTATGGAATGGGTAGTAACACTCATGCTGATCGGCATTATCAAAGCAGCTGTGTCTTTTGGTTTTGCTAGTCTCGTTGCAATTCTCCTCTATCAAACCAATATCTATACCATAGGTATCAAATTGCTCCCTTGGGCAGGACTCCTTATGATCTTTGGGTGGGTTTTTGGCTTACTTATCGCAGGCATCATCATGCGCTACGGCACCAAGATCCAGACACTCGCTTGGACTGCGATCCACTTAGTCTCACCTTTTGTTGGCGTCTATTATTCTATAGATACTCTCCCTAGCTGGGCACAAACTGTGTCTCGGTATGTCCCCGCAAGCTATGTTTTTGAGGCAATGCGCAGCGAGATCGCGGGCGTCTCTGTCCCACTAACAAACCTTATAATGCCAAGCATCCTTTGTCTTATATATCTTGCTTTAGCTCTCTGGATGCTCGCTCGGAGTTATCGCCACATCCTCAAGCGCGGCTTGATCTCGGTTGAGTAACATGGACACTATTTATATTGTCGGAACTACAGGAAGTGGCAAAACAGCACTAGCTACCCATATCGCAAGTCGTCAAAAGAGTGTGATCATCTCTGCGGATAGTAGGCAAGTCTATCGTGGGATGGATATAGTGACCGGCAAAGATCATCCCAAAAATGTAAAAATTCATGGTATAGATTTGGTGGACCCTGGGAGTTCCTGCTCAGTTAGCGTGTGGTACGAGAATGTTATCCCAGTAATCAACCAAGCAAAGGAAGATGGTCTTCAGGTGATAGTAGTCGGGGGAACTGGATTTTATATAAGAGCTCTAACTCATGGTATCGAAACTATGTCGGTGCCTATCAACCCAGGGCTTAGGAGTCAGCTGGAGGGACTGGGAGTGAGTGAGTTACAAGATTTGCTAAAGAGTCAGGACCCAGCCAGATTTGACCGCTTTAATCACTCTGATCAAAACAATCCACGGAGATTAATCCGCGCCATCGAGGTGGCCCAATCAAATATCTCAGTTAGTCAAAAAGGAATTCCCGATCTCAAGCCGATGATCGCACTTTATTACAAAGATCAAAATCTTCAGGAGCAAAAAATTAGAGAGCGAGTGATCTCTCGTCTCAAAAGTGGTGCAGTTACAGAAACTCAAAATCTACTAAATCAGGTCGATCCAAATACTCCTAGTCTAAGTGCTCTAGGTTATGACCAAATTTCTAGATTTCTAAAAGGTGCACTAACCGAACAACAGCTGGTAGATGACTGGGTGAGTGCCGAAGTCAGCTACACCAAGAGACAGTTAACCTTTTTTCGCAAACAAAACGTGGTCTGGTATGATCGTGGTAGAATGGCTATAGAGGAGATATATGAGCAATACTTATCATGTTGAGATAACCCCCAAAAGTGTTTTTTATATTATTGGTACACTACTAGCTATCTACGCGACATACCAGCTCCGTAGTATCTTGGTGCTTGTTTTTGTTTCATTTATTTTAATGACTGCTATCAACGCACTCGTTAGATACACTCACAAACTGCGTATCCCCGTTATCATCACTGTGCTTTTAGTCTACGTCGCAATTGTCACACTCTTCTCGACTCTAGTCGCATCTCTAATCCCAGCGGTTGTGTCGCAGACTAGTGGTCTCACCCAGTCACTACCTACCTATCTCAACAATCTAGAGAAGGTCTTCAACACCGACTTTAATACGAGCTTAACCGGTGGATATTTTAGCTCGCTACCCAGTAACATCCTAAGGATCGCTACCGGTACGCTGGGCAATTTACTAAACGTCCTTGTGGTCTTCTTTATGACCTACTATCTGATTATCGAGAGACCTCACCTCCACAAATATCTCTTGCGCCTATTTGACAACAAAGACGCCGAACAGCGTGCAGAACGGCTCGTTCACGCTATCGAAGGTCAGGTAGGAGGCTGGGTCAGAGGACAGCTAACCCTCATGGTAGTGATCGGAGTTATGACATACATCGGCTTACTAGCACTTGGGATCCCTTATGCACTCCCACTCGCAACGCTTGCCGCATTACTCGAGGCGATCCCCAACCTAGGTCCAATAATCTCGGCAATCCCACCTATTATTATCGGATTCTCTATCTCCCCAGTCGTCGGTATGGGAGCACTTGCTCTAAATATCCTGATCCAGCAGCTCGAGAATAATCTTATTGTTCCTAGAGTCATGCAGTCAGCTACAGGCACAGCTCCACTCATCACTATCCTAGTTCTACTCTCAGGTTATACCTTGGGTGGGATAGTCGGGGCAATACTCGCTATGCCAATATATCTGGTCTCCAAAACAGTTATTGCTGAGTTATCAATCAAATAATCAAGGGAGGTATTATATGGACTTTAATCTCTGGACACGCAGTCTCAATATCGCCTGGGATCAAACAATGGGTTCATTAGTCGCATACATCCCGCGAGTAGTTTTTGCGATCCTGATCGCTATCTTAGGGGTCATGATTGGTAACTATGTCTCCAAACTTATAACCAAAGCTCTTCGTCTCGTAAAGTTTGACCAACTGGTAAGTGATAGCAAGTTCCAGCTTTTTCTCAAAAAAGCCGAGATCACACATAAACTAGAAGATCTAATTGCAGCCGCATTTAAATGGATCATCGTGATCACTTTCTTTATCAGTGCCACGAGTATTGCAGGCCTAAGCTCAGTAGCAGTTGTCTTAACTGGAGTCCTCAGCTACGTGCCTAGTGTCGTCTCAGCCGTCCTTGTCCTAGCACTCGGCGTACTCTTAGCGGGACTCGTCGAAGGACTAGTCAAAGGATCATTGTCATCGATCGATCTCAAGACTGCTCGCTTGATGGGCAAAGTTAGTAGCTACACTGTCGTGACTATCGCGATCCTCGCTGCGCTCTCTGAGCTAAATATCGCTGCGAGCTTTATCAACATTTTGTTTATTGGCTTTGTCTCTATGCTCTCGCTCGGGTTCGGACTCGCAATCGGCCTCGGTGCCAAGGATCTGGTTAGCAAAATTCTCGGTGAGTGGTATAAGCAGGTTCAAAAAGAACTTAGAGACTAATCGTTTCTATGACAGCGCTCTATAGTATTATCTTGGGGCTAGTAGAAGGTTTAACCGAGTTTATTCCTGTCTCCTCAACTTTCCACTTAATTGCCGCTTCACGTTTACTAGGTTTGCCTCAGTCCGATTTCCTCAAGCTCTTTGAAGTAGTCATTCAGTCAGGAGCAATTCTCTCGATATTGTGGCTATACAAAAATATGCTAATTAAGAGCCGCGCGCTCCAGACCAAACTAGTATATTCATTCATCCCAACAGCGGTTATCGGAATGATCCTCTACAAAATAATCAAAGGCTACTTTTTTGAAAATACCATTCTACAGTTGAGTGTTTTTGGTCTCGTCGGACTACTATTTTTAGGACTAGAGTGGTATCTGTCAAAGCATAAGATTATTCTTAAAAAAACTCTCACAGAAATTAGCGTCAGAAATGCTGTTTTGATAGGGCTTTTTCAGGTGTTCTCTGTAATCCCCGGTGTCTCACGTTCCGGCTCGATCCTCTTTGGAATGCTGATCTTAGGCTACTCTCGCACTAGTGCAGCTGAGTACGCCTTTATGCTCTCGCTCCCAACCATTCTGGCAGCTACTGGCTTAGATCTCTATCAAAACATGGAACTGCTCAAAGTGATTACACCTGATCAAGTACTATATTTACTGCTCGGTACAGCGAGTGCATTCTTATCTGCTCTTTGGGTCATGAAATGGCTAATTAACTATCTAAGTTCTCACTCACTCGCGATTTTCGGCTACTACAGATTGGTGGCAGTTGTGATACTTTATTACCTACTTTAGGGTAACACCTTCATTGACAGTGGATCGGCGTAGATGGGTAGGGGACTACCATTGTCGCTATAGAGTTCTACTCTCACTAGATCAATTGCCCCAATTCCTGGGTGAGAGATACTAAAGATTGGCTGTTGCGAAGAGTTGCCATTATTACTAAATCGGATCTGCATCTTTTTGCCTAGTGCATCAGCTCCAGGTGTCTGACTATCTATTGTAGTGCTACCAAGAGCAGTAACTACTAGGGGTTCAGATACATAGCCAAGCTCTACCATCCCACTAGAGTATGAGGATGAGCCAGTTACACTAAACTGCGCTTCGTTAGCACTGACTCTTACTAGTCCTACTTTGGTGCTCGAAACATCATCATAAATTAGCAAGTTCCCATCCCATGCAGCCTCTTTTCCATTTACCGCTACCCAGACTTTCCCGCTTCGCGCACTCTCTGGGATCTTAACTTCGATAATGCTATTGCTCCATCTGACGATAGATTCAGTCTCTGCTTGGACGTTACCTACATATACTGAGCTACCCCATTGGTAGTCGCCAAAGTTATTGCCGATCAAAACTACGGTGTCACCCTTTTTGCCAAAAAACATACTCACTCGGTCGAGCCTTGGAGATTCAACTGGGTATGATGGGGGTGGAGTGACCACGGGTACTTCGATCTCGCCTGCTGCCCCAGATCTATTTTCGGTATCTTCTTGCGCTAGGTTAACAGACAAAGGGATAATTAGCACCAAAAATAATCCCACGTTAAAGGTGAGGACTCTCTTCCAGGAGAGCGTTCGATTGATGCGGTCATAGATGTTTTCTGTCATAGAGTTCCTCTCATTATAGCTCACTTAGTATCGTTAACTAGACTTTCCTTTAATAGTAATAACACGGTTTTCGTGATCAAAGTTGATAGTAAAGTCATCAAACAGCCCTTTTCTACCTAATATGTAAGTAGTCGCATTGGACTCGGTAAAGGTGGCGGGGAACTCAAAATCTACTCCCCCGATCTGTACTATTATCCGGTCCATATATGCAAATGCTGGAACTCCCGAGAATCCCTGTAGTGTAATGCGCTTAGCTCTAGCGAGGTCTACTCCTGTATCGTGCGCCGCTTGTAGTGGCAGGGTAGAGACGACTGCACCTGAGTCTAGTAGGAAGGTGGTATCCACATATCCAGCCGTAGTCTTAAGTGGCATCGTAATCTTGGGTTCTTGAACAAATCCAAAATTTTCGTAAAGAGTGTTTTTGTAAGGGACCTTAAACTCGATCACCCCAAAGTTGTTAGAAACAGAGACCTGGTTCACTCCTCCTCCACCCAATTTGCGGATGAGCAAAAACCCTCCGATAATAACTGCAAATCCAAATAGTGATGCCACTTTGATAATGGCACTCCATTTAGAACTAGAGTCAACCACATTTTCGCTCGTGTGAGGGTCATAACTAACTAACGCCATAGCTTCATGCTATCATACATTTTATGACTCTGTCTCCCGAATTAATGGTTATACTCGCAATTCTGGGTTTTAACCTGGTGTTTACATTTGTTATCTTTTTTTCACTGCGCCGAATGACTCGGCACTATACCAATCTGACTCACGGTGTCGAGCCAAAAAACCTCATCAAAGCTCTCGAGGGTATCCAAAAAACCTTGAGTGAACACGAGAGGGGCAACGCTATCACCAAAAAAGAACTAGCCTCCCTAGAGTCTAAGATCAAAACCCACCTGCAGACTCTGACGCTTAAGCGTTTCAACCCTTTTGGAGATACAGGCGGAGACCAGAGTTTTCTCCTCGCCATACTCGATGGCAACAAAGATGGTATAGTCATAACATCACTGCATAGTAGAGAAAATACTCGTTTCTATGTAAAATCAGTCAAAGGGGGAGTAGGATTAGACCACCCTCTCTCGACAGATGAGCAAAAGATTATCAAGCGTTAAGGAAAAAATAATTTATGAACAACCCAATACTCAAATCATTACTAATCGCGCTTGTTGCCTTTGGTATGTCGACTGGTGTTAGTTATGGCATGACCCTCTATCTCTACACTCCAGACTCTGCTGGTCCAATCACACCTATCACTACTCCAACTGCAGGTGGTGGTCTAAACATCGACCCCTCAGCTCCTCGTACTGCCGAGTGTCCCCTTAACGGTGCCATGTACACAACAGCAGAACAAAAGAGCTGGGAGTCTAGGAGACCACTCTACGTAATGATCGAGAACTCAGTCGATGCTAGACCTCAGTCAGGTCTCGGCAGTGCTGACATCGTCTACGAAGCAGTAGCCGAGGGTGGTATCACTCGCTTTGGTGCAGTTTACTTGTGTGGCGTAGCCAAAGCTGACACCATCGTCGGTCCTGTGCGCTCAGCTCGCACTACCTTTGTTAATCTAGCCTCCGAATATAACTACCCACTCTATGCTCACGTAGGAGGTGCCAACTGTAGTAGTGCCGATGGCGGCAAGACCTGCACATCTCACAAGAGTGTCCAAGCTCTTGAGCAACTAAGCTCGTACGGATGGGTAGGTAGGACTGGCAATGATCTCAATCAGTTTAGTATCGGCTTCCCCACTTTCTGGCGCGACTACGAGCGGATGGGTAGGACAGTCGCTACTGAGCATACTATGTACAGTAGTACCGACAAACTCTGGAAATATGCTGCCGGCACTCGTGGCTGGACCAATATGGCACCAAAGGATCTAATGCCCAAGAACGCCAAGCTAGACTGGAAAGATGGCTTTACCAAATGGACCTGGAAAGATGATGCAGCAGAGAGCGCTCGTGGCGACGTCGCCAAAATCACTTTCGGTTTCTGGGAGAGCTACCACGACTTTGATGTGACCTGGGACTATAACAAGTCAACCAATATGTATGTCCGCACCAATGGGGACGCAGCACACAAAGATAGGAATGATGACAAACAGTTTAGTGCCAAGGCAGTCCTCGTGCAGTTCACCAAGGAGCTAGGACCACTTGATGATCACAAACACATGCTCTACGAAGTAATCGGCAGTGGTGAAGGTATCCTCTTCCAAGATGGGACCGCAACCGAGATTACCTGGAGCAAAAAAGATCGCGAGAGCCGAACTGTCTTTAAGGATGGCAAAGGCAAACCAGTCTCCTTTAACAGAGGCACCCTCTGGATCGAGATCCTGCCAATCGACAACACAGTGACATACTAGTAAGAGCTAGTTACATCTAGTTTTACGTCTTTGATGTAGATTTGTGTTCGAGTAATTTTAAGCTACACTATATCTATATCAACTAAATGTATGGGAGTTGTTTATGTCATCAATGCAAGATTTTGTTGTTTCAAAAGTTAGAGTAAAGCTAATCACTGAGTTTTTGAGTAACCCTGCCGAGATGTTCTATATCAGAGAGCTGACTCGTCGGGTTGACGAAGAGATTAACGCCGTTAGACGTGAGCTCATCCACCTGACCAGTCACGGGATGCTCAAAGAAGAGAAGAGGGGCAACAGGATTTACTACATCTTTAACAAAAATTATCTCTTTCACAAAGAACTAGTAAGTATGGTGGGCAAATGTAGCGGGCTCGGGGCAGCAATCAGTAAGGCAGCGCCAAAACTAGGCCATATCAAATACGCGATGATCTCGGGCCGCTTTATGAGGCACATGCCTAGAGCCAAAGATACAGTCGACCTATTAATCGTCGGTGACGTTATCCTCCCTCAGCTGGCCGAGCTAATCAGAGAGTCAGAGGCCAAGTTATCAAGAGAGATCAACTACACCGTAATGACCGAGGATGAACTAAGCTATCGCAAAACTCACAACGATCCATTTATTGCCCGGATCCTCGAGAGCTCACGGATCATGATCATAGGTGATGAAGAAGAATTAGTTGCCTGATTTTATATGTCCGACAAGATTACAACCAAGATAACTCGTATCGGTAACTCCAAAGGGATCATTGTCCCAACTAGCGTGATCAAAGCGCTATCGCTCGAAGAGGGTGACCAGGTTAATCTTAGCTACGAAGAAGTTTCACAGCAGCTAGTAGTTAGCTTCCCTTCTACCCGACAACTCAAACTTGGTGGGGGTTCATGACATTAAGCCTAAGCCATGCTATCCTAATATCTTGTATATGAAATTAAAAAGAAACCTCTTTATCATCGCAGTCATCTTTGCAGTCTCCCTCGTTTTAGCAGCTCCCAAAAACTACCCCATTAGCGCAACCCTGTTTGGCAAGACATTTAATGCAACTATCAGCTCGCCAGTCCTTAAGGTTGGCAACTGGACTAGGGACCTAGAGCTCAAGCTGGGACTAGACCTCCGGGGGGGTACCGAAGTTACGCTCGAAGCAGATATGGCAAATATAGCTGAGGTAGATCGCACAGACGCTCTCAACTCAGTTAGGGAAGTTATAGCCCGCCGCGTCGACATGTATGGGGTTGCCGAGGCGACTGTCAAAACAATCACGAGTGGTGGCAACTACCGCCTCTCAGTAGCGATGCCAGGGATAGACAATCCCGATGAGGCACTAGCGCTCATCGGTAGTACCGCCAAGCTAGATTTTAGGCAGCTACCCAAAGACGCAACAGATAGCGCGACCTATGCCGACTTTGTCTCAACTAGTCTGACTGGCTCCGATCTCAAACGGGCAACGGTGTCATTTAATCCTGAGACAGGGGATCCCGAAGTAAGTTTGCAGTTCAGCGAAGAAGGCGGGAAAAAGTTTGAGACCTTAACCGAAGCCAATGTTGGTAAGCCCATTGGTATATTTATGGACGACATGCCGCTCTCAGCCCCAATCGTACAGACTAAGATATCCGGTGGAACCGCAGTTATTAACGGAACCTTTACTCTCGAAGAGGTGCAGAATATCGTCCTCACATTAAACGCCGGCGCACTCCCAGTGAGCGTCTCCATCCTCAAGCAACAAAACGTGGCCCCATCTCTTGGCGAAGGCAGTGTTAGGGCTAGTCTGACGGCTGGTGGGGTAGGGCTCGCGCTGGTTGCGCTATTTATGATCCTCAATTATGGTTCGCTAGGTTTTGTGGCAAGCATAGGACTCATTTTCTATGGCATCTTAACTCTCGCTCTATACAAGCTTATTCCGATCACTTTAACCCTACCTGGTCTTGCTGGCTTTATCCTAAGTATAGGTATGGCTGTTGATAGTAATATCTTAATCTTCGAGCGCATGAAAGAAGAAAGCAGGAAAGGTAATGGATTTGCAAGTAGTTTAGAGCTAGGTTTTGGTAAAGCCTGGGACGCAATCAAAGATGCAAATACAGCCACACTCATGGCGACATTCATCCTCTACAATCCCTTTGATTGGTCGTTCCTCAATAGTAGTGGTCTCGTGCGCGGCTTTGCGCTCACTCTCTTCCTCGGGATCCTCGTTAGTCTTTTTACCGGTTTATTCGTGACTCGCAATCTCCTACGCGCATTTATTAAAGGGAAATCATAATCTATGAGTGAGCAAAAACTAAAAATTCTCGAACCGATGAAGTATTACTGGGTATACTTTGTAATCTCGCTCTGCATTATCATCCCAGGTACCTACTCGCTGATCCGCTATGGTCTCAAACCATCAATTGATTTTACTGGTGGCAGCACCATTGCCTGGCAGACCGAGACTGAGCTCGGGGACGCAGATCTAACTGCCGCAGTCTCATCAGTTGGCGCTGTTATAACTGACGTTTCGCGCGATGGTAATAAGTTAAATATCACCACCTCTCCTTTAGAGTCAGATGCATACCAAAAACTCCGTGCTGACTCACGTGTGGTAGCAGCCAAAATAACAGAATTAGAATATCAAAATATAGGACCTACCTTAGGTAGTGAGTTGATCAAAAAAACTATACTTGGTATTGCCTTATCAGCTCTCTTGATCATGACCTATGTAGCCTATCGCTTCAAAGATTTTCGCTATGGTGCTTCAGCCATCCTCGCCATGTTTCATGATTCACTAGTATTACTGGGTACTTTCTCTATACTCGGTCAGGTTTCGGGGATCGAGGTGGATACGCTTTTTGTGACAGCCCTCTTAACAATCCTTAGTTTCTCTGTTCACGACACAATAGTAGTCTATGACCGGATCAGGGAGCTAAAAAAACATCATGGCTACCTCGATTTCATCGACATCATCAACCGTGCAGTTGTCGAGACGATGGGTAGATCCATCAACAATAGTCTGACCATCATTTTTATGCTTTTATCCATGTATTTACTGGGTGGCGACTCTATCCGCCACTTTGTCCTGGCCCTCTTAATCGGTACTATCTCAGGTACCTATAGTTCCACTTTTACTGCAGCCCCAATTCTGGTTCTCTGGGACAAGATCTCTTCAAAAAGAAAAATAAAATAGCGCCGAGCTGTGGTTGGCATAAGCCAGATTCTGTTTTTAGTGCGATCATTTCTCTAATGCCCGCAATCTTCGGGACTCAGGAGTGCTACTGTCTTAGTCGTCCCAGTCGTCGGTTGCAGCGGGGAGGATTGCCCGTTTCACCCGAACTAAATCGGTTCGTCACTGTTGCTCTAAACTAGCGGTTACCCGTGATAGCTTACGCTACCCACCCTGCACTCTGCTGTCTGGACTTTCCTGACTCGTCTTGCGACTCGCCCGATCACCCACCAACCACATTCGGCAATGCTATTATAGCAGGGGAGTCTAAAGCTCTATACTTAGAAAGCAGTAATTACCACTGAAACTCTTAAAGAATATCTTTTCTTCGTCGATCCAAATTTCGGAGAATATCCCTGGATTTGCGTCGGGGTGCTGCATAGCTACAATATTTTCACTAAATGCTAAGGCAGATATCGCACTCACATTAGAAACTCGTTTATAACTTCCCATATGGGTGTGCGCGTTAATCGACACAACTTTTGGCAATCTCTTTAGTATATTCAGCAATTTATACCCATTCGAGTATGACATGTATTTATAATCTTTGGCGAAATAAAAATTCGCGTATCCATCTAGTTCTACAAGTGAGTAGTGAGATAACAATATTAATTTCTTGTCATAGCTAATGTTTTTCTCTATCCATGCAATGTTATCCTCAGGGATATTACTCAGACTTTTCTCATCTATATCACTATTGATTAAGATAATTTGAGTATTTTCTAGCTCAAAAACTTGTGGGATCAATGAAGATATATTATGCTTTTTGGCTAGATTATCAATCTCTTCATTAGTTAGAGTTTTTAATTCGTGATTTCCTGGTACAAAAAACTTATTCCCATTAATTTTTTCGAATACTTTCATAAACTCATCTAACATAACCAGGTCAGCTGCTTTATTGCTCGTATCTCGTATTGCATCACCCAAATTAATGACACTATCATAACCCCTAGAATTAAAAGAACTTAGGTACCCAGATAGTGTGGATAATGCTTGTGAATTAGCTTGTCTTATCTCTCCAGGATGCGTCGAAGATTCTCTTGTATCACCATGATGAACATCGTTAAGTATCAATATTTTCTTCATTTAAGCTCCACAATTCTTTTTTCCAAATATTCTTTGGTATTACGGCTTGAATCATCTAGTATCTCTTCAAATAGAGTATTTAAGATTTCACCGATTTTGCGACTAGGTTTTATATTTAGGATTCTCATTACATCAGATCCATCTATCACCATGTCCTTAAGAGATAGCGGTTCGTATAGCTGTTCTCCAATTCTTTTTTGTAACTCAGTCAGTCTCCAGCTGGTAGTCTTAGCTCCACTCCCAATCCGATCGCCTATCCGCAACGCTATCATATCATGGATATTCTCGAGTCCGACACGGCGGATAAATCGTCTGATCGCACTATCTGTCATCTTGGGGTCATAATGGAACATATGCCAGCGAACCAGTGTAAACACTTTATCCTGATCTTTTTTGGGTAGTTTTAGCCGCTCAGCGATCCTCTTGGCAGTACGTGCACCAACCACTTCGTGATTATGAAAAGTAACTCCTCGCGGTCCCTCAGCTCTCGCAACAGTTGGTTTATCAATGTCATGCAGAAGGGTGGCGAGTCGGACTACTGGGTCTTTTGAACTACATCCTCGTAGTGACTCTATTAAGTGGGTATATACATCAAGAGTATGGTGTCCGCCCTGCATAACACCTCGACATTTGATCAGCTCCGGCATGATGATCTCGAGTATCCCTGTATTAGCCATCAGTATCACCCCGTCCGCAGCATGGTCTGTTGATAGGAGCTTCATCACTTCCGCACCTATCCGCTCCCAGCTAATATCTCGGAGATTAGAAACAGTTGCCTTTAGTGCGACAAACGTCTCGCCCTCTATGCTAAACCCTAGTTGCGATGCTAGTCTGATCGCCCGCATTATGCGTAGTGCGTCTTCACCAAATCTCTCGATCGGCACTCCCACAGCTCTAATTACTCTGTTTTTTATATCCTCTTGACCACCATAAGGGTCAATTATCTCAACTTCACAACTTTCACCATTCAACTTACTACTCTCTACTCGCGACGAGAGTCGCAATGCCAGCGCATTGATGGTAAAGTCTCTTCGCTTAAGATCTTCTTCTATAGTTTTGCCCCACACCACATTATCCGGTCGCCGCTTATCCGAGTACCCACTCTCCGAGCGATAGGTTGTAATATCAAAGATCATTGAGTCGTCACACTGCTCATCAGTTAATCCAAACTGTTCTTTAAGATGTTTTCCAGCCACCTTGACTGTCCCATATTCATTATCATAAAAACTATCGGCAAAGAGTGGCTCAACCAATTCTGGGGTTGCATTGGTTGTAATATCCCAGTCATAAGAGGGGAGTGAGAGGAGTAAGTCTCGTACTGCTCCACCCACTATCTCCGCCGTGTAGCCATGGCTCTTGAGAGTCTCGACTATTACGACAGCTGCAGGGTTAAGGTTAAGTAGCATGTATCCATTATAACAAGAGGTTATAATAAGACCATGATCATAACTACCAAAACAAGTATTAGCAAAGGTAGCTCCGCAAATGAGATTATCAAAGCTCTCCTAGAGAGTCGCGGCTTAAATACACCAGAGTTACAGGCAGAATTCATCTCTCCTCGCTCAATCACGCTTGACTATCTCTATACTCATTCAGGCATCACCGAGGTGACGCTTAAAGAAGCACAGTCATTAATTGATCAGCATTTGGGTAGCGGTAGTGACATCTGTATCTTTGGCGACTATGATGCCGACGGAGTTAGCGCAACTGCTGTCCTCTACCTAGGTTTGAGTGAATACATCAAAAAAAGATCCTCGACCTCGCGTCTCCTCCCATTTATTCCAGATCGCCACAAGCACGGCTACGGTTTATCTAATAAGGCTATCGCCGAAGTGATGGATGGTACTGCCTTTACTGATACTAGCTACCCAGATTTTCATCCCAAATTAATTATTACGGTAGATACGGGAATTGTCGCGCACGACGGTATCTCCACATTTGTTCAAGCAGGAATTGATGTAGTTATCACCGATCACCACATGCCAGATAGTACTCTCCCAAGAGCTAATCAGATAGTCCACACAACAGTTACATCAGGAGCAGGTGTATCTTGGATATTGTCTTCACATCTACTATCTAGCACTACTTCATTCTTAGATCTAGCTACGATCGGGATTATCGCTGACATGATGCCGCTAGTCGGGTTTAACCGTGTGCTAGTCACAAACGGCTTAAAAGCCCTAACCAGTAGTACAAATCCAGGATTTCGCGCACTAAAGACTCGGATGGGGATACCCGATCGCCCGCTTACTTCGTACGATATTAGTTATGGTATCGCACCTCGCATAAACGCTGCAGGTCGGATCTATAGTCCACTCCAAGCACTACGACTGCTTTGTACTACAGATAATAGTGTGGCAGCTAGTCTCGCTGAGGAGATCGAATCTCACAACATAGACCGTCAGGAGTTAACCGAAACTGCGCTAACTCACGCTCTTGCCCAGCCATCAAGCAATAAGATTACTGCGCTCGTCGGGCCATATCACGAGGGGGTAATCGGACTAGTTGCTGGCAAGCTGGTTGAGGCCGCCTATCGCCCTTCCATTGTAATGAGCGACAATGGTGACGTTATCAAAGGTTCTGCTCGCTCTATCCCTGGCTTTAACATTACTGAGTTTTTGCGTAGCCTCAAGACTCCATTTTTAGGCTTAGGTGGACATGACCAAGCAGCTGGCTTTAGTGTTGCCAAAGAAAATCTAGAAGATTTTATTAAAGAAATAAACATTACTGGTGATCGGCAAGTCAGTGACGAACTATTGGTTCGTCACGAGACAGCTGATCTAGAACTACCACTCAGTAGTGCTACTCTCGAGCTAGCCAAAAAACTCACCAAACTAGAGCCATATGGTCTCGGTAACAGTAAACCTAGGTTTTTGTTCAAAAACGTTAAAGTCATAGAAGATCGATCGCTAGGAGAGCTTGGCAAACACCACAAATTAACTATCGAACAGGATGGCGCAAAAATACCTCTTCTTATGTTTAATACTAAGCACGCTCACCCGATTAACCACGTCACTCAGTGTATTGCGACAATCGACGTCAACGTATGGAACAACAAAGAATCAGTTCAGCTGGTAGCCACCTATGTCGAAGTCTAAATCACAGTTTGCAGCCTTTATACAAAATCGCCCCAAACAATCCTTGTTTCTGATTTCATGTTTCTTACTTCTGACTTTAACTTACCCTGGTCACAACCAGCTGCAGTCAATAGTCCTAAAACCAGGTCCTGTTTTTAGCCCACAAAAAATCGAGATTGCTCTCGCCGATTATCCATTATCAGATGGGGCAAAACCACCCGGTGTTGCCTCGACCTCATATATTGTCCAGGATATAAGTAGCAAAACAGTGATCGCTGAGAGGCGTCCGGATGTAGTTTTGCCTCCCGCTTCTATTACCAAGCTGATGACAGCGCTCGTTGCACTAGATGCTTGGCCGGACAAAAACACTATACTAACCGTTCAAAACGAAGATCGTGCGATAGGGCAGACCATCGAACTAAGCGAAGGTGATCAATTAAGAGTAGACTCGCTCCTCCACGGTCTCCTAATCCACTCGGGCAACGACGCCGCACTCACGCTCGCCGATAACTATCCTGGTGGATACTCTGCTTTTGTGGCGGCTATGAACCAGAAGGCGCAGGAGCTAAATCTCAAACGGACTACGTACAAAAACCCTAGTGGCATCGATCAGTATGGTCATGTTACATCCGCTCGCGATATCTCAACACTCGCTTCCGTCGCCCTATCCGATCACTACATCCAGGAAGTTGTTTCAAAAGAAGTCGCAACAATTACCGACATAACTGGCACTAAGATTTACGAACTAGAGTCAACAGACGAGCTGCTATCCGTCCTCCGAGGATTAGTCGGTGGCAAAACTGGCTGGACCACAGGAGCTGGCGAGTGTTTTGTTAGTTATGTCGAGCGCGATGGTCGCGGCATCATTACAGTAGTACTCGGTAGTGTAGATCGTTTTGCAGACACGACACGACTCGTCGAATGGGTATACGCACACCATAATTGGGTAAAGGTTGACTCTCCAAGATAATTTTGTTATCCTCCACGTACAAATACATAACAGCTGTCTTCTGACAAAAGACGAGCCTGCCTGCCGGCAGGCAGGCTGGAACCGGTTAAGCCCGTTATAGCTGTAATAAGTTTAGATAAGGTGGCACCGTCCGACAGGACCCTTTCAAAAATAGGGTTTTGGGGCGGTTTTTTTATGCTCCAAAATCCAAAAATTAGAGGAGTAATATGCGCAAAAGCATTAGTGAAGTTACTAAATTAGTAGGTGAGACTGTCACGATCGCAGGGTTTGTCCACTCGATCCGTAACCAAGGTAAGATCGCATTTTTGAGAGTGCGAGATATTAGTGGCAGTATCCAGGTAGTAACAGGAGCTTGGAACAAAGAAGTCTTTGAATCAATCAAAGAGCTCTCAGTCGAGTCAGTGATTCGCGTTGAGGGATTGCTCAAAGAGAGTAAACAGGTCCCCGAAGGTGTCGAGATTGATGCAAGCAGTATTAAGATAGAGGTTTTATCGCTCCCACTCCCGATCCCAGTAGTTGCCGAAAAAGGTGCCGAAGAGGTAGATGTAACCAAGCGCTTTGACTATCGCTGGCTAGATTTGCGTAAGCCTGATTCTCAAAAAATCTTTCAGGTATGGACAGTGCTCGAACAGGGGATTAGAGAATACTTTAGTGCTAATGGCTTTACTCAGCTCTACTCACCAGCACTAATGAGTGCACCAAGTGAGAGTGGTGCCGAGGTCTTTGAGGTCAAATATTTTGAAGGCAAGGCATATCTTGCTCAATCACCACAGTTCTACAAACAAATGGCGATAGCTAGCGGATTTGAAAAAGTCTTCATGGTCGGCCCGGTCTTTCGTGCGGAGCTTAGCTTTACTACCCGCCACATGACGGAGTTTACTGGTTGGGACTTTGAAATTGCACACATCACGAGTCATCATGATGTCATGGATACTGAGGAGGCTATGCTGAAATCAGGCTTTGCCAAGCTAAAGTCAGCCGGCTTAATCGAAGAAGAAATCAAAGTACCATTTGCTCGTCTCACGCTAGCTGAGACAAAAGATAAATTAAAAGCTGCTGGGATAACTAGTGACAAAGAAGGTGATCTCTCTCCCGACGAAGAGCGTGGAATATGCAAAATCGTCAAAGACGAGACAGGGAGCGAGTTTGTCTTTATTACCGACTACCCCAAAGCACACCGTGCGTTTTATCACATGCGAGATGAGGAGACTGGCTTAACCAAAGGGTTTGATTTACTCTACAAAGGAGTCGAGATCACAACTGGCGCTCAGCGTGAGCACAGGATCGACAAACTAGTGGCGCAAGCTGCCGAGAAAGGTCTGACCGAAGAAGGACTCTCCGATTATCTTAGCTTCTTTAGGTATGGTGTCCCACCACATGGTGGAGTTGGCATCGGCCCAGGGCGCATTATCGCCCAGATCCTAGGATTGCCTAGTGTCAAAGAGGCAACTTTCCTCCCTCGTGACGTCAAAAGACTCAGGCCCTGACTATGTCTAACAAAATATATCATCCTACGACCCAGGAGATCCGCGAACTATTAGGCGAGCATGATTGTTGGTTCGAGACTTTTGAACACGAGCCTGTCAAAACAAGTGAGGAGGCCGCAAAAGTTCGGACAGGCTACACTCTGCATCAAGGTGCAAAAGCAATCATCGCTCGTGTCAAAATCAGTAGTCAGAACAAAAAGTTTGTAATGATTGTGATACCTGGTGATCGTCGCTTTGATACTGCCAAAGTTAAGAGTATCTATAGTGCCAAGGATATTCGTTTCGCAACAGTCGAAGAAGTATCAGAAATTACTGGGGGGATATTACCCGGAGGTGTGCCTCCATTTGGCAACCTCTTTAATCTCGAAGTTATCGCTGATTCTGAGCTACTAGCTAACGAAAAAATTGTATTCAACGCAGGAGATAGATCTTACTCTATTGGAATGTATTCACGCGATTACATTAAGATAGTGCACCCTGTGGTAACTAATCTAACTTAAAGAAATTATTCCACCCACGCATCTGACAGCGCCGGGACATAAGCGACAAAATCATTATCACCCCGAAAAACATATACAGGTTGTAGGTATTGTTGTGGTTCCTCAGCATCATAGTATTCGATGCTGATCTCTCGCACGACTGTGGTAGCCACATTTTGTTTAACATTAACCACATACCCATTACCTGCTTGGAGTCTCTTCCATGCTTCGGCCGCCGAGATGATCGGATAGACCGCACTCGTCTCTCGCTCTACTGGATAGTAGTTATAGTCTATATTTACAAACTGTTTATCCTCATCTCTCTGTAGTGCCAGGATCACCGAGATGGGACCTCTATCGCTCCTAGGGTATACGACAGGTATTTCCTCAACTGGCTTGCGATATAGGTTCACTCTCACAAAGTTAGCTTGCGATCTCGATACAGCGGTGACTATCTGGTCTTTGTCTGCTTTGAGCTCGTTCATCGTGACTTCACCTTCTTTAATGTCATCAGGTAGTAGCTCTAGTCTCGATAAAATGTTTAATACCCTGTCTTCTGCCTGTTCGTCATTAAAGATTAAGTTGGGGGTAGTATACGAAGGTTCGACCTGCCACCGACGGTCTAGTACAAACGCACCAGTTATGACATTTATAGTAAAAGTCGACGGGATTGGGTCGCTAGCATCCCAGCGGTAAGTATCTTCAGATAGTTTGAGCGGCTCTGCAATAAAATCTAGCCTATTTGCTACGTTCTTTGCGGCATCATAAGCAAGTAGGCTCGGTTTTTTGATCGGCATAAAGTAGACCGTAAACTGAGTGGGTAGATTAGTTGGCAGTGCGCCCGTTCTAGTTTCGAGGCTATATTGGATAGGGATCGGCTCCTTTTGGGGGAACACTAGCTTAGGCAATCTACCAAACTTTACATCAGGTGGTGGTGGTGGGTCAGGGTGAAGTGTTTTCCAGTAGGTATATGCAGAGGTCACAACTACCCGGCCTATCATTAGGACCACGAGTCCAATCGCCCCAAATTTGATCGCTTTTCGCGCGACGATTGCAGTCTCTCCGAGTGTTGCCATGACTCTAGTATATAATACTTCTTATGACTATTCGCACTCGTTTTGCCCCATCTCCCACCGGATTCCTGCATATTGGTAGCTTGCGCACTGCTCTCTATGCCTATGCTATGGCTCGGCATGAGGGAGGGGACTTTATCCTCAGGATCGAAGACACAGATCAAAAGAGAGAGGTAGAAGGAGCATTAGAATCACTCCAAATAGTTCTGAAAAAATTTGGTATTACATGGGACGAATTTTATATCCAATCAGAGAGGCAAAAGACAGGGATCTATCAGGCTGCAGCCCAAAAACTACTTAGCGATGGCCATGCCTTCTACTGCCAGTGCCCACCCAAGAATGCTCATACCGATGGCTACTCAACAGTAATGCGTGACCCATGTAGGGATAAAGGCTTTAATAGTGGTGCTATCAAGCTGAGGGTCCCAGATAATCAAAAGATTACCTATCACGATTTTGCCCACAAAAAAGACATTACTTGGGATAGTAATACCGTCTACGACGCAACCTTGCTCAAGACCGATACTTTCCCAACCTACGCGCTCGCCGCGATGGTCGATGATCTAGATATGAACATCACCCATATTCTACGAGGTCATGACTGGTTGCCCTCCACTCCGATCCATGTCTTAGTACTCAACTATCTTAGGGGCGACAAACCCATGCCAGCGATTGGCCACTTGACAGATATCATGTCCCCAACTACAGGCAAAAAATTGAGTAAAAGAAGAGATAGTGTGTTCTGCGAGGATTATCTCAAACAGGGATACCTTCCGGAGGCTCTCCTCAACTTTGTGGCTCTCCTCGGCTGGGCCCCCAAAGATAACCGCGAGCTCTACACGCTACCCGAGTTTGTTGAGCATTTTGACGCTTCCGGTTTTCAGGATGCCAACCCCAGGTTCTTTATAGACAAACTAAACTATTTTAATGGCCAATATATTCGTCAGATCCCAGATAATGGGCTACTCCCTCTCATCCGCCCGTACGCTCCAGCAGATGCAAATGATGGGCTGCTTCTATCTATCATTCCACTCATTAAGACTCGTATTAGTTTGCTCTCCGAGTTTAGCTCACTTACTGAGTTCTTCTTTAGTAAGCCGGTTAGACCCGAGCTAACTACTGATGAGGTGTTATATATCCAACTAGCCAAAGAGATCCTAAGTAGTTGCGACTGGTCCAAAGAGGGGATAGAAACAGCACTCGTCGAGGCAGTTAAAGGTAAGGGCTGGAAGAATGGTCCATTCTTTGCTGCTATGCGCCTGGCAGTTACCGGCAAAAAAGTTAGCCCTCCACTCACTGAGTCCATGCTCATCCTAGGTCGGGACGCTGTTTTAGAGCGACTTAACTAGTTCAGCTAGGCTAATCAACTTGGCTTCCTTTTCGTTTCTCTTTTTCAGCTCCACAAGCTCGCCTGATTTTTCTGATACGACTACGCGGTAGGGTATTCCTAGTAGGTCGGCATCTGCTAGCTTAGCTCCTGCACCCACATTTTCTCGCTCGTCGTATAGCACTTCAAAGCCTAATTTCGTTAGTTCTGCATATACTCCATCCGCTCGCCGAGCTACTTCTTCACTCTTGCCAGCTAGAGACACGAGATGTACTTTAAATGGTGCAACAGTTTCAGGCCATATAATCCCTCGTTCGTCATTAAATGTCTCAACGATTACTCCCATCGTGCGCGAGATCCCAATCCCGTAGCATCCCATGATCGGATAGATCTTCTCTCCCTCACTATTTATGACACTAATATCAAATGCTTTGGTGTACTTGGTACCTAGATCAAAGACATTACCTAACTCAGCAGCTTTTGCTGATTCTAGCTTTCCTGCCTTACATTTATGGCATTCATCACCCACTTTATAAGTAGTAATGTCATCAGAGTTCACGCACCAGTTACAGCTAGGGCAATGGAGGATATGAGCTTCCCCTGCATCAGATAGTACCTCAAACTCATAACTTACTTTTTCGGTAAATGCTCCTCCTGATGCTTCTGTCGCTTTGGCGGATAGTCCGAGTCGGTCAAAGATTTTAAAGTAGGCCTCTTTTACGATTTGGTAAAAGCGATCAAAGTCGGCTTGATTACTGTGCCAGCTATACATATCTTTCATTAGGAATTCGCGTCCGCGGAGTATCCCGGATTTGCTGCGTAGCTCATCACGAAACTTAGCGTTAATGTGATAAACCGCTAGTGGGAGATCGCGCTCGCTGTGGATCCACTCTTTAACTAGAGGAGTGACGGTCTCTTCGTTACTTTGTGCTAGCGCGTAGTCTTTTCCTGTACGACTTTTTACTTTAAATAGCACATCGATCTTGTCCCAGCCACCTGTTTGCTTCCAGATAGAACTAGGGTGTAGAAGGGGCATGAGTACTTCTTGACCACCTATCTCGTTCATCTCTTCACGAATAATGTTGCTTATTTTGTTTAACACTCTAAGACCAAGGGGAGTGTAGGTATAAACACCCGCCATCACTTGACGCACATAACCAGCTTGCACTAGTAGTTTATGGTTGACCGTGTCAGCATTAGCCGGTGCTGACTTTAGTGTCTTACTAAATAGTTTTGAATACTTCATATTTATCTCCAATTATTAATAATTTTTGTAACAAAAAACCTCGCCACTATTCCTAACACCTTTTTGGTGTCGGGAACAAGGGCGAGGTTACTCGCGGTACCACCTTGCTTACCACTTAATTACTGTTTCTCGTACAGTTACGGGATACTCATCGTATCCAGCTCTAGGGTGGGGACCCCTTCATCGCTTTTTCAATTAGTTACATTATACGGTCATTGTCAACAGCTCGTCAAAAAGTGGCTCCACCGACTCTTCAGTAATGGACCTCACATCGATACTTGCAATTGATTGTATATAGTCTTCGAGCTTGTTTACCCATTTAGACTCTGTTCTGGGTGCTCCATATCTTCTCTCCAAGTCTTCTATTCTTTCTTGCATGCTCACTACTCCAACCACACTGACTCTCATATCTCCATATAAAGTAAAAAGAGCAGGTTTAGACATACTCTCAAAAAAGTTAATATCTAGAGTTTCATTATCATAGGCTCTTCCCTCGTCTCTTAGATGTGTGTTGTATTTATCCAAACCCGCTTCTTTTAGGATCGCATATGTTGCTTCGTGAGCGTCATGACCATAAGTTTTTCGAACATGTGCTTGTTCTCTTTTCCATTTGTCTACATCGCTTATCAAAGTGACTGGGTTATCCAGATCAAACTTAACTATATTCCCCATGTCGTGAACTAGTGCTGTAACGATGCTGTCATGATCATCGGTAATCAGCCTAGCGATTCCACCAACTCTTAGCTGATGCTCGCGTAGTTGTGGCATTATGTTGTACTTGTCGTATAGATCTCGTATCTGCATAACTAGCTGTATGGTAGCATAGGTACTATGGAAACATTACTGCTCACCACCTCGCTCGCTAGCTTGGCCCTATTTATAACTACATTTCTGGTCGCGACCCTAATCAAAAACAACGGGATCGTCGACATTATCTGGGGATTAGGTTTTGTCTTGATTTCGGTTTTGGTCTACTTGCGTAATCCGACCACTGTCACCACTCTTATCATGGTTTTAACGACAGCCTGGGGGGTACGACTGGCTACACACATTGGTCTGCGTAACTTAGGGCAAAAAGAAGATTTTCGTTATGCCCAATGGCGTAAAGACTGGGGCAAATGGTGGTTGGTCCGTTCATTTTTGCAGGTGTACTTGCTTCAGTGGCTCTTTATGCAAATAGTCTCTATTCCGATCTTGCTAGGATCAGGTAGCACGGCCGTAACAGGACAGTGGCTACTAATCGGTTCTGCTATCTGGCTCCTCGGATTCTACTTCGAAGCAATCGGCGATTATCAGCTCACAGTCTTCAAAAGCAAAAAAACTAGCAAAGGTAAGCTCATGACGACAGGGCTCTGGAAATATACTAGACACCCAAACTACTTTGGCGAGGCCACGCTCTGGTGGGGGATAGCGCTCATTGCATATCTTAGTTCGGGGAACATCCTCGCTTTTGTTGGTCCCATTATGATCGATTTTCTCCTCCTCAAAGTCTCGGGTATCCCCATGCTCGAAGCCAAGTACAAAGGTCGTAAAGACTGGGCTGCTTATGCCCGCCAAACCTCCTCTTTCTTTCCGCTCCCACCTAAGAAATGATAAATCTTGAATTAGTAAACCGGCTTAGGAGTCTAGAAGTATTTTTAGCCTGTTTGGTTGAGGTTCATCTGTCTTCACTGCTATTTCTATGGTTTCGCGACGAGCTTCGACAGAACCACCAAACCACACTAGATAACCTACCCAAATAATCGCTTTTTCAAAAACAGGGTAGGTAGTGATAAAATAACCACATCTTTGCCGAGTCGTCTAATGGTAGGACAGCAGTTTCTGGAGCTGCTTATTGGGGTTCGAGTCCCTGCTCGGCAACATGCAAAAAAAGACGTTTCTATACGTCTTTTTTTATATAATTATCTAGTTTGCTCGAACCCGTAGGGTGAGGGTCCTGCACATCAAGTGCAGTAGGCACCTGAGAAATGCCTCCAGACAGAATGTCTGGGAGACCTGCTCGGCAACACTCAAAATTCCTATACAATATACATCATGGCAGACGGTTCAAGCACACCCATGGATGCAATAAGAGACAATTCATCTTGGGTAAGAGAAAAAATAGATCCAAACCATACATTACCAGAAGTTAGATTAACAGTATCTCCTGATAATGCAGGCGGAAAAGGAACCTTTATATCTACACAATACGACGTCTGGCACGACGGGAAAATAATTGGTGATGTTAGGGTAACAGAGTCAACTAAGAGAAAAATCTCATTTACTGAGCGAATCCATGTAGATGAAGAATTAAGAGGGAAAGGACTAGGTTTTGGTATGGCAATATACACAAAAATAATAGAAGACAGTATTGGTAAGGGGTATACATTTCGTTCCCACGAATGGTCGCAAACAGAGGGAGCTAAACACTTATGGGAAATATTGGCAGAAAAGGGTGTTGCTACGGTGATTGAGCCATTTAAGCCTGATGGAGCAGGGAGATATCTTGGACATTATGAGGTAAGACCGCAAAATTTTGTGTAAAAAAAGTTCCAACATGGTCACCCAGTGAAAAACAATGAAAATTGAAAATACAGAAAACTATCTTATTAATCCATATATAGCTATCCGACTATTTGCAAAAACATATTTAGCCACTGGGGATAAAATTTTAAAAGACAGAAAATATAAGGTAACAAGAGAAGCCTGGATAGCATCGATGTTTCTGATTGCATTACAGAAACATTCAAAAGTAGATTGGTGGCTTACTTCAGTCTCAGATAGTAGTGGCTCTCCAGACTTTAACTGCTTCTCTTTGGTAATGAGTAAATCAAAAAGAGGTGCGGAAAAGCAACATATAAAATTAGAGGTATTTGAGTGGAGAAAATCTAATCACGAAGAAGACCTAATATCTGCTTTGAAAAAAATTAAGCTGAATAAGATTATAGATCCAGAAATAACAATACTTTGTTATATAAAAAACGGAGGCTCAATTCCCCCGGCGACAATTTTAAATTCCCAACTTAAAAAAATAAATCCTAAAGTTAAAGATATTTGGTATTTGGGTGACGTTTCCTTAGATGCAAAAATTTGGAGAGTAACTCAAATCTACCCATACCTGCTAGCTATAGATATTGATTACGAGGAAATACTAACAAAAAAAGTTGAGCATAGCTTCATTCAGACATACAGAGCATCTAGTAATTCAATAGAGTTTGAGTCATCGAATCAACAAGTAGTACTGACTCCAGAGTTTGAGATGGAATTGATAGATAAATAAGTTCTAACATCGTCCAGGATCCGTAACATGTAATAATCTTTGAGTGATATAGTATATTTACTAGATTAATTAGGAGGATATATGAAGAAAAGCACTGTAAAAGATAAAGTAATAGAGATGTGTCAGGATTGTAACTGTAATTATGGCAAAAAGAGTAGTAGTGCAGAGAGCCCGCTCTACGGTATCGGCCTAATCGGCGCTGCATTCTATTTTCTCCCCGGATCAAACGGGTTGTCCGAGTGGCTCTGGCATATCTTTCAGACCATCACTTGGCCAGGATTTTTGGTTTATCATCTAATGCAATTTATCGGTATTGGGAAATAACAACATATGTACAAATCACTCTTAACTATAGCTATCTCAACACTTCTTTTTAGTCTTACTCCATCCGCCGTACTCGCCAAGGTCCAGTATAGCGAGGGCGAGGTAGTGATAAGCAAAAACGAAGTAGTATCCGACGACCTCTATATAGCCGGCAAGACCGTGCGGGTCGAGGGCAAGGTGGAGGGTGATCTCTATGTCGCAGCAGAAAGTGTTTTTGTAACAGGCGAAATAACAGGGGACATGACCGCTATTAGTGGAACGATCGACGTAGATGGTCGAGTGGGTCAGGATGCATACCTCATCGGTCAAAACATCGATCTCTCAGGTGCCAAAGTAAACGACTCACTCCACATGGCAGGTCAAACCATGACAGTAAGCCAGGATACTCTCCTCGGTGGATCCGTCATCGCAGCCGGTGAAACGATCAAAAATAATGCCACTGTTTCTCGTAGTCTCATGCTCGCTGGTCGTAACCTCAGACATGACGCGCCGATTCTCGGTGAAGCACGCCTAGCTGGGGAGTCTATCTATTTAGGTCCCAAAACTACCATTGCCAAAGACCTAACCTATTTCTTATCTCCCGAAGAGGGTAAGTTGGATAGTCAGGCAGTAGTCAAAGGGAGTACAAGTGTGGTTACCGAGCCAGCCGAGTGGCGCCAAAATAGAATGCAGGACAAGCAAAATCAGCAAAACTTTATGTTGCTAGTTAGGGTCTGGTCCTATATCGGGATGCTGCTAGTCGGTGCAGTACTACTTTGGCTGACCCCCAAGCTATTGGATCTAGCCGTATCCTCACTTCATAACAGTAGTATGGCAGCTCTCGGCTCCGGATTGCTTATAACCATCCTCACTATCCCAGCTCTAGTACTACTATCTCTAACGGTTATTGGTATACCACTAGCAGGCGTAGTCCTCCCACTCTACCTAGTGCTTCTATATCTAGGAAAAATCGTCTTCGCTTTTGCACTAGCTCGTACTGTGAGTACTAGCGCATCCCTCAAGATGACGCCACTGATGGAAATGTTTGTGGGTGTGACACTACTGCATTTACTCAAACTAATCCCAGTAGGTGGCTACTTTATCGGCATGATAGCTACCTGGATCGGTGTCGGAGCAATCTATCTATCAGTTAGAAAAAAATAAACAAGTTAAAATTTAGAGTTCGCTAGGATGAGGCTCGGGTGGCATAAATTCATCACCCTCTGGAGTCTTGGCGTAGTCATCTACTTTTAGCCATTGGACATAGGTGCATCCTGTTGCCTGCTTGTTTTCTCTGTCCCATCCAGCAGTACTACATTTCTTCATCTTTTTGCCAGCAGCTGTAGTATAGAGAACTAGCTTTTGACCACACTCAGGACAGTCTTCATCTAGTTTTTCGGTTGTACCATTGATCCATTCTATGTAGTCACATCCCTCAGCTTTTTTGGTATCTTTGTTCCAGACATTGGTGCTGCATTTCTTCATTTTCTTCCCAAATCTAGTTACGTTTAGGACTAGTGGGTTGCCACATTTGGGACATTTTTCGTCTAGCTCCTGTGGCTTTACTTCGAGCCATTTGACGTAGTCACAGCCCTCATTCTTTTTGGTTTCTGGGTTCCAGGAGCCTGCACTACAGCGCTGTAGCTCTCTGCCTGTCTTGGTCGTTGTTACTGGTGATAGCTCTGATCCACATTTCTGACATTTGTCTTCCATAGTCTTCTACTATAACACATGAACGCGTAGGGAGGTACAATATAGGTATATGAAAAATAACCAAAAATGGGCAGTCGTCACTGGTGCTAGTAGTGGTATAGGCCTCGAGTTTGCGCGGATCTTTGCCAAGAACAATGTCAATCTGGTGCTGGTGGCTCGCAATATTAACGCTCTCAATTCTCTAGCTACCGAGCTAAAATCTCACTACAAAATCAAGGTCCTAGTCTACGAACTAGATCTCTCAGAAATCTCTAATCTCGAGTTATTGGTAAATAATCTAGATAAGCAAAAGATCACTCCAAAGTACTTGATCAATAATGCTGGATTTGGTGACTTTGGGACATTTAGGGAAACCAGCTGGGACAAAGAACTGAAGATGATTAATGTAAATATTATCGCCTTAACCTATCTGACCAAAATGTATATTACTCGGATGGCTGGCAAAGAGCGATCATACATAGTCAATGTCGCTAGTGGTGCTGCCTTTCAACCTGGCCCCCTCATGGCAGTATATTTTGCAACCAAATCTTATGTACTCCATCTCTCAGAGGCGGTGGCAGAAGAGTTGTCTGGATCAAATATTACTCTCACTACCTTATGTCCTGGTCCTACTCAGTCTAACTTTTGGTCGGTCGCTGGTAAGGATAAAACATTTGGGATCATGGGTAGGATGCCCACATCCAAACAGGTCGCTGAGTACGGATATCAGGCTATGTTGGACGCTCGTCGTGTCGCAGTCTATGGCTGGACGAATAGGTTAGGGACTCTCCTCGTTCGTTTTTTGCCGCGTTCATGGGTAACCAAGGCACTTCTATATGCCCAATCTACCTGACAGGAATTACTGGGTATACGTCCTACTCTGCGAAGGCAATAACTACTACACGGGGATTGCAAAAGACGTCGCCAAGCGTTTTGCCGTTCACCTGAGTGGCCGTGGCGCCAAATATACCAGGAGCTTCCCACCCATCAAGATCGCATATTCAGAACAATGTATAGACAAATCATCTGCGTTAAAGCGGGAGCACGAAATAAAAAAACTGACTCACAAAGAAAAAGCCAAACTAACTTGATATAATTTAATCATGAAAATTGTCATCGCAACAGATGAGGTAACTCCGCTAAATAATTATGTCGTGGACTATGTTAATACATTGGGACACGAAGTTATACTCCAGGGAGATTTAGATGCTCCAAATGGTAAGTGGGCAGACATCGGTCTCAAACTTGGCAAAACTATCGTCAGTGGTCAGGCTGATCTAGGAATATTATTTTGTTGGAGTGGTACCGGAGCTTGTATGGCTGCAAATAAAGTCAAAGGGATCCGTGCCGCCTTGTGTACTAGTGCTCAGATAGCCCAGCTCGCCAGAAAATGGAATGATGCAAACGTACTAGTGATGGGGAATGTTAATACATCTAACGATCAGGCAAAAGAAATTATTGATACTTGGTTCAATACAGAATTTGATGAAGAAGGTCTCAATCAAGCTCACTCAATTGACAAACTTTGACTAGAAGCCGAGCTCTTCTTTCACCATAATTAGATGAATACGATTAGGCGTAAACTCGTTATTCATGATGAGTAGTTTGCTAATATTACTACCCTCCACTCCGTAAGCGATGCGTGCTCGCTCTGATTCTAGGGGGAGTACATATTCATTAAGTCGCTTCATCGCATCATCTAGATTCTTGCTAATTTTTTGAGCACCCACAACCCATATAACCTTTTCGGCACCGTACGCATACGCAGGTAGTTGGCTGCCAGTTGCCGAAGCAATGATGATCTGACCATCTTCGGTAATACCATGAACGCTACCCAATGCGATAGCTGGGGCTGCCCCTATTTCCTGCATCTCTCTACTCTGTGTAGAGCGGTCCATACTCATTAGCTTATTTTTGAGTGATACATATTCACTAGATTCACCGTTAATAGCCTCAGCTAACCCTACTTCATCAAGAGTTTTTGATGTCATGGTCATCACTTCTGAGCCTTTTGTGATCAATGATAATGCTGCACTTTTTGCTTCTGCTTTTGTAGCAACCAATTGTGCCGCAAACCCGCGAGCGCTTAGAGCTTCGATTGTTTTTTTGATAACACTGTCACTGGGAACTTGTTTGTAATTCATATAAATGCATCATATGCTTAAACATTCATATTGACAAGTACACACAATCTAGTAGTATACATACCATATGGATACTAATAAGTTAAGTTGTGGAGGTGTCGAGGCTACTCTCAGAGTAATAGGGGGCAAATGGAAACCACTGATACTCTACTTACTAAGAGATAACAGTCTTCGTTATAGCGAACTCCAGAAGAATATAGAAAATATTACCCAGAAAATGCTAACACAGCAGCTAAGACAGCTAGAGATAGATGGTCTTATTAGCCGCATGGTTTATCCTGTAATCCCACCTAGAGTAGAGTATTCACTCACGCCGAGCGGTAGATCACTACTACCTCTACTCAAAAAGATGGCAGAGTGGGGTAGTCAGCACTTAATCAAATAAGGCAAAAAAATATCCCCGCCTAAGCGGGGATATTTAATTTTTATACTAATACTTTTATGTCTTAGTAACTGCGGTTGCCGTAGCCACCACTGCTGCGATTGTTGTCGCGTGAGAATCCGCCGCGTGAACCGCCGCCAAATCCGCCACGTGAGCCGCCACCGAATCCACCACGACTAGAATTGTCGCGAGGTTCCATTGGGCGAGCTTCGTTTACAACGATAGCGCGACCATCTAGGTCTTTGCCATTGAGCTCGGCTACTGCCTTTTGAGCCTCTTCGTCAGTACTCATCTCAACAAAGCCGAAGCCCTTTGAGCGACCAGTTGCACGGTCGGTTATGACCTTAGCACTGGTTACAGTACCTACTTGGGAGAAAAATGCTGATAATGAATCGTCCGTCGTCGCCCAAGCGAGACTGCCGACAAATAGTCTGGTTGCCATGTATGGCACCTCCATAAATTAGCGTGCCAAAACTTTTTAACCAAACTAGCAGTGAAAACTCACGAAAGTAGGGAAAAGCCTGAACACATATATAACTAGACGGTATTATAACACACTTAACCTTTTGCCTGTCAAATAGGGTCTTTTTCTCGAGATAGAGCTCAATAGTACTAATAAGATGATTGCTATTCCGAGCCACCAATGGAAACGGCCAATTCCAGATGAGTCGAGAGCTAATCCTGCTAGTATGTTAACGAAAAAATGGGGTATTCGGGTCATAAAAGCTAGCGTTGATAGGGTAGTAGCCCTATACTTTGACTCCGTATTCTCGTTGACTACGCTGGATGTCCATGGGTCACCCAGATTACCTGCAGACTCAAGTAACCATAAGATACCTATACCCCACATCCCAATTACATATGTTGATACCACAAAAGCTAGTCCTGATATCAGATTCAGGATACGTAATCCCCAGTAGTCGCCCATCAACCTTCGCAGTCTAGGCATCAATCCTATGGTGACAATATTTAGTATTGCCAGTAGTGTATAAACTATTGCCTGACCTTGTGAATCAAGTCCAAAGCTCACAGCCATTGCCGGCTTAGATAGTCCCCAGTCATATAGTTCAAAAATACTAATTACCATAAATGCAGGTAAGAGGTATGGGGCCAAACGCTTACTAAAGAGTTCTCTAAACCCGACTAGTAGCTCCTTAACTTTGATTTTTCTCTCTAAGAGGTGATGTTGCTTGGAGGTATCCCTGAGTTTGAGCGCCATGAGTACCGACAAAAACATACTGATCGCTTCGAGTATGTTTGGTAGCCTAAAATGAATGTTGTAAAGAAAACCTCCAATGGGTACAGCCAGAATATATGCAACCAGAGATATCTGGATTGTGGTACTCTGCAAACTATCCCAATGAGAATGTTTCCCACTACTCTTTAAGTCGTCATAGACTATTGCTTCTAGTGCCCCAGAGATAAATGCTCGTCCTATGCTCATCACACTGACTCCCGCAACTAGTAGGACCGCATCACTAGCGCTAGTTATAAGTATGGCACCCAAAAATAGGAGGATAGTGCCACCAACTACAGATTTTTTCCTGCCATATTTATCTGCTATATATCCAGTTGGTATCTCAGCTACTAAACCAAGTATTACTAAGAATGAAAAAAATATTCCGATTTGAGAGTATGTCAAAAACCTAGCCCAGTAGAAATACCAGACTGCCTCAATAAACCACAAACTCTGCAAAAAACTATAAATTAGGTAGATCCGTGCATTTACGTTATGTCGAGCGATCCCAATAGCTTTGAACATTTCTCAATTATACGCTCGAGACTTAAGGTATTATAATAAGTTAGCAATAGAATAAATGGGGGATCATTATGAAAGGTTTTCTTAATTTTATCCGTGAACAGGGAGTAGTTGGTCTTGCCGTCGGCTTTCTCCTGGGTGGTGCAGTCTCCAAACTAGTGGCATCATTAATATCAGACATCATTAACCCATTTCTCAGCCTTATCATTGGTTTTGCAGGCAACTTTAAAGATGCCTACATTGTCATGGGTAGTAGTAAGTTGATGTGGGGAAACTTTGTCTCTACTCTGATTGATCTCCTTATTGTCTCCGCGATCGTCTACTACGGCGTTCACGGCCTAGGCTTAGACAAAATCGACAAACCAAAAGATCAAAAAAAATAATCAAATCTTTCGTGAATCGTAAGCCCAGTGCAGAAGTGCTTGTCTCTGTATAGGACGACAAGAATAATCTCCTATCCTGCAGTTCTTTTTGACCTGGGCTAAATGCCGCTTAAACATTTGCCACCGCTTGATCTGCTTGGCATCCTCAATCGGTATCCGTCTGCCCATAAAGTAGCGGCAATACCACTGGAACCACCCTCGAGGGTCTTCTGAGAAAATCCAACCCTTCGCACGCCAAACAGATAATGGTTGACTAGCATTAATACCAAAAAAGTTAAGTTTTGGATCGTGCCCTTCGTGACATAGCTTGGCATTCTCATACCAGTCTGTGGGATACTCATCTCGACAGTCAGTCATATACCTGCCACCAAATACTCCTAGCTCTAACATCTCTTTTGGCGTGAGTTCAGGAGCAAAGCCATCATCAAAGTCCTCTCCCATAGGAGCTACCAGCTCGTACCGATAGTCTGTCTGCATGAGATCATTTACCACAATTATCTTCCCCATACTATAATAGTATCCTATGCAACATCTTTTTCTTACTAGTAGTATCGGGATAAAGGGAGTAGGGGAGAGTATCCGCCGCCGACTCGGTCATGATAGGCCACTAAAAACAGCATTCATAATTACTCCGGTCGAAGGAGACAGTGATCAAGAAGATCTATCTTGGGTCCAAGAAGACCGGGATGGCTTAAACAATAATGGCTTCATCACCTTTGACTACACTATTGCTGATAAGACTAATGAACAAATTCGGCATGACCTCAAAAGCATAGAGGTCTTATACATTTCTGGCGGTAACGAATTTTATCTCAAAGAAAAAGGCAACGATAATAATTTTGCAGATTATGTCAAAGAATTAGTAAATTCTGGAGTAATCTACATGGGCACATCTGCTGGGTCCATTATCGCCGGGACTAGTATGGCAGAGCTTCAAAATCCAAAGGATTTAGCTACACTAAAGAATCCAGTTGATACTGTTGGGTATAGCTTGGTTCCATATACCATCATCCCTCACTGGGGCAGTATCGACTTTCGAACTAGATGGTTGTCAGACGAAACATTTAACTATATGTTTAGCGGCAACACTCCACTAATCGCACTCAACAACTACCAATACATCGAAGTAATAGGTGATGAATCACGCATCATCGACGTGAGGACCGAACTATGAAGAATATATATATGGCCTCACAGTTTTATGTCAGTGGGTTGGCCATTAGCCAAAAAATTAGTGTTGAACAAAAACAAAAAACTGTCTTTATCACAACACCTATTAAATACAAAAACTTCAAAGAGTCAGAGCTCGACTGGCACTACAAAAATCGCGAAACACTAAAGCAGGGTGGATTCATCTGCCAAGACTACGACATCACAGGAAAGTCTGAGGAGGATCTAGTGAGAGATCTAGCAAACTATTCTGTCGTGTATGTCGAGGGCGGGGATCCATTCTATTTTCTCAAGCAGGCGCAGACAAATAACTTTATCAGCTATATAACCAATAGGGTAGAGGATGGTATGGTTTACATCTCCGAGAGTGCCGGATCAGTAGTCGCCGGTATCGATATCAAAGCCAATGGCAGACCCGGCAAAAATGCAGAGAAATATGAACTAACCAGTACTCGCGGCATTAACTTTATTAATGCTGTATTTATGCCTCACTGGGGATTAGAGACTAAGAGGACAGATTACAGTGAGCACAAATTCCCTCAGACCTACAACGAGGATCATGCACATATCTTCCTCCCCAATAATTGTTATATCGAAATAGTAGGTGATAGTTTTAAAATTGTCAGCGTGACATAATTAACTAATGTCCCGCTCACAAAAAATATTCCTTGCAATCCTCTCGCTATACGTCATTTATGACTTTACCCTGGGATCTTTGGTGGGACTATATCTATGGGAAACAACCAAAGAAGCTAGTAAGATCCTCTCTTACTACATCGCTCTTTTTCTGAGCATCCTATTGAGTACTCAGTTCGCACCTAGGCTTATTAGCTCCTACGGGGCTAAGAAAGTGTATGTCGCCTCAATATTCGTTGGGATGCTCCAAGCAGGGATATTGATGCTAACTGGAGCTAATATCACCAACATAATAATCCCATTCGGCATCCTAGCAGGCATAGGTATTGGTCTCCAAGCGATGAGTTATTCCATCATAGTAGGACAGATTACAAACGGTTCAGAAACTACTAAGTTTCTTGGGGTAAAGTCATCAATAATGAACTTAGTAAGCATAATATCGGTCCCACTGATTACTAGTCTTATATCATCTCTTGGCTCTTACCAAGTGAGTTATTATCTTAGTCTATTCGCTGGTATATCGATTGTGATGTTAATATCCAGAATCCCAATAGCCAACCTTTCAACTAACACCAATAGTGCTTCCTATATCTCACTTTTGCAGATCGAGGAGGTCAAGATATTTGCCACGACGAGATTGTTATACGGTTTTTATAACGGGCCTATGTGGGCAGTGCTAGGAGTAGTAACTTTTATGTTTATTGGAGATGTCGCCAAATGGGGTTATATATCTACATCTCTGACTATAGCCAGCATAGTTAGTACTTATTTGTACACAAAAGTAAAGAATATCTCTATACAAAAAGCTATCTCTACTTCTGCCACTTTTGTCTTTGCTAGCGTCGCGCTCTTACTAGCAACTAATTGGAACTTTATGGTTTTTATGGCATACCAGATCGTAGTAGTTCTTCTTAATTCTTCTTTCTCACTACATTATGAGGGAGTCATTTATTCAATAGTAAACGACAACGACACAATTAAACAAAACATGAGCAAAGTTCTCTCCATAGGAGAGATCGCGATGGGTACCGGGCGAGTAGCTCCTCTGATTATTCTATTAATTGTAGGTTTTAGTTTTGAGGATCCAATCACCCTCCAGATACTTTTTGTTATGATCTCTGTCATTCCACTACTTATACTAAACAAGCTCAGCGCAATCATCCCACACTCCACTCGTTATGCTACAATTCATAATTAGTTATGTCATACTTTCTCGAAGTAATTCTCACCAAAATAGTAGATGAAGAAATTCTCTACAAAAAAGTCGAGTTAGATATATCTAATAAGTCAGACAACCCAGACGACCTGGTTCTGTTACTAGTTCAAAAGCATAACACCGATATTATCGAAAAAAATCGCTTAATTAGCCACTCAACTAGCTGGCGTTATGTGCCTACTGGATCCACGATAATAACTTACATCGTATACTCTGACGATTTTGACTTTGCTCAATCTGATATCTCTAAAATCCAAATCTCAGATATCAATATTATTCAATCAGGCGATCCATCTCGACCTGCTCCCAAGGATATTCCTATCAAAAGTGTTGTGTCACACGGTATCAGACACTTAAGTTTTCTCGTTTCTAATAACCCTTCTGTCTATAGTTCGACGATCAACAGTAATACATTACTTAGATTCAAAGAAATAGATGCTGCCTTAGCTGGCAAAATCTAGTATGGTCAAAGTATTTACTCCCATTGCCGCAGACCGAGTGCCTGACAACATTCGCTCTCTAATCACAGATCGTAACGCAGCAAAAGCAGAGAAAAACTTTTCACTAGCTGACAAAATACGTAGCGATATCGAGGAGTTAGGTTATCTAATTAACGATGTGCCTGGTGGTATTACGGATGTAATGAAAAAAGGTGATTCGGGTTTAGCACCCAAAAAGCATTTCTTAATCTTATTTGGCTCCGGAGAGATAGCTCCCACTAGTGTTGATATCTATCGATCTACCTTCCTACAGCTTGGCAAGCGGGATCTAACAATATCACTCATCACTACTCCTGCCGGCTTTCAGCCAAATGTAGACTCAGTGTATGGGGAGATCAAAGATTTTCTGCTAGCAGCACTCCCGGACTTTAATCTTAATATTCAAGTTGTCCCTATTAATACTCAAATTGAAGCAAATAATGATATTTACATAGATCAGATAGAGCAGAGTGACATTATCTTCCTGGGTCCTGGATCTCCCACATATGGCATAAGACAGCTCAAGGGCACTAAGGCATTAGAGTCAATAATTGAACAAGTGAAAAATAGAGCAACTCTTATACTCGCATCTGCCGCTACGATCACCTTTTCTACTCATGCTCTCCCTGTCTATGAGATCTACAAAGTAGGGGAGGATCTTCATTGGGTAAAAGGTTTAGATCTCTATAAGGGTATTTATGAACCACTAACCGTGATTCCTCATTTTAATAATCGAGAGGGTGGAGTAGGACTAGATACTAGCTATTGCTACATCGGGAAAGACCGTGCGACCAAACTACTCTCTAGCCTCCCTGCAGAGTCAAAAGTCATTGGTATAGATGAGCACACAGCACTGGTTATAGACTTGGGTAGCAAAGGGCAATTGGTTAGGGGTAAGGGTGGGATACATAAGATACAATAAACATATGTCAAATCCCAAAATACTGCAGAATGTCAGGCTAATCCAAAAATGCATCATTGTAGGCAAGGACGGCAAGATACTAGCCCTCAAGCGTGCCGAAGACGATCACTCTCGCGGCGGCAACTGGGATCTGCCTGGCGGTGGATATGAGCAGGGTGAAAACGTAATCGAGGCCATAAAAAGGGAAGTAATGGAAGAGGCAGGTCTCAACGCTAGTACAGTAAGCCCTATTTTTGTCGACAATCACATGAATGTATCCAAAGGTTTTTTTGCTGGTCTTAACGTCTTTGGCATCTGCTACACATGTTCTGATTGGGAGGGAGAGGTGACTCTTTCCGACGAACACACCGATTATCAGTGGATAACTCCCGATGAATTTGCTCAGCTATCTTTTGGTGCCGACAATGGATTTTTTGTTGGCTCGATTCAGGCATTTCAGGGTAGTTATGATCACAAATAGAACTGACCGAGATCTAAAATTAATCAAAGATTTTTCTGTGTTTGCTCGTGAGCTAGGCTGGCGCACAGTTGTCTATGGTGGATACGGTCTAGACTTTTTCCTTGGCAAGATCACACGTGATCACGGAGATATCGATTTAGTTTTTTATGGTCAAAATGATCGTAAATCCGCTAGTAAGTTGATTAGTAACTTTATTAGTAAAAACCTTGATGCACCGACTATAGAGATTGAGGAAAACGACTTTCAACTAGTCATAGATGTACATGCAAAGAATCTAGTCCTTAATCTTTATTATATTCAGACTCAGCTAGACCCGTATAAAAATTTACATTCTGTAGTCAAAAAATCCGGTGAAATAGTAGTAAACGATTCATCGATGTTTCCATCGCCTCAAAAGGGGAGTCTCTACGGATTTGTGGTAGAAGTACAAGATCAATCTGCTCACAAAAAAGATATCCTATCAAAAGGCAGTATCCTCTCTGATAAACACAAAAAAGACCTCGATTTGATCGCTACCCTATCTCCCTCTATTTGACATATTCAAAAAACAGAATATGATTAAGGTATGAATACTACCGAAATCATAAAGAATGCCAAACTATTTAAAGCTCTCGGACATAAAAGTAGATTAGAGATTATTTGCTTACTACATGGTCATGAGCTAACTGTAAATCAGATTGTGCAGATGACTGGCATGCGCCAAGCCGCAACATCTCAGCACCTAATGTATCTAAAGGCTAGCAAACTAGTACACTCCAAAAAGCTGGGCAAAGAGCTCTACTATTCTTTGACTGATAACACGCTACTCAACCTTTCACTATTTGTTGACCACTTTGCTAATGAAGAGCCGTTAACTGACTCGGAGCCAAAGGTAGTAGATCCTATTTGTCACATGCTACTCACTCCTACTAAGGCGCGTCATACTGCCGAATATGGCGGCGTGCGACACTATTTTTGCGGTAAAGGATGTCTTAAAGTATTTACCAAAGCTAAGAAACTCTTATGATAAAAACCTATCCAGTAATCGGGATGCACTGTGCTAGCTGCGCGAGCATTATTACCAATAGAGTGAACAAAATTCCTGGAATAACTAGTGCCAGGGTTAACTATGGTAGCGAAACCATCGAGATAGAATCTGAGGGTCTAGTGTCAGATACACTTCTTAACAAAGATATTCAAGCACTTGGTTGCCACATTGATGTGTCGACAGACGATCATTCTGATCATTCAGTCAATCACGAGTCCAAGCTGGATCTTCTTTCATCTCAGGTCAAAATAGCACTACCCATGGCTGCGGTCTCTATCATAATGATGGTATGGGATATGTTCTTTCCATACTCTGATCCTGCAATGACCTTCTTCCATCATTTGCTACCAATCATGGCGACATACATGCTATTTGTCGTAGGGCTTCCTTATCTTCGCGCAGTACTTAGTTTTATCAAATACCGTGTTGCCAATATGGATACTCTTATTGGCATTGGCACTTCGACTGCGTATATTTACTCATTCATAATTACAGCATTCGAGAATGTACTATCACCGTTCATGGCAGTTGATCAGGTCTACTACGATATTACGATAGTGGTGATAGGCTTTATTACACTGGGAAAATATCTCGAAGCCAGCTCCAAAAATAAAACTGGCGAAGCAATTAAAAAACTGATTGGTCTCCAAGCCAAAACAGCCTTAGTAGTGAGGAAAGGCAGAGAGTACGAAGTACAGATAAGCGAACTAAGTGTCGGCGACATTGTCATCGTCAAACCAGGAACCAAAATCCCAGTAGACGGGGTAATTGTGCAAGGTGAATCGAGTATCGACGAGTCAATGTTAACTGGCGAACCTCTCCCAGTCGACAAAATGGTGGGCGATAAGGTCGTGGGGGGAACTCTAAATAAACAAGGTTATCTCCAAGTCGGGGTAAGCGTAGTTGGTCATGGATCAGTCTTGTCCCAAATCATCAAAATGGTCGAAGCTGCTCAAGGTAGTCATGCACCAATCGAGAGATTAACTGATCAGATCTCCGCTATCTTTGTACCCGTTGTCTTAGTGCTCTCGGTCCTTACTTTTATTGTCTGGACAGTTCTCGGCAATCCACTCCTCGGACTACTCAGTTTTGTAGGTATCCTGGTTATTGCCTGTCCTTGCGCTCTCGGACTCGCTACTCCGACCGCCATAATAGTATCTGTGGGTAAAGCTGCCTCTATCGGAATACTCATAAAAAATGCCGAAGCAATCGAGAAGTTAAGATCCATCGATTATGTTGTTCTCGACAAAACAGGCACTTTAACCAAAGGCACCCCACAGGTTTCGAGCCTTCACTTGGCCAGCAAAAAATTCTCCCAAGATCAGGCTATTAATGTCTTCGCTTCACTCGAAAATAACTCAGAGCATCCACTCGCTCAAGCTATCGTAGATTACGCAAAGCTAGACTCCTTTGCGAGAGTTAGCGAGTTTACTGCACACCCAGGATTGGGGGTACAAGGCAAGGTAGCTAAACAGGCATATTACGCCGGTAACCTCAGACACATTTCTTCACTCGGTTTAGAAGTAGACACTCAGCTAATGTCCGAGATGGCCAGTCGTGGTGAGACTCCCGTAATGGTAGCAACTACTAATGAAATAATTCTTTATGTAGGTATCAGCGATACTCTCAAAGATGAATCTGTAAAAGTAGTCAAAGATCTGCACAAGCTCGGGATCAAAGTTGCCATGTTAACAGGTGATCACCCAGAGACTGCTGCCTATATCGCCCAGCAGGTAGGCATTGATAAAGTAATTGCAGGTGTCCTACCAGCCGGCAAAGCTAGCGAAATAAAAGAGTTACAAAAGTTAGGACACAAAGTAGCTATGGTCGGAGATGGTGTTAATGATGCTCCTGCTCTAGCATCGGCAGATGTTGGCATTGCCATGGGTACTGGCACCGATGTTGCCATCGAGTCTGCAGGGATCACACTCCTCGGTGGCAATCTCTCTCGCTTACCTCAAGCCATCAAGCTCTCGAGACTCACATTTAGAGTGATCAAGCAAAATTTGTTCTGGGCTTTTGCATACAATATTATTGGTATCCCAGTTGCGGCAGGTCTTTTATATCCTCTCTATGGCATCCTTCTCAATCCAGCTTTTGCTGGCGCTGCCATGGCATTCTCTAGCGTCTCGGTGGTAACCAACTCTTTGCGCTTAAAGGCGTCTCGTATATGATAGGAGCACTATGAATCTCTGGTTAATTTTTCTCACTGGTTTAACCTCTGGTGGTGTCACATGTGCAGCTATGCAGGGGGGTCTCCTTGCGAGCGTAATCGCCAACCAAAAAAAGGTCACTTCTAGTCCTGGTCTAGGCACGGACGATATCGCTCCTGTTTCTGCTTTTCTAGGTGCCAAACTAGTTAGTCACATAATTCTCGGCGCTTTACTCGGAGCGCTTGGCGGGATAGTCGAGCTCTCGCTCACAGCGAAACTATTTTTTCAGGGGTTTGCCGCGCTCTTTATGCTAGCAACAGCCCTCAACTTATTAGACGTTCATCCTATTTTTAGATATTTGTCATTTCAGCCACCAAAGTGGGCATATCGATTGATGAAGAATAACGAAAAAAAAGCCAACCTCTTTGCTCCGAGCATTCTTGGATTTTTGACAGTCTTTATTCCTTGTGGCGTCACCCAGGCGATGGCAGTCGTCGCGCTATCTACTAGTTCGATGATCCAGGGTGCGCTCACCATGGGAGCATTTGTCTTAGGTACAGTTCCCCTCTTTTATTTAATCGGGATAGGCACTTCTAGATTATCCGAAGTATGGAAGAGAGATTTTCTGCGTCTCGCCTCATACCTGCTGATATTTATGGCTGCCAGTAGCCTAAATGGTATTCTGCAGGTAACCGATAGTCCTTACTCCATTCAGCGCCTAGGACCACAGATAGTCAGACTCTTGCCTCCGTACGACAACTCGGTTGGAGTACTCACCCCCGATCCATCAGTATCAATAGAGAATGGAGTTCAAAAAGTTACATTGACTGTAAGTAATGGAGGCTATAGCCCACGTTACTTCCGAGTCCAGTCAGGAGTACCCGTACAATTGACGTTAGAGACGGACGGTCAGGTGTATAGCTGTGCAACAGCATTTACTTTCAAAGCTTTTGATATCTACGACGTATTAAAACCTATTGATAGCAAAGTCCACAAATTTACTCCCGAGAAAAAGGGTAAATATACTTATTCCTGCAGCATGGGGATGTATAGTGGAGTCATGGAGGTTATCTAATGTTTAACTTTTTCAAAAAGAAACCGGCAGGCGAGACAATCAAGTTAAAGCTCTCCGGTCTCCACTGTAGCAGCTGCAGTCTAAATATAGATGGGGAAATAGAAGAATTAAAAGGGGTTATCAGTAGTATCACTAGCTATGCCAAACAAGAATCAGTGGTGATCTATGATCCTAAGCTGGTCAACCCAGCTAGGTTTACCCAGATCATCAGCAAACTAGGTTATACTGTCCTCACATGATAACTATCGAGTATCTACGTTCGTTTAGAATTGGTGAATTTGCCATTTTTGATTTTACCCTAGCATATCTCGGTGTCTATCTACTGGTCCCCATACTAAACAAAATAATACTACCTACCAAAAGGCAGTTATCACACTTTCGATGGATACTCTTGGTTTTGCCACTTAGCATCATCTTTCACTTGATATTTGGCAACATGACTCCGCTGACCAAGCTAGCTCTCGATCCGACCGCTGGCTACGGACTCAAAGCTATACTATTAATAATGCTCTATCTCGGGCTAAAGAAGTAATATGAAACTATTCTTAACTAGCCTAGCCAGCGCTACTCTTGATCTTATCCAACCACTACTTCCTCGCCCGCCCATTGAGTTAACTCTTGCGTATATCCCAACCGCCACAGATCCATACGCCATCGATAATCGACCGTGGGCAGACACTAACCGTCAAAAACTAGTTTCGATGGGTTTTAAGATATCTGATTACGACATCAAAGGCAAAAATGAACAGGAGCTATTAAAAAATCTCTCAAAATTTGACATCATCTATTTCGAGGGTGGTAACGTTTTTTACCTTCTCTACCACATGCGCAAAACAGGGATGGAAATAGTACTACCCAAGTTGCTAGCCTCGGGGATTATCTATATTGGTAGCTCAGCCGGTAGCGCTGTTCTCTCACCATCCATTGAGCATGCATCTATGTTTGATAGTACAAATGCAGCACCCATGTTAACCGACTATACTGGCCTTGGCCTCATTAATACTCAGATCCTTCCTCATAGTGGCAAAGCTAAGTACGCAGATAGAGAAAAAGAGACAATAAAAAAATGGGGAGATAAGCTAACACTCCTAAGGGATGACCAAGTTTTGATAGTAGATGGTGACGATAGAAAAATCCTAACCATATGAAGAAAAATAGTTC
>JACCDN010727405.1_pt1 | contig 55849 bp, 55 predicted proteins | sample 7441691 | NCBI WGS metagenome assembly JACCDN01 (sample SAMN15323439, study PRJNA562643) | freshwater metagenome | isolation source: river surface water | place: USA:Blue River Watershed | collected 2017-08-16 | reverse complement strand
GGTTGTACACATTGCGCCATTCGGGGTGGTGGTCGAGCCGCTCCGACACCTCGGCCATGCGCGTCATGAAGGCAAAGGCCTGGGCAAAGTCGGCAAACACAAACGTGCGCGAAATGGAAAGCCCATCTGCGCTTAAGCGCCACTGCGGCAAACGCTCGGGCAAGCCCTTGAGTGCTTCCTGCGTGAGCAAACTCGCCTTCACCCCGCCGTCCCCAGGCTCAAGCCCGCGTGCTCGCGCAAGGGGTGGAACTCGATCTTGGGAAAGCGCTCCTGCGCCAGGCGCACGTCATACGGGCTGGTGCACAAATAGGCCAGGGTGTCGGCGGCGTCGCGCGCCATGCGCTGGGGGTAGGTGTGGGTGAATTCGCGCAAGGCCTCGGGCGTGGGCGCCGTGATCCAGCGTGCACCCGTGTAGGGGCAGCCTTCCAGGCGCACGTCGCAGTCGTATTCAGTTTTGAGCCGGTGCTGCACCACTTCAAACTGCAATTGCCCCACGGCACCCAGCAGCATGTTGCCGCCCATCTCGGGCTTGAAGACCTGAATCGCACCTTCTTCGCCCAGCTGCGCTAAGCCCTGTTGCAGCTGTTTGGTGCGCAAGGGGTTTTGCAGCACCACGGTCATGAACATCTCGGGCGCAAAAAAGGGCAAGCCGGTGTATTGCAAGGCCACGCCGTCGGTGATGGTGTCGCCCAGCTGCACGCCGCCATGGGTGGTAAAGCCAATGATGTCGCCGGCAAAGGCTTCGTCCACGGCCTCGCGACGCTGTGACATGAAGGTCACCACGCTGGTAGGGCGTAGTTCTTTGGCGGTGCGCTGCACCTTGAGCTTCATGCCGGGTTTGTATTGGCCAGAGGCCACGCGGACAAAAGCAATGCGGTCGCGGTGGTTGGCATCCATGTTGGCTTGCACCTTGAACACCACGCCCGAAAAGTTCGCCGATTCGGGCTCGATGATTTTTTCGACGGTCTCTTTGTTCACGGCCAGCGAGCTTTTGCGCGGGCGCGGCGAGGGCGCGAGGTCCACCAGGGCGTCGAGCACTTCCATCACGCCAAAGTTGTTCACACCCGAGCCAAAGAACACGGGGGTTTGTTTGCCCGCCAAAAAGGCTTCGCGGTCAAAGCTGGGCGAGGCGCCGGTCGCCAGCTCCATGCTCTCCATGGCGAGTGCCCAGTCGTGGCCAAAGCGCTGGGCGAGCTGGTCTTGTTGGGTAAGGGCAATGGCTTCAAAGTCTTGCGGGCGGCGTTCGCTGCCGGCCTCGAACACGGTCATGGCCAGGGTGCGCAGGTTGATGATGCCGCCAAAGCTTTTACCTTGACCCACCGGCCAGGTCATGGGCACGCAGGGCATGCCGAGTTCGCGCTCCACTTCGTCGAGGATGTCGAGTGGGTCGCGCACTTCGCGGTCCATCTTGTTGACGAAGGTGATGATGGGGGTGTCGCGCTGACGGCAGACTTCGATGAGGCGGCGGGTTTGCGATTCCACACCGTTGGCGGCGTCGATCACCATGAGGGCGGAGTCCACGGCGGTAAGCACGCGGTAGGTGTCTTCTGAAAAGTCTTTGTGGCCAGGGGTGTCGAGCAGGTTGATCACGTGGTCGCGATACACCATCTGCATCACCGACGAGGCCACCGAGATGCCGCGCTGCTTTTCGATTTCCATCCAGTCGCTGGTGGCGTGGCGGCTGGCCTTGCGTGCCTTGACCGACCCGGCGATTTGAATCGCACCCGAAAACAGCAGGAGTTTTTCGGTGAGGGTGGTTTTACCCGCGTCGGGGTGGGAAATGATGGCAAAGGTGCGTCTGCGACGCACTTCTTCGAGCGCGGTGGTCATGGTGGCGTCTGAGGGAAAAGGTTTCGCATCATAGCGAGGCGCATGGTGCAAGGCCGGGGGCGCAAGCCCCTTGTCAGCCATGGCATGATGATTCGCTACATGCAACCGGGTGAATCATCATGCGCATTGGATTGATGTCAGACCTTCATGCCAACCGGCAAGCCTTGAGCTCCTGCCTGGAGCATGCGCGCACGCGCCATGTGGATCAATGGGCGGTGTTGGGGGACTTGGTGGGCTATGGCGCTGACCCGGTTTGGGTGGTCGAGCAAGTCATGGCCATGGCCGAACAGGGCGCGGTGGTGATCGCTGGCAATCACGACCACATGGCGCTCAAGCCGCGCGACGATGGGCAGCTGGGTTCGAGCACTGCGCAGTGGACCAGTGAGCAGCTCAAGGCTGATCACAAGGCGTTTTTGCGCAGCCTCCCGCTCACTGCCGAATTGGAAAGCGCTTTGCTGGTTCACGCCAGCGCCGACAAGCCCGAGACCTGGCCGTATGTGAACGATGCGCGCGCGGCTGCGCGGTGCATGAGCGAGGCCAATGCCAAATTCGCGAAACGCCTGGTGATGGTGGGGCATGTCCACCATCAGGCGCTCTATTACAAGGGGCAGGGTCGCGAGTGGATGCCCTTCAAGCCCACGCCAGGTGTGGCCGTGCCCATTCCCCGCCACCGCGATTGGGTGGTGACGGTGGGCTCGGTGGGGCAGCCGCGCGACAAAGACCCGCGTGCGATGTACGCCATCTTTGAGCCCGACTCGCGCAAGATCTGGTTTCACCGCGTGCCCTATGACCACTCGGCAGCGGCGCAGGCCATTCGTAAGGCCGGTTTGCCGGCCTTCATGGCCGATCGTTTGGGGGTGGGTGCGTGATGGACATCGAAGAAGGCTTGGTCATCGATGACTTTGTGCTGGGTCCGCGCCTCTATGCGGGCGCCATGGCGCGTGTGCACGAGGTCAACTGGGTGGAGGGCAAGGCGCCAGCAGGCGTGGCGCGCTTTCCCATGGTGATGAAGATCCCACGCATGACGCGCAACGACGGCGCAGAAAACCTGGTGGGCTACGAGGTTGAGATGCAAATCATGCCGGCCTTGCAAGGGCGGCATGTGCCGCGCTTTGTCGCAGCGGGGGACTTGAGCCAGTTGCCCTACCTGGTGATGGAGCGCATAGAAGGCCAGACGCTGGAGCACCTCATGGAGGCGGTGGACGGCCCCATGCCGTTTGCCGATGCCGCTCGGCTGGGGGCTGCCTTGGCCAAGGCCGTGCACAGCTTGCACATGCAAAACGTCTGTCACATGGACTTGAAGCCGGCCAATGTGCTCATGCAAGCCGATGGGCGTGCGGTGCTGCTCGATTTTGGTTTGTCCTGCCATGCCCACATGCCCGATTTGCTGGCCGAGGAATTGCGCAAGGCCGTGGGCTCGCCCGCGTGGATGGCGCCCGAGCAGGTGGTGGGTGTGCGCGGTGACGCGCGCAGCGATGTGTTTGCCGTGGGCGTGATCCTGTACGAGATGGTCACGGGCAAGTTGCCTTTTGGTGCGCCGCAAACGGCGGGCGGCTTGCGCCAGCGCCTGTGGATGGATCCCAGGCTGCCCCGGCAATTGCGCCTCGATGTGCCCGACTGGTTGCAAGAGGTGGTGTTGCGATGCCTGGAGCCCGAGGCTGCTGACCGCTATGCCTCAGCGGCGCAACTTGCGTTTGACTTGACCCACCCCGATCAGGTCAAGGTCACCGAACGCGGCAAGCGCGAGGTGGGCACCGGGTTTTGGGTGCACTTTCGGCGCTGGATCCGCGCTGCCGGGCGCGAGTACACCCCTTCACCTTTGCCCAAGCAACTCACCGAGAACGTGCCGATTGTGATGGTGGGTGTGCCGCATCAGGATGTGAGCGACGAGGCACTGGACAACCTGCGCGATGCCGTGGCGCGGTCCCTGGGTTTGCGGCCGGGTGCGCGTTTGTCGTGCGTGACGGTGATCAGTGGCAGCCACAGCGGCGAGAGCGAGAGCGAGACCCATCGTCAGCACCTGGTGCGCCTGCAGCGCTGGGCTGAGGGCTTGCCGCTCGAAGGCCACCAGGTGTCTTACCACGTGATCGAGTCAGGTCAGGTGGCCGATGCCTTGCTCGCCTATGCCAGGGGCAATCACGTCAACCTCATCATCCTGGGGGCTGCCACGCATGGCTTGTCGACCCAACGCTTCATTGCCACCGTCCCCATCAAGGTGGCCATGCATGCGCCGTGCACCGTGGTGCTGGTCAAGGGCACGCGCGGCGCGCACGACGAGGAGCCGGCTCAGGAGGTGGATTCGCGCGCGGACATGGGCAACTGACCCTGCGCCGAGGTCTGCGTGGACTCGGGGTCGTCGAGCCACTTTTGCAGGATCTGCAAGAGCTGTTGCCGATCAAAGGGCTTGCCCATGACTTCGTTCATGCCTGCGGTTTTGCAGGCGGTGAGGGCGTCTGCAGCGAGGTTGGCCGTGAGGCCCAACACCGGCACCGACCTCATGGGCTCGGGGAACTGGGCTCGCAAGCGGCGCACCACCTCCGCCCCATCGAGATCTGGCATGACCAGATCCATGATCACCGCGTCGTACAGGTGGTGTGTGAGCCGCTCGAGCGCGCTCAGGCCGCTGTCGGCCTCGTCGATCTGCGCGTTGGCAAAGCTGCGCTTGAGGGTGGTGATGAGCACCTTGCGGTTGACGGGGTTGTCGTCCACCACCAGCAACTTGACCGCGCGGTTGTTCGAGGGCATCTGAAAGTTGAGCGAGTCGTTGGCTTGCAAGGGTGCTTGGGCGTGGCCAAGCACCAGGCGCACGACAAAGGTGGAGCCTTGCCCGATGACGCTGCTGGCCACGATGTCGCCGTCCATGGCCTGCGCAAGGTTGCGGCTGATGGTGAGCCCCAGACCACTGCCCGTGTGGGGCTTGAGGTAGTTGGTGTCGTCCTCTTGCACCTTGATCTGGACAAAGGGGTCGAAGATGGCATTGAGCAATTCGGGCGCAATGCCGATGCCGGTGTCGTCGATCTCGGCCTGGAACAAAAACATCTTGGGCTGATCGGGGATGGGGGCGGTTTTGACGAACAGGCGCACATGACCCTTGTGCGTGAACTTGACCGCATTGCCCAAGAGGTTGATGAGGATCTGGGCAAAGCGGTTGCCGTCCATGCGCACCCACACGGGCAATTCGTTGTTCAGGTGCAAGGTGTAGTCGAGGCCGGCCTCGCGTGCCTGAGGCATGACGGTCTCGAACACCCATTGCAAGGTCTGGGGCAGGTTGACCACCGTGGGGTGAATGGCCAGGTTGCCCACCCGCGATTGCGACAGATCGAGCAAGTCGTTGATCACGGCGAGCAAGTGCTTGGCCGAGGTGTTGGCCTGGTGTACGTACTGGCGTGTCTCGCTATCTAGGCTGTTTTGCGAATGGATGAGTGACAAATACCCCATGACCCCGTTCAAGGGGGTTCGCATGTCGTGGCTCACCATGGCAAGGAAGCGGTCTTTGTGGGAGTTGGCTTTTTGCAGCTCGGTGGTGAGTTGCTGCAACTCCTCGTTGCGCATGTGGATGTGGCGGATCTGGTGGATGTAATAGAGGTCGTACACAAAGGCCACAAAGCCCTGGGTCACGTGAATGCCCAGGTAGGTGAGGGTGGCCATGAGCAAGATGCCGGGATCGGTGGTGGCTGTGGGGGGCAGCAGCCCTGCCGATTGCACCGCACACAGCACCAGCACGCACACGCCGCCAAATGCCATGAGTGAATGGCTCCAGACGCGGTTGAGGATGAAGTAGGGCTGAATCGCCATCATGGTGAGCCAGGGCAGCGCGGGCGAGAGCAGCCCCATGCCATGCGCAGCCGAATAAATCACCAGGCTCAACTGGCTCAAGTGGTAAATCATGTAGGCCTTGGTGCGGCCATAGCCCCGCATCCACAGCACCAGGCTGATTGATGCGCCCAGCGCCGCCATCAAGGCCCAGCGGGCATCGTCTTCCATGCCCAGATGAAACAAGAGCCCGGCAAGAAACAGCAACAAAACCAGGCCCACAGGCACAAAGCAGGCGAAGTAAAAGTCCTGTAGCAGTCTGATGCGCTGGGGGAATCGCCGCTTGAGTAGAGAGTAAAAGTCGTAAATTTGGGCCGGCTTCATCGAGGCCATTTTAGGGATGGGTATGCCTTGTTCCATGAGGGGGATAACGATTCCGCTAAAATTTATTCAACCGAGGAGCGCTGCAACCCCAAGCGGGTGAGGCTCGGTCGAAACCGCGCTCACCCACAAGCATGTGCGGTGAGCCGCCCGGTTCAATGTGCATGGCTTGTGGTCCTTTCGACAAACGGAGTCCACCATGAGCGCAGTCCTTAAACCCAACCCTTCTTCCGATTTCATCATTGCCGACATTGGCCTGGCCGATTGGGGCCGCAAGGAAATCAAAATTGCCGAGACCGAAATGCCGGGCTTGATGGCAATACGGGAAGAGTATGCCGCCAAACAGCCCCTCAAGGGCGCCCGCATCACGGGTTCTTTGCACATGACCATCCAAACGGCGGTGCTGATCGAAACCCTGCAAGCCCTGGGCGCCGATGTGCGCTGGGCTTCTTGCAACATCTTCAGCACCCAAGACCATGCCGCTGCAGCGATTGCTGCGCGTGGCACGCCGGTGTTTGCGGTCAAAGGTGAAAACCTCACCGAATACTGGGACTACACCCACCGCATTTTTGAATTTGGCATCAAGGGCAGCCCCACCGAAGGCCCCAACATGATCCTGGACGACGGCGGCGATGCCACCTTGCTCATGCACCTGGGCAAGCAGGCCGAGAAAAACCCTGGCGTGCTCGCCAACCCCGGCAGCGAAGAAGAGCGCATTCTCTTTGCCGCCATCAAGGCCAAGCTGGCTGAAGACGCGACTTGGTACAGCCGCAAGAGCGCGCAAATCATTGGTGTGACCGAAGAGACCACCACTGGCGTTCACCGCCTCAAGGAAATGTCTGCCAAGGGCACCCTGATGTTCCGCGCCATCAACGTCAACGACTCGGTGACCAAGAGCAAGTTCGACAACCTCTATGGCTGCCGCGAGTCGCTGGTCGACGGCATCAAGCGCGCCACCGACGTGATGATTGCGGGCAAAGTGGCCGTGGTCTGCGGTTATGGCGATGTGGGCAAGGGCTCGGCTCAGGCCTTGCGTGCACTCTCAGCCCAGGTGTGGGTCACCGAAATCGATCCCATCAACGCCTTGCAAGCCGCCATGGAAGGCTATCGGGTGGTGACCATGGATTGGGCCAAGGACAAGGCGGACATTTTTGTCACCACCACGGGCAACCGTGACGTCATCACCTATGAGCACATGGCCGCCATGAAGGACCAGGCCATTGTGTGCAACATCGGCCACTTCGACAACGAGATCCAGGTGGCTGACCTCGAAGCCAAATGCCAATGGGAAGAGGTCAAGCCTCAGGTCGATCACGTCATCTTTCCCGACGGCAAGCGCATCATCTTGTTGGCCAAGGGTCGCCTCGTGAACCTGGGTTGTGCCACCGGCCACCCCAGCTTTGTGATGTCGTCGAGCTTTGCCAACCAGACCATCGCCCAGATCGAGTTGTTCTCTCACCCCGAGAACTACGACTCGGGCAAGGTCTACGTGCTGCCCAAGCACCTCGACGAGAAAGTCGCGCGCTTGCACCTCAAGAAGGTCGGCGCCATGCTCACCGAGCTGTCGGATGAGCAAGCGGCCTACATCGGCGTGCCCAAGCAAGGCCCCTACAAGCCCGACACCTATCGTTATTGAACGTGCGAGCGGATCAACTGTTGGTGGAGCGTGGCTTGGCGAGCTCGCGCGCTCAGGCCCAACGGTTGATCGCATCGGGCGTGCAATGGCGTGTAGGCCATGGTGAATTCAGGCGCATCAGCAAGAACAGCGAGGACCTCGTGGTCCACGCCGAGTTGGCGGTGCTGGACGATGCCCAGACGCGCTATGTCTCCCGAGGTGGGCTCAAGCTCGAAGGCGCGTTGCGCACCACGGCTTGGGACCTCACTGGCTGGCGCTGCCTCGACGTGGGCCAGAGCACGGGGGGCTTCACCGATTGCTTGCTGCAACACGGCGCAGCCCAGGTGGTGGGTTTGGATGTGGGGCACGGGCAGTTGCACCCCAGCTTGCAGCAAGACCCCCGCGTGGTGTGCATCGAAGGGCTCAATGCCCGCAGTGTCGAGCCACTTGACCCGCGCATCCCCAAAGCGGCTCAGGGCTTTGACTTGCTGGTGGGCGATGTGTCGTTCATCTCGCTCACGCTGGTGCTGCCCGCGCTGGTGCCCATGCTCAAGGCCGATGGGCGACTGCTCATGCTGGTCAAGCCGCAGTTTGAGTTGCAGCCTCAGCACATTGGCAAAGGCGGCATCGTGCGTGACGACGCGCTCTACCCCGTGGTGGAGCAACGCCTGCGGCAATGCTGTGACGAATTGGGTCTGCGGGTTCAGGCCTGGCTCGACAGCCCCATCACCGGTGGCGACGGCAACCGCGAATTTTTCATTCAGGCCGTGCGGCCTCAGGGGGCATGATCAGCCCCAGCCCCAGCACAAGGATCAGACATCATGAAACTGCCCATCAGTTTTGAGTTCTTCCCCCCCAAAACGCCCGAGGGCGAAACCAAGTTGCGCTCGGTGAGCCAGGATTTGTCGGCCTGGCATCCGGCGTTTTTCAGTGTGACCTTTGGCGCGGGCGGCAGCACGCAAGAAGGTTCTTTGCGCACCGTCGAGTGGTTGCTGCAATCGGGCTTTGATGCCGCGCCCCACCTCTCCTGCGTGGGTGCGAGCGAAGACCGTTTGCGCGAACAGATCCGCCACTACCAGACCATTGGGGTCAAGCGCATCGTTGCCTTGCGCGGCGATTTGCCCAGCGGCTACGGCCAGATGGGCAGTTTTCGTTACGCCAGCGATCTGGTGTCCTTCATCCGGCAAACGGCGGGCGATGCCTTTCACATCGAGGTGGCTTGCTACCCGGAAACCCATCCGCAGGCCAAGTCGCCGCAGGCCGACATCGATGCCCTGGCCATCAAGGTCAAGGCCGGAGCCAACAGCGCCATCACCCAATACTTTTACAACTCCGATGCCTACTTCCGCCTGGTGGACGATGCGTATGCCAAAGGGGTGGAAGTGCCCATCGTGCCAGGCATCATGCCCATTCTGAGCGCCACGCAGTTGATGCGTTTTTCCGATGCGTGCGGTGCCGAGATCCCGCGCTGGATTCGACTGCGCCTGCAATCCTTTGGCGACGACACGGCCAGCATCAAGGCCTTTGGCCACGATGTGGTGACCGATTTGTGCGAACAACTCATCACCGCTGGGGTGCCAGGCCTGCACTTCTACACCATGAACCAAAGCCAGGCCGTGGGCAACATCCTCAAGGCCTTGTCAGCGCGCCTGACGTGAACCGCCCCGCCTGATGCGACTTAGCCCTGGTGCAGGGTGAAGCCCGCGAAGTGGTCTTGTCCCATGGCTTTGACCAACTGGGGCAGCGCGGCCTTGAGCCGCTCGTGCAAGGTGTGCGGCGGGTTGACCACAAACACACCGCTCGCGCTCAATGGCCCCAAAGACCTGGGGTTGACCACGCCAGGCCGCTGGGGTGTGCCCTTGCCGCCCGACTGCACCCGCAAGCTCGCCTGCAACCACGGCTTGCCCGCCGCTTGTGCAAGCTTGGTGAGTTGCTTGGGCAGTTGTTGAGACTGGGGCCGGGCAATGATGGGATACCAGACCAGGTAGACGCCCGTGGCAAAGCGCTTGAGGCAGGCCTCCAGGCTGGTGATCACGCGGACGTAGTCGGTCTTGATTTCGTAGCTGGGGTCCATGATCACCAGGCCCCTTCGGCTGGGGGGTGGCATCAGCGGCGGCAGGCCTTCAAAGCCGTCGGCATGGTCCAGCCGCACGCGCCGCGCCCCCGCCCATTCCTTGACATGCTGACCCAGCACTCGCCAGTCGGTGGGGTGCATCTCGAAGAGGCGCAACTGGTCTTGCTCGCGCAGCAGGTGCTGCAGCAGCCAGGGCGAGCCCGGATAAAGCCGTTGCCGGCCGCTGGGGTTGGCCGCTGTCAGCGCCTGAAGGTAGTCGGCCAGGGCCGGGCTGGGTGCGCCCACCTCGGCCAGGCGCTCGCGCAATCGTGCAATGCCGCTGAGGGCCTCGCCGCTGGTCTGGGCTTGGCGCTGCTCCAGGTCATACACGCCAGCGCCGGCGTGGGTGTCCACGGCCAGGATGGGCACGTCCTTTTGGGTCAGATGCCCCACCACGGACACCAGGGTCAGGTGTTTGAGAACGTCGGCATGGTTGCCGGCGTGAAAGGCATGGCGGTAGCTGAACATGGGAGGCTTTGCTTGTGGGGCCGGGCGAAACGCCGGCTTAGGCTGCATTGTCCTCAATTGCCGGGGTGGTTGGGCTGCCCGGTTTGGCCCCAAATGGGGCGGCCGGGGCGGGCAGGCTGTTAGCCGCTACAATGCCCGGTTCTCGCAGCGAATCCATGGCCCCGCGGCGCAGAACATTCACCCACCTAAGAGGTTCCCAACAGAGGAACACCGACCGTGGAAAAGGGTCTAGCAATCCACTCTGAAGGAAAACCATGAGCACGTTCAGCGCAAAACCCGCTGATGTGAAGCATGAGTGGTTTGTGATTGACGCCACCGATAAGGTGCTCGGACGAGTAGCCAGCGAAGTTGCTCTCCGTTTGCGCGGCAAACACAAGGCCATTTACACGCCTCACGTCGATACCGGCGACTTCATCGTCGTCATCAATGCATCCAAGATCCGCGTCACGGGCAACAAGACCCTCGACAAGATCTACTATCGCCACTCGGGCTTCCCCGGCGGCATTTACGCGACCAACTTCCGCGACATGCAGGCCAAGCACCCTGGCCGCGCCCTGGAAAAGGCTGTCAAGGGCATGCTGCCCAAAGGCCCCCTCGGCTACGCCATGATCAAGAAGCTCAAGGTGTACGGTGGTCCTGACCATCCGCACACTGCCCAGCAACCCAAAGCGCTTGAGATCTGAGGAGACCTGGAATGATTGGTGAATGGAACAATGGCACCGGCCGTCGCAAATCCAGCGTCGCCCGCGTGTTTATCAAAAAAGGCTCCGGCAAGATCACGGTCAATGGCAAAGACATCGCCGCATATTTCGGCCGTCAAACCTCGATCATGATCTCCAAGCAACCCCTGGTGCTGACTGGTAACGAAGAAACCTTCGACATCCAGGTCAACGTCCACGGTGGCGGCGAATCCGGTCAGGCGGGTGCCGTGCGTCACGGCATCACCCGTGCCCTGATCGACTACGACGCAAGCCTCAAGCCCGCTTTGTCGGCTGCTGGCTTTGTCACTCGCGACGCCCGTGAGGTGGAGCGTAAGAAGGTCGGTTTGCACTCTGCACGCCGTCGCAAGCAGTTCAGCAAGCGCTGATCCCATTGCGAACCCCAAAAAGCCCGGCTTGCCGGGCTTTTTGCTTTGCGCCCCCTTGGCCAGCGGGGTTGGCGCACTTGCGCTAGGATTGACCCTAATAGGAGAACACCATGTCCACCGCAACCCAAACCGCTGACGCCGCATTTGATGAGCCGATTCTTTTCACCGACAGTGCTGCCGCCAAGGTGGCTGATCTGATCGCCGAAGAAGGCAATCCCGACCTCAAGTTGCGGGTGTTTGTGCAAGGCGGTGGCTGCTCGGGCTTCCAGTACGGCTTCACCTTCGACGAAGTCGTCAACGACGATGACACCACCATGACCAAAAACGGGGTGTCCTTGCTGATCGACGCCATGAGCTATCAGTACCTGCTCGGCGCAGAGATCGATTACAAGGAAGACCTGCAAGGCGCCCAGTTCGTGATCAAAAACCCCAATGCCACCACCACCTGCGGTTGTGGCTCGTCGTTTTCGGTCTGATTCCAGGCTCAGGCGGGGTAAATCGCACCCAGTACCCGCAAGCCTTTGGCCCCCGTCACAGCCGGCAGATTGCCGGCTTTTTTGTGCACGGTCTGATGTGCCAGCCAGGCAAAGGCGGCGGCCTCCACCTGCATCACGGGCAAGCCCCAGTCGTCTGAGGGCTGGATGCGCAGGCGGGGCAAGGCCTCGGCCAGGCGTTGCATCAAGCGCCCATTGAGGGCGCCGCCCCCGCAGACCACAAGTTGTCGCGTCTGGGGTGCATGGCGGTTCAAGTCGTTGGCCACGGTGCGCACGCTCAACTCCAGCAGGGTCGCTTGCACATCGGCGCCAGCCACGTCGCGCCCCAATTGTTCAAGCTGTGCCTGCAGCCAAGCCAGGTGAAAGTCGTCCAGGCCGGTGCTCTTGGGCACGGGGCGCTCAAAGTAGGGGTGGGCAATCAGCAGCGAAAGCAGGTCGGGTTGGACCTGGCCGCTGGCCGCCCACTGGCCTTGGTCATCAAAGCGCTGCCCGGTGTGCAGCTCGCACCAGCGGTCCATCAGGGCGTTGGCCGGACCGCAATCAAAGCCCAGCACCTGCCCCGATGCCGGCACCAGGCTCAGGTTGGCAATGCCCCCCAGGTTGAGCACCGCGCGGTCCTCTTGCGGGTCATGCAGCCAGGCATGGTGAAAGGCGGGCACCAGGGGAGCGCCTTGCCCGCCTGCGGCCACATCGCGGCTGCGAAAGTCGGCCACCACGTCCATGCCCACCTTCTCAGCCAAGAGGGCGGGTTGATTGAGTTGCCAGGTGTAGCCCACGCCATCGTGCAAGCCAGGCTGGTGGCGCACGGTCTGGCCGTGCGCACCCACAGCGCGAATGGCTTGCGCTTGCACCGGGGCGTGCTGCAACAGGGCCTTGACGGCTTGCACATACAAATCCACCAGGGCGTTGGCCGCCAGGGCGGCGCGGTGCAATTCGTTGGCACCGGGCTGGTTGAGGGAGAGGAATTGCTCGCGCAAGGCCTGGGGCATGGGCACGCTGGCATGCGCGTGAACCTGGATGCGGGGCGAAAAGCTGGCCAGCACGGCATCCACGCCATCGAGCGAGGTGCCAGACATCAGGCCGATGTACCACTCGGCCGATGCCATGCTGTTCATTCCACGGAGAGGGTTTGCAGGGTAGAGGCCTGAGCCAGTTCTTGTTTGGCGCTGGCGGCCAGCTGGTTGAAGCGCGCACGCCCTTGCGCGCTCACCGGGGTGGCGGGGCTGCTGCGAACCATGGTCAGGGGGTTGACCGGGGTGTCATTGAGGCGGAATTCGAAATGCAGGTGAGGGCCTGTGGCCCATCCCGTCATCCCGACCTGGCCAATGGATTCACCTTGGGAAACCGATTGGCCTTTGCGAACCTGGATGCGGCTCAAGTGGGCATAAAGGGTGGAGTGACCACCCTGACGGTGGCGCACCGTGACCACGTTGCCGTAGCCATTCATCACGCCAGCGAAGGTGACCACGCCGTCGCCAATGACGCGCACAGGTGTGCCAATGGGCGCGCCGTAGTCGGTGCCGGCGTGCTGCTTCCATTGCATCTGGATGGGGTGAAAGCGCATGCCAAAACCACTGGTCACACGGGTGAAGGCCAGGGGCGAGCCCAGGTAGGCACGCTTGAGGCTTTCGCCTTGCAGGTTGTAGTAGCTGCCCTTGTTGCCCACCGGGTCTTCAAACCAGATGGCCGTGAAGGCTTTGCCCTTGTTGACGAATTCGGCAGAGAGGACTTTGCCGCTGCGAACGGGCACGCCGTCGGCTTCCAGGGTTTCGTAGATCACGCTGAAGTGATCGCCCTTGCGCAAGTCGCGGTGAAAGTCAATTTCGCCAGAGAACACGTCAGCCAGTTGGGAGGCCACGGCATCGGGGATGCGTGCGTCGTCGCTGGCGGCAAACAAGGACGACTGGATGCGCGCCGAGGCCATGCGCATGGACACTTCCAGCGGGGCAGATTCTTTTTGTAGCTTGAAGCCCTCGGGGGTGCGCGAGATGACCAGGCGCTGGAAGCGGCTGTCGTCGCTCGATTCCATCCACTTGAGGGTCAGGCGGGCCAGGCGCTGGTCGGCCAGAGCCTCGGTGCTCAGCCAACGGCCACCACGACCCAGCAAGGCCTGGGAGGCGGCTTTGTCCTTAAGAATGAACTGCCTGGCCTCGTTGTCCACGATGCCCAGGCGGTCAAACAGGCTGTTGAGGGTGTCGCCCGAGCGGGTGAGTTCGGTGCGGTGCAGGCGCAAGGCCTCAAAGGCCTGGTCGGGGGTCTGGATCTGGGGGGCAATGGTTTCAACCACCAGGCGCGAGGGCACGTTGGCCGGATCGGGCGCAAAGGTGGACACGGCATAAGAGAAGCCCGAGCCGCCAATGGCCAAGCCCCACACCGCCATGTGCAGGCGCGAGCGATGCTTGGCGTAAAAGGAACGCACACGCTGCTCGAGGCTGAGTGTTTCGCTTTGCAAACCGGGTTCTCCAAATGGGCGCTGGCACAAGGCCAACTGGCGCGGGGGGCTCGATAGAATCCCACCTTCTACGCCGAAGTGGGCGGGAGTATAACCGCAAACTTTGGCATGACAACCCGTGAAATTCCATTATGAATCAAGCATCTGTAGCGAATTCTTCGATGTCCGATGAGGTGCGCCATGCCTTGGCGGTGAGCCTGAGGGGCTGCGACGAGCTCTTGCCCCAGGACGACTGGATCAAAAAGCTGCAGCGCAGCCAGACCACGGGCAAGCCTTTGCGCATCAAGCTGGGGCTCGATCCCACCGCGCCCGACATCCACCTGGGCCACACGGTGGTGCTCAACAAAATGCGCCAGCTCCAGGATTTGGGTCACCAGGTCATCTTCCTCATTGGCGACTTCACCAGCCTGATTGGCGACCCATCCGGGCGCAACACCACCCGCCCACCCCTGAGCAAGGAACAGATTGCGGCCAACGCCCAGACTTACTACCAGCAAGCCAGCCTGGTGCTGGATCCAGCCCGCACCGAGATCCGCTACAACTCCGAGTGGAGCGACCCGCTGGGCGCACGCGGCATGATCCAGCTCGCCGCCCGCTACACCGTGGCGCGCATGATGGAGCGCGACGACTTCAACAAGCGCTTCAAGTCGGGCCAGTCCATCAGCGTGCATGAATTCCTCTACCCGCTCATGCAGGGCTACGACAGCGTGGCCCTCAAGTCTGACCTGGAGCTGGGTGGCACCGATCAGAAATTCAATTTGCTGGTTGGCCGCCACCTGCAGCAGGAATACGGCGAGGAACCCCAGTGCATCCTCACCATGCCCTTGCTCGAAGGCCTCGACGGCGTGGACAAGATGTCCAAGTCCAAAAACAACTACGTGGGCATCACCGAAGACGCCAACAGCATGTTTGCCAAGATCTTGTCCATCTCCGACGACTTGATGTGGCGCTGGTACACCTTGCTCTCCTTCAAGTCGCTCCAAGACATTGAGCGGCTCAAGGCCGAGGTGGCCTCGGGGCGCAACCCCAAAGAGGTCAAGGTCATGCTGGCCAAGGAAATCACCACCCGCTTTCACAACGCAGCCCAAGCCGACGCGGCCGAGCAGGACTTCATCAATCGCAGCAAGGGTGGCGTACCCGATGACATTCCCGATGTGCAACTCAGTGGCGCGCCCATGGGCATCGCCCAGTTGGTCAAGCAAGCCAACCTCGCGCCTTCCACCAGCGAGGCCAACCGCCTCATCGAAGGCGGCGGTGTGCGGGTTGACGGACAGACCATCTCCGACAAAGGCCTTAAATTACCCGCAGGCACGCATGTGGTGCAAGTGGGCAAGCGCAAGTTCGCCCGCGTGCACCTGAGCTGAACTTTTCCCCGCCATGAACACCAACGCCACCGCCAACCCAGACTGGTTGAAACCCAAAACCCTCATGGGGATTTCGGTGGTGGTGGCCTTGATCACCATTGCCCTCAAAACCCTGGCGTGGTGGTTCACCGATTCGGTGGGTTTGCTCTCCGACGCGCTCGAGTCCGTGGTCAATCTGGCCAGCGCCGTGTTTGGCCTGGCCATGGTGAGCTGGGCGGAACAACCGCCCGACGATGCCCACCCCTATGGCCACTACAAGGCCGAATACTTTTCCTCTGGCTTTGAAGGCATCCTCATTGTGGCGGCGGCGCTGGGCATCATCTGGACGGCGGCGCACCGCTGGCTCAACCCCTCGCCCCTGGACCATGTGGGCTGGGGTTTGGCCCTGAGCGTGGTGAGTTCGGGCTTTAACGGCTGGCTGGCCTGGCTCATGTTTCGCGCAGCGCGCATCCATCAGTCGATTGCCCTGGAGGCCGATGGCCGGCATCTGGTCACCGATGTGTGGACGTCGGTCGGTGTGGTGGTGGGCATTGCAGCGGTGGGCATCACAGGCTGGCATTGGCTGGATCCGCTGGTGGCCATTTTGGTGGCGCTCAACATCCTGCGCGAGGGCGCTCACCTGCTGTGGCGCTCTTCGCAAGCCCTGATGGACGAGGCGGTGGATCCCCAGGTGCGCCAGCGCATCGAGGCGGTGCTGGAGGGCTTTTCGCATTCGCGGGGCGATCACGTGATCCTGCGCTTTGACCACATCCACACCCGCAAGGCCGGGCAACGCATGTTCGTGGACATGCACATGCACATGCCCGCGAGCTGGTCGCTAGGGCGGGCGGCAGCGGTGCGAACCAGTGTGGAGCAGGCCCTCATGAGCGAGGTGCCGGGCTTGCGCGCCACCATTCAGTTGCTGCCCAGTGACGTTGAAGCCCACTTTGACGATCCCGTCGACCTCAAGTGAGCCCCTTGCGGCGTTCACCCACCGCCTGCGGCGTGCAGTTCAGTAAGGGTTGGCTATCCCCAAGCCTTCGAGGATGACGATCTCCTGCGCTTCCATGGCCTTGGCCTGAGCCAGTGAATCTTCATGGTCCCAGCCTTGGGCGTGCAAGCAGCCATGCACCAGCAGGTGCGTGTAGTGCGCCATGAGGCTCTTGCCCTGGGCTTGCGCCTCCTGGGCCACCACAGGCGCACACAACACCAAATCGGCCATCACCACGGGGCGCTGCTGGTAATCAAAGGTCAGCACATTGGTGGCGTAGTCTTTCTTGCGGTAGCTGCGGTTGAGGCTTCGCCCTTCTTCGGCATCGACGATGCGCACGGTCAACTCGGCGGGCGTGGCCAGGGCATGGCGCAAGGCGCGCAAGACCCAGTGACGCGGCAAGGCGCTGCGGTGCAGTTGCACATCGTCAAACCGCGCAAATTGAAGCGACAACTGCAATTCGGGGAGTTTCATCAGCGCACAGCCTGCGTTTGACGCTGGGCATCGTAGGCATCGATGATGCGCGCCACCAGTGGATGGCGCACCACATCGCCGCTGTTGAAGTGGGTCATGGCAATGCCTTTGACTCGCCTGAGCACCCGCTCGGCGTCCACCAGGCCGCTGAGTTGGCCTTTGGGCAAATCGATCTGGCTCACATCGCCCGTGATCACGGCCTTGGCCCCAAAGCCGATGCGGGTGAGGAACATCTTCATTTGCTCGGGCGTGGTGTTTTGCGCCTCATCCAGAATGACAAAGGCGTGGTTGAGCGTACGCCCCCGCATGAAGGCCAGGGGCGCAATTTCAAGCGCATTGCGCTCAAAGGCCTTCTGGACTTTTTCGTAACCCATCAAGTCGTAGAGCGCGTCGTACAAGGGCCTCAGGTAAGGGTCAACCTTTTGACCCAGGTCGCCGGGCAAAAACCCCAGCTTCTCGCCCGCTTCCACCGCCGGGCGCGTGAGCACGATGCGCTGCACGGCATTGCGCTCGAGTGCGCTCACCGCACAGGCCACCGCCAGATAGGTTTTGCCTGTCCCCGCAGGGCCAATGCCCAGCGTGATGTCGTGGGTGGTGATGTTCTCTAGGTATGCCGCCTGGTTGCTGGTTCGCGCCCGCAAGTCGGCGCGGCGCGTGCTCAACTCCAATGTGCCGTCGGCGGCTGGGGTCAAGAGCTCATCGTCCCCCGCCAGCACCAGTTGCACCTGGTCGGCGCTCAAGGGGCGTCGCGTCATTTCGTACAAGGCCTGCAAAACTTGCAGCGCGCGCTCACAGCGCGACTTGACCCCTTCGATGCGAAAAAGGGCATCGCGCCGGGCGAGCTTGACCTGACAACTCATGGCGATGAGGTCGATGTGCGCGTCCATGGGACCGCACAGATTGGCCAGCCGTTGGTTATTCGCGGGCAGAAATTCGTGTTTGAGAATCAAGTCGATAATCCGTTTCAAAACCCAATGATAGGCAATCATGATCGGACGCTTGCAAGGCACCCTCATCGAAAAATCACCCCCCTCGGTCATGGTGGATTGTGCCGGGGTCGGGTATGTGGTGGATGTGCCCATGAGCACCTTCTTTCAGTTGCCCGATGTGCGCCAGCCCGTGACCTTGCTCACCCATTTGGTGGTACGCGAGGACGCCCATGTGCTGTTTGGCTTTGCCACCGCCGAGGAGCGCAATGCGTTTCGCCAGCTCATCCGCATCTCGGGCGTGGGTCCGCGCACGGCCTTGTCCATCCTCAGCGGCCTGAGCGTGAGCGACTTGGTCCAGGCTGTGGCACGCCAGGAGGTGGCGCGCTTGGTCAAAGTCCCCGGCATTGGCAAAAAGACCGCCGAGCGTTTGCTGCTGGAACTCAAGGGCAAGATGGCCGACGCGATTCACGATGGCCCCAGCGCCCCCACAACGGCGGTTCACGATGACATTGCCCAAGCCCTGGTGGCGCTGGGCTACTCCGAGAAAGAGGCCTCCTTGGCCCTCAAGACCTTGCCCACCGAGGTGAGCGTGAGCGAAGGCATCAAACTCGCACTCAAGGCCCTCTCGCAATGAGCATTCAACTCGACCAGTTCGACGAACCCGATGCCGCCCGCATGGTCTCGGCGCGCGCTGCCACACCCAACGAGGAGGCCATCGAGCGCGCCTTGCGCCCCAAGTTGCTCGACGACTATGTGGGTCAGGTGAAGGTGCGCGAGCAGCTCGACATCTTCATGGGCGCGGCCAAAAAGCGCAACGAAGCCCTGGACCATGTGCTGCTCTTTGGGCCGCCTGGCCTGGGCAAGACCACCCTCTCGCACATCATTGCCCAAGAGCTGGGCGTGAACCTGCGTCAGACCAGCGGACCGGTGCTGGAAAAACCCAAAGACCTCGCCGCCTTGCTCACCAACCTTGAGCGCAACGATGTCTTGTTCATCGACGAAATCCACCGCCTCTCACCGGTGGTGGAGGAAATTCTCTACCCCGCCCTGGAGGACTATCAGATCGACATCATGATTGGCGAAGGCCCTGCGGCGCGCTCCATCAAACTCGATTTGCAGCCCTTCACCCTGGTGGGCGCCACCACGCGCGCGGGCATGCTCACCAACCCGTTGCGCGACCGCTTTGGCATCGTTGCGCGCCTGGAGTTTTACAGCCCCGAGGAATTGCAGCGCATCGTGCTGCGCAGTGCGGGCTTGCTCAAGGCCTCGCTGGACGAGGCTGGCAGCATGGAAATCGCGCGCCGCTCGCGCGGCACGCCCCGCATTGCCAACCGTTTGCTGCGCCGTGTGCGCGACTACGCCGATGTCAAAGCCTCAGGTCATATCGATGCAGAAGTGGCGGGCAAGGCTTTGGCCATGCTGGATGTGGATCCACAAGGCTTTGATGTCATGGACCGCAAACTGCTCGAAGCCGTCATTCACCGGTTCGATGGCGGACCTGTGGGGCTGGACAACATCGCCGCGAGCATCGGTGAAGAGCCCGGCACCATCGAGGATGTGATCGAGCCCTACCTGATTCAGCAAGGCTTTTTGCAACGCACGCCGCGCGGGCGCATGGCCACGCTCGCCGCCTTTCGGCATCTGGGTGTCGCACCACCCAAGTCGGGCGGCCTCTTCACCGAATAAGGTCGCGCGCGGGTCGAGGGCGGCCTCAGGCGCTGGTTTCGTCGCGCGCGCCCTGCTTGAGGTGACTGTCGTCGCCCCAGCCCACGAGCTGAAAGTGCCCATCGCTCCACAACAGCCGGTTGATGGTGGCGTTGCCAATCAACCAGGTGCGATCGGCTTGCATGTGCTGTCCGGTGGCGGCGCGGTGCCACAAGTCCAGCACACCGCCATGCGCCACCCACACCACGGTTTTGCCCAGTTGCTGCTTGGCCAGGGCATGGGAATGGGGCATGACCCGGTCGTGAAACGCAATGAGCGACTCGCCCATGCGGGGTGCCCAGTCGGGCGTGCGCAGCTTCCAGTGCTGATGGTCCTCTGGCCACTGGGTCTGGATCTCTTGCCAGGTCAGGGTTTCAAAGTGACCAAAGTGACGTTCGCGCAAGGCTGAATGCACGATCGGGGTCAGTTGGTGGTGCTTGGCGATGGCCAGCGCCGTGTCCAGGGCGCGACTGAGGTCGCTGCTGTGAATTTCATCGATGGGCGTGTCGGCCAAAGCCAGCCCCACTTGCTCGGCTTGCCAGCGTCCGGTGTCGTTGAGGGGAATGTCGGAGCTGCCCTGAATGCGGGTTTGCACGTTCCAATCGGTTTCACCATGGCGAACGGCAATGATCTGGGTGTAACTTTTGTTCATGGGTGCAGTGTAAAACTTGTCAGACAATGACTTCATGAACGAACAAGCTCCCCAATTGCCCAAGGGTCAGCTGACCCGTCTGGCCATCATTGATGCGGCCTTGAGGCTGGCCACGCAGGTCGGGCTCGAAGGCTTGAGCATTGGTGCCGTGGCCGAGATGATGAGCATGAGCAAGTCAGGCGTCTTTGCCCACTTTGGCTCGCGCGAGGCCTTGCAGCAAGCCGTCGTCCAGGCCTATCACCTGCGCTTTGAAGCCACGGTGTTTCAACCCGCCATGCGCCAGGCCCGAGGCTTGCCGCGTTTGCGCGACATGATGGACCGCTGGTTGGTCCAGCTCGGCCTGGAAATCGACACCGGCTGCATTTATGTCAGCGGCGCCACCGAATTCGACGACCGGCCTGGACCGGTGAGAGACACCCTCATCGAATCGGTCAACACCTGGCTGCAGGCCTTGCAGCGGGTCGTCAAGCAGGCCATCGAAGAGGGGCATCTTCACGAGAGCACCGACCCCAGGCAATTGGCCTCCGAGCTCCATGGCCTGGCGCTGGTCCTGCATTTCGAGGGACGTTTTTTGCGTGATGATCAGGCCATGGAACGGGCGCGCCGGTCTGTGAATCATCTGATTGCCCGCCACCAAACCCAACTGGAGACCTGAATGTCTGATTTGCTCGTGCACGATCAAGAGGGCGTGCGTTTTCTCACCCTCAATCGCGTGGCCAAGAAAAACGCCCTCACCAGCCACTTTTACGCCGAGCTGGCCGATGCCTTTGAAGCCGCCGTGTCCGAGTCCTCGGTTCGCGTGCTCGTCATCCAGGGGCACGAAACCGTGTTCAGCGCTGGCAACGACATTGCCGATTTCATCCAGCGCCCACCCCACGACGGCGAGGCCCCCGTGTTTCGCTTTTTGCGTGCGGTGAGTGCATGCCCCAAGCCTGTGATGGCGGCGGTGGCCGGTCCCGCTGTGGGCATTGGCACCACCATGCTGCTGCACTGCGACTTGGTCTATGCCGGCGACAACGCCTTGTTCTCCATGCCCTTTGTCAACCTCGGTCTGTGTCCCGAGGCGGCCTCAAGCCTGTTGGTGCCCCAGCGCCTGGGTCATGTGCGCGCTGCGCAGATGTTGATGCTGGGTGAGCCCATCGATGCGGCCACTGCCCTGGAGTGGGGGCTGGTCAATGCCGTCTTGCCACCCACCGAGGTCAATGCCCATGTGGAGCGAATGGCGCTCAAGCTCGCATCCAAGCCGGTGGACTCGGTGATGACCACCAAGCGCTTGCTCAAGCAAGCCCATGCGCAGGACGTGGCCCAGCGCATCGTTGACGAAGCCCAGCAATTTGGCCGTTTGATGGCTGAACCTGCCGCGCAGCAAGCCTTTGCTGCATTCATGACCAAACGCAATTGAATCCCATGACACTCACTCACGGCCCCGAGCTCGATCCCGAATTTGTCGAAGGCATTCGTGCCATCACCGAAGAGCAAATCGTGTTCAACAAGGTATTGGGGCTCAAGCTCACGCACCTCAGCGGCGACTCTGTGGAAGCACGCATCCAGATGCGCGACGACCTGGTTGGCCACTTTCAGTACAACCGCTTGCACGGCGGAGTGATCAGTGCGGTGCTCGACACCCTGGGCGGCATCGTGTGCCTCAATGGCGTGGGCGTGCGCTATGCCCAGGAAACCGTCAAGGAAAGGCTGGCGCGCTTTTCCAAACTGGGCACCATAGATTTGCGCATCGATTACCTGCGCCCGAGCATTGCGCCTCATTTTCTGGCCCGAGCCGACCTCATCCGCCTGGGCTCCCGCGTGGGCAATACCCGCATGAGCTTCACCTCGCCCGAGGGCAAGCTGCTCGCCAGCGGCTGCGGGGCTTACATCGTCTCTTGAGCGATGGGGCGCGGGTTGCCCGCGTCGTCAATGGCCACATAGGTGAGTGTGGCTTCGGTGACCTTGATGTACTGGCCTTGTGAGCGAAAGCGCTCGGCGTACACCTCGACCGCCACCGTCACCGAGGTGTTGCCCACCCGCTGGATGCGCGAATAAAAACTCAGGATGTCGCCCACCCGCACGGGCTGCTTGAAGATGAACTCGCGCACGGCCACCGTGGCCAATCGCCCGCGCACCAGCCGTGCGGGCAAGACCGCACCCGCCAAGTCCACCTGGGCCATGACCCATCCGCCAAAAATGTCGCCATTGGCATTGCAGTCGGCGGGCATGGGGATGACCTTGAGCACCAATTCGGCGTCGGTGGGCAAAGGCATTGCGTGAGGGTCAGCGGGGGCAGAGGCATTCACAGGCACAATCCTTGGATTGAAGTCACTGCATTCTGCCCCATGCGACACCATTCGCACTCTGATGTGCCCCCCGCCAACGCCAAGCGCTCCCAAACCGATTGGCAGACCCTGAGCAAGCTCTTGCCCTACTTGATGATGTACAAGTGGCGTGTGGGCATGGCTTTGGCCTTCATGATTGGCGCCAAGCTGGCCAATGTGGGCGTGCCGTTGCTGCTCAAGCAATTGATCGATGCCATGACGCTCACACCCCAGCAAGCCATTCTTGCGGTGCCTGTGGCCTTGCTGGTGGCTTATGGCTTGCTGCGCTTGTCGGTGTCGGTGTTCACCGAGCTGCGCGAATGGGTGTTTGCCGAGGTGACCCAGGGCTCGGCCAAGCGCATGGCCTTGCAGGTCTTTGATCATTTGCATTCGCTCAGCCTGCGCTTTCACCTGGAGCGGCAAACCGGCGGCATGAGCCGCGACATCGAGCGTGGCGTGCGCGGCCTGGAATCCCTGGTCTCTTATTCGCTCTACAGCATCGTGCCCACCTTGTTTGAAGTCTTGCTGGTGCTGTGCATTCTGGGCTTCACTTTCGATGTGGGCTACTCGCTCATCACCCTGGGCGCCTTGGTCACCTACATCGTCTTCACCGTCAAGGTCACGCAGTGGCGCACACACTTTCGGCGTGAAGCCAACGCCATCGATTCACAAGCACACACCCAAGCCATCGATGCCTTGCTCAATTACGAGACCGTCAAATACTTTGGCAACGAGGCCTATGAATCCGAGCGATATGCACAAAGCCTGGATCGCCTGCGTCGTGCGCGCCTCAAGGCACAGTCGTCCCTGAGCCTGCTCAACAGTGGCCAGCAGCTCATCATTGCTGCAGCCCTGGTGTGGTTGCTGTGGCGTGCCACCGAAGGCGTGGTCGATGGCAAGCTGACCCTCGGAGACCTGGTGATGATCAATGCCTTCTTGATCCAGCTCTACATCCCCTTGAACTTTTTGGGTGTGGTCTACCGCGAGATCAAGCAAGGCCTCACCGATCTGGACCGCATGTTTGCCCTCATGGAGAAAAACCGCGAGGTGGCAGACCGCCCTGACGCGCAGGAACTGATCTTGCAATCTGCACCTCAGGTGAGTTTTTCCGGTGTGCGCTTTGCCTACGAGGCAGACCGCCCCATCCTTCACGAGGTGAACCTCACCATCGAACCAGGCTGCAAGCTGGCGGTGGTGGGCGCATCGGGCTCGGGCAAGTCAACGCTGGCGCGCTTGCTCTTTCGCTTTTATGACATCAACGAAGGGCAGATTGCCATCAACGGCACTGACATCCGCTCGCTCACCCAGACTAGCCTGCGTCGTGCCATTGGCATCGTGCCGCAAGACACGGTGCTCTTCAACGACACCGTTCGCTACAACATTGCCTACGGCCGCCCCGATGCCACCCGCGAAGAGATCGAAGCTGCGGCCAAGGCCGCTCGCATCCATGACTTCATCGTCTCCACGCCCAAGGGATATGACACGCTGGTGGGCGAGCGCGGCCTCAAGCTCTCGGGCGGCGAAAAACAGCGCGTGGCCATAGCGCGCACCTTGCTCAAGAACCCGCAAATCCTGATCTTCGACGAGGCCACCTCGGCGCTGGACAGCGCCAATGAGCGCGCCATCCAGACCGAGCTCATGCAAGCGGCGCGCAACAAGACCACGCTGGTGATTGCGCATCGGCTCTCGACCATCGTGGATGCCGATTGCATCGTGGTGCTCGATCAGGGGCGGGTGATCGAACAGGGCACGCATGCTCAATTGCTGCAACGCCAGGGTCGCTATGCCCAGATGTGGCAGCTACAGCAAAGCCAATCGCATCAGGGGATGTCGCTGCCTTCGTCAGAAGAATTGGTCGACGGACCCACCGTACCCAGCCTGTCCACCACGCGCTGAGGCGCGCCGCTGATCATGGCGCCATAGACATTGGCGTTGGCCACGACCTTCTTCACATAGTCGCGCGTTTCGCTAAAGGGAATGTTCTCCGCCCAAATCGCAGCCTCGAGCACGGGGCCTTGACGCCATTTGCGCGCACGCCCCGGGCCTGCGTTGTAGGCCGCCGCCGTGAGTGGCAATTGACCCTGGAAGTGATTGAGCACGATCTTCAAAAAGCCCGTGCCGATCTGGATGTTCACATCCTGGCGGTTCAGTTGGTCCACCTGGAAGTTCTGCATGCCCAGCCGCTTGGCCGTCCAGCGTGCCGTGGCCGGCATGACCTGCATGAGGCCAGACGCGCCCACCGAGGAGCGCGCATTGATGATGAAGCGGCTTTCTTGCCGGATGAGGCCATACACCACGGCGGGGTCGAGGTTGATCTCGCGGCACCGCTCCATCACCTCGTTGAGGTAGGGGCGGGGAAAGCGCAACTCGACATCCATCATGCCCGAGCGTTCGCTCACAAAGATGCTGCGGTCCCAGACCTGATTCTCATAAGCCAGGTAGGCCGCTGCATGCATCAGCTCGGGTGAGAGCTTGCCCGATTTGCCTTCGGCGTCCACCAGGCTGGTGCCGTAATTCCATTCACGCACACCCGGCCCGCGCAAGCCCATCTGGATGGCCATGAGGGCGCGCTTGAGCGAGGGGTTTTGACGCACCTGGTTCATTTGTTCCTGCGTGGGGCTGGCCGGACGCGGCGGGATGGTCACCGCTTGCCCCAGTGCGTGCAAGGCCAACTGCTCGTAAAAGCCGTCGATGCCGGCAATGCGCTGCAGCATGGCGCGCGCCTTGATCACATCGGGGTCATCGTTGCGGGTGTGCAAGGCCAAAAGCGTGCGCGCTTGCCAGTACACCCAGGTGGTGTCGCGCTGCGCTTCGGGGCTCATGGCCTCGATGGCCGAGAGCACCACCGGCCACAAGGGCGAGTCGGCCTGGCGCAAGGCGGCGCGCGCTTGCCAGGCCAGCATCTCGTCGGTGAGGTCGGCTGCGCGGCTGACTTCGTTGAAGTAACTCACGGCCTTGTCGCTCAAGTCCATGGCCGCTTCACGACCCACTGCACCCCATGCCCAGTTGCGCTGGCTGGCGGTGAGCCGCTGGCCATTGGCCTTGAGCCATTGGGCGGCCGCCTCGGTGTGGGGCCTAGCGGCACGCGAGAGCGCCAGCGTGAGCCATTCACCGGAGGCCTTGGGGTTGGACTTCAAAAACGCCATGGGGTCGCGAAACACCGCCTTGAGCTGCGCGTCGCCATGGCTGTCCACCATCATCAGGGCTTGGCGAGCGGTCTCTGGGCGATTGAATTCCACCGCCAGGCGAACCTTGCGCCAGATGTCCTGGGCGGGAATGAGTTTGGCCTGATGCAAGGCCGCAACCGCCTGGGTGCAACCGTCGTCCTTTTGGCGCAGCCGCCACCAGTTGTCACGCACTTGCTGCACCTCGTCGTCGGACAGTTTTTTACCCGTGCGAACAAACGTCGCCAGGCTGTGCAGGCAAGCCAGCTCGCGGTCATCGCGCATGCGATAGAGGGGGTATTCGGCTTCGAAGTTGGTCCAGTCACTCACTTTGCCCAGCAGCAGCAGCCAGTCGGCGCGCAGGCGGTCCTCGACGTAGGAGCCCGCATGGCGCTTGAGGAAGTCGCGGATCTCGTCGTTGGAGGCCGACTCCAGCCTCGCTCTGAGTTCCCAGTATTCGCCCCAGCCCGCGAGGGGATGGCCTTTGACCGCAGGCAACAAGGCCTTGAGGCGCTTGGCATCCATGCGCGAAAAGGCCTGCTCCATGTCAAGCAAGGCCTGTTCGGCCACGGTGGGTTCGGCTTTGGCTTTGGCTTTGGATTTGTTTTGTGCGCTCGCAAGGGGCGCACAGAGCAAGAGCCCCGTGAGACAAAAGCCAACGGCCAAGGCCGGAAAAAGGGAAACAGCAGGCAGGCGTGACACAATGGACTCCAACTCAATGTCCTCATTATCAGCGCATGGACAAATCAGCGACACGACAAGCCCTGCTCGAAACGCGGTTGAATATGCCCGACCGCTATGCACGCGTCGAAGACTTGCAGCGTGTGATGCGCATCTGGCTCTTTGGGCGCAGCGACACCGTCATTGGCGCCTATTGGCCCATCAAGGGCGAATTCGACCCCTTGCCCGCCTTGCACCGCTGGAAAGAAGACGGCGAACTGCTCGATGACCCATTGCGACGGCGCATTGGCTTGCCCGTGGTCAACAAGTTGCACAAAACCCTGACCTTTCACGTCTGGTACCCCGGTTGCCCCATGGAAGAGGATGCTTACGGCATTCCCAAACCCAAAGACACCGAGCCTGTTGTGCCCACCTTGCTGTTTGTGCCTTGTGTGGGCTATGGACCTGGCGGTTATCGCCTGGGCTATGGTGGCGGTTTCTACGACCGCACCCTCGCCACGCTGCAACCCAAGCCCTTCACCGTCGGCCTGGGATTCGGACACGGCTTCTTGCCCGACCTCATGCCCGAACCGCACGATGTGCCCCTCGATGCCATCCTCAACGAGTACGGCACGGTTTGGCCTGTTCAATAATCGGTGTCAGATGAATGAAAGGACTGAGATGAGCAAAGCTTTTGCATCGCAAGCGGATCTGAGTGAGAAGAAGGTCACCTTCGAGCGGCTCAGCCAACACTGCTGGGCCTACACCGCCGAGGGCGACCCCAACTCCGGCGTCATCATTGGCGACCGTTTCATCCTGGTGAGCGACACCACCGCCACCCCGGCCATGGCGCAAGACCTCATCCGCAAGATCCGCACGGTGAGCGACCTGCCCATCAAGTATGTGCTGCTCACCCACTACCACGCGGTGCGTGTGCTGGGTGCCTATGCCTATGCCGCCGAAGGGGCGACCGAGATCATCGCCAGCCAAGGCACGCTGGACTTGATCCGCGAGCGCGGCCTGCAAGACATGAAAAGCGAAATGGAGCGTTTCCCGCGTCTGTTCCGTGGCGCAGATTCAGTGCCGGGGCTGACTTGGCCCACCATGGTGGTGGGCGGTGGTGACCCCACACGCGGCGAGGTGCCAGGGCGCTTGTCCATCAACCTGGGCGGCGTCGTGGTTCAGATCTGGCATCCGGGTCCGGGTCACACCAAGGGCGACACCATTGCCTGGGTGGAAGAAGAAAAAGTCCTCTACAGCGGCGACCTCGTGGAATACGAAGCCGGGGTGTACACGGGGGACGCCCAACTCGAAGAGTGGCCGGCCACGCTCGAAGCCTTGCGGGCTTTGAATGCCGAGTACATCGTGCCGGGGCGGGGTGAGGCCATGAAAGGCCGCGACAACGTCCACAAGGCGCTGGATTACACCAAGCGTTGGGTGCAGACCCTGTACCGTTGCGGCCAGGAGGCCGTGGCCGCCGGCATGGACCTCAAGGCGGCGATGGCGCACACCCGCAAGTCCATGGACCCCATCTTTGGCCATGTGTTCATTTACGAGCATTGCCTGCCCTTTGATGTGACGCGAGCGTATGACGAGGCCAGTGGCATCAAGAACCCCCGCATCTGGACAGCCGAGCGCGACATCGAGATGTGGAAGGCCTTGCAGGCCTGACGCATCCGGTGCGCCCGATCTCAACCCACCCAGGCGGTGGGTTTATTTTTTCTCGGCCATGAGTGCGCGCACATCGGCCTCGTAGCCTTGCAGCACCTTCACCGCGTAGGTGCGTTGCGCCTGTGAGGTCTGTTGATGAAAGTCGGCGATGGCCTGGCAGTTGTAGCGGGTGAGGCGTTCTTGTTGGGCATGCATGACAGGGTCGGGCACTTGTCGCCACACGTTCACGGTCTCTTTCATTTGCAACTGCGCTTGCTCAAAGCTTGGGGCTTGGTCACGCCAGCTCGCGAGCGTGCCCAGCACCCGGCCTTGTCGCAGCTTGCGTCGCTCGAAGCTGGTGGGGGCATCAAACACCGAATCTTTGGCCAGCTGGGTGAGTTGCCGTCCTTGTTCGGTGCTGAGCTTGCCGTAGAGGCGGTCAGCCCATTCGCGCGAACGCTTGACGCGGTGTTTGAGCAAGTCCTCGGGTGAGCCGTCCATCCAATTTTCACGCCAGTTGGCATTGCTCTTGGCGTAGGCTTTTCTGAGGTGGGCAATTTGTGTGGGCGCGAGGTCCAGACCCAGGCGGGTGAGGTCGGCGTTGAGGTGGTGTATCCACTCAAACACCCATTGCTCGATCACATCAAAGCGCGCACACACCTCATCCCCGCTCACAGGCTTGAGCACCAGGCTTTGCCAGCTGGCGAGTTCCTCGGCCACCTTGGGCAATTCGTTCTGACGGTGCCAGGCGAGCCATTTCTCGAGCGCCACGCTCACCCGATCGGATTGGGCGCTGGACAAGTCCACCTGCCGATCCAGCCAGAAGTGCACCAGGCGGGGCAACTGGTTGTAGGTGGTCTGAATCAGGCTACAGCCCGACAGCACCACGGCCACGCCAAGCAGGCAGATCCCGCGAATCAGGCGCTTGGTGATAATGGACGGCAACATGAGGAACTCGAGATGAAACCCATTGATGTGGTGATCATGGCAGCGGGCAAAGGAACCCGCATGAGGAGCAGTATCCCTAAAGTGCTTCACCGTTTGGCGAATAAGGCTTTGTTGCAGCACGTGGTGGACGCCACGCGTGCCCTCACCGTGCGCCAAGTGGTGCTGGTCACCGGCCATGGAGCAGCTGCCGTGCAAGCGGCCATGGCGCACGAGGCAGGGCTCACCAGCGTGGTGCAAGAGCCCCAGCTGGGCACGGGTCATGCCGTGCAACAGGCCATGCCCAGGCTGGCAGATGACGGCCTCACCCTGGTGCTCAGCGGCGACGTGCCCCTCATCCAGCCCGCCACCTTGCACGCCCTGGTGCAAGCCTGCGACCAGCAGCACCTGAGCTTGCTCACCCTCGATGCACCCAACCCCACAGGCTATGGGCGGGTGGTGCGCGACGCGCAGGGCCAGGTCCTGGCCATCGTCGAAGAAAAAGACGCCAACGACGCGCAAAAGGCCATCCGGGAAATCTACTCAGGCATTCTTGTCGCACCCACAAAGGACTTGCGCCGCTGGTTGGGCCAGCTCGATGACCACAACGCCCAGCACGAGTTCTACCTCACCGATGTGGTCAAGCATGCGGTGGCCGAAGGGGCGCAGCTTCGCACCCACACCACCGATGCGGCCTGGGAAGTGGCGGGCGTGAATTCGCCCGCGCAACTCGCCGAGTTGGAGCGCATCCACCAGCGTCGCACTGCCGATGCGCTGCTCACCCAGGGCGTGCGCCTGGCCGACCCGGCGCGCCTGGACGTACGCGGTGAGCTGGTGTGCGCCAGCGATGTGTTCATCGATGTCAACTGCGTCTTTGAAGGCCAGGTGGTCCTGGGCGAAGGCGTGCGCATCGGCGCCAATTGCGTGATCGCCAATTGCCGCATCGAAGCCGGCGCGGTGATCCACCCCTTTACCCACATCGACGGCGAGCAGCTTGGCGTGACCGTCGGCGAGGGCGCGCTCATTGGCCCGTATGCCCGCTTGCGCCCTGGCGCACAACTGGGGCCTGAGGTGCACATTGGCAATTTCGTCGAGGTCAAGAATGCCACGCTGGCCAAAGGGGCCAAGGCCAACCACCTGGCTTATCTGGGTGACGCCACCGTGGGCGAGCGCGTCAACTACGGCGCGGGCAGCATCACCGCCAATTACGACGGTGCCAACAAGCACCGCACCATCATCGAGGACGATGTGCACGTGGGCAGCAACTGCGTGCTGGTGGCGCCAGTGACGATTGGTGCGGGCGGCACCGTGGGCGGTGGCTCCACCATCACCAAGAGCACCGAGCCGGGTGCCTTGAGCGTGGCGCGGGGCAAACAGGTGAGCCTGGCCAATTGGAAGCGACCCACCAAAAAGAAGTGACTCAGCCGCGAGGCAGCGCGATCTGCGTGCTGAACTTGGCCCGCTTGGTGGCAAAAAAGGCTTTCACATTCCGCACATTCGCGTCTTGCGTGAGCAGCCGCTGCGTCACGGCGAGGTAGTCGGGCATGTCAGCCGCCTGAATCACCAACACAAAGTCCGGACCTGGCGATACGCGCCAGCATTGCTGCACGGATGCATCGGCCACTGCACGGGCTTCAAAGGCATCGAGGTGCTCTGCCGCTTGCTGGTCCAAGGTCACCTCCACCAGCGCATGCAGGCCGTGACCCAGCCGGTCGCGGTTGAGGATGGCCACTTGGCGTTCAATCCAGCCGCCCTCGGCCAGCCGCTTGACCCGCCGCAAGCAGGTGGGGGGCGACACATGCACCGCTTGCGCCAGGGCGGCGTTGCTCAGGCTGGCATCGGCTTGCAGTGCGCCCAGCAGCTTGAGGTCGATCTCGTCCAGGTCTGAATCATTCATGAAAGTCTGAATAATGAAATTTAAATTCAAGTTAGCAGGAGGATAGCGCGTTATTTCAAAAATCAATGAATTTAGAAGAAATATTTCATGACAAGCCCCCTAGCATCGGGGTTTTGAGCGCAACAGCGCCAGGGCTTGGACCCAGCCTGGCGGCGAAGGAGTCAACATGTGTGGCATCGTCGGAGCGGTTTCACCGCGCAACATCGTTCCCGTGCTGGTGCAGGGTTTGCAACGGCTGGAGTACCGGGGTTATGACTCCTGCGGCGTGGCCGTGCATGCGGCCAGCCTGAGCGGGCACACGGGCGGGTTGGAGCGCGCACGCAGCACCGCGCGCGTGGCCGAGCTGGTCGAGCAGGTGCAGGCCGACCACATCGAAGGCGGCACCGGCATCGCCCACACGCGCTGGGCCACGCATGGTGCACCCGCCGTGCGCAACGCGCACCCGCACTTCAGCCATGGCACGGGCAACGCCCAGGACAAGCCGGGTCGCGTTGCACTCGTGCACAACGGCATCATTGAAAACCACGAAGAGCTGCGCGCTGCCTTGCAAGCCAAGGGCTATGTGTTCCTGAGCCAGACCGACACCGAAGTCATTGCGCATCTGGTTGACAGCCTCTACCAGGGCGATGTGTTCGACGCCGTCAAGGCCGCGGTGCAGCAGCTGCGCGGGGCGTATGCGATTGCCGTCTTTCACAAAGACGAGCCGCATCGGGTGATCGGTGCGCGTGAAGGCTCGCCCCTGATCCTGGGCGTGGGGCAGGGCGAGGCTTTTTTGGCCAGCGACGCCATGGCGCTGGCTGGTGTGACCGATCAAATCGTCTACCTGGAAGAAGGCGATGTGGTGGATGTTCAGCTGGGCAAGTACTGGGTGGTGGACCGTCAGCACAAGCCCGTGCAACGCCCCGTGAAAACCGTGCAAGCCCACAGCGGCGCGGCCGAACTCGGTCCCTATCGCCACTACATGCAAAAAGAAATCTTTGAGCAACCGCGTGCGATTGCCGACACCCTCGAAGGGGTGGAAGGCATCACCCCCGAGTTGTTTGGTGACGGGGCCTACAGCACCTTCAAGGCCATCGACAACGTGCTCATCCTCGCGTGCGGCACGAGCTATTACAGCGGGTGCGTGGCCAAGTACTGGATCGAAGCCCTGGCGCAACTGCCCTGCGCGGTGGAGATTGCCAGCGAATATCGCTACCGCGATTCCGTGCCCAACCCCAAGACCTTGGTGGTCACCATCAGCCAAAGCGGCGAAACCGCCGACACCCTCGCCGCCTTACGGCATGCGCAAGGCCAGGGCATGCGGCACACCCTCACGATTTGCAACGTGGCCACCAGCGCCATGGTGCGCGAATGCCAGCATGCGTATGTGACGCGTGCGGGCGCAGAGATTGGCGTGGCCTCGACCAAGGCCTTCACCACGCAGCTGGCGGCCTTGTTTTTGCTGACGCTGGCCTTGGCTCAAACCCGAGGCCGTCTGAGCGATGCCCAAGAGGCGGCACACCTCAAGGCCATGCGGCACCTGCCCGTGGCACTGCAAGCCGTGCTGGCGCTGGAGCCGCAAATCATCAGTTGGGCAGAGGAATTCGCGAGCAAGGAGAACGCCCTCTTTTTAGGGCGGGGTACGCACTACCCCATTGCACTGGAAGGGGCGCTCAAGCTCAAGGAGATCACCTACATCCACGCCGAGGCCTATGCAGCGGGCGAGCTCAAGCATGGCCCGCTGGCCTTGGTGACCAGCGCCATGCCCGTGGTGACCGTGGCGCCCAACGACCAGTTGCTTGAAAAGCTCAAGAGCAACATGCAAGAGGTGCGCGCGCGCGGCGGCGTGCTGTATGTGCTGGCCGATGGCGATACGCGCATTGCCAGCGAAGAGGGCATCAACGTGATTCGCATGCCAGAGCACTACGGCGTGTTGTCACCCATCCTGCACGTGGTGCCGCTTCAGTTGCTGGCCTATCACACGGCTTGCGCGAGGGGCACGGATGTGGACAAGCCGAGGAACCTGGCCAAGAGTGTGACGGTGGAGTAGGGTGGCTAGGCCTCAGGCTTGAGGCCCTAAGGCATCTACAGGCTCTGGGTCGGTTCACTCAACAAGATAATCCCACCTGCACAAGCTAAACAAATGGCAATTCATATGCGTCGCAAGTGGTTCATCGTGTTGGGTGTGGTGTTGCTTATGGCGGTCACGGCGGGCGGCCTCTTTGGCTACCAGCACTGGCAGCGCGACAACGAGGCCTGGGCTCGCGAGCGCGAGGAGTTCGATCAGTGCAGCCTCTACGCCATCTTGCATCACATGGGCAATCGCACCTTTGTGGGCGAAGACGCCTACATGCGCCCCAGCCACGAAGAAGGTCCTTACTTCAATGCCCTGAAAAAAGTCGCGAGCGACCCCCAGCTCGATCTTGATGCCGTTCGCATCGGGACAGACAAATGGGACTTGACGGTGGCCGACCCCAAAGCCGGTGGGCAACGGCTTCTGGCCGTGTGCCAGCAACGGGTCAAGGCCGGTGAGGAGGGGGTCGCACTCCATGTGGGTCGCTTCTACCTGATCACGCAAAAGCCTCAAGCTGTTGCCTGGCTAGAGGCAGCGGCAGAGGGCGGCATGCCCGCTGCCCATCGCTTGCTGGGTGTGGCCTATCGCAAGGGCATGATCCAGGGCATCAAGGACGAAAACAAAGCCCTCGCCTACTTCAACAAGGCGGCCAATGCGGGGGACCGGCAAGCCAAGCTCTACCTCGCTGAGCTCTATGGCAGTACTGATTCGGCGCGCGCCATGCAGTACCTCAACGATGCTGCCGAGCAAGGCAGCCCCACAGCGGCTTATCGTTTGCTGCGTTCAACAACCGACCCACGCATGGCTTACTTCTGGGGCCTGGCCTTTCAATTCATCCTCGACAAAGAACGGCAAAAGGAGTGGTGGCATGAGCTGGAATCCAACACCCAATACCGTTGGGAGGGCTTGCCCAATGGGGTTGGGGCAATGGACATTCAATTTGGTGTCACGCCCAAGGCTGACATCATCACGAATTACGACCAGGAAGCCGCCAAGCACACACTCGACCGGCTTGAGCGCGACTTGCCGCTGCCCTCTCGCATGGTGGTGCAAGAGCTGTTTCAATTGTGGGTAAAAGAAAAACTCAAACTCCCCAAGGGCTCTTGACGCCTTCAAGCCCCAGCTCGGTGGGGTTTCACTGCACCTGCAGTTGCGTGACTTGCCCGGACTTGATGATGTCGACCAGGGCATTCATCACTTCTTTTTCCTTGCCCCTGAATCCATGTTCGGTGAAGGCGGCGCAGACATGACCTTGAAATCCTGATCCCCCCGAGACGCTCACCAGCGGGATCTTGTATTTCTCGGCAATGCTTTTCGCTCCCGAGTACGTGGTCAAGGGGCAGGGGTCTGCCACGTGGTGCACAAAGGCCTGGGGGACCTTCACCTTGCCGTAGTCAAAGCCACCCAGTTCGCGGTAGGAGTTCTTCGCATAGGGCTCGGTGATGGATGCGGTGTGAATCGCACCGGCATAGCCACCGGGGTTGTGCAGGGGCATGAAGGACGACGAGATCGTGCCTTTGCTTGTGCCCACCAGCCAAACCTCGGTGATGGAGGGCTGGCGCTTTCTTACCTCGGCAATCAGGGCGTCCACGTCCTCTTGCCGTTGCTTGGAGGCCTGGTAGTGGCTTTCGCAATGGTCCCCGCTTTCCGAATGGCAATCGACGATGAGGCTGGCGATGTGCTCATTCACCAAAAAGCGGCGCGCACGGATGAGGAAGTTGCCGTTGAGCCTGGATTGGGTCATCACGCCGTCTTCCACCACCGGCCTCACCACCGAGGGCGAGCCGGGCAACAGCACGGCGAGTTTGAGTGGCTTGGCCTCTGACCCTTTGAGGGTGGAATACACCCCGACTTGTTTTTTCGTGGCGTTGAGGTCCACCGAAATGAGGGTCTCGCTCAAGCCTTGGGCATGGGCAGGGACGGTTTGCGCCCAAGGGGTTGAAGCGGCGGCCAGGGTCAGCAATGCAACGAGGGCACCGAGCCCACGCCGCACATCAGAGCCATTCGGGTGAAGCAGGGTCATGTGGATGTCCTCATTCAACAGGCCAAGGCCAAAGCATGCAAGCCTGGCTCAGTGCTTATGCTCGTGGTTGTGCTCGCGCGCCTTGGCGGGACCGCCCATGGCACGAACCGGCACCTCCAGTGGCATCTCGGTTTTTTGCCCCTTGTCGTTTTCAAAGGTCAGGGTGAGGGCCACTTTGCTGTCGGCCTTGAGGGGTTCTTTCAAGTCCATGAGCATGACGTGATAGCTGCCGGGGCGCAGTTCCACCGTCTTGCCCGAGGGCAAGGCCAGCGACGCAATGGCGGCCATCTTCATGGTGTTGCCCTCCATCTTCATTTCGTGGATTTCGGTGACGCCCGCCACAGGGCTTTTGACGCCCACGAGCTTCATGTTGCCATTGGCCGTGAGTTGCATGAAGGCGCCGGTGGCCTTTTGGCCGGCCACGGTGGCGCGCGCCCAGGGCTCCTGGACTTGAACGGTTTGGGCTTGTGCCAGGCCAACGCCCGAGGCGATGAGGGCGAGTGAGAGAACGAGTTGTTTCATGATGCATCTTTCAAAAAGGGGGAGAACCAGGGCCTTGCGCGCGTGGGTGGGTTCACGCCACGCCGGGCAAGTCCCCTCTGGGAGTCAGTGGACTGAGCTCAATGGATTGCGGTGGATGCAGCAGGGGGACCCCGCGAGGGCAGGGGCGCTCGCGCAAGGGGGATGGGCTCGTGCACCACAGGCGGCGACATGGCCAGCACAGTGGGCAGGGCTTGAAACCGTGCGGTGGTTGGCGGTGCCGTGACCCCCAAGGCCGGTGCGCAGACCAGGCAATGCAAGCCCGATGCGACAGGGGCTGTGCTGGGGGCAGGGGCATCGTCTGTTGGGGGCACCCACACCATGCCGGCGGAGGTGCAAATCGGCTCGCCCGCGGGATGTGCGCCAGCGGGTGCGGCGGTTGCGGCGGCCAGGGTGAGGCCAAACCAGACCAGCACCCACAGGGCAAAACGCTTGGGCAACAAATTCATGCACATGCAATCATTCTAGGATCAGGCCCGATGCGTTCGCCCACACCCACGATCGTGGCCGTGTGTGAGCCTTCATAATCGCCCATCTCTTTTGGACCGATGAGCATGAAAACGCTGTTGCATGTGGGCTGTGGCCCCAAGCGAATTGACCAGACCACGCGGGCTTTCAACGACGGCAGCTGGCAAGAGCAACGCCTGGACATCAACCCGGCGGTGCAGCCCGATGTGATTGGCACCATGACCGACATGTCCTCTGTGACCACGGGCAGTGTGCAGGCGGTGTTCTCCAGTCACAACATCGAGCACCTCTACCCGCATGAAGTGCCCGTTGCCCTGGCCGAATTCCATCGCGTGCTCGACGCCAGCGGCTTTGTGGTGATCACCTGTCCCGACCTCAAGTCGATTTGCCAGTTGGTGGTGGACGATCGCCTCGACGAGCCGGCTTATCAATCGCCTGCTGGCCCCATCACGCCGCTGGATGTGCTGTATGGTCACCGCGCCTCCATGAGCCACGGCAATCTCTACATGGCGCACCGCTGCGGCTTCACCGAGACCGTGTTGCGCAAAGTCCTCGCGGCCAGCGGCTTTGCCCAGATTGCCACGCGTGCGCGCCCCCAGCATTTCGATCTGTGGGCTTTGGCCTGCAAAGACCGCCGACCCGAGGATGACGTGCGTGCCCTGGCTGTGCAGCACTTCCCCGCTTAGCGAGGGTCTCCCTTTCATCTTTTTTGATTGACCCGCCATGACCACGTTCACCTTCCACCAAGTCGATGTCTTTTCAGATCGCCCGCTCATGGGCAACCCGCTGGCGGTTGTGCACGATGCCGATGCCCTGACCACCGAGGACATGGCGCGCTTTGCACGCTGGACCAACCTGTCGGAAACCACCTTTGTGTTGCCCCCCACCGATGCGCGCGCCGACTATCGCGTTCGCATCTTCACGCCCGGACAGGAGCTGCCCTTTGCGGGGCATCCCACCCTGGGCACGTGCTGGGCGTGGCTGCAGGCGGGCGGTGTGCCCGCGCAAGATGGCATCGTGGTGCAAGAGTGCGGCATTGGTTTGGTGACGGTCAAAGTCCAGGGCACGCAACTGGCTTTTGCTGCGCCGCCCTTGTTGCGCAGCGGGCCTCTGGATGAGGCGCTGGTGCAGCGCATCGCCCGCGCGCTGGGGGTGCAGCGCGCTGACATCGTGCATCACCAGTGGGTGGTCAACGGTCCGGAATTTTGCGCGGTGATGTTGCCCAGCGCCGAGCAGGTGCGCGCACTGCGTCCCGACTTTGCCGCCCTGGCCGATTTGAAGCTCGGTGTGATCGGACCTCAAGCGCCGGGTTCACCCACAGACTTTGAGGTGCGCGGCTTTGTGGTGCCCTCGGGGGTGAACGAAGACCCTGTCACGGGCAGCCTCAACGCAGGTTTGGCGGTGTGGCTCATGCAGTCGGGCTTGGCGCCCGAGCGCTATTCGGTCACGCAAGGCACGGCCTTGGGTCGGGCGGGGCGCGTGAGCCTGCACAAGGAAGGCGACACCATTTGGGTCGGCGGCGCGGTGAGTCCGTGCGTCGAGGGTCGCCTCAGCCTTTGATGCGCCAGCGCGCCACCCACGCCAGGGGGTTCACGCCGGTGACCAGGGCAGTGCCCAGCAAGATCACACCCATGCCGCCCATCGTGGCGGGGCTGGGCCATTCGCCGAGGAACACCCCGCCCCAAAAGCTGCCAAACACGGGGATGAGGTAGGTCACCGACAGGGCTGAGGTGGGGCCAACGTCTTGCACCAGGCGAAAGAACAGCAAATACGCCACGCCACTGCACAGCACGCCAATGCCCAGCATGGCCAGCATGGCCGCGGTGGTGGGCGGATGAGCCAGCGGCCAGATGGCCAGCGAGGGCAAGACCATGATGGAGGCACCCGCTAGCGTGCCAAAGGCATTGAGGAAGGGCTCGCGGGCTTCGCTGCGCTTGGCGTAGTTGGCCGCGATGCCATAGCAACACGTGGCGCCCAGGCACAGCAGCGTGCCGGCGAGGTCTTGGGCGCGCCAGCCCGATGCGCCGGGCAGGATCAGCAAGGCCACGCCCACCAGACCCAGCAGCAAGCCCAGGCCTCGGCGGGGCGACCATTCCTCCTGGTGCAGCAGCAGGCCAATCACATAGCCCCAGGCGGGTGCGGTGGCATTGAGCACCGACAAATGCGCGGTGGACAAGGTCTGCGAGGCCTGGCTGTAGAGCACAAAGGGCACAGCCGAGTTGAGGCCGCCCAGGATCAGAAAGTGTTTCCACTGCCCTTTCAGTGAGATGGCGCGCCGACCCAGCCAGGCCAGCGCCCAGAGGAAGACGCCGCCCAGCGCCACACGCCCCAGGGTCAGCACGGCTGGACCCAGCACGGGAGTGGCGATGCGCATGAAGAGGAACGAGCCGCCCCAGATGGCGGAGAGCAGGACCAGGCGGGCCAGATTTGCGGAATTCACGAGGTGAGGGCCTTTGATGAGGGCGGCCAAAAGCGGCACGAAGCGGCACGAAACGGGCCGTGACACCGACTTTGGCACCGGCCGGGGCATCATAGGTCAGAATTTGGCATACTGTACAAAAAACCAGGTTTGCTGTCCTGCCATGTCTGCCCCGATTTCCTCCCTTGCTGTTGTTTCATCGACCCACCCCCTGCCCCTGGCAAGCCAGTCTTCCCCTGCGCTTGTGCAAACCCTGCCCGCTCGCGTGGCGGCGGGCTTTCCATCGCCTGCCGAGGACCACGCCGTGCATCGCATCGACCTCATGGCCGAGCTGATCCGCCATCCCCAGGCCACGTTCTTGCTGCGGGTAAAGGGCGACTCCATGCGCGAGGCGGGCATCTTCGATGGCGATGTGGTGCTGGTGGACCGCGCCATCCGCCCCCGCTCAGGCCAGGTGGTGATTGCCGTGGTCGACGGTGAATTTGTCTGCAAAACCCTGCTCATGCGCGCAGGCCGCGTGCGCCTGAAGGCTGCCAATCCCACTTTTGCCGACATCGAGCCGCGCGACGGGCAAAGCCTGGACATCTGGGGCGTGGTGGTGGCGGCCATCAAGCAGTTTCGGGTGTGAGCCGGCCATGTACGCCTTGGTCGACGGCAACAATTTCTATGTCTCGTGCGAGCGGGTGTTTCGCCCGAGCTTGCAGGATCGCGCGGTGGTGGTGCTCTCCAACAACGACGGCTGCGCGATTGCCCGCAGCAACGAGGCCAAGGCCTTGGGCATTGCCATGGGCGCGCCCTGGTTCCAGATCCGTCACCTCGAGGAGTCGGCGGGGCTGGTGAGCTTGTCGGCCAACTTCACGCTGTATGGCGACATGAGCGAGCGCATGATGAGCCTGGTGGCTGGCCTGGGGCACAGGCAGGAGATCTACTCCATCGACGAGAGTTTTGTGGACCTCACGGGCATTGCGGGCGACTGGGGTGAGCGTGCGCGGCGCGTGCGCGAACGCGTGCTCACCTGGGTGGGCATACCGTGTTGCGTGGGCCTTGGTGCCACCAAGACCTTGGCCAAGCTGGCCAATCACATTGCCAAAACCGCCGAGCGCAAGCCCGGTCTGTACCCCGCGCACCTCGCGCAGGTGTGTGCGCTGGGGCAATTGAGCGTGGCCGAGCAGCGCGCGCTCTTTGAGGCCACTCCCGTGGGCGAGGTCTGGGGTGTGGGGCGGCGCATCGCGCAGCGGCTGCAGGCGGCGGGCGTGCACACGGTGGCCGACTTCATGCGCTGTGAGGTCTCGTGGGTGCGGGCCAATGCATCGGTGGTGCTCGAGCGCACCTGGCGCGAGTTGCACGGCATGCCCTGCATCGACCTCGACGACGTGCCCAACGACAAGCAGCAAATTGCCTGCACGCGATCCTTTGGCCAACCTGTGCTGACCCTGGGGGACTTGCAAGCGGCTGTCACCACCTTCACGCAGCGCGCGGCGGAGAAGCTGCGCGGCCAGGCCAGTCGGGCAGGGGCGGTGTTGTGCTTTGTGCGCACCAGCCCATTTCGGCAGCAGGACCGCCAGTACGCCAATTCGGTGGTGGTGCCCCTGGTGCGCCCCAGCGCCGACACGCCTGAGCTGGTGCAAGCGGCGCTGGTGGGTTTGTCGCGCATTCATCGTCCGGGCTATCGCTATGCCAAGGCCGGGGTGATGCTGCTGGACCTGGTGCCCCAGTCCTGGCAACAGCATGAGCTCGATTGGGGCGAAGCCATGCCGGGCGATGCCCAGGCAGCGCAGGTGGAGCGTCCACGCGAGCGGCTCATGGCGGCGCTGGACGCCATCAACACACGGTATGGGCGCGGCGCGCTCACCCTCGCGGCGACCCAGGCGGGCAGCGCCGAGCAGCCCTGGCAAATGAAGCAAGCCCGGCGCACCCCGCGCTACACCACGCACTGGGAGGAGCTCGCACAGGTGCGCGCATGAAGGGGCGCGCATGAAGGTGCGCGGGCGCAAGGGCTGCACCTTGGTGTCAGGCCTTTGGCCCGAGGTGGCCTAGACTTGCCGCATGCTCAGTTTGTATCGCACCGTGCTCCACCGCTGCCAGCAACGCATTGCCGCTTGGCCGCCCACGGTGCAAGGCATGTTCTGGGTGGCCTTGAGCGGCTTCATTTTTTCTGTGCTCAATGCCTTGCTGCGCCTGCTCAGCCAGCAAATGCCCACCGGTCAGGCGCAATTCCTGCGCTACTTTGCGGGGACGCTGGTCATGCTGCCCTTGTTGTGGCGACATGGCATGTCCAGTTACTGGCCGCGCGACATCAAGGGGCAGTTCTGGCGCGGCGCAGCCCACACCCTGGCGCTCACGCTGTGGTTCATGGCCTTGCCCCACATCCCGCTGGCCGACACCACGGCCATCAGCTTCACCGGTCCCATCTACGTGATGATTGGCGCGGCCTGGTTCCTGGGCGAGCGCATGCGCGCCGACCGCTGGATCGCCGCCCTCATTGGCCTGGCCGGGGTGATGGTGGTGGTGGCGCCCAAGCTCAGCGGCGAGGGCGGCTACTACAGCCTGATCATGATGGCCTCGTCGCCCCTCTTTGCCGCGTCCTTTCTCATCACCAAGGCGCTCACCCGGTCTGAAAAATCCACCACCATCGTGCTGTGGCAGTCGCTGGTCATTGCGCTGCTCAGCGCCCCCTTGGGTTTGATGGACTGGCAGCCTTTGAACCTGTGGCAGGTGCTGGGCTTTGCGGTGGCAGGCGTCCTCGGTTCATATGGGCACTACTGCATGGCGCAAGGCTTTGGCCTGGCCGACATCTCGGCCACGCAGTCCTTGCGATTTTTGGATCTGGTGTGGACATCGGCTCTGGGCTGGTTGATGTTTGCATCCATCCCCAGCACCACCACGTGGCTGGGTGCGGCGGTGATCATGGGCTCGACCCTGTGGATCACCCAACGCGAAAAGCGAAGACGCTAGCCCTGCCAGCGCCGCCAGCCCTGGGCGCGCAATTCGCAGGCGGGGCAGCTGCCGCAGCCATAGCCCCAGTCGTGGCGGTGCGTGCGGTCGCCCAAATAACAGGTGTGGGTGTGTTCCTGAATCAGCTCGATCAGGGCTGCGCCGCCCTGGGGGGTGCCGCTGGCCTGGCCTTCGTCGTGCGCCATTTGCCAGGTCTGGGCCTTGTCGATCCACATGAGCGGCGTGTCGATGCGAAAGCGCTTGTCCATGCCCAGTGACAAGGCGATTTGCAAGGCCTTCATGCTGTCATCGCGGCAATCGGGATAGCCCGAAAAGTCGGTCTCGCACACCCCGGTGATGAGCACGGTGATGTCACGCCGATAGGCCAGCGCTGCGGCCAGGGTCATGAAGAGCACGTTGCGCCCCGGCACAAAGCTGTTGGGCAGGCCAGAGCTTTCCATGGCAAAGGCCACTTCGCGCGTGAGCGAGGTCTGGCTCACCTGCCCCAGCACGCTCAGGTCCAGCACATGGTCTTCGCCCAGCACCTCGCGCCAGCGGGCAAAGCGCGCGCGCATCTGCGCGAGCACCTCGGTGCGCGCTGCCAATTCGATGCGGTGGCGTTGCCCGTAATCAAAGCCCACCGTCTCAACGCGCTCAAAGCGGTTGAGGGCATGGGCAAGGCAGGTGGTCGAGTCTTGTCCACCAGAGAAAACAACCAGGGCGTGGCGATGCGGATGGGGATGCATGGGCAAAGGAGGCCTGCGCCTCAGGTCGGATTGGTGATGCCTTGGGCCACATGGCCAGCGGGCACGTGCTGCGCTGCCGATTCGATGTGACCGGTTTGATCGTCAAAGAAAAAATCGGGCTCGAATTCGCGCAGGAATTCACCCTTGGGCAAGCCGCCGAGGAACATGGCCTCATCGACCTGGATGTCCCAGGCCATGAGGGTGCGGATGGCGCGCTCGTGCGCGGGGGCGCTGCGCGCGGTCACCAGCGCGGTGCGAATGCCCACCGAGCCGTCGGATTGCGCCTGCATGCGGTGCAAGGCCTCGAGCAAGGGCTTGAACGGTCCGCCCGACAAGGGCAGCTGGGCTTTGTCGCGCTCGTGCTGTTGAAAGGCATGCAACCCCTGGGCTTGAAAGACGCGCTCGGCTTCGTCAGAGAAGAGCACGGCGTCGCCGTCAAAGGCAATGCGCACTTCGTTGGGGTGGGCGCTGGAGGCACGCGCCGAGAGCGGGTAGACCTGCGCCGCAGGCACGCCTGCATCGAGGGCGGCGCGCACATCGTCGAGGTTGGCCGAGAGGAACAAATTGGCATTGAGCGCGCGCAGGTAACGCCAGGGCGGTGCGCCCCGCGTGAAGGTGCCGCGCTGGATGGTGAGGCCGTAGTGCTGTGCCGAGCGAAACACCCGCATGCCACTGACCGGGTCGTTGCGCGAGAGGATGACCACTTCAACCCGCTGCTCCTTGTCGGTGTTGAAGCGCAAGAGCTTTTGCACCAGAGAAAACGCCACGCCCGGTTTGGCAGGGGTTTCGAGCCGCTGCAACTGCAACTGCATGTAGGCACGGTCGTCGGTTTGTTCGAACACCTGGTTTTCCTCTTCGAAATCGAAGAGGGCGCGCGAAGAGATCGCCACCACCAGTTTGCCTTCCAAGCTCACGCCCATCGATGTGTTCCTTGCTCGCGGGTTCAGCGAACCAGCGCATTCATTTCAACAATCGGTAGCATCACCGCCAACACAATCAGCAACACCACCAAGCCCATCACCACCACCAGCACGGGCTCGAGCCACGTGGTCAGGGTGAGGGCACGCCGCTCTACATCTTCGCTCATGTGGGCGCTGGCTTGCGCGAGCATGCCTGACAAGTCGCCAGTTTGTTCGCCCATGCGGGTAAATAGCCCCAGCACGCGCGGCCAATGCGCCTGGTGCTCCAGCCCGCTGGCCAGGGGTGTGCCTTCGCGCACCCAATCGGCCAGCGCCAGGGCTTGTTCGCGCAAGGCGGCGTTGCCCAGGGTGTCGGCGGTGGTTTGCAAGGCGCGCAGCAAGGGCACACCCGAGCCGGTGAGCAAGGACAGGGTGGCCGCCATGCGGGCGCAGTGATAGAGCAGGCTCATGCGCCCCACCAGTGGCCAGTGCAGCACAAAGGCATCCCAGCGCACCCGGCGTTGCGGCTGGCGTGTCCAGGCCTGCAGACCCAGCCAGCCCAGCAACACTGCCAAGAGCATCCACGGCCAGCCCGAGCGCACCACCGCGCTCATCCCGAGCATGCATTGCGTGAGCCAGGGCAGCGCCTGGCGGCTGGCGGTGAACACCTCGGCAATGCGCGGCACCACCGCGCCCAGTAAAAACATCACGATGGCCAAAGAGATCAGGCTCACGATGGCGGGGTAGAGCATGGCCGAGAGGATCTTGTTGCGCAATCGCAGGCGCTGGTCGGCGTCGCGGGCAAGGGCATCGATCACACGACCCAGCTGGCCGCTTTGCTCGCCAGCGGCAATCACGGCCACGTCCATGGGTTTGAACAGTCGCGGGTGATCCCCCAGGGCTTGCGCCAGACCCTGACCCGATTGCACCTCAGCGCGCAACTGGGCCATGAGCTGGATTTGTTCGGGGGTGCGCGCCTCCTCGGCCAGCGCAATCAGGCAGCGCTCCAGGGGCAAGCCCGCCAGCAACAGGCTGGCCAATTGGCGCAACCACACGGCGCGTTCACTGGCTGAGAGCACGGGCGCGCGCCAGATCACGCGCTGCAAGCCCTTGCCGCCGGGCAGGCTGGCGGCCTGGACGTGAACCGGCACCATGCCTTGCGCGCGCAGGGCTGCGCGTGCGCTGCGGGGCGAGTCGGCCTCGATCACCCCTTGGGTCTTGCGCCCCTGGGCATCGAGGGCCTCGTAGAGGAATGCGCTCATGGTGTTGAGTCGCGCGTGACGCGCAGGATTTCTTCGGCTGAGGTGAGGCCTTGAGCCTTGAGGCGCTCACCATCGTGCACCAGTGGCCGAAACCCCTTGGCCTGGGCATGCGCCATGAGGTGAGCCTCGCTGGCTTGGGCGTGGATGAGGGCGCGCAGTCCCTCGTCCACGTCCAGCATTTCGTGAATGCCGGTGCGGCCTGCATAGCCTTGCTGGCCGCAGTGGGCGCAGCCCGCGCCGTGGCAGTGCACGCACAGCTTGCGCACCAGGCGCTGGGCCATCACGCCAATGAGCGAGGAGCTCAGCAAATAGGGCTCAATGCCCATGTCGGTGAGCCGTGTGATGGCGCTCACCGCATCGTTGGTGTGCAGCGTGGCCAGCACCAGGTGGCCGGTGAGCGAGGCTTGAACCGCAATGCGCGCGGTTTCCTGGTCGCGGATCTCGCCAATGAGGATCACATCGGGGTCTTGCCGCAAGATGGCGCGCAGCGCCGTGGCAAAGGTGAGGTCAATGGCCGGATTGACCTGCGTCTGCCCCACATGGGGCAGCTCGTATTCGATGGGGTCTTCCACGGTGAGGATGTTGAGCTGCCCATCGGCCAGCTCGCGCAGCGCCGCGTACAAGGTGGTGGTCTTGCCCGAGCCGGTTGGACCGGTGACCAGCACGATGCCGTGGGGCTGATGCACCCAGCGCAAGAGCAGCGCATGGTGCTCGGGGCTCAAACCCAGGGTGGCCAGGTTGAGGCGATCTTCGCTTTTGTCGAGCAAGCGCAGCACCGCGCGCTCGCCATGGGCATTGGGCAGGGTGGAGACGCGCACATCGATGGCGCGCTGGCCCAGGCGCAAGGCCAGACGTCCGTCCTGGGGCAGGCGCTTTTCGGCGATGTCGAGCTCGGCCATGATCTTCAGGCGCGAGATCAGGGCGGCATGCAAAGCACGCGGCGGCTGCACCACCTCGCGCAACTGACCATCGATGCGAAACCGCACGGTGCAGCTGCGCTCGTGCGGCTCGATGTGGATGTCGCTTGCGCCTTCGCGCACCGCCTGGGTGAGCAAGGCGTTGAGCATGCGCACGATGGGCGCGTCGGCTGCGCTGTCGAGCAAGTCCTCGACGGCGGGCAAGTCCTGCATCAGGCGGCGGATGTCGGCATCGTCTTGCACCTCGTGCATCACACGCGCGGCGTGGTGCTGGGCTTGGCCATAGGCCTGTTCGATGCGACGCAGCAACTCCTCAGCCGGGACTTGCTCAAAGCGCTCCACCGCATGCGTGCGCAGCACCTCGCTCCAGGCGCTGGTGTGCACCTGCGCCGTGTGCCACAGCGTGAGGCCATGGGCTTGTGGCGCGAGCAACAACTGGTGCTTGCGGGCAAAGGCATAAGGCAGAGCAAGGCTCATGGCTTGGCGCGGGCGGGTTGGGGCACGGTGACATTGTTGGGAACTGGCATGGCGGGCGTGCCCGGCGTGTGCGACTGTTGCTGTGCATCGTACATCTCGCGGTAGCGTTGCTGCGAGAGCACTTGGGTGCTGTTTTCGTCGCGCAAGACCACGGGACGCAAGAACACCATGAGGTTGGTCTTTTTGCGGTTGCGGCTTTCAGACTTGAACAAGGCGCCCAGGATGGGGATGTCGCCCAGGCCGGGCACTTGCGAGGTGTTGCCCTCGTAGGTGTCGGAGAGCAGGCCGCCAAGCACCACCACCGAGCCGTCTTGCACCATCACATTCGATTCAATCGAGCGTTTGTTGGTGATGAGCCCGGCGTTGGAGGTGGTGCTGTCCACGCTGGAGACCTCCTGGTAGATGGTCATCTTGACCGAGCCAGACTCGCTGATTTGCGGTTTGACTTTGAGGGTCAGACCCACGTCCTTGCGCTCGATGGTCTGAAAGGGGTTGACCGCGCCCGCGCTTGCATTGTTGGCGGTGTACTGGCCCGTGACAAAGGGCACGTTTTGCCCCACCACGATCTTGGCTTCCTCGTTGTCGAGCGTGAGCAGAGAAGGGGTGGAGAGGATGTTGGCCCCGCCTTGCGACTGCAAGAAGTTGGCCAGCGTGCCCAGCACATACACGCCGTTGACCGGGCGCGCTGTGGCCAGGTTCAAGCCCTGGCTGGGCAGTGAAGCCGCGGTCGACGCGGTGGAGGTCGCGCCCTGGGTGGAGAGGTTGAGCAGGTTGTTGCCGCCGCTGCCAAAGTTGGTGCCCATGATGCCCACCGCCGAGCCGTTTTGTCCGTTCACACCTTGCCACTGAATGCCAAATTGCGCGGCTTTGCTGGCATCGACCTCGGCAATGATGCTCTCGACCAGCACCTGGGCGCGGCGCTGGTCCAGCTTTTGGATGATCTCCAGCAAGTCGCGGTAGACGGGGTCGGGCGCGGTGATGATGAGCGAGTTGGTGGCGACATCGGCCTGGATTTGCCCCCCCGTGACGTTGGGCACGGTGCTGGAGGAAGGGTTGCCAGTGCCACTGGCCACGGTGGCGGCGTTGCCCGAGGCTTGCGCAGAGGTCTGGCCAGCCTGGGGGTTGGCGCTGATGGCGGCTCTGAGCGTGTTGGCCAGTTGAACCGCGTTGGCATTTTTGAGGTAGACCACATGCAGGTTGCCGCTGCCGGCGAGGCCGTTGGGTTGGTCGAGCTGGTTGACCAGGGCTTTGGTCTGTTCGAGCTGGGCTGAATTGGGTGCGCGGATCACCACGGCGTTGCTGCGCGGGTCGGCAATCACGCTGGTGCGCAGTGGCGCTTCGCCACTGGCGGGTGTGCCTGTGCTGCCTGGGTTGGCGCGGCTGTTGTCGGCCAGCAAGCGGGTGACGAGGTTCACCACATCGCTGGCCACGGCATGCTTGAGGGGCACCACGGCGGGTTCCACCGCGCGCGGCACATCCAGCGACGCGATGATGCGGGCCAGGCGGTTGAGGTTGTCGCTGTAATCGGTGACCACCAGGGTGTTGGTGCCCGGGTTGAGGTTGATGGTGTTGTTGGCGCTGATGAGGGGGCGCAGGATGGGCACCAGGTTGGCGGCGCTCTCGTGCGTGAGCGTGAAGATGCGCGTCCCCACCTGCCCATCGCGTGGAGCAGCAGTGCCGTTGATCACCGTGGCGGCACCGCCTTGGAGCTTGGCGTCGATCTCGGGCACGAGTTGCACCACTTCGCCCGAGGCGATGACGGCCACACCGCGAAGGCGCAAGGCCTTGACCAGCAAGCCCCAGGCCTCCTCGTGCGAGACGGCACGTTCGGATTGCAGGCTGATCTGGCCTTTGACCTTGGGATCCACCAGCAGGGTGTGGCGGGGTTTGGTCATGCCCATGACCATGCGGGCAACGGCTTCGAGGTCCGCGTTGGCAAAGTTGAGTTGCACCCGCCCCTTGCCCTGGGCAACCAGCCCACTGGACGCGGCTGAGCCTTCAGCCTGGCTGGCCGTGGGTGCGGCCACGGCAGGCGCAGGGGTTGAGCCCGTGGCAACGCCGGGGTTGGCGCTCGGGCTCAAAGCCTGAGCCGGCGACTGGGCCAGGGCAGAGCCACCGGTGAGCACCAGGGTCAGCAAGCCGCCCACCCAGCGCGGCGCGGCGAGCCAGGCGGGCAAAGTGGGCTTAGAGAGCAAAAAGCGAGCGGGCATGTTCATCCATCAGAAATTCAACTGGGCCTGCGCCCCCTGGCGTTGTCCGAGCACACTCAACACGGGCTGCAAAGCCTCGTGATGGGGGTCGTCGGCACTGGCCAGGCCACGAAAACGCAGGGATTGGCCCACCCATTCACCTTCACCACTGATGCGCAATGGACCTTCCTCGGTCTGAATCGACACCAACGCGGAAGATTTCAATGCGATTTGCACCTGATAGCGCCCAAGCGGGGCAATGGGCGAGACCACAGACGACAGCTCAGAGACGCTGAAGCGGGCTTGTCCGCTCGCAAACTGCAAACCCGACATGCCCAATCGGCCTTCGATGCGGTCGGACTGCCAGGCCAGGCGCGCGCGCAGGCGCAAGGTGTTCCAGGGCGACCCCAGGGACTCCAGCCAGGCGGCATCGGCCTGGCCCTGGGTGGGGTGAAGCACCCAGCGGCTTTGCTGCAGGGGCATCCATTCCCAGACCAGTGGGGTGTTCAAACAGCATTCACTTTGGAGTTGCACACGCACAAGAGGCTGACCTTGCCAGCCCAGCTTGACCTGCCATTGCCAGCGGCCAGGCAAGCTGTGCCAGGCGCCTTGATCGGAGCCCAAAGCCACCTGGGCCTGGCCTTGCCAGAGGCTGCCCTGGGCTTGGGTCAGGACGAGCCGATGCTGACTGAGCTCGCTCACCCAGGGCGACAACCAGCGCGCCGGGAAGGCCACCAGGGCGGTCAGCACGCCGCCCACCAGGCTGCTCAGCAGCAGCCAGAGCCAGGCGCGAGGCGCACGCGCCACCCTGGCGCCACGGGGCAAGGTGGGGGAGGGAGGCGGCGGGGTGAGGTCAACGTAGATCGAGGCCATGGCGGGGCTTTCTTGGGGACTCAGGGGGTGGGCAGGCGCAAGTTCATCTGGACTTGCCACTGCGACGCGGAGGCACTGGCCTGAGCCTGCACCACGCTCACGCGGGCATGGGCCGGCCAATCGATCAGCCATTGCCCCAATTGGGCGGCGCTCACTTGTCGGGCTTGCAACTCGGCCTCGCTGGGGGTGAAGCGCCATTGGCCTTGCTGGTTGCCCAGCACGGTGAGGGTTTGCAAGGCGGCGCGGGTTTGATCGGGGTTGCGCGGGCGTTCGCGCAAGGCCTGGATGCGCGCAGACAAGCTTTGCACCTGCTGGGCGCGCTGGACCAAGTCCTGGCTGGTGCCTGGCGTTTCAACGGGCCGCACGCGCAGGCTCACCTGGGCGTTGTCGAGCTCGGCTTGCAAACCCCAGGCCGCCCAGTTGACGGCCCGCGCGGCTTGCATCGCGCTGGCCTCGAGGTTCTGTGCCTGCAACACATCGTGCTGGTAGCGCCACTGCGTGAGCGGATGCTGGGGCATGGCCTGCGCCCATGCCGACAGCAAGGCGGGCAAATCGTGGGGGCTGGCCACACCATGCATTTGTTCGAGGCGACGCAAGGCCTGAGCCAGTTGCGCGGGGGCATCGAGCTGGGGCGTGTTGGGCAAGGCGCGGGCAAACGACCGATCGATGCGCTCTTGCAGCTGCGACACGCTCACGAGGTGCTGCCATTGGCTCAGACCCCAGCCCAGCACGTGCACACCCACCAAGCTCACCCATGCCCAACGATGGGCTTTGGCCTGGGCATCGTGCCGCAGCCATTGCCAGCGCGAACGCAGCGCATGCACCCAGGGGTGTTGCGCCTCAAACTTGCCCTGAGCCAGGTTCCAGGGGCTTTGGGCAGCTGACAGCAAGCGGGCGTTGAGGTCTTGCACCTCCACCTTCACCGTGCGAGCCAGACGGGCTTGCCAGGCCTGGGCTTGCGGGACCAGGGCGGGTTCGGCGGTGAGGCGCTTCAAGTCACTCAAGGGGCGGCTGGTCAGTTCTTGCGGCTCAAAGGGCAGTTGCTCGGGCAGTGCCATCAGACCCAGCGCATGCGACCACACGCGCATGGCCTGCGAGGGGGTTTGCAGCCAATGCAGTTGCACGCCATCGCTGCAAGGCCACAACTCGGGCACGATGCGCTCGGGCAGGCAGCCCTGGTTGGCCAGGTCTTGCCAGACCGCTTGCAGGCGCTGCTGCTCGCACACGGCCACGCTGATCTCGCCGCCCTTGCGAGCCACGGCATGGGCGTGGCTGTCAAAGCTCAGGTGGAGCTGGTCTGGGGCTTGGAGCAATTCGTCTTCGAGCAAGCTCGCGGCAATCGCCCTGAGCTGGCGGTGGCTGTTGGGCGGCACAGTGATGCGATGCCAGGACAGCCAGGACCACGGCACCACCAGCACCGTGCCTTGTTGCGCTTGTGGCGTCGATGTGGCCAGGCCAGTCGAGGCCTGCACGACATGCCAAGCGCCGGGGCTGTTGGACATGGGCAGAACAATTTGCATGATCAAGGCACTTTGGATGGGCGGGTTGAGGTGGGTGGTTCAAATTGCAGGCGGGTCAAGCGAACCGAGACATCCTGCCGTCTGACCAAAGCACGAGCCTGCATGTCCAAATCGGTCCGAGTGAGCAAGCCTTGAATCTCAAACCACTGACTTTGAACCCCAAATCGTTCGGCAGGCAGGGCGGTGGCGGGCAAACCCAGGGCCTGGCGGGCTTGTTCCAGGGTGGTTGCGGGGGCGCTTTGCCGTTGCATGGCCCATCGCCTGGCCTGGGTGAGCGAGAGGCCACTCATGGCGGCCAAGGCCTCTGGGGTGGCCGTGTTGACGTTCAAGGTGCTGGGGCTGGGCAGCATCACCACGTGCGCAGCCAGCCGCGCCAGGCTTGACGAGGACAAGCCCAGCCAGCTGAGTTGGCCAACGCGCTGGGGCAACAAGGGTGCTGACGGCATGGACTGGCGGGCCAATTGCCACTGCGCCACGACGGCATCGGCCTCGCTGGCTGGCAGGTTGAGGTGGGCGAACAAGCGCTGCCAGGCCTCGATGGCAGCGGGCTGGCCTAGGCTCAGGTCGTAGAGATTGAACTTCGATTGCGCATCCATGATCTGGCCTGACAGCCAGAGGTCTTCGGAGGCGGGCACTGCGGCCTGGGGCGTCGCCCCTGTGGCGGGCTGCAAAAAACGCCCCAGCGACGTGGGCGCCAGCGGCAATGCCCAGGGCTCGGCGAGGTGGTCGACTTGACCTGCGCGGGCATCCTCGCGCAAGGCAATGCGTCCCCAATCCATGGCGCCCAGCAAAAGCCACTGACTCTGACGGCCATGCTGTTGCAGTGACTGCAGGCTCACCTGCCGCCAGAGTTGCCACAAGGCCATGGTCGAGAGCGTGGCCACCAGCGCCACGGCCAGCATGGCCGCCAGCAAGGCCGATCCCGAGGGGTGGCGGCGCGGCGGGTTCATGGACGCTCCAGGGCCAAGGTGGGGCTGGCCACATCGAGGTTGAGGCGCTGGCCATTGCTGACCTCCAGCTCCAGGCGAATCGCATCGGGCGGTGTCTGGCCCAGGGCTGCGCTGGGGTCGGTGCCAGATGTGGCGCTGCTCGAAGCGGGGTGAGTCCAGGCGCCCCCGCGGTGAAACAGCACCCGCCAGCTTTGCGCGGCCACCAGGGGCGAGGCGAACTCGCTGGCTTGGTTTTGTTGCGCCCACAGCTGGGCGGCTTGCCAGGCCTGCGACAGCTCGCCTTGCCGGGTCAGGGGCGTGCTGGACCAACGCCACCACTGGCCGTTGCGCACCGTCCAGGCCACGACCTGAAGCCCTGGGTCTTCATGAGGGCTGGCCTGGGGCGACTGGCGCACCATCATCAGCGACTGACCATCCCATTGCAAAGCGGGGATGCGAACCCCCGAGGGTTCGGACCACAGGTGCTGCCAGTCGATGCGCCACTGCGCCATGGACAACTCGCGCGCCTGGGTCTGGTCCACCTGGGTTTGCACCTGATCGCGTGTGCGCAAGAGCGTGGCGATGCCCTGCCATGACAAGCCCGTGAGGATGGCCAGCACCACCAAGGCCAGCATCACCTCCAGCAAGGTAAAGCCCGATGTGCGTGGGGGTGCACGCATGGTCAGTACCGTCCCATGACCGTGGTGAGGTGCAACAACGGCTGCTCAGCCAGCGAGACATTCACATCGATGCGCATGACCGACGGATTGGGCGTGGGGCTCAGGCGCGTTCGCACGGAGAAGACCTGATCGAGCTGGGGGCACAAGGCTTCACGCTCGCCAGGCGCGAGCCACACGGGCGAGAGGCGAAGCGCCACCAGCTGGTTGTCGGCACAGATTTGCGCCAGGCCGTGCAGAGGGTGGCGCTGGGCTTGCTGGGTGAGCGATGCACTCACACGCAGGCCTGCGCCCAGCGCAATGGCCACCAGCAGCAGCGCCACCAGCACCTCGACCAGGGTGAAGCCCTGGCCAAGGCCTGGGGCGTGACGCAGACGCTGGTTCATGGCGCCGCCGGGGTGTGCAGGACCACGGTGAACGGCGAGAGCCCCTGAGCCTGGAGGGTGGCGCGCCACTGGGGGTTGGCGCTGGAGGTCAGCACCACCTTGAGGGGACCGGAGACGGGCTCAGCGGGCAGCAACAGGCTGGGGGTGACCGAGCGGGTTTGACTGGAGAGCCAGCTCACCTGGGGCGGGGAGGTGTCGAGGCGGGCGAGGAGCGCGTCACCCGAGGACCAGCCATAGCCTTGATCATTGGCGACCCACACCAGGGCTTGGCCCTGCGACCAGGCTTGTTGCCGAAGGATGTCGAGTTGAGCGGCCAGGCGCTGCGCATCCAGGTTCAGATCGCGTTCGGGTTGATGTTCAAGCCGCACCACCACCAACGCGGTGACCAGCCCCATGACCAGCAACACCCCCATCAATTCCAGGAGGGTGAAGCCCGCGCGGGTCAAGGCGCGCAGGCGTGTGGGGTCACTGCCAGTTGCCGATGTCGGCACTGGCACCGTCGCCACCTGCTTTGCCGTCAGCTCCAAACGAGAAGACATCGATTTCACCTCTCACACCTGGGCTCAGGTATTGGTAGGGCCTGTCCCAGGGATCGTTGGGCAGCTTGTCGAGATAGACACGCCATTGGGTGGGCTGGGGCTCGGTGGTGGGCTTTTGCACCAGAGCCTGCAAGCCTTGTTCGGTGGTGGGGTAGGTTTTGTTATCCAGGCGATAGAGCTTGAGCGCCTGCACCAAGTTGTTGACATCGGTTTTGGCAGCGGTGACGCGGGCATCGTCAGCGCGGTCGATCAGGCGGGGCACCACCAGCGCGCCCAGGATGCCCAGGATCAGCAACACCACCATCAACTCAATGAGCGTGAGGCCCTTTTGTTGTTGGGGCGAGAGAAGGTGGGCAGTGCGCCGTTGCCAATGGGTTTTGTGATCAGTCATGATGAAATCTGCAAAGATTGGGGCATCATACAAATCTTTCCTGCCCCTCGATGGGATGATGAGCTCGAGATGAACACAACACCTGTGCAACGCACCCTGATCTGGCGAATGGGACTCGTGGTCCTGGGCTTGGCACTGGGCGCGAGTGTGGTGGGCTGGAGCCTGGCCTTGTGGCCAGCGCCCGAGCGCGAGAGCACGCCCATCCAGGTGCCCGCGCAAGCGCCTGCAGTGGAGTCGGTGGTGAAGTCCTTGGCCGGCGGCAATGAGGCCGGCGCGGCTGTGTCGGCTGATGCAGTGGTCGAGCCGGTGGGGGGCACCTGGAAACTGCAAGGGGTGGTGGCTGCCGCCGAGGGTCAGGGCTTGGCCTTGTTGTCCAAAGACGAAGGCCCAGCGCGCAACTGGCGCGTGGGGCAGACCTTGCCCGATGGCCTGAGCCTCTTGAGAGTCAGCCCCACGGGGGTGGAGTTGGGCGACGCCAAAACGGGTGAGGTCAAGCAGCGCCTGAGCCTGCCCAAGCCGCCGACTCCCTAGCCTTCATCGGATCCGATGTCCCCAAAGACCCGCTGGGTCTGTGCGCGTGCCTAGCGCTTGAGGAACATGCGATAGGCGGGGTTGTGGGTTTCGTCCACATGCGGGTAGCCCAGCTCCTTTAAAAAGCGCTTGAAGGCGGCTTCGTCCCGGGCGGGGACCTGGAGGCCAACCAGGGTGCTGGCGTGGTCTGCGCCCTGGTTGCGATAGTGGAAGAGGCTGATGTTCCAGTTGGGCTTCATGTGCGAGAGGAATTTCATCAGTGCACCCGGCCGCTCGGGGAAGGTGAAACTGAGCAAACGCTCATCGCTGGCCAGCTCCGAGGCGCCGCCCACCATGTAGCGGATGTGGGACTGAGCGAGTTCGTCGTGGGTGAGGTCAATCGCTGCAAAGCCTTGCTTGTTCAGGTGGGCGGTGATCTTGGTCGATTCGCCTTTGTGCGTGGTGGTGATGCCCACGAACACATGGGCTTGCGAGGCGTCGCCCATGCGGTAGTTGAACTCGGTGATCTGGCGCGGGGCTTTGTTGCCGCCAAACGCAGGCAGGTCGCCCAGCAACGCGCAAAAGCGGCGAAAGCTCCCGCGCTCCTCGGGGATGGTGACGGCCATGAGGGCTTCGCGCTCCTCGCCCACACTGGCGCGCTCGGCCACAAAACGAAGGCGGTCGAAATTCATATTGGCACCGCACAAGATGGCGGCATAGGTTTCGCCCTTGGTCTTGTGCGTGGCCACGTATTGCTTGATGGCCGCAACCGCCATGGCACCCGAGGGCTCGACGATGGAGCGCGTGTCAATGAACACGTCCTTGATGGCCGCGCACACCGCATCGGTATCGACCACCACATAGTCGTCCACCCATTCGCTGGCCAGACGGAAGGTTTCCTGTCCTACGGTTTTGACAGCCGTGCCATCGGCAAAGAGGCCCACATCGGACAAGGTCACGCGCTCGTGCGCCTGCACCGATTGCAGCATGGCATCGGAGTCGCGGGTTTGCACGCCAATCACCTTGACCTCCGGGCGCACGGCCTTGATGTAGGCCGCCACGCCGGAGATGAGGCCGCCTCCTCCAATGGCCACAAACACCGCATGCAGGGGGCCTTGGTGCTGGCGCAGCATCTCCATGGCGATGGTGCCTTGGCCGGCGATCACCTCGGGGTCGTCAAACGGGTGGACAAAGGTCAGCCCCTGGGCTTTGGCCAGCACTTGGGCGTGCTGCTGGGCGTCGGAATAGCTTTCGCCCTCGAGCACGACCTCGCCGCCCAAGGCCTTGACGGCCTCGACCTTGACGCTGGGCGTGGTGATGGGCATGACGATCACCGCGCGCGTGCCCAGGCGTTGTGCGCCCAGGGCCACGCCTTGCGCGTGGTTGCCCGCCGAGGCGCAGATCACGCCTTGGCGCAACTGCTCGGGGCTCAGGTGAGCCATCTTGTTGTAGGCACCCCGCAGTTTGAAGCTGAAGACGGGTTGCTGGTCTTCGCGCTTGAGCAGGACCTGGTTGTGCAGGCGGCGGCTCAGGTTGTGCGCCACATCTAGACTGGACTCGTGCGCGACGTCGTAGACCTTGGCATTGAGGATGCGCTTGAGGTAGAGGCTGGCGTCGCGGTCGGACAGGGGCTTGGTGGGGGTGCGGGAGGCGGGCATGGTGTGATTCAAAGCAGGATCAGCCCCCATTGTCGCGGGTGTTGGGGGTGGGGCGGCAAAAGGGCGGGCACCAAGAAAAAACCCCGCCACGTTGCCGTGGGCGGGGTTGGACGTTTCAAATCACAAGCTGGCTAGGCCAGCGTGGGATTAGAAGGTCTTGCGGGCGCCGAGGTAGTAGGCGGTACCGTTGCTGGAAGCGCCTGCGCCAGCGTTAGAGGTGTTGGAACCTTCGAATTCCAGGGTCGTGGTCTTGTTCAGGCTGTAGTACAGCTTGTAGCCCACTTTTTGCTGCTGGGTGGTACCGTCGGTCTTGGTGCTGTCGAGGTCCTTGTCGTTGCGGTGCATGGTCACTGCGCCCACGAACTGGCCAAAAGGCACTTCCACGCCGTACTCGGTGGTGGTGTGTGCGGTCATGCCGGTAGCGCCAGAACCGATGGCCTTACCTTGACGGTATTGGCCCACAGCCAGCTTGGCCATGCCCAGGTTGTAGGTCACGCCCCACTTGGTGTTGGTGTCGTCGTACAGACCGGTGATGGAAGACACTTGAGC
>JACCDN011184502.1_pt1 | contig 55873 bp, 47 predicted proteins | sample 7441691 | NCBI WGS metagenome assembly JACCDN01 (sample SAMN15323439, study PRJNA562643) | freshwater metagenome | isolation source: river surface water | place: USA:Blue River Watershed | collected 2017-08-16 | reverse complement strand
TTATACCATTTATTATCTGTATTAGTTAATATTTTCCGTTCAATTCCGTTTATTATTTTATTGGTCTGGATGATACCAGTAACCCGTATCATCACAGGCACATCTATTGGCTTACAGGCCGCTATAGTACCCTTAACCATCGGTGCAGCCCCTTTTATTGCCCGTATGGTAGAGAATGCATTACTGGAGATCCCCTATGGGCTCATTGAAGCAACTCTTGCCATGGGCGCAACACCCATGCAAATTATTACCAAAGTCTTACTACCTGAATCATTACCCGGACTGATTAATGCCGCCACTATCACATTGATTACTCTGGTGAGTTACTCTACCATGGGTGGAGCAGTTGGAGCCGGAGGTTTAGGCCAGATTGGTTATCAGTATGGTTATATAGGATATAATCCTATGGTGATGAATACAGTTTTAGTATTGTTAATATCTTTGGTTTATCTCATTCAATACACAGGTGACCGATTGGTAAACATGGCTACACGGAGGTAATGGCTTTTGGGTTATTACATTCATGAATGAACAATTCCGTCTTTCACTATGCTAAGTAAGGGAAATTTTATGTCTATCAGATTAAAATCCATCGCTATCATTAGTGCTCTGCTTGCCACGATACTTTTGGTTAATTGCGTTCAAGAAGAAAAAAATCCGAATTATATTAAAGTTGGTGTCATCATGGGTGCAGAACAACAGGTTGCAGAAGTTGTCCGACAGGTAGCAAAAAACAAATACGGTCTGGATGTAGAGCTGGTTACCTTTGGCGATTATGTATTACCTAATGAGTTATTGAGCAAAGGTGACATTGACGTTAATGCATTTCAGCACAGACCCTATCTGGAACAACAAATTAAGGACAGGGGTTTCAAACTGGTCTCTGTGGGTAATACTTTTGTTTATCCTATGGCTGGTTATTCAAAAAATATCAAATCCCTGAATGAATTAAAAGAAGGCGATCAGATAGCACTGCCCAATGATCCTTCCAATCTTGGTCGTTCACTGTTGTTATTACAAAAAACAGGATTAATTAAACTGAAAGATAATGTGGGTCTACTGCCTACCACATTGGATCTGACCGAGAACCCCAAAAAGCTGCAATTTATTGAGCTGGAAGCCGTTCAGTTGCCACGTTCTCTTGATGATAAAAAGATTGCATTAGCCGTTATCAACACAAGTTACGCCAGCCGGGTTGGGTTGACGCCTGGCAAAGATGGCTTATTCGAAGAAGATAAAAATTCACCTTATGTGAATTTGATTGTCGCCCGCAAGGACAATCAAGATGCAGCAAATGTGAAAAAATTTGTTCAGGCTTGGCAATCTGATGAAGTCAGTGAAGCTGCGAATAAACTGTTTAACAATGGCGCAGTGAAAGGCTGGTAATGATAACAGCTAAATTCAACTGATCATTAATGGAACCCATAATATCATGCGCACCAGCCAATATCTTATTGCCACCCTGAAAGAAACACCAGCCGATGCAGAAGTGGTCAGTCATCAACTTATGCTGCGTGCTGGGCTGATCCGCAAACTGGCTTCTGGTCTTTACACTTGGCTGCCAACGGGGATACGTGTACTGAAAAAAGTCGAAAATATTGTACGCGAGGAAATGATTCTCGCCGGTGCCATTGAAATCGCCATGCCTGTTGTACAGCCAGCACATTTATGGCAGGAAAGTGGCCGTTGGGAACAGTATGGTGCAGAATTGCTACGTTTTGTTGATCGTGGCGAACGCGCTTTTGTATTGAGCCCAACGCATGAAGAAGTGATCACCGAACTCATGCGCAATGAAATCAGCTCATACAAACAATTACCCCTTAATCTCTTCCAGATTCAGACAAAATTTCGTGATGAAGTGCGCCCCCGCTTTGGCATCATGCGTGCCCGTGAATTCCTGATGAAAGACGCTTATTCTTTCCACATCACTCAAGAATCATTACAGGAAACCTACAATATTATGCATCTTACCTACGGCAAAATTTTCAGCCGCATGGATTTAGATTTCCGGTCAGTCCAGGCTGATACGGGTTCCATTGGAGGAAGTGCCTCTCATGAATTTCAGGTATTGGCTAACAGTGGTGAAGATAACATTGTCTTTTCAACTGAATCAGATTTTGCTGCTAATATTGAACTGGCAGAAGCAATAGCACCTTTGTATCCACGTGCGCAAGCCACACAAGATCTGCGCCTGGTCGATACCCCTGACGCTAAGACTATTGCTGCCTTGGTCGAACAATTTCAGGTACCTGTTGAAAAAACGGTCAAAACATTGCTAGTCCATGCAGACCAAAAATACACGGATCATCCATTGATTGCCTTGTTGGTACGTGGTGACCATCAGTTGAATCTTTTTAAGGCAGAAAAACTAGCGCATGTGGCCAGTCCACTCACTTTTGCAACCGAAGCAGAGATTCGTGCCACTATTGGTGCCGGACCAGGTTCTTTAGGCCCCATCAATATGCCAGTACCTATTGTTGTGGATCGTACAGTGGCCGTTATGAGTGACTTTAGTGCGGGTGCCAACAGGGATGAGCAGCATTATTTCGGTATCAACTGGGGCAGAGATTTGCCCCTGCCAGCGGTGGCAGATCTGCGTAACGTAGTCGAGGGAGATGTCAGCCCGGATGGCAAAGGTACCTTGGTGATAAAACGGGGTATTGAAGTTGGACATATCTTCCAGCTGGGTACCAAATACTCAGAAATAATGAAAGCCTCAGTCCAAGGGGAAGATGGTCGTAATCAGATCATGATCATGGGTTGCTATGGCATTGGTATTTCGCGCGTTGTTGCCGCTGCAATCGAGCAACATCATGATGATTGTGGCATTATCTGGCCTGATGCCATTGCCCCCTTTCATGTTGCTATCCTGCCTGTCAATATGCATAAATCATTTCGAGTGGCAAAATTAGCAGAGCAACTGTACAACAGTCTGCAAGCGCATCAGATTGACGTTATGCTGGATGATCGTCAGGAACGTCCGGGTGTCATGTTTGCCGATATGGAACTCATCGGTGTTCCACACACTCTCATCATTGGTGATCGTCATCTGGATAATGAAGAAGTAGAATATAAAAACCGCCGTAATGGTGAAAAAAAACTCATTAAAATACATGAAGTCATAGATTTTTTGTTGGCACAATGCTCGCCAAATCGGCTAGCTGTGTTGGAAGGGTTAACTGAATTTCAACCATCATCCTTGGCAACCTGAGAGAGGAAATACGAGCAGTTATTGAATTTTCTTTATGCCTGTCGTTTTATTTGTGAACACGACCTCTTGATATTTAAATGGCTGTGGCATTTTTATGCCAGCATGACTTATGGTAAGCTTGGTGGGTTATTAGCCAGATATTCTGTGCTCAAAGAAGTTGGATACCAGTTGTAGCAAATAACAGGCTTCCGTCTTATATCGGAGAACGAGCGGCTTATGCCGCCGTCATTTATTGGTGAGCGATTATGTCGATGAGTGAAACCTATCAACCCATCAATTGTGATGACTACGATCATCTGGAACTCGCCTGCCAGCATCATCTGATACTGACACTGGAGCTGAGAGATGGTGAAATTGTAAAAGGTAAGGCCAGTAATTTGTTTTCCAGAAAAAAAGCCGAATATCTGGTTGTTGAAATATCAGGTCAGCAGCGTGAATTGCGACTTGATCACATAGCAAGCTTCAGCCATCCAGAAATTGGTACAGTTGTCGTCAGTGCATCCTAGCCAGCAGTAGTGGGTTCGTTGTGCAGGATGTGACTTTTTAAGGTTCAGGCAACCCGGAATAATAAGCTGCTAAATCTGACAGATCTTTATCAGACAAACCCAACACATAAGCCCGCATCACCTCAGCCTGCCCTCCTTTACGTTCACCTTTTTTATATGCCTGTAATGCCTGCTCCAGATACGAGGCATCCTTCCCGGTCAAATTCAGGGACGCCAATCTCGGTTTTTTACCCTCCATGCCATGACAGGATGCGCAACGGACTGATTTCTGCTTCCCTGCTGCACTATCCCCTGATGACATAGCAGTAAAACTGATAGCACTTAGCACCAGTAATACAATACAGCGCATTTTCATACTTACCCCCTGGCCCAGCACAACTGTAGCCCTTCGTGCTGTGCCTGACCCTCTTGAGTGACAAATACACCCGGGGCGGCTATCAGCTGTTCGCCATAAAACAGTAAAGGGATCCTGCCTCGTTGCCAGGGCGGAACAGCCAGCTCCTGCCATAGTTTTTTTATCCAACGGGCACGATGTCTGCCAACAATCCTTACTTTTCCCTGCACAGTAAAACGCACGCTAACCTGCTCATCAATGCCCGGTGGGCGGACAATAATACCTTTATGGCTAAAATACAATTGTCCCAGCCCATCCGGTAATGACAAGGGGTAATTGATATTCCATGGCAGCACACAGGTACTCAGTGATTGCATGGAGGGCAATAAATAGAGACGCTGCCGATAACGGCGTACCTGCCAGCGACCAAGTTGTAGTTGCGGCTCACCATCCTCACGACATAATGCTACCTCAGTCCACAGACGCTGCAACTGTTCACGACCAGGCATCATTGCGCCACAGCAGGCCATCCATCGACGTAATATAGCAAAACGTCTGGCATCGTTCAGGGCCAATAACCCTGTAATACAAATGGATTTATCGTTAGCTGTCAATGTTTGCAGTGAGTCCTGCAATAATTCGTCCAACAGTTGCTCTTGCTCAGCACATAGGCTGGCGCTACGCGCCACTGCCTGAGAAAACTGAGGCCAGCGTTTTTTCAGTAGCGGTATGACACTATGTCGCAGGAAATTACGCTCAAAACGCTCATCCTGATTACTGTCATCCTCGACCCAGGTAATATGCTGTTGTAACGCGTAATATTCTAGTTGGGCACGGGGGATAGCCAACAACGGCCTTAACTGTTCACTGTTAAAAAAGGCCATGCATTCCGGCATCGATGATAATCCGGCTGGGCCGCTACCCCGCTTTAATGCCAGTAGCAGGGTTTCACATTGATCATCGAGATGCTGAGCGGTTAACAGGATTTCACCATCCAGCAATATCTTTCCCAGTGCGTGATAGCGCGCCGCTCGCGCCATGGCTTCGATATTGCCACTCTGGCGCTGAGCAAGTTGAACCCGAATTACGGTAAAAGGCACCTGCCACTGCTGACAATATTGTTGGCAGTGGTGCATCCAGTCATCGGCAAAACGACTCAAGCCGTGATGAACATAGGCTGCCCGTAACTGCAGGGTATTTTTCCCGGTATCCCGTAACCTGACTAACAGGTGCAGCAGCACACTGGAATCCAGCCCCCCGCTGAAAGCCACTAATAGTCGTTGCCTGCCGGCAATTTTACGCTCAACATAAGAAAGCAACTTTTCGGTACACATTTCAATTTGCTCAAGCAGGCCGTGTTCTATAATCAGGATGGCAACATTAATCAGAGCAGGATCAGAATACAAGCCCTGATTGCTATTTGGTAATGCATATCAGTATTGATTGAAATGCCAGCACAATCCATTTTTTTTCCAGTGCTTAAAAGTTGTATGAATGGATGCGAATTTCCATACAGGGCTTGAATTTTTTATCTCTTATGAGTTTCGTACCTGGCAATGGCAGAGTTCGTAACGATTTATCTTAAAAATAATGAATGGATGAATTAAACGATCTCTATTGAATATAATTCAGTAACGCTATTAGCGTTTAGTCCTTACAGTAATGCATTGAATCCCATGAAGTGTGGGATCCTGAAATGAGTTGAGAATACGTCAAATTTATGTGCTGAGGATAATTGATGATGATGAAAAAAAGCCTTTTGATCACTCTCGTCTTGGCTAATTTGATGTCAGGTAGGCTTCAGGCAACGAATTATCCATCAGGTAATGTCTCATTCACGGGAGAAATAATGGTCTCAACTTGTAATTTTATGTTGGGAGCCAGTAATCCTATCGTATTTTCTCCTCTTGCCCCTGGCGATTTTGGCGGCATTAATCAGGGACCCTGGCAAGGTTTCGATATTAGTTTTGGTAATTGCCCACCCAATGTTACCAGTTTGGATCTGATGTTTTCCGGGACCGCCGATGCCAATAATCCTCAGGCATTTGCTAACAGTACCACCAGTGGAAGTGCAACGGGCGTTGCGGTCTATCTGGGCTCAGGTAATGGCGTAAGCGGAATACCATTTACACCCAACCAGCCAACAACAAATTCTCCCATCACTATAGATCCTTTAAGTGGTTGGGGCGCTATGGGAGTTTTCGCTCAGCTGATACAGACCACAATAGCAGAGCCAACACCAGGGACAGTGACGGCTTACGCCACAGTCAACGTGGTTTACTGAGTTTAATATCACTGAATATCAAGGTTAATCAATGATAACATGGCCACTGGCATCCCGCTCCACAGTAGTAGATGGTGGCTGGTTTGTTTTTTCCGGCGGTGGCCGCTGGAAGAGCAGTACTTCCTGAAGATCAACCCGGATACCTGCCGTGGCAAGATTGCTCACCACAACCCCTTTTTGCAAAAACTGGGCCTGAGTGGAAACAGTGATACTCCCTGTCTTTTCCGGCGCTGGCTTGAGGGTTTCTGGTGACTTACCAGACATCAGTACTGGCCATTTAAGCTGCGTTTCGACAGTGATATTATTCTCGTCATCCCTGTTGACGACGAAACTGACTTCAGGTTTCCCTAATTTCATCCAGATATTGTCTGCACAAATAACATCCGCGCCGCTTTGAGGAAAACCACTCAATGGGTTTTCCTTGAGAAGATAACTCGAGTTCAGGTAACGGGTTAATGCTGGCAGGCGCAGTGGATCACCCTCAACCATCTGTGACAGTTGTTCAATCTGTTGCTGTTGTGTTGCGTTGAGTGAATCCTGCCAACCCAAATAACCTTTCACCCCCGAGAGCAACTGATTTCCTATACCTGTTACCCTATCGGCATATCCGCGTTGGCTGTCGTTTAGTGTCAGGTTCATCCCTGAACGAAATTCAGTCAAAAAATCTTTATCAACCATGTGGTTACCCACTTTTTCTGGCTCACCGATAACAGATTGTGACTGTTTTTTAACAGATTCCAGGATACTTGCATTAACAGAGTGGGATCGTGATTGGTTGGCAGAAACAGATGCGAGCCCACCAGACCATGTTGGTGCCACCTTGATTTCTGCCCCTGGCCAGCGTTGATACAGTGAATCTATCTGGCTGCGTTGTTGTGTAAAATGAACACGCGCTTTTTCAGGCAATGCGTCAATATATTGTGTTAGCGTAGATTGACGTCCCAGTGTATTGGCCTTGATAACTAATGCAGCAAACGTCTGTAACGGCATATCTTCTCTCATGGCAAAATCACTGCTCCAGGCATCATGGAAAGCGTCTTTTGCCGGCTTTGCCGCCGGGGGAGCAAGATCATCCAACAGGTTCCAGGTCCCCGCCATCATATTACTGATGGTATGACCTGTCAGCACCTCAGCGGCAGTACTGACCACAGTTGCAGTTGTAGCCGCAGTGGTTTTCAGGGTTTGCCAGCCTTCAGGGGCAGGAGGCAATTGATGTTTATCAAACCCCGTTGTTCCTTTTTCTGGCAATAAAGCCTTATGCAGCTCCCAAGCTGCCACCTTATGTGTCCAGGAATTATTTTCTTTATATTCTGTCCTGTCCAGCACCGCACGCTTCAGTATCGACATCACTGTTGATGAGATCATTTTTTCTCCAGTAAACCCGGCAACCGCATTATCCACGGCCAGTTTCAAGATGCTCTCCCCTCCCTTCTGTTTCCCCAGTTCTGACAATATTCTTTCCAGGGTGTGGTCCTGTAGTTGGTCGGAAGGAAGAATTTGTGTGGCCAGAATACCGGCCAGTTTTTGGGCAAACTCTCCCTGACCTTTCGATGCCGCCAATAATCCAATCAGCGAGGCAATACCTTGCTCAGTCTGGGCACGGGTATTGTTAAAGAACAGGTTGCTTGCCTGGCTTATGATCTCAGGAGTACGTTCTCCCAGCATCTTACTGGACGCCATGATACCAGGGGCCATCTTGATCACATCTGAAAGTATACGTTCAGCCAGTTTATCGCGGTTTACGGCACCACTTGTGACACGGTTAGCCAGGCTGTTCAGTGTATCATTCTTATCCAGTGCCTTGTATGTGACAACACGTAAAGCCACCTTTACCTGGTCAACCTTGATATTCATGGCGGATACCTTATTTCAAATTGCTTGCAACAACTTAGGTTCTATGATGATGTGTGCATCAATAGGTTTTCCTTATTCTGCTCTTCTTTCTTTAAGTCGCCGCTCCAGAAAACTGGTACTGGCAGGCAATGATGCAGTGGGACTCCTTCTATCTCCTGTGCGCTTTTCTGCAAAATTCGACGAAGCTGAAGATTGGAGTGACTTCAGGACCACCGGCAAATTTTCCTGCCAGTATTCTGCCTGATCAACAAGGTGGCTAATTTGTTCCATCACCTGTTGTTGTGTATGAATATCCAGTGCCAGCCCGCAGAATAGCAAAATCCGCTGCCCCCCGGCATCATAACCAAAAGTACAGTGACGCGTGGCTAAACCAAAAAGATGTATTTGCAACAGGGAAGCGAAGAAATTGTCTGGCAGACTCTGTGTTATTTGCATCACGGGAGAAAACAGATAAACCCGATTATTGTGGTGTTCCAGGGTTAATTCAATGCGTTTGTCAAAGACGACGGTACATCCTCCGCTATCGACAGCGGCTTTAAGATCCAGATGTGTTTCAAGAGAAATGGCGTGTAGTAATTGCGAAAAATCCATATAAACTCTCATTACGTACATATAAACCATCATAACAGATGGTTTATAGTAGACGTCTGAAAAACGCGTTGCAGAGCAACCGATGCAAGGACACACTATGCGTGGAACTGCAGTGTACATACCGTTGCATGAGGATGCGAGCATCTGAGGCAACGCACAGGTTCTCTGGTAGTCGAGTTTTGCAATAGGCCGATTACTTTATCATGGCCTGTCAGCAGGTACCCATTACGGCTCCTATTTTTAGCTCATTGAATATAAAGTATAGTTATAAATTTTTACGTTACCCTGAATTATATTGTTTCCACAGAATTAATTGATCAACAGACGGTACAAAGGAATTACAAAACCTGAAAGACAATAAATGCTCCCAGGTTTTGCAAAAATAAGATGACAGGGTGTACCTGAACCGATGGATTTAACAATATCCGTAATTCATCAGACGTTGATAGCGGCGTTGTAACAGTTCATCTACACTCAGTGCTTGCAGTTCACCGAGATCGGCTAGCAGTTGTGCTTTTAAGGATGCTGCCATTGCCACAGGATCTCGATGGGCACCTCCTGGTGGCTCGGTGATCACTGAGTCGATAATATTTAATTGTTTAAGCCGCGACGCAGTTATCCCCATCGCTTCTGCTGCCAGAGGTGCTTTATCAGCACTCTTCCATAAAATAGACGCACAGCCTTCCGGTGAAATGACAGAATAAATACTGTATTGCAGCATATTCACTTTATCACTCACACCAATGGCAAGCGCCCCTCCGGATCCTCCCTCACCAATCACAGTGCAAATCACTGGCACCGTCAAACGAGACATTTCACGCAGATTACGGGCAATGGCTTCTGACTGACCACGTTCTTCCGCCCCCACACCGGGGTAGGCCCCCGGGGTGTCGATAAAGGTGATAACAGGCAATTTGAAACGTTGTGCCAACTCCATCAGTCGCAGTGCCTTGCGGTATCCTTCCGGTGCAGGCATACCAAAATTACGGCGGATCTTTTCTTTAGTCTCGCGTCCTTTCTGATGACCAATCAGCATCACAGGTTGAGAATCCAGACGCCCAATCCCCCCAACAATCGCCTTATCATCAGCGTAAACCCGGTCACCGGCTAGTTCTTCAAAATCAGTAAAGATATGTGTCAGGTAATCCAGTGTATAAGGACGATGGGGATGACGTGCCAGTTGGGTAATTTGCCAGGCACCCAGGTCGGCAAAAATCTTACGGGTTAATTCGACACTTTTCTCACGTAGACGCTGAATTTCATCATCCAGATTAATATCCAGTTTTTGGTCCTGACTGCTGACAGCCATCAATGAATCAATTTTTGCTTCCAGTTCTGCGATAGGTTGTTCAAAATCAAGAAAATTCAGGCCCATAATCTTCCTATGTTTAGTCAAATTCCAGTTCTACCTGCGTACTACCTAACAACGTTTGTAAATCAATCAATAAACGATCAGTGGGTGTTATACACCAATTTGTTCCGAATCGTAACCGGACACAAGCATGCTGGTTCTGGTAGTAGAGATACACGGGAATGGCTCCTGCTGCACGATGCAGCTCCAGCAGCTCACGCAGACGATTTAACAGCAGCTGATTAATTTGTCTGTCAGTCATGGAAATGGCCAGCCCGCGTGCATATTTTTCTCGTGCTGTGCTGATGTCCATTAACTCACGGGCTGTCATTTTCAGTCCACCACTAAAATCATCAAAGCTCACCTGACCCGTGATGATCAGAATGCGGTCTTTTTTCAGTAAAGACTGGTACTTTTCCAGCACATCCGTGAATAACATGATGTCCAGCCGCCCGGAACGATCATCCAGCGTACAAACACCGATACGATTACCACGTTTACTGGATACCACTTTAGCAGAGACAACCAGTCCTGCCACTGTTGTCATTTTACCACGCTCAGTGGGATGAATATCCTTCAAACGTAGTCCGCCGACGTAACGTTCCAGCTCTTTCAGATAATGTGTAATCGGGTGTCCAGTCAAGTATAAACCGATGGTTTCCCGTTCACCTTCCAAAACGATCTGCTGCTGCCAACGTGGGATATTCGCGTAGGCATTCTCAATCTGCTCTGGTTTTTGTGCCAGCACACCAAACATATCTGTCTGACCGAGGGCCTGTGCTTTGGTGTGTTGATCAGCTGCCTTTAACGCGTCGTTCAGTGCAGTCATCAGGGCGGCACGATGGGGTCCCAGTCGGTCAAGGGCACCAGATAAAATCAGTTTTTCTAAAACGCGATGGTTGAGTTTTTTGGTATCAACCCGTGCGCACAGATCAAACAGCTCTTTAAAGTGTCCACCCTGATGGCGGGCTTCCAGCACAGCCTCAATGGCGCCCTCTCCAACACCTTTAATGGCCCCGATGCCGTAAACAATTTCGCCTTCATCGTTAACATGGAAACGATATAAGCCACTGTTGATGTCCGGAGGCTGAATGGTTAACCCCATGCGCCAGCATTCATCAACCAGTCCTACAATTTTATCGGTATTATCCATATCACCCGTCATGACCGCCGCCATAAATTCGGCAGGGTAATGCGCTTTCAGCCATAATGTCTGGTAAGACACCAGTGCGTAAGCAGCAGAATGGGATTTATTAAAGCCATAACCGGCAAATTTTTCCACCAAGTCAAAAATTTTTACCGCCAGTTCACCGTTAATACCCCTGCTTTTTGCACCTTCTTCAAATACAGAACGCTGCTTTGCCATCTCTTCTGGCTTTTTCTTCCCCATCGCGCGACGCAGTAAATCGGCATCACCCAAGGAATAACCAGCCAGTACTTGAGCAATTTGCATCACTTGTTCCTGGTAGAGAATAATGCCATAAGTTGGTTGCAGTACTGGCTTTAATGACTCATGTTGCCACTGAATGTCTGGATAGGACAGGGCCTCACGACCCTGCTTACGATCGATAAAATTGTCCACCATCCCAGACTGCAAAGGACCAGGGCGAAATAAGGCAACCAAGGCTATCATGTCTTCAAAGCAATCAGGTTTCAGGCGCTTGATCAGATCGCGCATACCGCGTGATTCCAGCTGGAATACTGCGGTGGTTTCTGCACGTTGTAACATATCGAAGCTTTTTTTATCATTGAGCTCGATGGTAGAAATATCTATCGGTGGCAACCCAGCCTTTACGCGTTTGGCATTGATCGCTTCCAGTGCCCAGTTGATCACGGTTAATGTTCGTAATCCCAGAAAGTCGAATTTGACTAACCCAACATATTCCACATCATTTTTATCAAACTGTGTCACCGGGTTATTACCTTGTGTATCACAGTATAAGGGAGAAAAATCAGTGATTTTAGTGGGTGCAATCACTACCCCTCCGGCATGTTTACCGGCGTTACGAGTGACCCCTTCCAGTTTACGTGCCATATCAATTAATTCTTTAACTTCTTCGTCCACCTGATACAGCTCTGGCAACTGTGGTTCTTCGATAAAGGCTTTTTCCAGGGTCATGCCAGGATCAAGGGGAATAAGTTTTGCGATACGATCAACAAAACCGTAAGGATAACCCAGCACCCGGCCGACATCGCGCACTACAGCCTTTGCCGCCATGGTCCCGAAAGTGATAATCTGCGATACCGCTTCGCGCCCATACATTTTGGCCACATGCTCAATCACCAGGTCCCTTTTTTCCATACAGAAATCAACGTCGAAATCCGGCAGTGAAACACGTTCAGGATTGAGAAAACGTTCAAAGATGAGATCAAATTGCAATGGGTCAATATCCGTGATTTTCAGTGCATACGCCACTAGAGAACCCGCACCAGAACCACGACCAGGACCGACAGGAATGGCATTATCTTTGGACCATTGGATAAATTCCATCACGATCAAGAAATATCCCGGGAAACCTACTTGATTAATAACACTCAGCTCCCTTTCCAGACGTTTGTCATATTCAGGGCGTTTTTTGTTGCGTATCTTTGAATCAGGAAATAAAAAGGCAAGGCGTTTTTCCAGACCGTCTTTTGCTTCATCTATTAAAAAATTTTCCGTACTTTTTTCCCCTGTGGGGAACTGTGGCAGGAAGTACTCCCCCAGACGCAGGGTGACATTACAACGTTTGGCTATCTCAACACTGTTGGTTAATGCCGTAGGAACATCTGCAAACAGTTCACACATTTGCGCCTCATCACGCATGAACTGTTGAGCGCTATATTTCATTGGCCGTTTAGGATCCGCCAGGGTAAAACCATCATGGATCGCCACACGAACTTCATGAGCTTCAAAATCAGTCTGATCAATAAAACGCACATCATTGGTGGCAACAACCGGTAATCCATATTTAAGGGACAAGGCCACTGCAGCATGCAGATAGCGTTCTTCATCCGGTCGACCAGTGCGAACCAATTCGAGGTAATAACAATCCGGGAAATACTGCCGGTAAAATGCCAGACAGCGATCAACGTGTGTTTGATTACCCCGCAGAATACATTGGCCTACATCGCCCATTCTGCCGCCAGAAAGCAGGAGAAGTCCTTCGCGTTGCTCAATCAGCCAGTCATTATCAATCAACGGACCTTGAGTACCATAACCCCGTTGATAGGCCCGAGAAATCAATAAAGTCAGGTTTCGATAACCCTGATTATTTCGGGCCAATACTGTCAGCTGCGTCACTTCATCAGGCAGCATGTCATTTTTTACATAAAAATCTGCGCCTATAATGGGTTTTATGCCTGCATCGTGTGCACTCACATAGAATTTGACTAAACCACATAAGTTGGTGAAATCTGTCACTGCCAGCGCAGGTTGCCTTAAAGCGACAGCTTGCTGCACCAGTGATTCCATACGGGCTAACCCATCTATCATGGAATAATCACTGTGTACTCTCAAATGGATAAAACGAGGGTCTGCCATTTAGATAGCCAATACACACATCATTTGCCGCCTGCACACTGCAGTGCGCGTTTTACGGGAGCAAAGCTGCGTCGGTGATATTGAGTTGGCCCCAACAGCGCCAGTTTTTCTAAGTGGTAAGGGGTAGGATAACCTTTATGTTGTACAAAACCGTAAGCAGGGAAACGCAGGTGCAATTCAGCCATTTCCCGATCACGACTGACTTTGGCAAGAATTGAAGCTGCACTTATTTCAGCGACCAGACTGTCACCTTTTACTATGGCCAGAGCAGGTACGGGTAACACCGGGCAACAATTACCATCAATCAATACATAATCTGGTGTAAGATGCAATCCGGCAACCGCACGCTGCATCGCGACCAGTGTAGCTTGCAAAATATTTAAGCGATCAATTTCTTCAGATGTAGCCCGTCCCAGACTCCAGCACAGGGCTTTTGCGGTGATTTCATCGAATAACGCCAGGCGACGTTTTTCACTGAGCTTTTTGGAATCGGCTAAACCCCGGATGGGTATCAATGGATTTAAAATCACCGCAGCCGTTACTACTGGGCCCACCAGAGGTCCTCGTCCAGCTTCATCAACCCCCGCAATTCGTTGAGCCTGCGGGTAAACAAACATGTTATTCATCGGTTGACTTGCTCCAGTATCGCTATTGCTGCCTGCCTGTCAGCATTACAGCGAATACGTTGGTGTAATTCAAGAAAGGTTTCTTTCAAGGTATCAATTGCTGCGTTATTGTTAAACAAAGGCAATAAAGCCTGCGCCAATTTTTGCGGCTGGCAGTCATGTTGCAATAATTCAGTTACCAACTCTTTGCCAGCCAACAAGTTAGGTAGGGCAACGTGCGTGGTTTTCACCAGGCGCTGTGCCAGCCAGAATGTCAGTGGTTTCATGCAATAACCGACGACCATCGGGCATTTAGCCAACATGCATTCCAGCGTCGCCGTTCCTGAGGCTAACAGTGCTGCATCACTGGCCGTCATTGCATCAGCAGCATGGCCATCCAACAAATGAACAGGTAAATCAGGCGCTATGCGGGCTTTAATTTGTATAAATTGCTCACGCCTTTTATCACTCACCAAAGGCACCAGCACTTCAAGATGGGGTAAATATTCGCGCAACAACAGCGCCGCTCTAAGAAAATCAGCACTGAGCATGCTGATTTCTGCGTGACGGCTGCCCGGTAACAGTGCAAGGCAAGGCACGGCAGCTGGAATACCCAAAGCGGCTCTGGCTGCCTGTTTATTGGGGATAAGCGGCATGGCATCCGCCATGGTATGGCCAATAAAACGACAGGGGACATTAAAACGATCATAAAACGTTTTTTCAAAAGGAAGCAATGCTAAAACCATATCAGTTGCCTTGGCGATTTTGAAAATACGCTTGTGCCGCCATGCCCACACTGAAGGACTGACATAATGAACCGTACGCATGCCACGTCGTTTCAATTTCATTTCAAGGGGAATATTAAAATCCGGGGCATCGATGCCAACAAAAATATCAGGAGATAGCTGACTGAATTTTTGCGTAAGATCCTTGTGCATTTTCAGCAATCGTGGGAGATGTTTCAGTACTTCCACAATCCCCATTATTGACAGCTGTTCCATATCATACCAAGATTCGCACCCCTGCTCGCACATTAATGGGCCTGCCACACCGACGAAACGTACATCAGGAATTTCAAGCTTAAGTGCTCGCATCAAACCAGCGCCCAGAATATCGCCAGAAGTTTCTCCGACAACTAACCCGACAGTCAATGGTCTGGCTTGCATACACTAACGAATCATACCGCGTACGGAACGCGTGAAAAAATCATCGAATAATTGCACCACTGGCTGTACTCTTGCCAGTGCAGTAATCTCTGGTTTTACCTCTTCCAGAGTTTTACCACTACGATAAAGCAGCTGATAGACCTTACGAATGGCATTAATGGCCTCTTTATCAAAACCACGACGTTTTAAACCCTCAACGTTAATACCAAAAGGTGTGGCGTGGTTACCCTGTGCGATAACAAAAGGTGGGACATCCTGAGCAACCCCAGAACAACCACCGATCATGACATGAGCACCCACAATGCAGAATTGATGCACCGCACTCATACCACCAATGATGGCATAATCATCTACTGCAACATGTCCACCCAAAGTGGCATTGTTTGCAAAAATACAGTGATCGCCCACCACACAATCATGAGCAATGTGGGTGTTAACCATAAGCAAGTTATCGCTACCTACTCGGGTCAGTCCACCACCCTGAACGGTACCACGGTGAATGGTGACGCTTTCTCGAATCAGATTACGATCACCCACTTCAACACAGGTTTCCTCACCCGTATATTTTAAATCCTGATTCACTTCACCAATGGAGGTAAACTGAAAAATACGGTTATGGCAACCAATTTTTGTCAATCCATTGATCACAATATGGGATTTAAGCTCTGTGTTTTCACCAATTTCTACTTGTGGGCCAACATAACAGAAGGGTCCAATGCGGACACCAGCACTAATAACAGCCCCTTTTTCAATAATAGAACTTGGATGAATAAAAGATTTTTTATCGGCCAATTATCAAGGCTCCCGACGGCGGGCACACAGCATTAATGCTTCACAGACAATTTCACCATCAACTCTGGTCACACCCTTAAAGCGAGCAACACCCCGGCGCTCTTTAATAAATTCAACCTCCATAATCATCTGATCTCCAGGCAGGACTGGGCGCTTAAAGCGGGCATCATCGATACCAGCAAAATAATACAGTTCCCCTGGTTCCAGTTTTCCAACGCTTTTAAACGCCAGAATCCCGGTTGCCTGCGCCATCGCTTCCAAAATAAGAACACCCGGGAAAATTGGTTTGCCTGGAAAATGGCCCTGAAAAAAAGGTTCATTGCAGGAAACATTCTTTATCGCACGCAGCAGCTTTCCCTTTTCAAAATTCAGAACACGATCTACCAGTAGAAACGGGTAACGATGCGGAAGTAGAGTTAAAATTTCTTCTACATGCAGAGTATGAGTGTCGGTAGTCAAAATACTCTTCCTGTCTATAAACATTAATAATATCCACCAGAGCCTGTTTTGACCCAAACCAAGATATTCCAGGCAAGCCGTAAATAAAATAAACCAAGAACATCCCACCCTCCGGCTGCATAGAACAGCAAATTACCGTTATCTCCAAGAACCGGTTAAAACAACATCAGGCTAATCCGTAGTTATTCCTCTTTGTCTATTTGTTGCTCAATGGTTTTCAGGCGCTTGTTGATTGCACTGATATTCCTGACTAACGTAGTGGCCTTACGCCAAGCTTGGTTAGGTTGTACTGGAATACCTGATGAATATATCCCGGGTTCAGTAATGGATTTGATGACCATCCCCATGCCTGTTACAGTCACTTTATCGCAAATTTCAATGTGACCATTAATAGCACTGCCACCACCTATCATACAATGACGACCTATTTTCAGGCCGCCTCCCATAATCACACCGCCGGCAATAGCAGTATTGTCGCCAATCACAACGTTATGAGCAATCTGACACTGGTTATCAATTATTACACCATTACCGATTATAGTGTTATCCAATGCACCACGATCAATGGTAGTAGATGCACCAATTTCAACACAGTCACCAATCTGTACTGTACCCAGCTGTGGGATCTTAACCCACGTGCCCGCATCATTAGCATAACCAAAACCATCAGCACCAATAACAGTACCAGCCTGAATCAGGCACTGTCGCCCAATTTTAGTCTCATGATACAGAGTAACATTAGCCCATAGACGACTACCGGCACCAATGATGACATTTTTACCAATGAAACAACCCGCGCCAATAATAACGTTATCACCCAAGACCACGCCGGATTCAATGACCGTGTTGGCACCCACGGAGACTTGATGACCTAATGTTGCATCAGGGGCAATCACCGCACTCTGGGCAATATTCTGAGCGGGCTCAGGCGTAGTATCCATCATTTGTGCTACGCGAGCATAAGCAAGATAGGGATCCTTAACAACGATGGCAACTGAGTGGCAATACGGTAGATCCGCCTGCGCTAAAACAATAGCACCTGCCTTGCAGGTGGCTAACTGTTCACGGTAACGGCGGTTTGACAGGAATGCGATTTTTTCAGGGGTCGCTGAATGCATTGAAGCCACACCGGTAATGACAATATTACCATCACCCTGTACTTTTGCATTGAGATGACGCGCCAAATCATCAAGCTTCATTGAAAACATGTGTTATTTGACCTGTTTTTGTACTTCATCCGTAATGTCCAATGCCGGTTTAGCATATATCACTGCATTTGCATCAATAACAACAGCATAGTCTTTTTTACTGGCAACTGACTTAACGGCATCCTGAATACGGTTTAGAATTTTGTTGCGTTCTTCCATCTGGCGACGACGGCTGTCTTCTTCAAATTTTGTCGCTTTTTCTGTAAAGCGCTCACGTTGCTGAGAGATTTCTTTTTCCAGACCAGTACGATCGCTGGCTTTCATTAATTTGCCTTCAGACCGTAATTTTTCCATTTTAGCTCTTAATTCTCCTTCCATCTTTTCCAGCTCGGCTGAACGCCCTGCGAACTCATTTTCAAGCTGTTTAGCCACCGTTTCACGGGCAGGCAATTGCTGGAAAATATTGGTAATGTTGACAACAGCGATTTCATTAGCAGCCTGAATGCCAGTTGAAATACCCAACATTAAGACCATTTTGATGATAAAAAACGATTTTTTCATTATAAATCCTCTCACCATAACCCTGATTAGTCACATCAATACATTCAATACAGAGAACCATTGCAGTTTGCAATGATTTAGACATCTTTAATACTGTCCGGTAAGACCACAGTATCAGTAGTCATTACCATGTTTTGGCAATATTAAACTGGAATTGCTCTGATTTATCACCTTCATATTTCTTAATGGGTCTGGCATAAGAAAATACCAGTGGGCCGAGTGGAGAAAGCCACTGAAACGCCATACCCGCAGACATACGGATATTACCAGGTGCGCCGTAATCAGGGATACTTGCCTGACGCATTTTATCGGTCTGTTGCCAGTAAGTATCCCAGACTGTACCAGTATCAATAAAAAATGATGAACGTACTGAATTGGAATATCTTTCATTAACAAAAGGTGTGGGTACAATTATCTCAAGGCTGGCCAGCGCCATAGCATTACCTCCTATGGCATCAGTAGAACCAGACAACTGGTTCGTATCTTTGTAATAAACAGCTTTTGGACCAATGTTATTAGGGCGAAAACCGCGCACACTGCTAATGCCGCCTGCATAAAAATTTTCGTAAAATGGCAGTTCTGCCCCCCCTAATCCTCCGCCATAACCTAAACGTCCACGACCCAACAATACCCATGCACGATTTTGATCAAAAGGTAAATAACCTGCAGTATCAAAAGATAGTTTATAAAACTGATTATCAGAGCCAGGTAGGGTGATTTTACCATTCAATGATGATTTTATTCCAGAAGTTGGAAAGAAACCGCGGTCAAGATCATTATAAACCCATCCCAGATTCACAAACAAATCATCAGCGGTAAAACTGGCCCGGTCCTTAAGATTTAAGGTTTTGCCTACCGAATCAAGATAGCGCCACATTGCCATCTGTGGCTGCATATCAGACAGACTATTATGTACATACCCTAAACCAGTACGCAGTGAGTTATTTTCGTTGACTGGAAAGCTTAAGGTTCCATCCACACCATGACTGTTATTGGTATAACCAGAAAGATCAGCATTTTTTGCTTTAAAATCACTGAAAAATACACGTCCTCCTAAACTGACACCATCAACAGTGAAATAAGGATTCATTAATGCCAGATCGACATAAGTTTGGTAGTTATTTTTACTCCCCTGCAGGCTTACGGTATTGCCTGTACCAAGCCAATTTTCTTGAGACACGCCCGCCTGAAAACTCATTTTACTTTCAGTGCCATAACCAATACCAAAGTTCAATGTACCCGTATTGCGCTCTTTAATCTTATAAATCACATCAACCTGATCAGGCGTTCCAGCAACACGTTCTGTTTGTACCTCGACGGTTTCAAAATAACCTAAACGATTTAGACGTTCTTTACCTTTTTCTACCTGTTCATTATTTAGCCACGCCCCTTCCATCTGGCGCATTTCACGACGTAATACAGCATCTTTACTGGTATCATTACCTTCAAAACGTACCAAGCGTACAGAAAAACGATTCCCCGCATCCACATTAATGCGTAGTTTCACTGTCTTAAATTCATCATTGATCTCTGGCTGCGTTATTACGCTGGGATAAGCATAACCATAGCGACCTAGTACTGTTTTGATGTCATTTTCCATACGCGTCACTTTGGCACCGTTGTACAATTCACCAGGTTCAATATGAGATAGTTTTTCTACCTCAGATTGATGTCCTGCGCAATTACCGGATACAGCGGTATCCATTAGCTTGTACTGCTGGCCTTCCGTAAGGTTAATAGTAACATACATACTTTTTTTATCGGGTGTCAGACTGACCTGAGTGGAACTAATATCGAAACGTGCATAACCACGGTCTAGATAGAAGCTACGCAAGATTTCAAGATCGCCGGTCAATTTTTGCTTTTGATATTTTTGATCTGCCGTCAGGTTCCACCATGGCACGCTGTCACGTGATTGAAGATGAGATCGCAGTTCATCGGCGGAGAATGCATGATTACCTACAATATTAATTTGTTGAATTTTTGCAGACAAACCTTCAGTAAATACCAGCTTAAGGTCAATACGATTACGCGGTAATGGCGTAACAATGGCTTTGACTACCGCGCTGTATTTACCAACGCTATAGGAAAAATCCTCCAGACCTTTTTCGATACTGGACAAGGTGGTACGATCAAGCGCTTCTCCAACTCGAATGTTTGACGCCTCAAGGTTGCGTTTAAGCATATCGTCTTTGATGGCTTTATTACCGGAAAAAGTGATGCTGGCAATGGTTTGACGTTCTTTAACCTTAACAACCAGGATATTCCCATCGCGCAGGATACGAACATCATCGAAATTGCCTGTTGCAAAGAGCGCATGAATCGTTTTGCGGATCTCGGTATCCGTCACGGTATCACCTTGACGAACTGGCATACTCAGTAGTGCAGCACCAACAGCAACACGTTGTAAGCCTTCGAAATGAATATCTTGCACTACAAAATTATCGGCACCGTATAACGTGGTACTGCCAAGTAGCAGCGACGCTATGAGCAATTTTTTCATCGCCATCGTTTAATATGTTCTTCCTAAACCAGACTTGGGTTGCTATTAAAGACGGGAGAAATCATTAAAAAGTGCAAGCCCCATTAATAACACCAATAACACTGAACCAATGCGATAACTGAAATCTTGTACTCGTTGAGAAACTGGCTCACCTTTTAACTTTTCTATCATCAGAAAGAGTAAGTGCCCACCATCCAGTACCGGCAACGGAAACAGATTAACAATCCCTAAATTGATACTAATAAACGCCAAAAACATCAGATAATATACCAATCCATGCTCGGCTGAAACTCCTGCACCTTGCGCTATGGAAATAGGACCACTCAGGTTACTCAATTTCACATCACCCCTGATTAATTTACCTAACATACCTACCGTTAATTTCGTCAGTTGCCAAGTTTTATCCCAGGCCTGATAAAGCGCAAAAATCGGTTCATACTGACGCAGGGTTTTGTATTTATCCTGAAGTGGTATAATTTTTGGCACAACACCTGCTACGCCTTGCGGCTTGGCATTGTTCACTAATTTGACGTCAGGTATCAAGGTTAAGGGTAAAAATCTGCTGTTTCTTTCAACTTCCAGTTCCAGTGGTACCCCGGGTTTATCGCGCACCTGCATGACAAAAGTTTGCCAGCTATCCAGTAAGTTACCATCGACTTTTACAAGTCTGTCACCCGTTTGTAATCCTGCTTTTTGGGCAGCAGAATCGGGTAAAATTTCTGTCAGTACTGGTTCAATGCGTTGTCCAACAGGAATAATACCCAGTGTAATGATGGGATCCTGTTTATCGGGCTCAAACTGCCACTGACGTAAATCCAGTTTCTTGTGCACCTCGACAGAGGAGTCTATTGATGACACCACCATGTTCATGTGTATGTTACCAATCTTATCAATCAGCGCCAAGCGAACCGAATCCCAGTCAGGTGTTGGCGTGCCATCGATTGATTTTACTTCCATACCGGGATAAATATTTGCCTGTTCCGCAATAGACTGATGTGATATTGCCTCCACGATGGGACGAACTCCTGGCACACCGATGATAAATACTAACCACCAGATAAAAACAGCAAAAATAAAATTACCAGCCGATCCGGCAGTAATGATGGCTGCACGTTGCCAGATCGTTTTATTATTAAAAGATTGATGACGCAATTCAGGAGCAACGGCCTCAACGCGCTCATCAAGCATTTTAACGTAACCGCCCAATGGTATGAGGGCGATGACATATTCAGTACCCGTGCTATCCGTATGGCACCATAAAGCCTTACCAAAACCCACTGAGAAACGTTCTACTTTGACACCACAACGACGAGCTACCCAAAAATGGCAGAACTCATGCACGGTAATCAGTATCCCCAGTGTGATAATAAATGCAACCAGACTCAAGAGTATATGCATACTAACCTCTAAACCCACCCCCAGAAACGATTTTTGGATTGGCGGTGCGTTGGCGATTCAGCCTTAAGATTAGGCCATTATAGATAAATTACCCCCACAGCATCAGGCAGGTAAAAATAGGTACCGCAGCGGTCAGGCTATCTATACGATCCAAGATTCCACCATGACCCGGAATGCAATTTCCACTATCTTTTATGCCTGCTTCACGTTTAAACATGCTTTCTGTAAGATCACCCAAAACGGAAGAAAAAACGGCCACTGTTGAACAAATAAATAGCTTATTAGCACTCACTTGCATTGGGACATAACGAGCAAATAGCCAGAATATCAAGGTGCAAACCAACACCCCCCCCAATAATCCTTCCCATGTTTTACCTGGGGAGATTTTAGGCGCTAGTTTATGTTTTCCAAACAACTGGCCACATACATAAGCACCGGAGTCAGCACTCCAGACCAGCAACATAACGTAGAATAACCACCATGCGCCGATAACTTGATTTTTCTCATAACCGTGTTGGCGTAAAACAAAAACGCTCCAGAAAAATGGCACAACAGTCAACAGACCAAAAACAATACGCAAGCTGCACGAGTGGCGCCAAAGTGCAGCAGATTCTGGATAAAATAAGACTAATAATAATGCACCTGACCACCAAGCTATGGACAACCAGAGTGGGCCATTGACCTTCAAGAACCAGACGGATTTGTGGTAATCCGCAATATTTAAGAAAATTAAAATTAAACCACACAATAGCACAAACAACACCTGCTTAGAGCGAGAATCGAGTCCAGCCAGAGGACCCCATTCCCAGGTGGCTAACAGGCATACAATGAAGGTAATAACCGTAACCCCTAATGGTGGCAGCAAAAATAATGCAGCAATAACAAGCGGGATTAAAATTAAGGCAGTGATAAGACGATACTTTAGCAAAAATAAAAATACTCCCTAAGGCAGACTAACCCCACCAGGTGAAGCTCCTCCAAAACGGCGCTCACGTTTTGCAAACGCGCTCAGCGCGCTTTTAAAAACATTTTCATCAAAATCAGGCCACAGTACATCCGTAAAATAAAATTCCGCATAAGCCACCTGCCATAATAAAAAATTACTGAGGCGCTGCTCACCACCCGTCCTGATCACCAGATCAACCTGAACCTGCTCATTCAGACAAACTTGAGCATTCAGTAAATCCTCATTGATGTCATCAGGCTGTAGTTTTCCTTTTTTAACATCTTCAGCCAAGCGACGTACGCCTTGGACAATATCCCAACGCCCTCCATAGTTGGCTGCTATGTTGAGGATAAGACCATCGTTATTTGCCGTCAGGACTTCAGATCGACGAATACGCTCCTGTAATCGCTTGTTAAAACGGCTGATATCACCAACAATGCACAGTTTAACATTATTTTTATGAATATTTTTTATTTCAGTATCCAAAACTCTGACAAAAAGCTCCATCAGTGCAGTGACCTCCTGTACAGGCCGATGCCAGTTTTCGCTACTGAAAGCATAAAGTGTTAGTACATCAAGACGATGTTTTGCTGCAAAACTCACTGCACGGCGCACTGATTTTATACCTGCTTTATGCCCAAAAATCCTTAGCTTGCCGCGGCGATGAGCCCAGCGACCATTACCATCCATAATAATAGCAACATGTCGTACCCCTGAAACAGAAAAATCGGTTTCTTGCTGATTTACAGACAACATCACTGCGGGTTATTTCCTCAATAAATGACAAAAAGTTTTTCCTGACATAATGCAAAAATAACATATTGATATAAAAACTGTTCTATATTTAGAATTGAATAACAATGATCGCTATAACCCATTGATATACAGAACTACTCTTACTTTATGCTGGCGCAGACTATAACATTTGAATCCAGTACGACCCAAATAAATTCAAGAAAAAGATCTGACAAACTCATCGAGCCCCTTACAAAACCAAAACCCTACTGTCTGATAATCCTAATCTCACGGCTGGCCATCATGCGCGCCAGATTATCAATGTCCATAACCTCTTCAATGCTGGTTGGTTCTTTTAGCGTTAATTTCTCCAGTACATTACGATTTACTAAGGCAATATCAGTAAAGCGAATGTGTGCCTGCAAAAATGCCGTTACCGCGACTTCATTGGCACCATTGAGTGCTGTTGTTGCAGCTTGACCTTCATGACAGGCTTCAATGGCTAAATGTAAACAGGGATAACGGGTATAATCAGGTTCGAAAAATGTTAACGCACCCATCTGGCAGAAATCTAATGGTTCAACTCCTGAATCAATTCTGGCTGGCCAAGCCATCGCATGAGCAATAGAGGTTCGCATATCAGGAGAACCCAGTTGCGCTAAAACACTACCATCAAGGTAACGTACCATCGAATGAATCACAGATTGAGGGTGAAGAATAACCTCTATCTGCTCTGCTGATGCATTAAATAGCCAGCGTGCCTCAATATATTCCAATCCTTTATTCATCATTGTGGCAGAATCCACAGAAATTTTCCGTCCCATAGACCAATTCGGGTGAGCACACGCCTGTTCAGGAGTCATATCAGCCAACTGTCGCAATGGCGTTTCCCGAAATGGACCACCGGATCCTGTCAGAATAATACGTGACACGCCATGTTCTATTAATGAAGCATAACCCCGTTGTTGCTGGATTTTTTCAGGTAAGCTCTGAAAAATGGCATTATGTTCACTATCAACAGGTAATAACCGAGCACCACTGCGGTATACCCTATCCATAAAGATTCGACCACAGGTTATCAATGATTCTTTATTGGCTAACAGTACCTGTTTAGCAGCATCAATGGCTGCCATGGTTGGTAATAACCCAGCAACCCCCACAATCGCAGCCATCACTTGATCAACATCATGGAGCGTAGCCAGTTCGCAGGCAGCATTTTGCCCGGAAAAAACCTGCGTCTGAACACCGTGCTCAGATAAAATGAAACGTAATTCCCGTGCGGCGTTTTCATCATCCATTGAGGCGTACTGAGGGGTAAACTCCACGCACTGCTTTGCCATGAGCGCAACATTACGGCCAGCAACCAGGGCTTTCACAGTAAACAGATGGGGATTGGCCCGCACTACCGCCAGAGTATTTTCACCGACCGAGCCAGTAGAGCCAAGAATCGTTAGTTGTTTCATGAGGATACTCTGAATGACAGCGCTGTTCTCAGCTGTCCCAGTTTTATTTTTATAAATAAAGAACGCAGGAAGAAACAAACTAAAATTTTATCAGTTCAGCTTCTTTCTCGGTTAATGCTGAATCTATTGTTTTGATAAAAACATCAGTCAGTTTTTGAATATCATCTTGAGAACGACGGTCAGCATCTTCACTGATTTCTTTTTCTTTCAACAGCACCTTCACTCTGTCATTAGCATCACGGCGAATATTACGCACCGCAACACGTACTTGTTCTGCTTCAGCCCGTACAATCTTGATCAGGTCGTTGCGACGCTCTTCGGTCAACACAGGTAATGGTACACGAATAACAGTACCCGCAGAGGAAGGGTTAAGGCCTAAATCTGAAGCCATAATGGCTTTTTCAACGGCGGTACTCAGACTGCGGTCAAAAACAGTAATGGCTAAGGTACGGGCATCTTCTGCAATGACATTAGCCAGCTGGCGTAACGGAGTCGCGGTGCCATAATATTCAACCATAATACCGTCAAGAATACCGGGTGAAGCTCGTCCCGTACGGATTTTATTGATACGACTATGAAACGCCTCGATGCATTTTTCCATGCGGATTTTAGCATCATTTTTGATTTGGTTAATCACATTACTAACCCTTGAAATTTATTGATTCAATGCGCTCAATATAACCCATTTTAACCCGCACTACTTTAATAAAAGACGGGAAAAAAACACGTCATATTCCAGGGATCGTTTGCAGACCGGCTATCAATGTTCCTTCACGCTCACCCATGACAACGCGTCGTAATGCACCTGGTTTGTTCATATTAAACACCCGGATAGGTAAATTATGATCGCGTGCTAATGTAAAGGCAGCCAGATCCATGACTTTGAGTTCACGTTCCAAAACATCTTGATAAGTTAATTGCTCATACAAGATGGCGTCTGAATTTTTAACGGGATCGGCGGAGTATACGCCATCCACTTTGGTTGCTTTTAATACCACATCTGCTCCAATTTCAATGCCACGCAGGCATGCTGCGCTGTCCGTGGTAAAAAAAGGATTCCCGGTGCCCGCCGCAAAAATCACCACACGATTATGGCGCAACAGGCTTATGGCTTCAGCCCAGCTATAGCTGTCACACACTCCATTTAGTGGGATAGCAGACATCAAACGGGCATTCACATAAGCACGGTGTAGTGCATCGCGCATTGCAAGCCCGTTCATTACAGTAGCCAGCATTCCCATATGGTCACCTACAACGCGATTCATGCCAGCTTGTGCCAGACCGGCACCACGAAACAAATTCCCGCCGCCAATGACCACACCCACTTGAATGCCCAACTCAACCAGCTCATTCACTTCCTGAGCGATACGATCCAACACACTGGCATCGATACCAAAATCTTCTCCACCCTGCAAAGCTTCACCACTGAGTTTAAGTAGAATACGTTGATAAGCAGGTTTTGTGTTGATGGCCATGTTATTTTTCCTGAGCAGCAGTATGGGTTCCGGAACTTGGACATAATGTTACTATGACTTCTAACGCTGATGAATTTTCATGGTATTTTTTTTGTATTGCTTTGATATAACAAAATTTTACGGCGATAGAGCCGGGGATTGTTATCATGGCTGGCCACGTTTATGCGATGAAAACAACAGTGCCGCGCGCGTGATGTTTTGATTGAACAAAAATGGCACCCTGGATCCGTTAACGCCTGTTTGAATCTGTACATCGATGAGCAGAATATTGACAGGTCTCAAGCAGGCTGATGCAGGTACCAATTTAAGGGTGTTTGCTCATAGCAGCGACTTCATCGGCAAAATTAGTTGCCATTTTTTCGATACCTTCACCTAACTCAAAACGAACGAAATCAACCACATCAGCGTTATGTTCATGGAGTAACTGCCCGACGGTTTTACTGGGATCCATGACAAAATTTTGACCCGTCAAAGAAATTTCGCCTGTGAATTTGCGCATACGACCTTCAACCATTTTCTCGGCGATTTCACGTGGTTTACCCGATTGCATGGCAATATCAAGTTGAATTTGGTGTTCATGAGCGACAATATTGGCGGGTACATCTTCAGGTTTCAGGTATTCAGGCTTACTGGCTGCTACGTGCATAGCAACCTGTTTAATCAGTTCGCTGTCAGCCGCCGTTGCCGCAACCATAACACCAATACGTGCACCATGTAGATATGTTCCCAGCACATGACCTTGCAACACTTTGATGCGACGAATGTTAATGTTCTCACCCACTTTAGCGACCAGAGCGGTACGTTGTTCTTCAAATCGGGCTTTCAAAATCTCAATATCCCAGATTTTATCAGCCAGCGCCGCTCCGATGACCGCCTCACCAAAAGCTTGGAAACCGGCATCCCTGGCAACAAAATCAGTCTCACAGTTGAGTTCCAGTATTACTCCATATTGGCCCTCAGCGGTTACCCTGACCATAATCATACCATCTGCTGCCACACGGCCTGCTTTTTTAGCTGCCTTCGCCTGACCAGATTTACGCATGTTATCAATGGCTAATTCAATATCACCCTTTGCCTCAACCAGCGCTTTTTTACATTCCATCATGCCTGCAGCGGTACGTTCACGGAGTTCTTTTACCAAAGTAGCAGTAATTTCAGTCATTTATTTCTCCTCAAGCATCCCAAGTTGATGTGGATGCATGAAATCAAGAAGTTTTATCCGAGAGCCTGTGCTGGGATCTTGCGAGCAAAGGATTATTTATCTTCATGTTCTACTTCTACTACTTCGATATCTTCCACGAAGTTTTCTTTCAATTGAATAGCACCATCCTGAGAACGGCCTTCACGCACAGCAGTTGCAACAGCGTTCAAATATAAATTGACGGCACGGATGGCATCATCATTACCAGGAATAATAAAATCAACACCTGCGGGATCAGAATTCGTATCAACGATGGAAAATACCGGGATACCTAGATTATTTGCTTCTTTGATAGCGATATTTTCATGATCAGCATCAACAACAAACAATGCATCCGGCAATCCGCCCATATCTTTGATACCACCTAAGCTGTTTTCGAGTTTTCCCAGTTCACGAACACGCATCAGTGCTTCTTTTTTTGTCAATTTGTCAAAAGTGCCATCCTGAGATTGTATTTCCAGATCTTTTAACCGCTTGATCGACTGACGAACTGTTTTCCAGTTAGTCAACATACCCCCCAACCAACGATGATTAACAAAAAACTGATCACAGTTGTTAGCCGCTTCTTTTATTGCTCCACTGGCGGCACGTTTGGTACCCACGAACAGGATCTTACCTCTACGGGAAGCTATCTTTCTTAACTCAGAAAGTGCCTCGTTAAAAAGGGGGACTGTCTTTTCAAGATTGATGATATGGACTTTATTACGTGACCCAAAGATGAAAGGCTTCATTTTTGGATTCCAGTAACGCGTCTGGTGCCCAAAATGTACACCAGCCTGCAGCATGTCACGCATGGAAACAATCGCCATGATTAAACCTCTATTAATTTAAGTGTGGGGTTAGGCCTCCACATGTCCCATAATACCGACTCTACAACTGTTAAAAGATCCCAGAGCACCCCGGTATATGTGCCGACACGTGTGTGTTATAGACACAAAGTTAAGTCTGTTGTCGCTGCCATTGCATGATTAAGGCCACTTGGTGCACAAAAAGCCATGACTATAAGCCGACACAGTCGGCGCGTTTTATATCACAGACGAGCGCCAGACTCCAATTTTTGTTCCTGGCTTGCTGTCACTGCACCTGAATGACATTATTTCTATGAGTAATAATGTAGCGCATGATCTATGGATTATTTTGCATTACAAAGATATTAAAAGGAATATTTGGCAGTCCCGAGCAGGGCTGATACCATAAAGTTATGGCCTGCTATTTAAATTAAATAGCCAATAATAACCAACCGTTACGGATAGGTTTCATGGGAATTTCAATCAAGACACCTGAAGATATTGCAAAAATGCGTGTTGTTGGCCGTTTAGCTGCAGAAGTACTGGAGATGATTGAATCCCATGTTAAACCGGGTGTTACCACCGGTGAATTGGACCGAATCTGTCACCACTACATTACTCATCATCAACAGGCCATTTCTGCCTGTCTGGGTTATCACGGATTCCCTAAATCTGTCTGTATTTCAGTAAATGAAGTTATTTGTCATGGCATTCCCAGTGATGATAAGTCTCTCAAAGAGGGTGATATCGTCAATATTGATGTTACCGTGATTAAAAATGGTTTCCATGGGGATACTTCCAGGATGTTTATGGTTGGTAAACCGACAATTTTGGGTGAACGCCTGTGCCGGATCACACAAGACAGCCTTTATTTGGCCATCAAAATGGTTAAGCCGGGTATTCGCCTAAATAGTCTTGGTAAAGCAATCCAAAAGTTTGTTGAAGCTGCCGGTTTTTCAGTGGTACGTGAATATTGTGGTCATGGTATTGGTGAAAATTTCCACGAAGCACCACAAGTGCTGCATTATGACGCAGATGATAATGGCATTGTATTACAAGCGGGTATGGCATTTACCATTGAACCTATGGTTAACGCCGGTGACTTTCGTGTGCGCACTATGAAAGACGGATGGACAGTAAAAACGCGCGATCGCAGCCTGTCTGCACAATACGAGCACACTGTGATCGTAACCCATAATGGCTGTGAAATCATGACATTACGCAGTGATGATACTTTGCCTCGTCTTATCGAGCATGAATGAAAGATGGCAAGGCCTTTTGCTATCCTTGATGAGAGAACCCCCATGCAACAATTACAAAATACCATTGAACAGGCTTTCGCAAACCGTGCTGAAATCACACCATCAACGACAGATACCTTGACGCGTTCAGCCATTAATCAGGTCATTGCTCTGCTGGACGGTGGTAAATTGCGGGTGGCAGAGAAAATAAAGGGTCAGTGGATCACCCATCAATGGCTAAAAAAAGCAGTACTTCTGTCTTTCTGTATCAATGATAATCAACTCATTAACGGTGCCCAAACACAGTATTACGATAAAATTCCCATGAAATTCGCAGATTTTACTTCAGTACGCTTCCAGCAAGAGGGTGTGCGCGTTGTTCCACCAGCCAATGTACGCAAAGGGGCATTTATTGCCAGGAACACTGTGCTTATGCCGTCTTATATCAATATCGGTGCCTTTGTCGATGAAGGTACCATGGTTGATACGTGGGCAACGGTTGGATCGTGTGCTCAAATTGGCAAAAACGTGCATTTATCGGGTGGTGTTGGTATCGGTGGTGTGCTGGAACCCCTGCAGGCGCATCCCACAATTATTGAAGATAATTGCTTCATTGGCGCACGCTCAGAAGTCGTTGAGGGTGTGATTATTGAAGAAGGTTCAGTGCTTTCAATGGGGGTATTCATCAGTCAAAGTACGCGTATCTTTGATAGACAAACCGGTAACATTCATTATGGTCGGATCCCTGCGGGTTCCGTAGTGGTTCCTGGTAATCTTCCCGCCAAGGATGGCAGTCATAGTCTGTATTGTGTTGTCATTGTCAAAAAAGTCGATCAAAAAACCCGTGAAAAAATCAGTGTCAATGAGCTATTACGTAATATAGATTGATATTAAAACGTCGTTACACGATATTCCTTTTTTAACAAAGCGGAATTATCCATTTATTCGGTATACTGGGTGCCCGTTTATCACTTAACAATACCAAAACTGTGACAGTACCTGATGGATTTTACTGATATAAAGCGTTTTTTTTTGGACCTGCAGGATGAAATATGTCTGCAGCTCACTCAGGCTGATGGCCATGCTGTTTTCTCTGAACAACAATGGCACCACGAAGCAGGTGGCGGTGGCCGTAGCAGAGTGATGGTCAATGGCGCGGTATTTGAACAGGCCGGTGTCAATTTTTCGTCTGTCTCTGGTGCCGCCCTACCTGCCAGCGCAACCGCTCAACGTCCTGAGCTGGCCGGTTGCCGTTTTCAGGCCTTAGGTGTTTCGCTGGTAGTTCACCCACAAAACCCCTATTTACCCACCAGCCATGCTAATGTCCGCTTTTTTATCGCCGAAAAAAAAGGAATACCCCCAGTCTGGTGGTTCGGTGGAGGGTTTGATCTCACCCCATTCTATGGCTTTGTCGAAGATGCCATTCACTGGCATCGTACTGCGCAACAGCTCTGCCTACCCTTCGGTTCGCAGGTTTATGCCAGATATAAAAAATGGTGCGATGATTATTTTTATCTTAAACATCGCCATGAAGCTCGCGGTATTGGTGGCTTGTTTTTCGACGATCTGAATAGCCCGGACTTCAATACCTGCTTTGCTTTCATTCAGGCAGTTGGCAGGGGTTTTTTAACCGCCTATATGCCGATTGTTGCCAGACGCAAGGGATTAGCCTTTGGAGAGCGTGAGCGCCAGTTTCAGCTTTACCGTCGTGGCCGGTATGTTGAATTTAACCTGGTGTGGGATCGTGGCACACTTTTTGGTTTACAAACAGGTGGACGCACGGAATCCATTTTAATGTCGCTTCCGCCTCTGGCACGCTGGGAATACAACTACCAGCCAGCTGCGGACAGCCCTGAGGCCGCACTGTATCGTGATTTTTTACCCGTCAGAGACTGGGTTTAACACGCAAAGCTGAACTGTGTCCATTCTTTGTTGCCATTGTGTGTATTTTTACTTCTGACGCTCAAGAACCCTTATTTTGTTTTTAGGCTGACACCGTTACATGCATTTCGCACCCTGTCAGGAGTGGTAAATGTCTGGGTTAAACATTTTAGGTATAGGTTTTTATCGTGTTAATGATATTGGTTGTAGATATCCCTTGCTCAAAATTCAGTACCTTTACTTCACCGCCCGCAGCCCATACCTCTTGACTGCCAGCAATGTCGTGCGGTTGATAGTCTCCGCCTTTTACCAGCACGTCAGGCAAAATATCAGCTATCAACCGTTGTGGCGTATCTTCTTCAAAGGCGACCACCCAATCGACGGCTTCCAATGCTGCCAGAAGCTGCATCCGTTGTGCCAGAGGATTGATTGGGCGTGTGCTACCTTTTAGCCGTTGGGTGGAAGCATCTGTATTGACTGCGACAATCAGTCTGTCACCCAGCTTGCGTGCCTGAGCCAGATAAGACGCGTGTCCTGCATGAAGAATATCGAAACACCCATTGGTCATCACCAATTTTTCACCCCAGCGACGGGCTTGTAAAATGGCTGTTTTGAGTTGTTGTTCACTCATCACGCCAAAGCCAGTTTCACTACGGCTATGGATTCTGTTTTCAAGCTCAAGGAGGGAAACGGTTGAAGTACCCAGCTTGCCAACCACGATCCCTGCGGCAGTATTCGCCAAAAAACAGGAATCTGCCAGTGAATGGCCTGTAGCCAGTGTTGCAGAGAGTACACCAATAACGGTATCCCCGGCGCCGGTGACATCAAAAACTTCCTGTGCTTGGGCTGGTAAATGTAAAGGTGGTTGGTGAAGTTGTAATAAAGTCATTCCTTGTTCAGCCCGGGTGATTAACAGTGCTGAAAGTTGGAAGTCCGTGATCAGTTTCATCCCCCTGACGACCATTTCCTCTTCGTTCTTACATTGTCCTGCTATGGCTTCAAATTCTGATATGTTCGGTGTCAGTAGTGTGGCACCACGGTAACAGTCGAAATCATTGCCTTTTGGATCGACGATAACAGGCACTTTAGCTGTTTTGGCAAGTTGAATCAGCTGTTGTACACAATCAAGTGTACCCTTGGCATAATCGGACAGTACCAACACGTCTACCTGTGGCAACAGCTGTTGGATACGTTCAAGTAGGGGTTTGGGTTCAACATCATGAAAGCCTTCTTCAAAATCCAGACGAATTAATTGCTGGCTATGTGAAAGAACCCGTAATTTTGTAATCGTGGGATACCCAGGTACGGAAATAAAATTGCAACAGACATTGACCTCCTGCAACTTATTTATCAGTGTACGAGCGCCATCATCGATGCCAGTCAGACCCACCAGATGGGAGGTTGTTCCCAGTGCAGCGATATTCATGGCAACGTTGGCAGCACCACCAGGACGATCTTCAATGGTATTTACTTTAACGACGGGTACAGGGGCTTCAGGAGATATACGCAGAGTGGAGCCATGCCAGTAGCGATCCAGCATCAGGTCACCCACTACTAAAACACGGGCACTTTGAAAATCAGGTAATGTCACTTTCATCTCATTCCTTATTTCAGACAGGCATTTGATGGGGAGCGATATTATCACAGCCATCTGAAATACAATTAAAAATCACCTTACTGCGGGTGTGATATTGGCCAAAATCAGGGAAAAATAATATTTAATCTGTATACACTAAAATAAAATATGCGGGGTTATTGATGTATGCTGTGAACAAACGGGAGCTTTCTCCTTTGACGGGTAAAATTGCTGCAAACGAACACGCACGCATGCGCAGTAAACGAAAAGAGCGGAAACATTATAATGGAAATCTATCTGGTCGGTGGTGCAGTGCGGGATAGCTTGTTAAATCTGGAAGTCACGGAGCGTGATTGGGTGGTGGTTGGTGCGACTCCAGAGCAGTTAATTGCTCAGGGTTATCAGCAGGTTGGTAAGGATTTCCCTGTATTTATCCATCCTGTCAGTCACGAAGAATATGCGCTGGCGCGTACAGAACGTAAATCAGGTCGGGGCTATACTGGCTTTGCCTGCCATGCAACGCCAGAGGTGACATTAACTGAGGATTTATTGCGCCGTGATCTTACCATCAATGCCATGGCCTTGTGCCCTGATGGACAATTATTTGATCCTTATCATGGTTTTCAGGATCTGAAAGATCGGGTATTACGCCATATATCACAAGCCTTTAGTGAAGATCCACTACGCTTGTTACGCGTTGCGCGTTTTGCAGCCCATTTTGCCCATCTTGGCTTTAGTATTGCGGCAGAAACGCTGACTTTAATGCATGCAATGGTAGCGGGTGGCGAGCTGTCTGCTATTGCTCCGGAAAGGGTATGGAAGGAAACAGAAAAAGCCTTATTAAGTCAACATCCTCAAACCTATTTTCAGGTGTTGCGGGATTGTGGTGCCCTCCGGGTACTGTTCCCGGAACTTGATCTTTTATTCGGTGTCCCGGCACCCGAAAAATGGCATCCTGAAATTGATACTGGCATTCATACCTTGATGACATTAGCCATTGCTGCACGCATCAGTCAGCAGCTTGATATCAGATTTGCGGCACTTTGCCACGATCTGGGTAAGGGGCTGACACCAAAAGAAGACTGGCCTCACCACCATGGCCATGGCCCTGCTGGGGTTAAAGTCGTTGAACAGCTTTGCCTGCGTTTGCGTGTGCCCAACTTTGTACGCGATCTGGCAAAACTGGTCGCTGAGCATCATGATCTTATTCATAACGTGAATAAATTACAGCCAAAAACACTATTGAAACTGTTTGATACTATTGATGTCTGGCGTAAACCCGGGCGTCTGGAACAAATGATTGCCACCAGTGAAGCGGATGCCCGTGGTCGTACAGGATTTGAAAATACCCTGTATCCTCAAGGAAATTACCTGCGCCAGGCCTGGAGCATTGCCAAAAATGTTTCTGTCCAGGAAGTCATCGCCACGGGTGTGCAAGGTTCCGCGATCAGCGATGTATTACAACAACGTCGTCTGCATGCATTGACTGAGTGGAAGAGAAATCAGTCCGCCAGTGCTACATGATGCAAGAAATAGGTTGTCACAGCGTAATACCATGGCTGACTGTTACATAAACATTACATAAATCACAGTAGCCACGATAAAGCGATACACAGCAAAGGGGATAAAAGAAATACGTTGAATTAATGCCAGAAAAGTTTTCATTGTTACTATGGCCACCAGAAACGCAGTAATAAATCCCATGGTAAACAGGGGAAGATCACTGAATGTCAGGAAAGTCAGGCTGTTGTAAAAACTGAGCCCGCTGGCTCCAAGCATCATAGGGACTGCCAGAATAAACGAAAATTCAGAGGCAGTATAACGAGTTATCCCCATTAACATGCCACCGGCAATGGTTGCACCGGAGCGGGAAAAACCAGGCCAAAGTGCCAGACACTGAAAACATCCGATCATAAACGCCTGACGGTATGTCATTTGATCCAGTTCGGTGGTTTGAGGGTTTTTTGCTTTTAACCCTTCGGCGATCAATAACAGTACAGCACCCCAGATGAGTGCGTACATCACGGATTGCGGGTTAAACAGTGATTTTATGGCATCATGAAATAATAACCCGGCAATAACTGCTGGTGTCATTGCCAGTAACAGATGCAGTAAGGTTAAATGTCGGATTTTACCTTGGTGAGGAATCGGGCCAAAATGTATGCCGATCAGCGCAAACAGGCGACGCCAGAACAGGACAACCACCGCCAGGATGGATCCTAATTGAATAATCACGGCAAATGTTTCCGCCTTCTGGCCCGTAAATCCCAATAAATGGCCTACAATAATCATATGCCCGGTAGAAGACACGGGCAAAAATTCGGTTAATCCTTCAATAATACCCAGTATAAAGGCAAAAAACAAAGATGTGTCAGTCATAAAAATTACCTGTAATGTAGCCAAAAAATTTGCTTTTCAGCAGGGAGGAGAATAACCTGATCTGCGTTCAATGATGACGCCAGCCCCTTTAGCTTGTGCTACAGCGCCAGGTTTACTCACTTTGATCCGCACCCAAGGGGAGTGAAAACGTTGCAATAACATAGCAGCCACTTCTTCTGCAACGCGTTCCAATAATGCATAACGGTTATGCTCAACCTGTTGTACGATAGCTGCACTGATCTCTGCATAATTAAGGCAATCAGTGACATCATCAGTGATAGCTGCCTGGTGATGATCCCAACCCATTTCAATATCAAAAACGATTTTCTGCTGGGTGGTTTGCTCCCAGTCATAAACGCCAATGATGGTCATGACGGTAAGTTCTTCAATAAATACGCTGTCCATAGAGGATACCCTTGCTGTGTTTTTATTCCTGTAGGATATTATTTCAGGAAAAATATGCGTATTATCTACAGATAATGTGGCTGAGGCGACTATTTAGTGATGCGGAGCGAAAAGAAAATATGATCGCTGTTGTGCTTGGTATGATGATCTTCGCGTATTTGTGTGGTTCTATTCCCAGTGCGATCCTGATATGCAGGATAGCCAAACTGCAAGATCCGCGTGCATATGGTTCAGGTAACCCTGGGGCAACGAATGTATTGCGTATGGGTAGCCTGAGTGGCGCTGCCGCTGTCCTCATTTGTGATATTCTGAAAGGCATGTTGCCAGTGTGGATTTCCTGGTTTTTGCATGTCTCCCCTCCTTACCTTGGCCTGATCGCTCTTGCAGCCTGCTTTGGTCACATATATCCACTGTTTTTTCATTTTTCTGGTGGTAAAGGTGTTGCTACTGCCTTGGGGGCTATTGCGCCCATTGGTTGGGATCTAAGCGTGTTGATGATGGGCACATGGTTGTTGGCTCTGTTACTCAGTGGCTATTCATCGTTGGGCGCGATTGTCAGTGCGTTGATTGCCCCTTTCTATGTCTGGTGGTTTAAACCACAATTTACTTTCCCTGTCGCAATGCTTTCCTGTCTGATTTTGATACGGCATCAGGATAATATTCAGCGTCTGTGGCGTGGTACAGAACCCAAGATCTGGGGTCAACTCAGAAAAAGAAATCGTCGTAACAACACAGAAACTAAACTATAAATAAGTCACACCAGTCTAAACATATTAAGAGCATGGTCATGATATTATCCCATGGGATTCCCTCAGGTGATGGAGAGTTCAGCCAATGACCATCTTGGCCTGACTGATATACCCAGATCAGTTGTAATGGCATTTTTGAACCGAATGTACCCTGCAAGCGCTATCATCGCACCATTATCGGTGCAGAATTCGGGACGCGCATAAAATACCTCTCCTTTGCGTTTTTCCATCATATTGGCTAGTGTCAGGCGTAATTTCCGATTAGCACTGACGCCGCCGGCCACGACCAGACGCGTAAAACTTGTTTGCTCCAATGCACGCCCACACTTAATAGCCAGCGTATCCACCACAGCGTCTTCAAAAGCACAGGCAATGTCAGCTTTGGTTTGATCATCATGATCATGAGCCAAAATCGTATTGGCCACACAGGTTTTCAAACCAGAAAAACTAAAATTTAATCCAGGATTATCTGTCATGGGTCGTGGAAAAACAAAACGTCCGGCAATACCCTGCTGTGCCATAAGTTCTAGCATCGGCCCTCCCGGATAATTTAGCCCCAATAATTTAGCGGTTTTATCAAACGCTTCACCGGCAGCATCATCAACAGATTCTCCTAACAACTGATAATGACTGATATCCGTGACTTTCATGAGTTGAGTATGTCCTCCTGAAACCAGTAAAGCAACGAACGGAAACCGCGGGGAATTATCTTCCAACATAGGTGCCAGTAAATGGCCTTCCATATGATGAACAGGTATTGCGGGTACATTCCAGGCAAAAGCTAGTGCCCGGCCTATGGTTGCCCCTACGAGCAATGCACCGACTAAACCTGGTCCTGCTGTATAAGCCACGCCATCAATATCGTTAGCATTGAGTCCTGCCTGTTTCAGCGCAGCTTTAATAAGCGGTATGGTTTTACGTATATGATCGCGGGATGCTAACTCAGGAACGACCCCACCGTAATTGGCGTGCAGTTTCACCTGGCTGTACAATTGATTGGCTAACAGACCCGCCTGTTCGTCGTAAATGGCAACGCCAGTTTCATCGCAGGAAGTCTCTATCCCCAAGATACGCATTCATACCCCATTAAAAGATAAAACAGCAGTATACTCAGTTTCGTTTTATGGCATGCATTAATTTAATGTGCACACCGTACATCATCGGCTTATCTGTCTCTGAATTTACTTTACAAAATGGTATGCATTGCAGTAGAATCCCGCACCATTTTCGGCTTAATGGCTGCTATGCAACCAGCAATCGGCCTAAGCTGATTTTTTATAAGGTCTATGGGGGAAAGGGGACATGCCGGTAATTAAAGTACGCGAAAATGAGCCATTTGATGTTGCATTGCGTCGTTTTAAACGTTCCTGTGAAAAAGCGGGCGTTTTAGCTGAAGTGCGTCGTCGTGAATTCTATGAGAAACCGACAACTGAACGTAAACGTGCTAAGGCTTCGGCAATAAAACGTCATGCAAAGAAGCTGGCTCGCGAAAATGCACGCCGGGTTCGTTTATATTAATTCTTCCGAAATCGTTTCATGGCATGATTAATTCACAGGTTAAGTGATGTAAAGGTTATGTTTCCTGTGAGAAACTGAAATTACGTTGTTCTCTTCTGATAATTTCATAATTAAGGACTGATGACTGGACGAATTCCGCAAGTATTTATCAATGAGCTACTGGCTCGCACTGACATTGTTGATTTAATTGACGCCCGTGTGAAGCTCAGGAAGCAGGGAAAAAATTATCAGGCCTGTTGTCCGTTTCACAATGAGAAAACACCTTCATTTACCGTGAACAGTGAAAAGCAGTTTTATCACTGCTTCGGTTGTGGTGCTCATGGTAATGCCATCGATTTTTTGATGAACTATGATCGCCTTCAGTTTGTTGAAAGTATTGAAGAGCTGGCGGCCATGAATGCCATGGAGGTACCTTTCGCGCCAGGGAACAGTACGACTCAACTGGAGCGCCATCAGCGGCAAAATCTTTATCAATTGATGGAACAAATTAGTGCTTTCTATCAACAATCGCTTAAAACTTCTTGTGCGTTGCAGGCTCGCGGTTATCTGGAAAAACGCGGCTTAGACGACGACGTTTTGAAGCGTTTTGCTATTGGTTTTGCTCCACCCGGATGGGATAACGTCCTGAAACGATATGGGCGTAATACCACCAGCCGTAATTTATTAAACGATGCGGGTATGCTGGTTACTCATGACAGCGGACGGGTTTACGATCGTTTTCGTGAGCGCATCATGTTTCCGATTCGTGATAAACGTGGTCGTGTCATCGCTTTTGGTGGGCGGATCATGGGTGGTGAAATACCAAAATATCTCAATTCTCCTGAAACTGATATTTTTCATAAAGGCCGTCAGCTATATGGATTATATGAAGCACAATCTAAACATGCGACCCTTGCGCGATTATTAGTAGTGGAAGGGTATCTGGATGTCATTGCACTCTCGCAGTTTGGTATTGACGATGTTGTTGCCTCCCTTGGTACAGCAACAACAACAGAACATATTCAGTTGTTATTTCGTACCACAGATAATGTGATTTGTTGTTACGATGGTGATAAAGCGGGTCGTGATGCAGCATGGAGAACGCTGGAAGCTGCGCTCCCTTGGCTTAATGATGGCTGTCAGTTACGATTTATGTTTTTGCCTGACGGTGAAGATCCGGATACCCTTGTGCGTAAAGAAGGAAAGGAGGCATTTGAACAACGTCTGGATCAAGCGCAGCCACTATCAATGTTCTTGTTTGAAACATTACTGCCAAAAATTGATCTGACCAACCCGGAAGGCCGGGCAAAACTGAGTGCGCTTGCTATTCCACTGATCAATCAAGTGCCAGGTAACGCATTGCAACTCTACCTGAAGCAAGAATTGGGTAATAAATTAGGCATACCCGATGCCATGCAGTTAGATCAATTATTGCGTCGACCAGCAGAAAACGCTCATATCAAGCCATCACTCCCACCAAAGCAGACAACTCTGCATATACTGACAGGGTTATTGATACAAAATCCCAAGCTTGCAGCGCTCGTCCCTTCAATGCAGGATTTGGCGCAGGTGGAATGGACAGGTTTACCTTTGTTCATTGAATTAGTGGAGGCTTGTATCTCGCAACCTGGGCTCACAACTGGCCAGTTATTGGAACGATATCGCGATAATAGTTTTAGTCAGCAACTTGAAACTTTGGCAATGTGGGATCATATGATTGCTGAAGCCACGGTAGAGCAGCATTTTATAGATACGCTCACCAGTTTGTACGACGCTATTTTGGAACAACGCCAGGATGTCCTGATTGCCCGTGATCGTACACAGGGATTGAATAGCGAGGAGCGCAAAGAACTCTGGTCTTTGAATCTGGCATTAGCCAGGAAAAGATGAAATGACCAGACATGGTCTGGGTTGATGGTGCGCACATCAGTGATGCTGCAAAGCCAGACAGTACCAGCAATGCTAAAAAGTTTAAATATTGTCAGCCAGTTGCACTGGCTGACACAACTCAAATACTCTGAAGTGTGGATATCATCTTATGGAGCAAAACCCGCAGTCACAGCTGAAGTTACTTGTTACCCGGGGTAAAGAACAGGGCTATTTGACCTATTCTGAAGTTAATGACCATCTGCCAGAAGATCTTGTTGATTCCGATCAGATAGAAGACATCATACAGATGATTAATGATATGGGCATTCAAGTGCTGGAAGAGGCGCCGGATGCTGATGATTTAATGCTGGCAGAAAACACTACAGATACCGATGATGATACTGTAGAAGCCGCTGCGCAAGTGCTGTCCAGCGTTGAATCTGAAATTGGTCGAACTACGGATCCGGTTCGCATGTATATGCGTGAAATGGGTACCGTTGAATTATTGACCAGAGAAGGCGAAATTGATATCGCCAAACGTATCGAAGAAGGTATTAATCAGGTACAGTGCTCCGTGGCTGAATATCCGGAAGCAATTACTTATTTGCTGGAGCAATACGATCGTGTTGTTGCAGGCCAATTACATCTGTCAGATTTGATGATAGGTTTTGTTGATCCTAATGCTGAAATAGACATTGCACCCACTGCGACGCACATTGGCTCAGAGTTACCTTCTGAAGAAATGGATGAAGATGATGACGAAGAAAATGTCGGTGAACGTGAAGACGATAACAGCATAGATCCCGAGTTGGCTCATCAGAAATTTAGTGAACTACGTGAGCAGTACGATACGACGCGTCTGGAAATTAAGAAAAATGGTCGTAGTCACCCCAACACTGTGGATGAAATTCTGAAACTCTCTCAGATATTCAAACAATTCCGGTTAGTGCCTAAACAGTTCGACTATCTGGTTAACAGCATGCGCAGTATGATGGATCGTGTGCGTACGCAGGAGCGTTTCATCATGAAATTTTGTGTTGAGCAGTGTAAAATGCCCAAGAAAAACTTCATGTTACTGTTTGCCGGCCAGGAAACCAGTGATGTCTGGTTTACTGCCGCAATGGCGATGGCAAAACCTTGGTCTGAAAAGCTACAGGACGTTACTGATTTAGTACAACGCAGCCTGCATAAACTGCGTCAAATTGAAGAAGACACAGGTTTAACCATTGAGCAAATTAAAGACATCAACCGTCGCATGTCTATTGGTGAAGCCAAAGCGTGTCGTGCCAAAAAAGAAATGGTTGAAGCCAATTTACGTTTGGTTATCTCTATTGCCAAAAAGTACACCAATCGTGGTTTGCAATTTCTGGATCTCATCCAGGAAGGGAATATTGGTTTGATGAAAGCAGTGGATAAATTCGAATACCGCCGTGGTTATAAGTTTTCAACTTATGCTACCTGGTGGATCCGCCAGGCGATTACGCGTTCTATTGCCGATCAGGCGCGTACTATTCGTATTCCGGTACATATGATTGAAACAATAAACAAACTCAACCGTATATCGCGTCAGATGCTGCAGGAAATGGGTAGAGAGCCAACACCAGAGGAATTAGCAGAGCGTATGCTAATGCCGGAAGACAAGATTCGTAAAGTATTAAAAATTGCCAAAGAACCCATCTCAATGGAAACACCTATCGGTGATGATGAGGATTCGCATTTGGGTGATTTTATTGAAGATGCGACACTGGAATTACCCCCGGATTCTGCAACATCTGAAAGCTTGCGTTCGGCAACGCACGATGTGCTTGCCGGCCTGACGGCGCGTGAAGCTAAAGTTCTGCGTATGCGATTTGGCATTGATATGAATACGGATCATACATTGGAAGAAGTCGGTAAGCAGTTTGATGTTACGCGTGAACGTATTCGTCAAATTGAAGCAAAAGCGCTACGTAAACTACGCCACCCAAGCCGTTCGGAAATACTGCGTAGTTTCCTTGATGACTAATCCTCATTCTATGAAGAGTTAACCTATGGCGTAGCAGTACAAGGTGCTGCTATTGTACAGGAAATGCGCATAAAATTTGCCAACTGTAGATCTGCTAATAAAAAGTAACGTATAATCGCGCAGTTTGATTTAGCTCTTTAGTGCAGTCGGGTTAGAGAGTGAGATCAACGAAAGCGTTTGTGTTGTATTGGGCCCATAGCTCAGGGGTTAGAGCAGTCGACTCATAATCGATTGGTCGCACGTTCAAATCGTGCTGGGCCCACCATCAACAGCCCCTCAGGGCCGCCTGTTTATTCGTCTGGACAGACCCCTTCAAGCAGCTGACAACGATTAATTTTATACCCTGTTATTCATGATGATGTCGTTTACCCACGTATTTTGTCACAAGTCACGATGAATATAGATTACCATCGTGTCTTGTGCCGTCATAATGCGGGATTAATCGGGAAGCTGGACGGTCAATTGTCCCATAGAACCCCGATCAGCCATTTCTAATGTCTGGCTGTAATAAAGAAAAGGGAAATGTTCTGAGGAAAGTTGATTAAAGTACACCAGTAGTTCAACATGGCCATCGACCCACACGGTATCTTTCCAGCCCCGATCCTCTGCCCGTGCGGGTATGCCGTTCACTTTGTTGACCAAAAATAGCACTCCCTGAATGTGAAATGACTGTGGCAGGTCTGCCTGAATGCTCCAGTGTTCCCAAGTACCTTGCTTGGCTTGAACATCAATGCGATCCCTGTTCCAGATTGCAGTGTTAATGCCGGGTAATCTATCCCCTAAACGAAACTGGCGTGACCGGACAGGATATGCATCCGGTAATGCATCAGGGCGTAAACGCACAGGCAGGCTGTTGGTGATCAGTGCCGGTATAGCACCCGGTCGTAATGTCAGTACCTGGTTTGAGATCAGTTGGCTGGAGCGCTTAACCAGACCACGTATCTGTTCCATGATACTGACAGGTGCATCGGCTATCATTGAGACGATGTTTCCTGTAGACAGATCGATCAGGACTTCCTTACGTTCTCCAGGTGCCAGTGAAAGCTGCCGCACTGCGACCGGTTCAGGTAGGAAACCAAGATCGCTGGCAATAACGTGCATGATACTGGAATCATTGAGCCGCAGGTTGTAAGAACGGGCATTAGAGGCATTGAGTAAGCGTAGGCGAACCCAACCACGCGCCACATCCACAAAGGGGTTTTGTATACCGTTAACCAGCAGCCTGTTGCCGATAAATCCCCCTTTTTCAGGTGATTGGTATTGGGGTTCCATGAAATTATCCAGTCGTTTATCCTGTAAAATGACCGGAAAATCATCCACGCCGTAGTGGTGAGGTATGGGAAGTGTCTGACTGACCGCATCTTCGATCAACAACATACCCACCAAGCCATTGTAGGTATGCTGGGCCATGCGCTTTGGTGTATTGGCATGATACCAGCACGTGGCTGCATGCTGACGTACCGGCAGTACAGGGGCCCAGTCCATGTTAGATGACATGATGCGTGTTACACCCCCTGATAATATTCCAGGAACCTGTAATCCACTGATAGTCATTGAGACCGATTCTGCCAGGCGATTAGAGTACACAAGCTTAATATCCGTGTTTTGATATACCCTAAGCGTCGGGCCAGGGTACTGGCCATTAATACCCCACATGGTGGTTTGTTTACCTGTCACGAACGGCCAGTGAACTCGGTGCAAGGTCAAAAAAAGGGGTTGGCCACGCCGGGATTCCAGTATGGGAGGAACGGGTAATGGCTGCTGTTCTGTCTGGTTAGTTTGCAGCATCAGTGCGATAGAGCCTGCACCACATGCCACGCCCGCTACCTGAATAAACCTACGCCGGCTGATCGACACAGCTCCTCCGTGAAAAAATATCCATTAAAAACCAGGGCCATAGACAGTGCCCGATCATATTGTTCAATACAGGGTATTTAAGGTTTGGGTGAGAATTTTACCATGAGCTTTACAAAAAATAACTGTTTGCCAACAGTCAATAGCCAGTCAGCGCTGAATTTCGAGTGTGTTCATGGCGGGCAGTAGAGTAACATGCGTATTAATAAAGAGAAGGGTTATTTTTTGGTAGAGAGGGGTTATTTTTTGGTGGCGTTGCGTTCTGCCACTTCAGCGTCCAATTGTGCGATTTTTTTTGCCATTAATTGATGGCAATATTCAGACAGTTCACGCACACGATCTTTACCAAACGTTGTGGTATCGATGGGGGGCAACATCTCGATAATGACATGTCCGTTGGACCAGCGATTAAGCTTAATACCACTGGTTGTGGAGACACAAACAGGAACGATAGGCACAGCTGCTGCGCAGGCTGCATGAAATGCACCGGTTTTGAACGGTAATAAGCCACGACCACGACTGCGGGTTCCTTCAGGAAACATCAGGATGGAAAGGTCTTTTTTTTTGAACTGTTCAACCAGCTGAGAAATGGTTCCATGGGCTTTAGTGCGGTTGTTACGATCAATGAGCAGATTGCCTGTCAGCCAGTAAAGCGGACCGAAAAATGGGACCCAGAGCAGGCTTTTCTTACCCATCGTCACAGTGCCAGGTTGGACTATACTGGACAAGGTTATCATGTCGTAGTTATTTTGGTGATTCGCGATATAAATACAGTTGTGATAGTGGGCCATCTCCTGTGGGATGCGTTTTTCAACAGTAAGACCAAAAAGTGGCGCCAACCGCCCAAATAAATGACCAAAAGTTGTCACATGATGTGGATTGCGTGGACTAAAAAGACAAAAAATTGTACCTGATACACAGACCAGGATGGAATAAAACAGGGTAATCAGAATGCGTAGTACTAATAACATAACAGCCTCTTTAACAGATTTTGTGCCCGTATAGGGTTTTTTCACATAACTTACGCTTTCTTGTTGGTCTGAACCGTTAGTTGCCGGGAACATCCAAGGCTATCCGATCGATTTGATGTAACCCTCGTGGCAACACAGTGCCCTTTCGGCCTCGTTGTGAGCGAAATTTCTGTAATTCATCCGATGTTAGCCTGAGCTTGCGTTTTCCGAAAAACAGTGTAACTGATGCCTGAGGGGAACAAATAACCAGCCAGGCCACATGATCATTGCCCTGATTGCTGATGGCAATAATTTTGTTTCCCTTGCCTTTAGTCAGTTCTGGCAAATCAGCCACAGGGAATAGCAGCATGCGTCCGGCAGCCGTAATTGACAGTAGCAGATCATGGGTATTAATTGCTAATGGTGGCAATATACGGGCTTTACCCGGTACACTAATCAGCGCTTTTCCAGCCCGATTTTTAGCCACCAAGTCGTTAAAAGTACAAATAAAACCATAACCTGCATCCGTTGCCATCAGAAATTTTTGCCCCTCTGGCGCCATTAAAAGATGGGCAATGAGGGCACCCGGTGGTAGCGCCAGTTTGCCAGAAAGCGGTTCACCCTGTCCGCGTGCCGTTGGTAATGACAACGGATCCAGGGCATAACTGCGTCCCGTTGAATCGATGAAAACCACAGGGTGATGGCTTTGCCCCCTGACTGCGGCATGCAAACTATCACCTGGTTTGTAACTTAGGCCTGAGGGGTCGATGTCATGCCCTTTGGCACAGCGCACCCAGCCCATGGCAGATAATATAACAGTAACAGGCTCGATGGTGACCGTATCCTGTTCATTGATGGCCCTTGCTTCGTCACGCACGATCAGGGGTGAACGGCGGTCATCCGCGTAGCGATCGGCATCAGATTGAATTTCTTTTTTAATCAATTGGTCCAGTTCAGACGATGACGCCAGCAATTGTTGAAGTTGAGTGGATTCCTGGGTAAGGGTCTGTTGTTCATCAAGGATATTTTTCTCTGGGAGAGTGGCTAACTGGCGCAGTTTCATTTCAAGAATGGCATCGGCCTGAAGTACCGAAACGGCAAGTTGTTGTATCATCACAGGAGCAGGTTCATCCTGGGTACGAATAATATGAATAACCTGGTCAAGATTTAAAAAAGCAATGCGCAAACCTTGCAGAATATGTAAGCGGTTCAGTATTTTTTCTAGGCGGTAATGTAACCGGCGACGCACGGTATCACGGCGGTATTTCAGCCATTCGGTCAGGATGGTATGTAAACCTTTGATGGAGGGCCGCTGATCAAGGCCTATCATATTCATGTTGATGCGATAGCTTTTTTCCAGATCGGTGGTGGCAAATAGATGGTTCATCATCTGATCCAGATCAGTTTGCTGCGCACGGGGTAACAGGACCAGTCGTGTGGGGTGGATGTGATCAGATTCATCACGTAGTTCTTCCAGCATGGGTAGTTTTTTTGCCCGCATCTGATGGGCTATCTGCTCAAGGATTCTGGCACCAGAAACTTGATAAGGCAGTGCAGTAATCACGATGCCATCGTCTTCTTGCTGCCAGATAGCGCGCATACGCACTGAGCCACGCCCTGTCTGGTAAATTTTAGCTATCTCGCTGCGTGGCGTAATGATTTCAGCTTCAGTGGGAAAATCCGGGCCCTGCACCCATTTCAGTAGTTCATCCAGCGTACTGTCAGGGTTATCAATGAGATGAAGGATTGCCTGAGCGATTTCCCGTGCATTATGAGGAGGGATATCGGTTGCCATGCCAACGGCAATACCGGTGGTACCATTGAGCAGAATATTGGGTAGGCGTGCTGGCAATGTTTTGGGTTCCTGCAGCGTCGCATCAAAGTTGGCAACCCAGTTCACCGTGCCCTGTTCCAGTTCAGTGAGCAGTATTTGTGCATACCTGGACAAGCGGGATTCAGTATAACGCATGGCGGCAAAGGACTTGGGATCATCCGGTGCGCCCCAGTTACCTTGGCCATCCACCAAGGGATAACGATAGGAAAACGGCTGGGCCATTAATACCATGGCTTCATAACAGGCACTGTCACCGTGAGGATGGTATTTACCCAGTACGTCACCCACAGTACGGGCAGATTTTTTAAACTTGGCATTGTTATTCAGGCCCAACTCAGACATCGCGTAGAGAATGCGTCGTTGTACCGGTTTTAAGCCATCGCCAATAAAAGGTAATGCCCGGTCCAGGATGACGTACATCGAATAGTTTAGGTAGGCGTTTTCCGTGAAAGTATGCAGCGCTAAATGCTCTGCACCTTCATCATTCAGTGAATCCATAACTCCCTTATTCCCGGATACCGGTATTGCGATTAGGCCTTAGTCAATATCAGCGATAGATATTACACTATATGCCTGTGCGGAATAGTACATCATCTGGGGTACGGCTGTCACAGCCTGTTGCGATATGGTGACGCGCCGCTGGCTACCATGGCAGATTTGCAGCATAAGTCTGGCGGGTAAAACAGCCTGTTTTTCACAATGTGAAAATAGGCATGATCGAATCGCCATTATTAAAAAACGCTCTATTTTCAAGCCAGTCAATCATTTTTTCTTGTTAAAAGGATTAAAAGGATTAAATTGAATAAGACTTACCCAAATAAGTTCGTCTGAGTGTTTAACCTAATAAATTTTATGAATTATTTAAATAGGTTAATATAAAATATGCATGATTTAAAATCATTTCACCGTTTAATGACTGAATTCTTGGAGCAGATTGGTTTTGAAACACCAGTTTTATCTGCAACACAGGAAGTGATGAGTATAGAAATTGAGGCGCGTTTTACGGTTCATTTATGTCTTATTGATCAAATATATTGGTCTTTAGTGGCTGAAATTATGCCGACTGACATCAACAGAGATGCTGAAAATTATTCACTCTGGTTGCAGAATAATCAAGTAAGCACCAATGAATATCAGCCCGTTATCGCACTTGACAGCAGTAACCAGCTTATCTGCTGGTTACGTTTACCTTTACACGGTTGTACTCAGCCACAAATGATCGCTGCATTTGACGCGATACTTAATACAGCATATCAACTACTAAAATATGAATAAGGAGAATGAATTATGGCAATTACCCTCTCGACTTTAAATATAAAGAGTCATTCTTCTCGCTTGGATGTCATCCGTAAGATGCGTGATCGTAATGATAAGCTTGGAATAAATGACCAGGGGAAGGTAGCGTTTTATTCAGGCATTCATCTATTCCTGCATCCGCAAATCGTGAAACGCGGTGCTGATTTTCTTAAAAGCATTAAGAAAGAGGACATTACGCTTAAAAATTTGGATTATACAGCATTGAAGACGCTGACCCAACTGGGTTATTTTTCTCAAGAAATTCAGGAAAGTCAGCCTGTGTCTGTTAGTGATTCGATCATTGAAAAAAAATACTGGAATCAACTTCAAGAGTGGACTAGCAACAATCTGCCGCCATTCATACAAAAGCTAGCGCCTGCACGCTTTAATGATATAAATACAGCAGCGGGGACAGTGGTGACTTCTCCCGACGGAGTACAGTTTGCCGCTAACCGTATTAAGATTGGGAATAAAAATGTTGCCATTGCGAGCCAGTATCCCAAAGAAGCGCATTTAGCATCGTACTTCAAAATGCTGGTTGAAAATCGTACACCGGCATTAGTGGTTCTTGCATCAAACCGGGAGATTGACGGCAGCAAAGAGACTGCGTATCCACTACCGGCTTATTTCAGAGAAAACGCGAAATATTCAGGTGTTACAGTTAGTGTGTCGGAAGAGAACAGCGAGCAATTGGGCAGTATTACCGTGAAGCGATACAATATGAAGGTCATGGTTTCAGGCGATAAAACAATAATGATTCCGGTTGTACATGTTACCGATTGGCCAGACAAAACATCGTTGAATGCGCAGGATACGGTAGCATTAGTCAACTATGTTAATGGCATTAAAAATAAAAAGATTGCCTGTTATCAAGAACAGGGTAGCAAAGCCATTAACGATAACAATAAATTATTACCAGTGATCCATTGCAGAGCAGGTGTCGGGCGCACAGGGCAACTAATCGCTGCAACCGAACTCAAGGATCCTGAATCGAAAGTGGGCCTTATATCTGTGATTCAGAATATGCGCACGAGTCGTGCTCCTCAAATGGTGCAAACTGAAGGACAATTCAGCGTGCTGGTACAACTTGCTAATAAACTGGGTAAAAAATTGGTAGGGTAGTTTTTGATGAAAGTACCGATGGTTTTCTCGTGCAACGGCATTGAGCGTAAGACAAACATCATCCATCGCGCCAGTCGGTAGCCAGCAGCTACCAACTGGCAGCCGTTTGTTATGCCATGTACGCCGTATTCCCTTTGTACTGTAACCAGTCGCGACGATCTTCTGCGCGTTTTTTTGCCAACAACATGTCCATGATGGCTAAGGTTTGCGCCACATTGTTCTCATCAACCGTCAGTCGTACCAGACGCCGGGTATTGGGAGCCAGCGTTGTTTCACGTAACTGGTGTGGATTCATTTCCCCAAGGCCTTTAAAGCGTTGGACATCGGGTTGTCCGCGTTTTTGTTTAAGCTTTTCCAGCACCACGTCTTTTTCATTTTCATCCAGGGCGTAAAAGACCTCTTTGCCGAGATCAATACGATACAGAGGTGGCATGGCCACATAAACATGCCCGTTACGTACCAGGGCATGAAAATGCCGTACAAAAAGGGCACACAGGAGCGTGGCAATGTGTAAACCGTCTGAGTCTGCATCAGCCAGAATACAAATTTTTCCGTAACGTAACCCGGTAAGATCGTCACTGTCCGGATCAATACCAATGGCAACAGAAATATCATGAATTTCCTGAGAAGCTAATACGTCATTGGAAGAAACCTCCCAAGTATTCAAAATCTTACCCTTTAATGGCATGATGGCCTGATATTCACGATCCCGTGCCTGCTTGGCAGAGCCACCGGCAGAATCGCCTTCAACCAAAAATAATTCAGTCAGGCGTAAATCCTGTGAGGTGCAGTCGGCTAATTTACCAGGTAATGCAGGGCCACTGGTCAGTTTTTTACGTACGACTTTTTTGGCCGCCAATATCCGTTGTTGGGCACGACCGATCACCCATTCCGCCAGCTGCCAGGCTGGCTGTGGATTCTGGTTTAACCAGAGACTGAATGCCTGTTTTACCACCCCGCAAACCAGTGCAGCACACTGACGGGAAGATAGCCGTTCTTTCGTCTGGCCGGAAAACTGAGGTTCCTGCATTCTGAGAGAGAGAACGTAAGCACAACGATCCCAGATGTCTTCTGCTACCAGTTTGACGCCCCGTGGCAGATTGGCGTGAAAGTCACAAAATTCACGCATGGCTTCCAGCAAACCCTGGCGCAGGCCATTAACATGCGTTCCTCCCTGTAGGGTGGGGATCAAGTTAACATAACTTTCGGTCAGTAGGTTACCGCCTTGTGGTAACCACACCAGTGCCCAGTCTAAGGCTTGGGTGTCTGTTGCCATGGCACCGACAAACGCCGCTGATGGTAACAAAATCTGATCCCTGACGGCTTCCATGAGATAGTCGGTCAGACCATCAACGTAACACCAATATTGCTGGCTGTTATTGATCTGATCGTTGAAAAAAACTTCAATACCCGGGCATAAGACTGCTTTGGCTTTCAGCAGATGGTTCAAACGAGGGATACAAAAGTGTGGGCTATCAAAAAAGGATTCATCTGGCCAGAAACGGACGCTGGTGCCTGTATGGCTTTTGCCACACTTTCCGACGACAGCCAGTTCCTGGACTTTTTCCCCATTTTCGAAGGCAATGCTGTAAATATGGCCGTTACGACGTACTTGCACGTCAAGTCGGCGGGACAGCGCATTGACCACCGAAACACCGACACCATGCAGTCCACCAGAAAATTGATAATTTTTATTGGAGAATTTACCCCCTGCATGCAGCCGACACAAAATAAGCTCTATGGCAGGCACACCTTCTTTGGAATGGAGATCAACGGGCATACCACGTCCATCATCCGTGACTTCCAATGACTGATCGCCATGAAGGGTGACCTCTATGCGGCGGGCGTAACCAGCCAACGCTTCATCAACACTGTTATCGATCAGTTCCTGTGCAAGATGATTGGGGCTAGTTGTATCGGTATACATTCCCGGACGGCGGCGTACGGGTTCAAGGCCACTGAGTACTTCAATGGCATCAGCGTTATAGCTTGATTGAGTCATCGTTTATCGGTTTGTTTTAAAAAATGCCTTATTCTATTGTATGCAATGGTACCGGGTATCAGACAAGATGTCACAGGCCTAAAAAATTAACAATGGGCATAAAGTAACGCTCAAAGTGAGTAAAGGCGTGATTGCCACCCACTTCAACCGTTTGTCGGCAAAAAGAGTAATATGCCACCGCATGACGCCAGTCAAAAACTTCATCTCCCGTTTGCTGTAATAGCCAGAGTAATTCGGGTGATCGTAGTGAATCATGGTGAATGGTTTTCAAATCAGCAAAGTGACTGGTTTCCAACCGGTATTGCTCGCCACTGTAGGGGTTTTCGTACTCGCCCAAATAATCCGTCACGCATTCAAAAGGTCGTACTGCAGGATTTATCACTACTGTCGGTAAGCGGAATTTTTGTGATAACCAGGTCGCGTAATAACCGCCAAGGGAAGTGCCAATGATACCCGATAATTGCCCTGCTCTTACGATGTCTTCAAGCAGTGCGATCGCGGAGGTAGGGTAGGGAGGGATGCAGGGAACTAACATATCGATTTCAGGATAATGTTTTTGCAACCAATCTTTCAGTGTCACTGCTTTTTTGGACTCGGGAGAACTGTTAAAACCATGAAGGTATAGTAAAAGTGCCATCAATAACCCTCCGGGTTTGTGTGCGGGATAAACGCATCGCCAGCTAAACGATGAACATGTGTTTCAATTTTGCCGTGGGGCAGTAAATCAAGGTAACGCCACCCGGGAGACAGAATGTCAAGAGTAAAATTTGTGCAATGAGGTTTAAATTGTACACAAGTGGAAGGGCTGGCAAGCAAACGTAAACCATGCCAGTCATAGTCCATTTCCTGATGAATATGCCCACATACCAGTGTATTGACGGTGGAATAGCGCATCAGGATTTCAGCCAGTTGATGGGCATTTTGCAAACTGTGTTGATCTAACCATAAACACCCGGATGACCCAAGATGATGATGAAGTAATATCAGGACATACCGTTGCGGGTAAGCCAGTAAGCAGTGTTCCATCCATGTAAGCTGAGGGTCACTTAATTTGCCATAAGGTACACCAGGTACATGGCTGTCCAGTAAAATGATGTGCCAGTGATGACCCAATAAAATGTGTTTTGATGAAGGAAGACCTGACTGTATCAGTGCGGTGGTCATGATGGGTTGCACATCATGATTGCCGGGTAGCCAGACACAGGGTACCGATAAACGTGCAACGCCTTTGGCAAAATGTTGGTATGCCGTCAGGGATTGATCTTGAGCAAGATCGCCGGTGGCAACAACGAGATCAAAAGGATACTGTTGTGCAAGAATCGCATCAAGTACGGCATGATAGCTGTGACAGGTTTGCACACCCAGCAAATCCTGATGCCTGTCGGCAAAAAGATGAGTATCTGTTATTTGCAGGATCCTGATCCTATGTTCACTGATCACAGGCAATTTTAACAAGCTTTCCAAATAGAATCCTTGTTCTGGAACCTGCTCATTATCCACAAATCTGTTTGGGGTCTGCTGTACATTGAGGATACTTTTTTAAAATCTGGCTTAACATGTTCATTTGGCTATGGCAGTAAACGCCGTTTTTTCCTGGTTTGCCTTATCTTATTTTATGCGAAATTCAGAACAGACGCTTACCGCAAAGGTATGATAGGGTTTTTATCAGGGATAATATAACCTGTTTTATTGTGATAAATCTGCTGGTTGGCACACAGTTCTACTATTTTGTTGATAAAATGTTAAAAATACCGGTGTGTATAAAAAATTACAGGGATAATCAGTCATTATTTTTTGGTTTATTGATGCGCTTGTGGTAAAAAAGCAGACCGACCTTATCATGTTAATAACAATGTTCTTGTGGTGTACCTGGTGCATTGAAATGGGCGGGGTAGTTAAATAACCGGACTGACAGTGCAGGAACAGGTGATAGTACAACAACAAAGAAAACTGATTCAGCAACTGCTTGAGATCTATGACCTCAAAAAAATTGCCGAAGTATTGAGCAGGGTTAGTCAGTGTGAATGGACGCGTGACTCATTGAAACACTGGTCCCATTGCCAGACTCAATCCAGGTTGTTAACGACTGCAGAAATGGGGATATTGCACACCCTGCTCCCTCAACCGTCTCCACATCATCCCCACTATAAATTTCGTTTTATCGATTTATTTGCCGGTATTGGGGGCATACGTAAAGGATTTGAAACCATCGGTGGGTGCTGTGTGTTTACCAGCGAATGGAATAAATATGCATTACGTACCTATAAAGCAAACTGGTACAACGTGTCGACGGCGCATAAATTTAATACTGATATTCGTGAAATAACCTGCAGTGCACAGACTGATATCTCTGATGAAACAGCCCGTGAGTATATTGAGGGTGGTATTCCCGATCATGATGTCCTGCTGGCAGGTTTTCCCTGTCAGCCGTTTTCTCTTGCCGGGGTTTCAAAGAAGAATGCATTGGGACGTGCCCACGGATTTGATTGTGATATTCAGGGAACCTTGTTTTTCGATGTCGCCAGAATTATTGCCACAAAAAAACCTGCCATTTTTGTGCTGGAAAATGTCAAACACCTGAAGAGCCACGATAAAGGGAAGACCTTTCGTATTATCACAGAGGCGCTCGATGAACTGGGTTATGCGGTAGCAGATGTCGACAACAAAGATAAGGATGATCCCAAAATTATCGATGCCCGACATTTTTTACCGCAGCACCGTGAACGCATCGTATTAGTGGGGCTGCGGCGGGATTTTAATCTTCATCATGGCTTCACGCTCCGGGATATCAAGCGCTATTTTCCCGCCAGGGTACCCACGTTTAATGAATTATTGGAGCCCGTCGTGGATGAAAAATATCTGCTGACACCACAATTATGGCGCTATCTGTATTTTTATGCGAAAAAGCACCAGGCAAAGGGTAATGGATTTGGGTACGGTTTGATTGATCCCAAGGATAGTAACAGCATGGCCCGGACACTGTCGGCGCGTTATCACAAGGATGGTTCTGAAATTTTGATTGACCGTGGATGGGATAAAGTAACAGGAGAAGTAGATTTTAATGATGCACAAAATCAAATGAGACGTCCGCGCCGTCTGACGCCAAGAGAATGTGCACGCTTAATGGGGTTTGAAGCGCCCGGGGGGGATTCTTTTCGTATTCCGGTTTCGGATACTCAAGCCTACCGGCAGTTTGGTAATTCCGTTGTCGTCCCGGTTTTTAGCGCACTGGCCCAATTACTGTTACCCTTGATTGAACAGGCCATTGCGATTAAGGCCACGCAAAAAAGGTAGTGGTATCATGGTCGATGTACTATCTGTTGCCCTGCGTAGTAAAAATATGCGCGCCATTCGCACCCGCGATACGTTCATTGAGCAGAAACTGGCCAGCATGTTGGATAAGCTGGCACTGGTTTATCGTGTGCAGGTGGCAACCCTACCGGGAAAACCCGATTTTGTTATTGATGACTGCCATGCCGTGATCCTGGTGCATGGCTGTTTCTGGCACCGGCATGACTGCCATCTGTTCAAAATGCCAGCGACCCGGACTGACTTCTGGCGGGATAAAATTTGGCAAAATGTTGAACGTGACCGGCGTACTAACCAGAAGATAGCAGCGGCTGGCTGGCGTATTCTGATTGTCTGGGAATGTGCCTTACGTGGCCGACAGCAGCTGGCGGAACAGTGCTTCCAGGCGCGTCTGGAAGAATGGTTGTGTGCCGGGCATACTCACGCTGAAATCACTTTCCGTGGGATAGAGCAGAAAACGGATATATGCTGATAATATCAGTAAAAATGATCACGTTATTCCTTATATTCCCCATGGGTATTTTCCTTAAAGCGGAAAAATTGAGCACAATCTGACAGTGTGGCAGGCCGTTTTACGGCATTATAACGTCAGTTTCACCAGGCTGCTCTACCATAAAGGAGAATAATAATGCAGATGCAGATTACAGACAGAATAAGCCGGTTATACCCCCAGCAAGAAGATAATACCAAGTTAACAGATGCCTTGAATAATTTTATATCGCAGGTCACGAATGTGGTTAACTGTCCTTTGACGTCACCTCAGGCTCTTGTGCCTCCTGTCGACAGTCCGACAACGCAAAATTTGCCCAATCATGCTAGTGCGGTGGCCAGTAATAAGCCGGCAGTACAATTTGTTGAGCATCTTCACAACAGGCTGTTTAACAGATTGTATTCTAAGAACAGATCGGAATCCGAAAAACCGCTGGGCCAGGCAGAAGCCCCTGTTGCTGAAACAGCTCAAACGCCGCTGGCGTATTTAACGGAGCAGAAAAATGAGCTGGAAAAGGCTC
>JACCDN010570500.1_pt1 | contig 55969 bp, 54 predicted proteins | sample 7441691 | NCBI WGS metagenome assembly JACCDN01 (sample SAMN15323439, study PRJNA562643) | freshwater metagenome | isolation source: river surface water | place: USA:Blue River Watershed | collected 2017-08-16 | reverse complement strand
GGTAAATCTGCACCCGCTAAACGATTATCCCGTGGTGATTTCGTAATTTATTATTCGTCTAAAATAACCATGGCAGGATCTGATCTCTATCAAAAATTTACTGCAATTGGCGAGGTTATTGATGATGTGCCTTACCAAGTAGATATGGGAGAAGGATTCAAACCATTTAGGCGTAATATCAATTATTTTGACGCCAAGCATATTGATATCAAACCACTTGTACAGGGGCTGCCCTTTATCAAAAATAAAAATTCATGGGGCTACGTTTTTCGCTATGGCTTTTTAGAAATCAACCAAGAATCATTTGAGATTATAGCACATCGCATGCTTGGTTTTAATCCGTTATTAAAGGAGAAAAGATGATGCTAATAAAACCAAACCTTAAAGATAAAAAATCAATGCCTGAATTTCGGTCGCACGTTTTTTTATAATCTTTATACTGAGTGAAGCTAGCCCAGATGGCTTGAAGCGAAAGACCAATTAATACAGGATCTAAATGATAACGGAAGTACAAAAACAAGAATTTTATCAGGCACTCCTTGATAAGAACGCACACTATGAGGGTGTGTTTTTTGTAGGAGTTCAAACAACAGGCGTATTTTGTCGTCCTACATGCCCCGCACGCAAACCAAAATTCGAAAATTGTGAATTCTATAAAACAGCCGGGGAAGCATTGCTAGCATCTTTTAGGCCATGTATGCGTTGCCGTCCACTATCTCATCCAGGTCAAGTATCAGATTTAGTTCGTACACTCGTTGATGCCGTTGAAGCTGATCCATCAAGGCGCTGGAAAGATCGTGACTTTGAAGAGTTATCAGTAGATGCATCAACGGCACGTCGTCAATTCAAGAAAAGGTTTGGAATGACGTTTGTTGAATATGCAAGAGCAAGACGGATGGGGCTTGCGATAAAACAAATACGCGCGGGAGATGCTGTAATTGAGGTTCAACTGAATACAGGATATGAATCCAGCAGCGGATTTCGAGATGCTTTTTCTAAAATTATGGGAGCTGCACCTACAAAATTTGATCAACAGCATACGATTCTAAAAGCTTCTTGGATTGATACAAAGCTCGGGCCCATGATTGCAATTGCTGATGAGGCTGGTCTTTATCTTTTAGAATTTGTTGACAGACGCGGTTTAGAACGCGAAGTTGAAAGGCTCAGAATCAAAACAAAGGCAGCTATTATCCCAGGGATCACAGATCCAATTAAATCTATTACACTTGAACTGGAGTCTTATTTAGAAGGAAAACTCAAAGAATTCAACACACCTCTACATCTTCTAGGCAGCCCATTTCAGAAGCTTGTTTGGGAGGAGCTCATGCGTATTCCGTATGGTCAGACACGAAGTTATATGGCTCAAGCTGTAGCTATTGGCAAAAATAAAGCTTACCGCGCAGTTGGAAATGCCAATGGAGCTAATCAGCTGGCCATTATAATACCCTGTCACCGAATCATCAATAGCAACGGTGATCTTGGTGGATATGGCGGTGGCGTAACTCGCAAACAATGGTTGCTTGAGCATGAGGCAAGGCATGTCTAGTCTAGTGCTATACAAAATTTGAAGAAAGCGTTATACGCCTCTATTGATTCAAGCCCGGGAAGTTATGATGAGCACGATAGCTTTATAGGCGTGACGGCCCCAGTTTTGCGAAAAATTGCAAATCAAGCTGAATAAGGTTATTGACTTCTTAGGCCAAAACATATATTACATACACATATAGTTTATCGAAGTTTTACGCAAATATGAAAATTATTCTCTAAAATTGCCCTTTGTTTTTAGGGCGCAGCACAACAAAAGCTTACTTACTTATTGTTGTCACCATAGTCTTAAAAACGACCTTTTAGAGAGATACATCATGATGCATAAACCAATTCACATTAAAGACCTCGATCTTTCTTTTCCACACAAAACCTGTTTTGAGAACTTTAGCTGTCAAATCCCTTATGGCAGTCGCATTGCTATCATCGGCAGAAACGGTAACGGTAAATCCAGCTTACTAAAGATGATAGCAGCAATTTGCGGTGAAGACGTGGTTGTTGGTTACGTGCCTCAAGTGATTATTGAACATACTGACTTAAGCGGCGGGCACCGCTTGAATAAAGCTATAACAGAAGCCCTAAACCTTGATCCTAATGTTCTGCTGCTTGATGAGCCGACGAATCACCTTGATCATCGAAACCGCAAGAGCCTGATGCGTATGCTGCAAAATTACCCTGGTACTCTCATTATGGTCTCCCATGATAAAGAATTATTGTGCCAATGCAGCGATACTTTATGGCATATCGATCACTGCAAGATTCATATCTTCTCTGGTAATTACGATGATTATGTGCGTGAGATCAAACTGAAACGTGCGTCTACCCTCGGGGAATTGGAGCTTTTAAGCCGTCATAAAAAGGACATGCACAACAAGCTGATGCAAGAACAGCAGCGTAGCTCTAAAAGCAAGGCTAAGGGGCAAAAGAGTATTGATCAGCGTAAGTGGCCAACTGTGGTCAGTAACGCGAAGGCTGGCAGGGCTGAAGAAACGTCAGGTCGTAAAAAATCTGCTATCGATAAGCGTAAATCTGATTTAGCTGAAAGCTTGAGCGATCTCCGCCTTCCTGAAATTATCGTGCCTAAATTCTCTATAGAAAGCTATGATGCTGGCCGTGGTATGGCAGTACACATATCAGGTGCTTCTGTGGGTTATTTCGAAAAGCAACCCCTATTATCAGGAATCAATCTCAGTCTTCAAGGCAGTGAGCGTTTGGGTATCACAGGCGATAACGGCAGAGGCAAATCAACCTTGATCAAAGCTATCCTTGGGGACGAAAGTGTCTTCAGAACCGGCAAGTGGCATGTGATAAAACGAGACGACATTGGTTATCTAGATCAGCATTATGGGACATTGAACCCTGATAAAACCGTACTTGAAACCATAGCAGACCTTGTGCCACACTTGCCCCTTACTGAAATAAGACGTCATCTAAACGATTTTTTATTTCGTAAGAATGAAGAGGTCAATGCTTTTGTCAATACACTTTCAGGTGGTGAAAAGGCAAGGCTCAGTTTGGCACAAATCGCAGCCAAAACACCGAAACTTCTGATCCTCGATGAAATCACCAACAACCTCGATTTAGAGACGAAAGAACATGTCATACAGGCCCTCAAAGCTTATCCTGGCGCCATAATTGTCATCTCCCATGATGCTGATTTTCTGGAAGAGATTGGGATTAGTAATGCGTTGGATGTTGGGAAGTTTAATGTGGGTTAATCTACAATCAAACTCTCATCCTTATGAGATGAAAGCACAATCTGGGTTAGTGTTTTGACAACATTACACTGGCCCTTTAGGAAATCAGCAATCAGGCTCTCCGGAGCTTTTGTATTAGAGCAACACACTTTCAGCAAGTTTTTGATGAATATCTTTAGTTGCCCCACGCTAATGAGACTCTTTCCTGAAGGTTTAAAGAGTTGATGAGGCTTTGCAGATGCTCTCGCTGGGGGCCTTCCCCATAAATCGTAAGACGCAGATGCTGGTAGATTGGATGAAGGTGCACAAAGGCCTGGATAAGGGTATCAACCCCCTTAAACGGACATAGCCTTCCCACAGAAATGATATACTTAGCTTTATCAAGCGCACTGATTTTCTGGAAGGGAGGCTTTTAAACCGCATTAGGAATGACAAAAAGATTACGTAAATTCTTAGAATAGTCAGCTGCCCATTGGATTTGCACAATCACTCGAAAAGCTTTGGGATATAAAATGGTCCTCAAACCATGATAAAGAGAAGGAAGCTTATGGTAAAAGGGGTGCATGCGTACACTAGATACAATTACAGATATTTTAAGCCCAACAATTACCAGAAGTGTGGTGAAACTTCTCGCATCAATACAAGAAAGTACAGAATCTGCGTTGAGGGTTTTCAGAGCTTTTCTTAAACAAAAAACGCGCCTAAGGACATTTCCTAGACGCGTTAAAAGAGCATTTATTTTTAGTTTGGTTAACTTGTATCAAACAGAGCTTGGAATCTAAAGGGTAAAAAGATTTTGCATCCTGTGATGCAAAGTTAACGAGCGTAACCTAGATCTCCTTTGACGGCTAATAATTCGCAGAATCCATTAGCCCCGCCAGAGTTGAGCGAGGATATGATAGGGGGAGAGATGCATGTTTTGAATTCTAAACGTTTTCTAAAATACTTTTTATCTGTTTGCCAACAGTAGAAATTGAATACCTATCTCTAATGTTTGACGGAACCTTTTTAGACTTATTTTTAGAAAAACTTTCAATCATTTGCATGAGCTTATTGGAGATATCTGAAACATCTCTCGAATCAGCAACAAGGAAACCCATCTCCTCAATGAGTTTTTGAGATGTGCCAGGCGGGGTAATTCCAAAAATAGGTTTATTAGCACCTATATAATCAATCAGCTTACTCGGAAGAAATGGACTTTTTTCTGTAGGAGCATCAATGATAAGAAGAATATCAGCTGAATGCATGAGTTCTAAAGATTTCATGTAACTTACGGCAGGATAAGTAAAAACAGTATCTTCCAGATTAGAAACACAAATTATATCTTTGATCGACTCCGCCCAAGAGCCAATAAACTCTACACGCATTTGTGCGCGCTGTTCAGGGGATAATAGCTGTAATGCTTTCAAAAAGCTGTCAGGCTTCCTGCTGCCATAAAAATTCCCGATATAACGGAGTGTAATTTTTTCATTTCTATGGTCTGCTTGATGGAGGTATAAATCTTGATTAAATACATGTGGTAAACAAATGGATTTTTCAAAAACACAGTGTGAATAACATTTTGTCACCAGATCAATGGTTTCGTGTGACGTAAAAATGAGCCGATCCGCACTTTTAAAGACTTTATCTTGGTAATATGTATTTATCCATTTTGTCCAAGCGTTATAATCATTGAAAATATTATCGACCCATGGGTCACTAAAATGAGCCAACCATTTGATATGAGGAAACCGCCGTTTCAGCTTTAACCCTGCAATGTGCGTTGACATGGGTTGACCAAAAGTAATAATCACATCAGGCGATGAATCTTCAATTAAAACCCGCGTTTTTTTTAAAAGATCAAAATGCCATAGATACTGAAAATCAGGCAAAATCTCTTTTTTGATACGGTGCCCTTTAGAGCGTTCCATAATTTTTGTAAAATTTGACTTTGGTGCATAAACGACGTTATCAAGAGGAGTAAAGCTTAAAAGAGAATGATCGCCCTCGTTTTCAGGTTCTGATGTCACAACGATAATATTGAAATCCTTGCGCAAGTACCGCACAAGGTGGTTGATTTGTACGGACCTTGGAAACTTTTGAGGTGGATAAGAATACGTTAAGAATAGAATATTTAAACGCTCCATTTATTTATCCATTTACTTAACACAATAAGGTTCCATACTTGATGAGCGATGTGTAAGTCTCCATCTTTAAGCTTTTGCAACAAAGAGCTTAACTCATCTTTGTGGAAAAAAGTTTCTAGAGATTTTGACTGCAGGTTTTCTTTTGCAAAATCGAAAAGATCTGACTGAATCCACTTATAGGCAGGTACAGGGAAGCCTTGTTTAGGACGTGCAATAATCTCCTTAGGAATTCTTTTTTCTGCAAAAGACCGTAAAATACGTTTGGTGGTAAACCCTTGCCACAAAGATCCGACCTTCCATTCTAATGGAAGTGTTGCACACCATTCCACAAGCTTATGATCCAAAAAGGGTACACGTAATTCTAAAGATGTTGCCATACTCATTTTGTCAGCCTTCATCAACAAGTCTTCAACAAGCCAGCTTTGGCAATAAGCCTGTTGAAGCTGATCAATAGGTTCTCTTGAGTGGCTTTTTCTATAAAGATCTTTTATGTATTCTCTTGAAGACTTTTGTGCAGGAGAAAGGAACAGTTTTTCTTTTTCCTCTTCAGAGAATATATTGGTTATATACGTGGTATTTTCCTTAAGGAAGCTTATATAACCAGAAGTTGAAAGATTTTGAAGGCTTGCAAAAGGCAATCGTTTCAAAACATAGGATGGCAGAAACTTTAAAAGCTTTAGGTATGATAATTTCTTTGCAAGAACATCTAAATTATATCCTGCTAATGTCTCATCTGCCCCTTCGCCAGAAAGGACAACTTTTACATGTTCAGCTGCTAATTTTGAGACAAAATAAAGAGGAATCGAGGCTAAATCTGCAAGCGGCTCGTCCGCATACCAAACAAAATAGTCAATAAAATCGATAAATTGGTTTTGGGAAATAATAACTTCATGATGGTTTGAACCAATGTACCTAGCCATTTTTTTTGCGTAAGGCAGTTCATTAAATTGAACGCCATCTTCAAACCCAATGGAAAAGGTGTGAAAATTCTTGTGCCCTAATTCAACAGCAGCTGCTGCAATACAACTGGAATCAAGACCACCACTTAAGAGAATCCCAACAGGCACATCCGAGGCGAGCAATCGCTTTTCAACGGCTTCTAAGAAAAGCGTTTCGAATTCTTTTTCGTAATCTCTGTTTTTAACAGATTTTTCTGAGCAGAAATTAATTTCCCAGTATTTTGAAATCGTAGATGTATGCGCAGTTAGATCATACTCTAAATAATGCCCTGGCTCTAATTTACAAATATTCTCCCAAGTAGTCTCTGGGGATGGTACGTAGCGTAGCGTTAAATAATGCCACAATGACTGTTTATTAAGGTCAGGCTTTTGTGGGAGGGCTTCCAGAATTGACTTTATTTCGCTTCCAAATACAAAATTCTTTTGATCTTGATAATAGTATAAAGGCTTGACGCCTAATCGATCGCGAATCAGAAAAACTTTTTGAATACGTGGGTCATAAAGGCAGATCCCAAACATTCCTTCAAGATCATGAATTGCGGCAATTCCCTTTTGAAGATAAAGCTGTAAAATAACTTCTGTATCACAGTGGGTATGAAATTGGATACCACTTATTTCTAATGAAGCTCTGATTTTTTTAAAATTATAAATTTCGCCATTAAAAACAATACCAACACCTGACTCTTTATCCCAAATAGGTTGATCACCACCTGCAATATCGATGATACTAAGGCGCTGCATGCCAAAAGCAAAACCGTCATGAGACCAATATCCATTCGAATCAGGCCCACGGTGTTCTATGATAGAGAGCATTTTTTGAATAAGCTCTGTTCCTAGAGCTTGATCAAAATTCCCAACAATCCCTGCTATGCCGCACATAATCTATACATTCTGTATGCCATGAAACCACAAACTCCACCCCCATCTACGGGCAAGAGCTTTAATGATTGGTTTAGGGATAAAAGCACTTACCCCAGGAGTCATGAGGTTTAAAACACAATCAAGGTCTGTTCCAAGAACACGAACATCTGCATCCTTGCTAAATGGACTTAACAATTCAAGGCCTTCTTTTTTTGTTACAGGCCATGTATGAGGGTTTCCCTCTTCACGATGCCCATCACCGTAGCGGCTATTTAGCTCTAATGGTGTAAGAAATTTTGACTCTCTATGTAAAAATCCCTCAACATAATCTGTCATGTACCATTGATAAAAACTTTTGCGGTTATAAAGCATAATACCAAATCCACCGCCTGGTTTGAGCACACGAAAAAGTTCTTTGATGGAAAGCTCAAGATTAGGCGAGTGATGAAGCACGCCCCAAGACCAAACATAATCAAAGGAATTATCCTCAAAAGGAAGATTATTAGCATCTTCTAAACGGATATCTGCCTTAAGATCATGCAGTTCAAATCGTCTCTTAGTTTGCTCAATTGAAGTTGGATTAAGGTCAACACCTGTGCAATTTGCACCATTTTTAGCCCAATTCATGAGCATACAACCGAGTCCACATCCTATCTCTAAAACTTTTTTGCCAGCGTATTGTTCATAAGGAAAGAGTTTATCAAAAGGTCTTTTATTATGAAGTGGCTTATTCCAACTGTAAAACTCTTGATCAATACGATCAAAAAATTCACGCGTTCCCATTTCATAAGAGCCATCTTTAAATGCCGTCTGACCATGTGTTTCTCCATAAGTCATAGGGTTTTCAGCCCACCAATTTTGAATATCTTTTTTGTTATCGATCATGATTTGCAACCTCTGATTTTATCTTTGGTGGCGACAAAAATTCCATAAAGTAGCACAAAAGGTGTTAAAAGTATTTCGGGTAAAAATGTCATCTCGAGAAAACGACGAAGTAAGAGCCTTCTTCGAACAGATGATGTGAATTCAAAAACTCTTTTTCTGCCATTTAAAATTGTAATGTCTTTGGTCTGAATTTTAAGCCTATTTTCTATCTTACCCCATCCAAGACCAATTGAATCAGGATATAATAAGATGATTTTCCAAGGTGAACGTGTCTGATTTATATCCACGATTTCAGCATCAGGAAATTTTTCACGCAATAAATCTAGCATATATTCCTTTGATCGCGGGTTAGATCTTTGACATACCACGCGGTAAAGCTTTTCAGGCATCCAACGAGGCTTTTTTCTAAAAAAAGAGTCATCAAATAGTGCGTATATTTTCATGTGTTCTCTCTAGGAGTTGTGTGTAATTGACATTTTCCGCTGACTTCACAAGCAAAGCCATGGCTTCAAAAAATTCTGGTTTATTGTGAATATGGCTGGGATCACCGTAAATATTAATTAGCGTTGGACATTTACGTGCAAAATGCGCCAGATGTTGTGCTGATTTTATATATTCTGAAGGAGATTTAGTACGATCGGGTGCTGCAAAATAAGCCCATGTATCCATGATATTCAAAGGTTGTGAATATATTCCTGTGACGGGAATTTCAATAATCCCGTCATTTTTAAATAAAGGGCCATATTGATACGCCATAACAGGGCTTGTTGATGTTGAAAATGTGTAATCTAACTCATTCAAAATGCTGTATAAGAACGTAATATATTCAGGCTTTTGAAATGTCCCAAAATGAGGTGTTCGCCATCCATTTGCAGTGGTCCCTAAAACATCTTGTAATGTTTTATGGCCTAAAAAAATATCCTTTCTTAAATCTTCTTGCGATTGCTGATCATAGAAAAAACAACTTGCATGCCTTTGTTTTTCTTTGTCAAAATAGGTATGCTCACAGCCACCGTGATTAATAAACTCAGCGCCTTTTTCATGAATTTTGCGGTAAATTTTTTCGCCTTTTTTCAGGAGCTCTCCAGGAACCGCATAAACAGGTGTAATTCCCATTTCTTGGAGTTTAGAATGTACACCTAAGGCAACATCAATGTCTTCTTCGGTGTCGCAATCAAAAGACAAAATAAAAAAAGATCGAGGCAAAATTTGTTTCGCTTTATGAGCATATAGTTGCCACAAAATTCTTGGATCAATGTGGTTAGCAATTTTGATGTAAATGGGTATTGTCATTATTTTAAAATTTCTTTTATTGATATCACAATGCGCTCACTTGTTTTTCCATCCCAAAGAGGCGGAATATTTCCTTTTTTGTGGGACTTTACTTTCTCCAGAAGGGTATCAACACACACAAGCTGGTTTGATCCCATGGTGATCGTAATGGGTCGTTCAGTTGTGCCTCTCAGGGTGAAGCAAGGAATGCCAAGATACGTTGTTTCCTCTTGGATCCCTCCTGAATCAGAGATGACATACGCTGAGTTGGAAACAAGACTCATAAAATCTATATATCCCAAAGGCTCACACAGAGATATGTTTGCAGTCAGAGGATGTATTTTTTCCAGGCTTTTACGTGTTCGAGGATGTGCGGGAAAAATGATAGGCAAATCAATTTCCCCAATCTTATGGATGATACGTTCTAATGTTTCTTGAACATCTACATTCACAGGCCGATGAAGTGTTAAAACAACATACCCCTTTTTTTGCAGGCCAAAAGCTTTATAAGACTCAGACTCTTCTATTTTGTCTTTCATCATACAATAGGTATCAATCATAATGTTTCCTACCATATGAACCCTATCTAGAGGCACTCCTTCTTTTTTGAGGTTATCATCGGCGTCCTCTGAAGGCGTCCAGAAATAATCAGAGATGGAATCTGTCACCAGGCGATTGATTTCCTCTGGCATGGTACGATCAAAACTACGAAGGCCAGCCTCTAAATGGGCAACAGGCAAATGAATTTTCTTAGCAGCAATAGAACACGCCAATGTCGCATTTACATCGCCAACGACCACAACAAGATCAGGCCTGCTTTTTTCTAAACATAATTTTTCATAAGCTATCATCGTTTGTGCTGTTTGCTCAGCATGGGTGCCACTGCCCACACCCAAATGGTAGTGAGGTGAAGGCAATCCAAAATCATCAAAAAATGCCTGAGACATCTGATAATCATAATGCTGTCCCGTGTGGATAATTTCAGCCTTACACCAATCTTCATCTTTTAAAGCATGATAAAGTGGTGCAATTTTCATAAAATTCGGCCGTGCCGCGCAAATGAGATGGATGGTTTTCATGATGAAATATATTGTTTGTGAAGGTTCATAAGTTTTCGCTCTGTTATTTCAGGCGCCCAATTTTCTTTTGCATAAGCATGAGAATGCTGTGCTAGTTCCTTACGTTTTTTATGATCCTGGGAAAAAAATAAAATCGCTTCCTTGTAAGCTTCAGGAGTATCTTCTACAAGGTAAAATCCAGCAGAACGAAGTTCCTCAGCTGGATTGTTATTTCTATCATTTACAATAACAGGAAGACCCACCAGGGCTGCTTCTATACATGTTTTACTAATTTCATAATTTATAGAATGATACACATAAATATCAGCTTGCTGCATAATTTCTAGAATTTTAGAATTCTCTAAGCTTCGTATAAAAGTAACTCGGCGCTGACATCCCAATTGATCTACCAATTGTTTCAAAGGATCATGCAAATCGCCATCTCCAATAAGTGTAAGCTGAACACCCTCTAAGGAGGAAATAGCTTTAATAATCGATGCAGGGTCTTTTTGAAGATAAGTTTGTCTTCCCACACAAACAAGCTTCAAAGACCCCTGAATATCATAGTGTTCTTTTTCTCTAGCACCCATTCCCACAACATTATGAATAATAGAGTAATTTTTGGCGTTATGTTTTTTTAAGTAAGGTTCGATGGGGGTATAAACTGCAATAGTATGATCTAATTTTTTCAAGCAATATTCTTCTAGCTTGCCTTGAAAAAAGCCTATAATTCTATCCTTCCACGTTTTTGCAAGTCGTCCACGTAAATAGTCAACATCAGGATTTCCGTGCAAGCTAGTGATGCACGCAACACCTAGAGTTTTCTTCATCATAATCCCCAAAAATGCATTGAGATGAAGACCATAGCAACGTATTAAATGGGGTTTTATTTTGTTTGCTAGCTCTATGGCGCCCACAGCCCACGCCTTCATTAAAAATGGACGCCACCCCAAAGTCTTTTTAAAAAAACCATTAGGTTCAGGATAGTTGTATAGAAAAAGCTTTGCATCACCCACCATAGGCTGTACTAACCTTGGATCTGGCCGATCATCATTCGTCATCATGATATGCACTTCATCAAAAAGATTGCCAGGGTTATAATACCGGGGCACCACTTCGCCTTTTTGAATAAGCACAGATAGTCGATCGGGGATAATAACTAAGAGTTTTTGGGTCATATGATTTTCTCTGATGCAGTAGATATTTTGCGCACTTTCATAATGATTGTGGGGGACAAAAAGGGAAACAACTTAAGGATAAAATTTTCAACGCAGCCTCTCCCTTCTCGACAATAATCATGAGTTACATATTCAAACCCATTCACCTTTAAAAGAGTATAAAGCGTTGATGGTGTCCAACAGTATATATGACGATTCCATTCATGTTCTTGAAAATAAACAGAATCTGACAACGGTAGATTTTTTTTGCGATATTTTCTTAGCATCTCATATTTAAAAGCTTGCCACATATCACGCCAATAATAGGCTGTTGGTGTTGACAATATAAGTTCACCTCCTATTTTAAGCACCTTGTTAATTTCTTTGATTGATTGCGCAGCGCCTTCCAAATGCTCAATAACCTCTTGAAAGGTCAGGATATCGACGCTACTATCTTCAATGTCAAGATCATAAGCATTCAGTTTTTTATAAATATGCTTGATTTCTGGGTATAAAAGACGTGAAATTTCAAGATGATCATCTAAGTAATCACCTGCAATAATTTTTGAATGGGGAAAGGTTTCAGTAAGTTTTTTTGGAAAACTACCATAAAGACAGCCCAGATCAACGATATATTTATCGTCGGTAGAATTATCAATCATTGAAAGAACGATTTCTTCTCTTTTTCCAAGATTGCTTTCTTTGAAAATAGCCAATAATTCTTGAGAACTATATTTTTTACCATCTATTAAATAAGACTTATTACTCATAAAACCTTCTCTCCACATACTATGGCCCAAGAGCCAAATATTTCTTGTCTTAAAAGAAGGTAGACTTTTTTTATCCCCGATGGTTGTTGTGCTGAAGCAATAAGGTTTTTTACATTGCAGAAATGATGATTCTTCACAATCTTTTTTAATCCCCATTGTGTCCAACAAGGATAACGAGAATGCTTTTCTTTTAGCTGCAAATCTTTTTGAGTTTTCTGATTGTAATCAAAAATGATAACTTTTCCTCCGAATTTTAGAACGCGCATGACTTCTTCTAATGATTTCTTGTGATTATCAAATAAAAAAAATGCTGACTTAATAATAACAATATCAATAGAATTATCTGCAACCTCCAGGCGATCGGCTGAACAAACAATATCAACATCTCTTGGTAAATCTATGGTATATGGCTCATCAGTAATGTCTGTTCCGATGTAATCTTTACCAAAGTCATCTCTTAAAAATGCTGGTCCACAACCAATTTCTAAAATTTTTTGACCGGGCTCCCAATAGTTTTTAATAATTGCAACAACAAAATCAGGAGCTCTAGACATGGACAACATTCCTTTTTATTTCTTCTAAAATATTTTTCAATCTATAAACATTCATAAGTTGAGTGAAAACGAGATAAGAGGACAATCCAATTATGCTTAGGCCCATGAGCGAAAAAACGCTTAAATCATGAAGTACAGTTTCTTTTGCAAGAAAAACCAGTGCAAGCATACATAAAGATGCTAAAATGATTTTAAAAAGCGGTCGCATCCTTAATATCACAACGTTTTCTTTTAAAGCATAAAAAGCGCTAAGTGACAATTGCAGCCCAAAAGAGAGAGTTGTTGCGATTGCAGCCCCCATATAAGAAAATTTAGGTATAAGTGCAAAATTCAAGATGATATTTGTAATGCAAGCAATAACTGTAAATACAGTGCTAAGAACAGGCTTGTTTCTTAACACAAGAACAGATTCAAAGTAGGCAGACAACATAAGAAATAAATATCCCGCGAGTATGATAGGAATAACAAGATATCCTTTTGCAAAATCATCAGTTGTAATAATTGATAAAAGTATATCACTTGTAAAAATCAGACCTGTAATAGATGGGAAAATGATCCAACATATGAGCTTTATTGACTGATTAAAAAGTATGTTAAGCTCACTTACGTTATTTGTGTTATACATCTCTGCTGCTTTTGTTGGAAAAAGGCTCCATATAGGATTCACAACAACTTGAATGAGCGTATAGCCAATCGTAAAACATATAGAATAAATACCAATATCTGCGAGCGTATGATATTGAGCCAAAAAGACTCTATCTAAACTGTTTAAAACCCACACTGCATATCCAGAAGGTAAAAAAGCAATTCCAAAACGGAAATAAGGTTTTAACCAGTGCAATGACGGATATTTAAAAACTTCCTTAAAAAATAAATAGCCTATATATCCGAAAACAATAAAAAGATCTGCTATTAGACTCCATAAAACAAGCTCATAAATGCTAAGATTTTTTATCAAAATAATAATGAGCACAACCATTTGAATAATGTTCTGCAAAATTGTCAGAAATACTAATGATTTAGCTTGGTTTTGAACGCGAAACCAGTTGCGTATCCCTGTCAACATTGCTGTTGTTACAATATTTGCACCAGCTAAGAGGACAAACAGTGGATACTCTCCGTCGGCACCAAAGAATAATTTTGAAATCCATGGGCGCGAAATTGCAATCAAGGCTAATATAAGCAAACTACTTGTCAGCCCAAACAATAACCAACCTGTAAATTCTTTTTTTTGCTCCTCCAACGGCCTTCCTGGTAAAAACCTTGCAAGTGAATTATCCATGCCGCAAAAAACAAGAGGGGAAACAACAGAGACAATAACCATAACTTGAGACCAGATGCCATAATTTACGGCCCCCAAATGTTTTGTAATAAAGGGCATCATGATAAGCGCCTTAAGCTTTAAAAAAAGCTCAGCAATTGTCAGAATCCCTGCGTTTTTCCAAAAGTTAGACACGAATCTTATCTCTTATTTTGTAAAACAACTTTTTAAGTGGGGATCTGGCATCTAAGGTATAAGATGATGTATCGTATTCAACGCCACCCCATTTTTCTTTAAAGCGCTTAATATTTTTTTCTTTGTCTGAGGTGGGGTGAGGATTAAACCCAGCAAGATCAAAATATAAGTCACCACAATTTTTGTGATATTTAATTATTTCCCAATGCAACAAGTCTTGAACGGGTATTTTTTGCTCCCAAGCCAGGGGCGTTAGTGCAGACATAATCTCAGTTGCCACTCCATCGTGACGATAACTTCCAAGGAATCCCAATAACTGATCTTCTTGATTTTTTGCAACCCAGCAACTGTAGAATTTGCTCTTATCCAAATCCCATCCCTCTTGATAAAATTTTCTTTCTTTGATGGAGCGGTTCGTCGAATTGAGATAAGGAACTAGAAATTGAGTATAATAATCTTCAAAAGATTCGCACCTATAAATATATACACCTACTTGTTGCGCTTTTTTTATACCTTTTCTGGCTGCATGATGTAGAGCTTTAAACAATTCATCCTCAGATGGTTTTAAATCTATTATAAAGGTTTTCCATAGATGATGTTGGAATTCAAAGTTTGTTAGTTTATCTTCATAACTCTCAGACCAGTTTCTTAATGGAAAAAGCGCCCTAAAATTCACCTGATCAATATTTTCGTTCCTAAGTTTTTTCAAAAGTTCTTTAATAAAGTTTGCAAAATCTTCTTCGGATACGTTGCCGGATATGACAGGCCCGCCAAAAGAAGTTATGGATCTACTTTTGTTGTCATGTCCAAACAAACATGAAATACCTCTCAGAGTAAACTTATAGGGTTCCATCCCATTAAAGTATTCGTTTAAATCAGCCCACAGATGCGTTTGGGTGAGGGGAATCATTCGCCTTGTTTCGCTAAATCTTTTCTTGGCCATTCAAGGCCAGCTGCTAAACAAACCCGTAAGATAAATTCAGAAAAATCAGCCGTATGTACATCATGGTATTTGCGGACCCACTTTTCTGCTTTTTCACCTAAATCTTTCAGCTTCTTCTTATCTGCCCATTCTAAGATAGCTTTATAAATTTCATCTTCCGTTTGGCAATTTATCACAGGAGGTTCTTCATCATAAACAAGTGGCCAGCAATTTTTATCAATGTAAATCATCACAGGCTTAGCTTGGGCCATGGCCTCACAAGCAATTCCCCCAAGCCCGCCGACATCGAATTGGTCAATGATGATGTCTGACATTATAATTGCATTTTTTAATTCATGTGGCGTGAGAGTGGATCGAAATTCAAAAGAGGAGGCATAAGCGCTTTCATTAATGATTTTTTTTGCTTCCTTTGCATCTGGTCCTCTGTCTAGTAAAATACACTTAGCCTGTAATCCAGAACCAAGAGTTCGAATAAAAGCTTTTAAGAATCTATCATTTCCTTTCGTGGAATTACGATTTAATTTGCTATCGTTAATCCCCCAATCTAGATTAGAAGGGTGAAAAAATATAATCTCTTTTTCTGTTGAAATTTTGTTTTCTTTTGAAGATAAAAGAAAAAAATTAAACCTATAAAAAGAGAAGCTCCTTAGAAACACCTTATGTAAATTCTTAATCGCCCAAGGATATGGAGAAATATAATTATAGAAAGAATTCTTTAAGTGAGTCCGATATTTGAAACCTTCTAAGTTATTTTTTATAAAAAGCTCTGTGATATCAGATCCGCAAGTTAGATTAATGACTTTCTTAAAATTATTTCGAAAGAAAAAATCTCTTAAAAACATTCTCCACCTTACCACTGCAGGATAATAACCATTTATACTAATTATACTTTTTGCCTTTGAGCACTCTTGTAAAAATTGAGTGGCATTTTCAACATACTGAATGTTATCGTAAGTAAAATACGTTAACTTGCCTGGCAAGTTATTTTCTGGAATAGCTTGGTGAGAAAAAAGTCTTAATACCTTTACATTAAGAGAATACCTTGACAATAACTCTGCTAATGCAATATCATTGTTGCACAATACTCCGCAAACAATAATTGTATTATTTTTCATCAAAATTGCTCATAAACTTACTCAAATACAAAATAGCCCAAATATAAAGTCTCATATTTTTCTCTCCATTAAGGTGCAGATTTGCTAATTTTTCTAAGGTTATCGAGTCAAACATATTATTAATTATTGTTTTTTTCTGAAAAATAATTCTTTTAACATATTCAATACTCTCCCCTCTAAACCATGAGGCATCAGGCGAGGAAAAGCCTTGTTTTTTATTTTCTGTAACTTGCTTGTCGAAATGCTTTGAAAGTATTTCACGTAATATACATTTACCGTCTTTATGAGCATCTACTTTGCGCCCTAGATCATTTTCATCCACTTTGCGAGATTGACTTTTTATCTTTAGATGCATTGGAACTTGCATCGCAAAATCAACTAAATCATTATCTAAAAATGGCACACGGGTTTCTAAGCTATGCGCCATGCTAAGTTTATCTTCAACAACAAGCAACCCATGAAGAAAGGTCTTTGCTTCTAGATATAGACTGGCGTTTAAACATTCCTCCGGGCTTAATGGATCCTTTTTTATAGACTTAAATACATCAGCAAAGATATCCCGCGTCCACACATGCTTAACCTCTTCCCAAATAGGTGCGAGCAAATCCTTAAGAAGTGCATTTGGAATAAGACGTTGCCATTTTAAGTAATAAGCATCAATAAATGCATCAAAGCTTATCGGCTGATCTGTATAAAAATAACGCCATGGGTAGCCTCCAAAAAGCTCATCTCCACCACACCCAGACAATACAACTTTGCCAAATTTGCTAGCAAGCTTTGCCGCGTAATAGTTTGGGTAGCTTTGACCCACTCTTGGCTCTTCCAGGTGACAGACGTATTTATCCATACACCTTTCCATATCACCCGCTTTAAGAACCATTTCATAATGTTCAGTTTTAGCCAAATATGAGATATGCTCAGCCTTTGCACGTTCATCAAAAGATAGCTCTAATCCACTTGCAGAACTGAGATCAAACCCAATCGTAAAGGTTTTCATGTGCGGTAAAAACTGTGACGCAATCATCGTAATCGCCCCAGAATCAATACCTCCGCTCAAGTACGCGTTTACCGGAACATCGCTAATCAGTTGCCTTTGCACAGCTTGTTTGAAGAGACGACCAGTTTCTTGAGTGGCCTCTTCTTCAGAGATTTGTAAATCTCCAGAAAAATGAAAATCCCAGTACTGATATATGTCAAACCTACCATTTTGCTTAACATAGGCATAATGCCCAGGCATCAGTATATGAATATCTTTAAAAAGTGTTTTGTGTGTAAAGAAGTTTTGAAACGTTAAATATTCTACTAAGCCTTCTTTATCAATTGCTTTTTCATACAAACCAGAGGCTTCGATTCCTTTAACCTCTGATGCAAAAATAAAATACTTATCATTCTTATAATAATAAAGAGGCTTTATTCCATAGCGATCTCGAGCAATAAAGAGTTTTTTATCTTTTTTGTCCCAAATAGCAAAGGCAAACATGCCATTAAATTTATGAACACATTTTTCTTGCCACTGCGCATAGGCTTTAAGGATAACCTCAGTATCGGTATTAGAATGGAAATGATAACCAAGAGCCTCTAACTCTATACGGATTTCTTTAAAGTTATAAACTTCTCCATTATATGAAATTGTGTATTGACCATCTTTTGTTTGCATAGGCTGATGCCCGGCAGGACTTAAATCAATGATCGCAAGTCTTCTATGGCCAAGCCCAAAAAATTCATCAATATATTGCCCCTCGCCATCAGGGCCGCGATGGACAAGACTATCCGTCATCGCCTTAATTTGATTATGAGCAATGGATTGCCGATTAAAATTGATGATGCCTGCTATTCCGCACATATTACTGTTTTCTTGAGTTAAATATCTTTAATAAACCTTCTTGCATTGAGCAAAAAGATATATCACTAATAATTCCTGTGAGCTTATCTATATTAGCAAGAGAATAAGTTATAGGCAGTTCATTTTCTGAAAGAGATAGATTAACCTCTTCTAATTTCCCAATTTCATAACAAATATCAGATAAATTGAGAATCTCTGGGTTGGCCAGGTTATAAATCTCAAACCTATTTTTCACATCAAAATTGATAATTTTTTTTATAATTTTGCATAAATCGTCAATATAAATAGCATTGAATTTCATTCCGATACCAGAATTGAGAGAAATATTTTTATTATTCTTGATTGTTTGCCAGATGTTCGGAATAACTTTTTTTTCTTGAAAGGGTCCATACACCGTGAATAAACGAAGACAAATATAATTAATTTCAGTTGATAAGGAATAATGATGACACATTTCTTCACCAATATATTTAGAAAAACCATAATATGAATCTAAATCTATAGGTGCGTTTTCATCGCAAACTAATGGTAATGATGTTTTTTTGTACACAGACCCAGATGATAAATATATAAATCTGGTCGCACGATTATCTCTAGCAAAATCTAATGTCTTTTGAAGCCCAGAGACATTCACGTCAATAAGATTTTTATATGAATTTAAATTTTGACTATACTTTTCTGCCTGTGCTGTCCATACAATGATATCAAAAGGGTCTTCATTTCTAAGCAGTTTAAATGGATCAGGCTGTGTCAAATTTACATAATAGGCATGAAGTCCTTGCAAATCTACTTGTTTATTATTGAATGTACAAAACACCTCATAATCTTGATTGAGTGATTTCATCAGGTTGCTACCTATATATGATCCTCCTCCTATAATAAGGATGCGAATATTTTTCATTTTTTGATTGCCTTTAGAAATAAAACTTCTCTATGAGTGTCATTTTTCCAGCAAGTCTTAAATTCTTTTTTAAGAGAAAAAGCTGTTTGCTCTAACAGAAATTTTATTTGAGCTTCTCTAAAATGATGAAAATGAACACTGTCTCTATAAAGTTCTGCTTTTTCTGACCACACCAGCGTCGATAAATAAAAAGCTCCGCCTTCTTTTAAAACGCGCGCAGCTTCAGATATAGCAAGATACACATCAAAAGCGTGATCTAAGCTTGTGCCGAAACAAATAGCATCAAAAGATTGATCTCTAAAAGGCAAAAATTCAGCGATACTGTGAATTTTGAAGTGGTTGGAAGGTGTATAATATAAAGGATCTAAGCCTATATACTGGATATCGGGCGGAAAATGTTTAACGGTATTATTAGGATCGTCACAACCAATATCAAGTAACATACCTTTAGCATCTGCAATAAGATTTTTAAAATTATTAAGATAATTCTTATAGTGTTGATCATTATAAGATGAATTATGAGATCCACCATTCCATTTAATAGAAGAAATTCCAAAATACTGTTTTAGAGGATCCTTTGTCTCAATTAAAGAAATCCAATCTAAGGAGTCTTCTTTACAATACGGGATAATCTCCGAAGGGAAAAGCAAAGGAGATTGACAATGATTTGTCACTGGGAATTTACTGTTATTGCTTTGATTAAATAAATGGTCTTTTTTCAAAAAAATTGGATCTTTTGTAGCAGGGTCGACAAGAATATTAAGAATAGATTCTAGATCTAATAGATTAGACATTTTACGCTACCTTCGCTCTTCTCATTTCAACTTGATCAATATGGTTTTTGCGCCATTCGATGAGCTGTTTTAAACCTTCTTCTAAGGTTACGTTTGCTTTAAAGCCAATTTGATCGATTGCTTTCTTTGGGCACCCTATACGATTTTTCACGAATGTAAGTCCAGCGGGCTCATATTGAACAGAAAGATTTGATCCTGTGATTTTTAAAATCATTTCGGCGAGCTCTTTGATGGATGTACGAATTCCTGTGCCTACGTTATAGAATTCGTCAACTGCCTCTGCTTTCATGGCACACACATTGGCTTTGGCACAATCGCCTACATAGACAAAGTCATAAGCCTGAGAACCGTCACCATAAAGTGTTGGCGCAATTCCTTTATCCAAATTATCAAGCATTTTCATAATCACGGCAATATACGCACCACGATAGTCTTGGCGGGGGCCATACACATTCATGTAACGAAGACCCACGAAAGGTAGTTTATAGCGATGATAATAAGCGCGCGCCATTGCTTCGCCTGCAATCTTGGTTGCACCATAAAAATTAGTATTGTTAAAGGGATGATCTTCATCCATTGGCTCTCTCACAGCATCTCCATAAACAGAAGCTGAGGAGGAATAAACAAGCCTTTTAACACCTTGGGCAACACATGCATCTAAAATATTAAACGTACCTTCTACATTCACATTGAAAGCAGATCGTGGAAATTCATGACATTGTAAAAGCCATAACGCTGCAAAATGAAAAACACCGTCAGCACCTTTAAACGCTTCATTGAGGATGTCAGTTTGACAAATATCCCCACCAATTTCAAAAACACGAACGCGCGGGTCTTTAAGGGCGTTTTCTATGTTGCCATGAGTCCCACGCACAAAATTATCATAAATAATGACCTCTTTAATATCTTCTTTTAAGAGTTCATCAACAGTATGAGAACCAATAAGTCCAGCTCCACCTACGACAACAAGTTTTTTACCTTTTAAATCCATTTTCCTACCTCAATTAAATATATCTTGGGGATTCATATAATATTTCATCTCGATCAAATTATTTGATGTATCACTCACAAAAAAACTAAAGTGCCACCCATGCTGTTCTTTATATCGCTCAAAAAGGTCTTCAAAAAATGTGGCACCTGTATCCTTGCATTTTTTGTAAGTTGCATCGAAATCTTCTCTTTTATCAAAAATAATTCCATAATGACGAGGGTACATTGTAACCTCTTGCGAGACACCCTCTGGGTTCAGATGCGTTACAACTTGATGGCCAAAAAAATTGAAAATGACATAATGGCCATATTCGCGTCCTATAGTTGCCCCAAGAGATTTTGTATAAAATTCTTTTGATTGATTAAGGTCGTGCGTCGGAATCGCAAGATGAAAAATTGTCATATTTGAATCATCCTTTTTAATTTCTGAATAACGGTGAAAACTTCATCATCACCCACATATCCACTCATCGGTAAACTCAGCACCAGTTCAGATAAGTTTTCACAAATTGGCAAAGCAGAGCCTGTTGCTGTGGGATAATGTTTATAAGCCGTTTGTAAATGCAGGGGTTTTACGTAATAAACCATTGTCGGGATGCCAGCCTCTTTCAGATTGGACATTAGCTTTGAACGATCTATGTGTTCAGGCAATAGCACTGTATACTGTGCCCAAGCAGAGGTAGCACCATCAATTACATGAGGAACTTTTACAATATCTTTTAACGCTGAATTATAAGCATCGGCTGTTTTTTGGCGGGCGATCAATTCATTAGGGAATATTTTGAGTTTCTCGATCAAAATGGCGGCTTGAATGGTATCTAGTCTTCCGTTCATCCCAATACGCACATTGTCGTATTTATCGGACCCTTGCCCATGAACACGTAAGGATTTAATAATGGCTGCTAGTTCATCATCATTGGTAAAAATCGCACCACCATCACCGTAGCAGCCAAGAGGTTTCGCTGGGAAAAAGCTTGTTGTTGCCATATCCCCGATGTTGCCAACTTTACCTCCCTTGTAAGAAGCGCCAAAACTTTGGGCTCCATCGGCCATAACCCAAAGGTTATGTTCATCGGCAATTGCTTGAATGGCATCATAATCAGCAGGCTGGCCAAAAAGATCCACGGGGATAATTCCAACAGACTTTAGTCCTAATTTTTTAGCATGAGCAATTCCTTGCTCAAGACTTTTGGGATCCATATTATAAGTATCTTCAAGAGAATCAATAAATACAGGCGTTGCACCAACCCAGGATACAACTTCAGCAGTGGCAGCAAAGGTAAAGGATGGCACAAAAACAGCATCACCAGGCCCTACATTTTTGGCCATAAGCCCTAAACCTAATGCATCAGTCCCATTAGCGCATGATATGGCGTGTTTTACACCACAAAACTCAGCTAATTGCTTTTCAAGTGTGTGTACTTCTGGCCCCATGATAAAAGCGCCATGATCCAAAACACGTTTGATGGCTGCGTCAATTTGTGGACGAATAAGTTCTAATTGGGTTTTTAAATCAATAAATTGCATTTGCTTAATCATCTCAGGCTGTTTTAGTGGCAGTGTCATTTTTTATAATCTCTTTTAAATTTCCGTCGACAATTTGGTATCTTCGTCCTTCACGCTGACACACCAAATCATCACCCAATTTTTCACCCGCATGGCTGACCCAACCGATTTGCTGAGCAGGATTGCCCACCATAACCGCATGGGGTTTAACATCTTTTGTAATCACAGCGCCAGCACCAATCAAACTATAGGCGCCTAATTTATTGCCGCAAACGATAGTAGCATTGGCGCCAATCGTCACGCCGCGCTCCACAAGAGTGGGTCGATATTCATCCTTACGCTCTATCTCAGCGCGCGGATTATGAACATTGGTAAACACACAACTGGGCCCACAAAAAACGCCATCTTCTAAAGTTACGCCTTTATAAAGGCTGACATTGTTTTGGATTTTACAGCGATTACCAACCACCACATCAGGGCCAATCATCACGTTTTGGCCAATGACACAGTCTTCACCGACTTTTGTGCCTTTAATAATATGGGAAAAATGCCAGATTTTGGTGCCGCGCCCAATGTCACAGCCGCCGTCTACAATGGACGTTTCGTGGACATAATAGGGTTTGATTTGAGCATTCAAGGAAACAGTTTGATGGGTGTGAAGGGATTGCTGAGCCGCATTCAAAACTTGTAAAACCCGAAGGCCCTCAAGCCCATCGGTGCGGGGCATGTGATTTTGAGTAATGCAATCAATAAAATGCTGACATTCAATTTTCAAAGGCTCAGAAACCTCCAAAGGCACATAGATAACATCAGCTTTTTCAGGCTGCGGCAAACCATCTACCCACGTCACCTGATGGGGATAAAGCTTGAGTTTTTCACCCCATGGCAAGCCGTCATCAAACACTACCATGCCACGATCACCGACAACCACAAGCTTTTGCTCCTTATAAGGGTGAAGCCATGACACAAAAATATGGGCCTCAATACCATTTTTAAAACTCATATGGGTTGTGGTCACATCATGAATACGTGGATTTAGATGGCAAGCGCCTGTTGCATAAACGGATTCAGGCAAATCACCCGCAAGCCCCAAAATCATGGAAATATCGTGGGGTGCAAAACTCCACAAAATGTTCTCTTCGTTGCGGAATTTTCCAAGGTTGAGGCGATTGGAATAGATGTATTGAAGACGCCCTAGGTTCCCTTTCTTAATTAGAGCCTTAAGCTCTAAAAAGGCTGGATGGTATTGAAGCAAGTGGCCAACCATAAGCTTTTTACCCACTTGCATGGAAAGATCACAAAGCTTCTTCGCTTCTTCAACTTTCAAGGACAGAGGTTTTTCCACAAACACATGCTTGCCGGCATTAAGCGCTTTTTGAGTCAATTCAAAATGTTGAGCTGCCGGCGCTGCAATCACCACACCATCACAATCACTTTTAAGCAATTCTTCAAGGCTAAGGCTGGCAACATCATAAGCTTTGGCTGCCTGATTTGCTAGCTCTTGGTTGGCATCGCACACAGAATACAATACCCCGAGCTCTGCAAAGTTACGCACCAGGTTTTTACCCCAGTAGCCACAACCAATTACGGAAATTTTAAACTTATCCATGTTTTACCACTTTATTTTGAAGAGAGTTATAATCCGTCACGTCTCTAACGCAACCCTTATCCATTACCACAATGCGATTACAATTCTTAAGCGTTGTCAGGCGGTGAGCTATCATGATGACGGTTCGATCTTTGCTTACGGCATTAATCGTTTCCATCAAACGTGCCTCGGTATCATTATCTAAGGCTGAGGTGGCTTCATCAAAAATGAGTATTTCTGGATTACGATAAAGTGCACGGGCGATAGCAATGCGCTGGCGCTCTCCACCAGACAGACGAATTCCACGTTCTCCCACAACCGTCATTACACCTTCTGGAAGAGCATCAATAAATTTGCGAAGCTGTGCAGCATCAATTGCGGAATTTAATCTTGATAAATCTATATTTTTTTCGCCAAAGGCAATGTTTTTTTCAATGCTGTCATCAGTTAAATAAATGCTTTGTGGGACATAACCAATTCTTTGATGCCATTGATAGGAGTGTACAGGATATTGTCCATCTACCAAAATGTAGCCCTGATGAGGTCTTAAGAGTCCAAGTATTAGGTCCACGAGCGTCGATTTTCCAGAGCCCGTTTCACCAACAATACCAACACATTCGCCTTTTTGAATCTGTAAAGAGACATGGCTCAATGTATTTTTTTCTGTGTTGAGGTATTTAAAAGACAGATCCTTTATCTCGATATTTTGATTAAACTGAAATCTCGGCATATCGACATAATTCTCTTTAGCGGCAACCACTGTGTACTCTTGATGCACACGCTCAATAGAAGGAATGACGGATTTGAAAACATTGAGCTGATTTATAATCCGGTTGAGTCCCGGCATGAGACGAAACCCAGCATAAAGATATCCTCCTAATATTCCGATCATTTGCACTGGACTTTCTTGATCTAAACATAAATAGGCAATGGTTGTGACAAATAATCCCACAAATAAAATTTCAATGACCATCCGGGGCAAAGCATTAAGAGATGTTTGAATAGCTTGAATATCTGCTTTTTTGCGTGCATGCACTTGATAGGCTTCTATAAAATATTCTCTTTTGCCTAAGATGACAATTTCTTTAAAAGCATGAAAGAATTGACTGAGATTTTGAACATTATATAATGCGGTTTCTTGAAATTTTTGCCCAAACCTATAAAACCGAGGCAAAACACCTTTCACAACGACTACTGAAATAATTCCCCCAATGGCAAATATGGTTAAAGCGAGAGACGGATTCATATAAATGATCATGCCAATAAGAGCCAAGAAAATCACACCTTCAGACAAGATACTGGCGATAGCAACCATTCCGCTTGAAAACATCATTTCGGTATCGCCGCTCACTACTTGTGTGCCAAAAGAAGAATTGCGGGTCAGATAAAAACCGTAATCCGCTTCGGCATAACGGTAAAGGAGCTTGTTTTTAAAATGATAACTCATTTTTTGAATCGAAAAATTTTGAAAAAATACTTCTGCAGCAGCGATCAAATTTTTGATCAAGTAAACAGCCCCTACAATCATAGCTATATAAAAAACAACATGTCCCGGTGATAGATCAGAGGCAAAACCGATTTTACCCAAATACTTCAGTCCCGTTTCTGGCGCATTTAAAACTTGGGCAAAGACAACAATTACAGAGGCTGTAACCACTTCCAATAGTGATGTGGTTAATGCAAACGCTGCAATGCAAAACCACTTAAGCTTTTCCTCACGTGTGAGAAGCCCGCGGAGTTTTTGAATTGCTGATAGAATAGAGGGAGTAGCCATTACACTCACATCAATATATCTTTAATAAAATCGCGTTTTGAGGCAACAATATCAGCCTCACTTAATTTGAGTAATTCTTCATTAGAAATTGAAACCAACAAAGGCTCGCCTAGATTTTTCTTACCTATTCTCCAAACAGAAAAACCCCTGGATCTTAAAAATTGAAGAATCGCTTCAGCTGAACTACCCTGACTCTTAAAGTGCGATGGTACAAACTCCATCATAATAATAATGTGATCTAAATTACGTTCAATCAAGTTATTTGCCCCTTGCAAAACTTTAAATTCACAACCTTCTGCATCCATCTTCAAGATATCAATGCGTTGCTCTTGAATAATGTCATCTAAACGTACCATCTCTGTACTGATTGAAGTATCTGATGGTGATGGAACAATATGCCCTCCTCCTATATTCGCAACTCCAAACTCAAGAAATGCTTTTTCAAAAACATCTCCTGCTGCCTTTTCAAATACTGAAACAATATTATTTAAATGATTAAGCGAAACAGATTCTTTAAGGTACTTTGAAACATTCGGATTAGCTTCAAATGCATAAACTTTACCCTTATTCCCAACAAGATCAGCCATTCTCAATGTATGAACGCCAAAATTTGCACCGACCTCAACGATATTATATCCTTTTTGGACAATTTGGTCTAAAACTCTAGACTCATTGCTATCCCAATGACCTGCAAGACGTATAAACCAACAAACACAACGATCATGTTTATTCACAATAATTTGCATGCCATTATCTAAATTTGTTATAACGTGATCAGGATCAAAATCTTTGCCATCACGAACATACTTTACATAAATTTCTGCAAGAGGAGATCGTATTAACATATCTTTTACACTACTAGGAAGTCTCATTTTTATCGCAAGAATTCCCATAACCACAATACAAAATATTATAAACAACAAACGATTCTTCATGCTTTACCTCTTATTTTACCATAGCTGCCGCAGTCCGGGTGAAATCACCGAGACTGCAAAAATTTTCTAATAATCACTCCAAACGCCAAAGCGTCTGAAGTATTTTTCATTTACGCCGCTTCCACAGCGTGAATTGGGAGAGTCATTTTCACTTCTCTTCCCATAAAAGTTAACAGCAATTGAACCCTAGACTTATCATCCATTGACTCAAAAACTGCTATTTGATCTGCAAATGCACCATCTAAAATGCGTATTTTTTCACCCTTAACAAAGTTCACAAGGCTTGCCACAGACACAATACCGTCCTCAATTTCTTGAAAACGTAAATCGTCAATAATGCGTGTTGGGACTTTTGCCGGATTCAAATCGTTACTCATTAGCAAGTGAGAAACGCCGCGCGTCCCATTCACACTGCGCCATCTGGTATAACTTAAGTCCATGCCTATAAAAATATAGCGTGGAAATAGCGGCACAATTTTTTCTTCAACTTTACGTGCATGACGAACGATTTTCTTAAACCTTGGCATGTAAACTTCATAACCTTGATCTAGCAAATGATGCTTAGCAACACTCTCTTTCAGGGGCTGGGTATGAGCGACACACCATGTAATATTTCCATGTGTCATCATGATGTCACCCTTGAAATATGCAAAAGACTTAACGTCAATAAGCGATCACACTCAACCTTATGTTTAATGACATCGTACGTATCTTGTGGATTTATCACATCAGTGACGATTACAGCGTCGTATTTTTTTAGATCACTCTTTGTTGAAGCAACCTCAATTCTAAATTCACTGCCAGATGCAACAAGTTTTGCAATATCCGCTAAATCCCCTTTACCAACTAATGCTACTTTAGACCATCCTTGCGCCTTGCAATGTTCAAAAATTTCTTCGCATTGAAATCTTGCTTCCTTAAAAAAGGTCATAGAGCGGGCCAAATAATCTTTCACCATATGGCTTTTTTCGATAAAACCCTCTGGAGTTAGAAAATAAGTGATTCGACGCGGAGATATTTGAGAGGCTTTGACCCACCCTTTCGTCACACAACGTTTCAAATACTGATTCATCAGACCTAAGGCAATATTAAGCTCTCCCGCTAAACCACGTTGGGTAAAAGATGGATTGCGCTCAATCTCACTTAAGAGATGCACCATCACTTTTTGCTCGGTCTGTTCTCGTGTGTCTTGAAAAGCTGCCATCAAAGTTTTAAGGTCTACAAAAAGATTAACAAAACATGAATTTATGTTCACAAACAGAACCTAAACCATTTGAAAACCAAAGTCAAGCACACCACACGAAATTTTTTCAAATTTCTTTAAGAGAGCAAAGCGCAGAGGGCTCTATTCCTCAATAAAAAATCAGGATTTCAACACCACTTAGAGAAAGTTGCTTCAGATGCAACAAACCTCCCCCAAAATCTTTAGGTTAAATTGAATTACTTAGTAATCTCTCTTTGTTTTCTAGACCGAATCAGTCTGAAACAAAGAAAAGAAGATGCTCCAGCTGTGCAATAATAGAAATGAGCGTAACTTAATTTACTGACTAACGATAACTTGATTTGCAATAAAGAGGCAAATACAAGACATACAAAACATGATACTTCAACACTAGGTTTGAAAAATTTGAGAGCCGAAATAAATAATACAAAGACAATAAGAGCTGATACAAAACCACCTATTATATCTATCCACGTGTGATACCCAAAATACTCAATAGAAATAACAGCATATAAAAACATGATGGTCGATCCTAAAATCACATAAGATTTCCTGTAATACCAACAAATATACATTAATATCATCGCAAGGCTTTGGGTGTGTCCGCTGGGAAACGCCCATCCATCATCAACAGAAAAAATCTTAGCATTCAGTGGGATTTTGAATAGAGTCTTCATATAACCATTAAATGATATGGCGAACACTTCTAAACATATTGCTATGATAAATCTATCCTTATCAACAAATAGGTATGCAATAATCAAAATAGCAGTAATACATTTCCAATCGGATAACAACAATCCAAATTCTAGGAATTTATGATGCATGAATATTATCTTTTAACTTCAAGGGAGTTAAAATATTACGAAAAACTATGCCTTAAGTCAATATAATAAGAAATTCGATCAACCTAATTTATTCAACCTAGCTTTCTGTATATTCCACTCCCTCTCTTTTATTGCCTGCCTTTTATCATGCTGTTTTTTACCCCTTGCAAGACCCAGCTCGACCTTAGCTAAGTTTTTCTCAGTAAAGTAGATCCTCAGAGGTATAACAGTAAAACCCTTCCTCTGTATTAAGCCAGATAGTTTGTTTATTTCTCTTTTATGAAGCAATAGCCTTCTTGGCCTTCTAGGATAGTGATTTGAAAGCCTAGCCTTATCATACTCTGGTATATCTACATTCAACAATGATAAACACCCACCTACCTCAGCAACATGCGACTCTATTATGCTGGCCTTTCCATTACGTAATGACTTAACCTCAGTGCCGGTAAGAACTAGCCCAGCTTCTATTTTATCTTCTATGAAATATTCATAAGAAGCTTTATTATTTGATGCAACTATTTTTGCAATGCTAGATCCCTTAGTCATGACAACTCAAACTATATAATAAATCTTGGTCGATACCGCCATTAAATTGCGTCCATTTTTCGTGCATAAAATGCATCCTATATGCATTAATACATCGTGAAGTTGAGACATCCATATAACCGCTTTGCGAACATGAATAACCCAAAGCAGAAAGCCTCTGTTGAACAGATTTTACATCATTATCGCATACATTACCAATCTTTTTATTAGGATATAAGCCAATCTTATATTTTCTATGCAGCTCCCCCCAAGGGAATAATGGGCCTGGATCTGTTTTATATTCTCCACTAGGCCTTGTGAATGCTATATCACTATGAGCTAATACATTACTTGACTCTATATCCCATCTATTTAATATATCTTGAATCAAAGCTGCTCCAGTTTCAATTTGGGCATCTGTATATCTCGTGAAGAAAAATAAATCGCTCCCATCACCTTTAGCATAGCCTTCTGAATGGAACTCTATTCCTATGGAGCAATCGTTTAAGCTAGTACCACAACCATTAATTTTATTCCAATTTTTCCATGAGCTAACACCTGCATGGAAAGCTGATAATCTCTCTGGAATCATTGATATTACTGGCACTTTTTCAGGATACTTCAGCTTAAAGTCATTAAATATATCTGGACATAATTCTTTCAGCTCCAATCCCGTTATTGATGGAATAAAATAGTGTGCACTCACACCAGATTCAGAACCTGTTAATGTAGATATCGATTCCCTTAATGTGTATCCTATACTATGTATTACTATAGACATGGGCTCTGCACATCCTCTTACTCTATAGTTAGGCGAACTCATCTCTATGATGTCATACATAAATTAAGCCCCGAATATGCTTTTAACCTTCTTACCAATTGTCACTGTATCATCTAATCTTCTTACGATGAAATCTTTTGTATCTGCAAAATCAACACTCTCATCTGATATCCAATATAAGGAAGCTAAATTATAAACACATAGAAGCAGCCCTCTTTTGGTGTAATAATTAAAGTCTGTGCTTTTATCCATTGCGATATTAGTCCATATTGAATCTACAGTCCTCCAAGCAAGCTTCTTACCAAAGAATATATGCTGTGGCATAGATAAATACTGATGTGATATCACAGTAAATGCCCTATGCTTTTGATATTCTCCAAACCTAATGGATAAGGCATTAAATATAGAGGACCTCACCCCTTCAACTTTCTTCAATTTCATTTCTTTCACGACTAAAGCATCGAGCCTCTCATGAAAATAATCTATAAAATCCTGGGCTCCAGCTGGAAAGAAAAGCTTGTGAGTTCCATTTGTATAACCCGCCTTCTCATCTATTTTATTAAGAGAGTCAGTAGACCATCTATAAAATGGAACAACACTAAAAGAAGCCTTCAAAAGCCTTTCCTTTACTTCTTCCATTGTCATACTTTTCACTTATAAATCTGCTATTTATGATTTTATAGATATAATGTTCACAAATGTAAAGAGCTGAAAGTGGCATCTATAATTTTTCCATTGCACTCACAAGGCTTTGAACTGATAAAACAGAGGCATCGAACATTTTCCTCTCCTCTGAGTTTAATGTTAGCTCGATTATCTTTTCAACTCCATTCCTACCTATTATTACAGGAACACCTATGTATAATCCATTCACTCCGTATTGCCCGTTCAAATAAGCGGCACATGGCAAAACCCTTCTGCGGTCATGCAGATATGAAGATGCCATCTCAATCGCAGCAGTAGCTGGAGCATAAAAAGCAGACCCCTTTTGCAACAATTTCACTATTTCTGCTCCCCCCTCTCTGGTTCTTTGAACTATTTGCGCTAACCTTTCTTCTGTTAACCAACCCATTTTAATAATCTCGTGCAAAGGTATACCTGAAACTGTAGTATATCTTATCAATGGCACCATTGTATCTCCATGCCCCCCCAATACAAATGCGGTTATATCTTCAGATGATATATTTAGCTCCCTTGCCAAAAACAGTTTAAATCTCGAAGAATCAAGCACGCCAGCCATACCTACAACTTTATTAGAAGGCAAGCCACTTATATGATAAAAATGCTGCACCATCGCATCAAGTGGATTTGTTACTATTATAACAAAAGCATTAGGACAATGCTTTTTAATCTCCTGCGCAACCGATCCTATAACGCCCTTATTTATCCCCAGTAAATCATCTCTGCTCATACCAGGCTGCCTAGGAACGCCAGCCGTTACTATTACTACATCAGAGCCCTCTATATCAGAGTAGTCACTAGTTCCACATAAAGTTGCATCCATTCCTTCTATAGGCATAGCCTCTTCTATATCTAAGGCTTTTCCCTTTGCGAAGTCACCGCTTTTATCTACTAATATTATATCACCCAATCCGACTGAGGAGGCTATATGAGCCATAGTACCACCTATATTGCCGCCACCTATTAATGATATTTTAGGCCTGTAAAACATAAAGCTTCTCCTTAATTACTAAGTTGCACAAACATAACACAAGGTTTTTATCACAATAAAATGATTTACCCCTTGAAATTTAGCAGTTTTAAATCTATTTAATTAGATATAACAATCATATTAGATATATAAATCATGTCAAAACATATTGATAAAATATTAAAGAATAAAGCAGATCCGGTAGAACAACCAGATAACAAAGAAGAGCCAAAAACAGTAGAAAAAGAAGATCTTCAGAACGAGTTATTAGCCAAAGTAGAAAGTCTTCAAGATAAGCTATTAAGAAACATAGCAGAAATGGAGAATGTAAGAAAGCGTGCATCTAAAGAAATAGAAGAGATGAAAAAATACTCCGTTTCTTCATTAGTGAAAGATTTAATAGATGTATCAGAAAACATGCACAGAGCATTAGAAAGCATAGATCAAGAAAAGCTTTCATCTGATCCAGCATTTAAGAGTATATATGATGGCATTGATATGACAAAATCATCTATGATGTCCATCCTTGAAAAATACGGAGTTAAAAGAATATTCCCTGCTAATGAGCCGTTTGACCACAATCATCATCAAGCTATTGGGCAGTCAGAGGATTCTGGTCTAGAGTCAGGATATGTTGCTCAAGTTGTGCAAGCCGGATATATATTAAGAGACAGATTGCTGCGCCCTGCTCTTGTAATAGTAGCTAAGTAAAGCATAATATTACTTTATGATCTGCTGGACATTTACTTAGTTTGTTACTAAAACGCAAATTTTAAAATAACTATATGGAGAAGCAGGTCGTAATGAATGAGCTTATTAGATACCAATTTATCGCACCTTGGCAAACTGGCTACCTGTAATCATCTCTTTACCCCGTTAGTATCCACTTAAAGTCATTATACTGTGATGCCTTGTGAAGATGGGGTTTTAGTATGCATAACTATGTCCACCCAAGAATCTTGACCAGACATTTCTATTTTCACACTATCGGGACTGGTATCGCTTCCTGTATTATCTGTAATTATTGGAGTAACGGCACGACGATGTTTCATTTGGTTTTTTGATGGAGAAAATTTCGATGTAGAATTCAGAACTTTTTCCTTCAGCATTTCCCTAATAAACATTACATGTCGATTTTCTTGCCCGTGCTGCCCTGAATCGTGTTGCTGCTCCCTTTGTAAATCGTGTAGACCTATTGTTTTATCTATCGTTTGATACATATCTGATACATTAGGTACATTTAATAACACACCTGTTATGGGTCTTAATATAGCAGCTGGGTCAAAGTTGTGATTTTGGCTACCTCTTATATTATCAAGTATCAATATAGCTAAAGCAGATGATATAGAAGAAGCATGACTCTCTGAAAATCTGAAACTGGGCTGAGCTATTTGCTCATATGCTTTGGCCAATGAAATATTAATATTCATATAGCAAGTCGCCATATCCATTTTATTTATAGATTCTTGACTTAACTGTTTTTCCCCTAGCTTTACAAATGTCAATGCTGCTATAAAATGTATATCTTGCAATGTTGGAGAAGCCTTTATAGATGCTGCACTATTCGATAAATCAGCGCTATGCAGCCACTTGGGCTTGAAAGCCGTTACTGATCTTTTATCCTCAGAATTTTGTAAGAACCGACCACTCTTTAAAGAATGAGATACATTTCTTATAGACACAATAAACGCCTGATACTTTTCAGATTTCTCAGAGTTAATCTCTTCTATTTTTTGCGCAGCTATAAATGCAAAAGCAGAATATAATACATTATATAACAATAGCCCTATACCGAATGGGTTATTAAAGCTCATACTGTATGCTACACTACTTATTATTATTACGCTACTAAGAAGAAATAGATTACGCTCTATTTCCTTTCTGCTTTCTATGGCATTTACAAATAATTTAAATGCATTATTACAAGCGTCCCTACTTTGTTGGAAACCAACAGTTATATCGCTTGAGTGGCTTTCAAAATCTTCTATTCTATAAGAATATAAGAACAAATCTTTAGAAGAATGGGTGTATTTAGATTTTCCACTATAATGCCTAGCTATTGTATTCAGCATTATTTCTGAATGCTTACCATCTTCTTGAGTCAAGGTTTTCCAAAAATATCTTTCAAAATTCTTTGCCTCTATTTGATGCAATAAGTCTGCTGATAAATCTATAAAATCTGGTTTTTCCTGCGAATCATCAGAAGAAGCACGCAAAAGCTTTTTCTTATTTGTTATGTAAAGGAATGTAGCTTGAAATAGATCTGCACAATAATTTGCGAATACCCTTTGATTTAAACGCTCCACTTTTGTTTTCATTTGCTTTTCTAGAGAGTACATCGCAATAACAATTGCTTTGAAAATATAGACCATATCATCTGTGCCTGATATCTCCCCGGATTCAGGATCTTTATCATATATAGATTTACTTATATATGCATCATCTATTAATTGATCAAGATGCCTATACCTTTCTTCAAAGTGCTTCTTTACAGAAGCCAAAGATGATACATAAAAGTTAATTCCGTTGTATACCATTATACCAGATGCTGTCACTCCATTTTTTAGAAATAAGTTATTCTGGTTTGTTGTGACATTTGCAAATACTACAGCAGCAACAAAACCATTAAGATAGCTGATATATTCTTTCCAACTTTTTGTGCATTTTCTCTCGTCAAATATAGATATTATATATATACTTATCTCATTAAGTCTCTTTGCTATCTCTTCTGCTTTGCCATCTGGAGAAATTCTTACCTTGTAATCATTTGATAAATTACCCCAATCTATTCTCATTATATCTTCAAATATTTTTTCCTTTATCTTCGCGGGAGAGAGGCAATCTCCATCTCCGGCTACAATCCCATCCGAAGGAGACCTACTAATTTCTGCCATTTGAATAGACCCATCTTTATCTTGCTGTTCTGTATTCATTTTGTGTAATTAAATATTAATTTTGTATAAATTCAGGATAACTTCCTCAATTTAAAAATAGCAAGCATTTTTTAATAAATTAGAAATATATTTCTGCGTGTGTGATTTTTAATTTACCAATTGCATATCTCTCATCACCTGATATTATCTTCTTATTAACTATATTAAATTAATTAAAGAAATCATGCTCAACAGCAAAATTATTAACATAGGGGCGTTCATATTATTTGCTTATTGCCTTTATGAATCCAAACCACTAGATAATATAGGCCTAGGATACGAGATAAAGGACGGATCAACCCCAAAATATTCATTTAAAATTGATATAGACGAAAACAACCACAATAGAACATTAGTAGACAAGAGTATAAGCTATCTCCTTTCTTCTAGAATAGAAAAAGCTAAAGCTCTCTCTGTAGAAAAACAAAATGTTAGGCACAAACAAGATGAATCACGCTATGTAGTTGCCGAAAGCGATAAAATCTCGTTTTCATATGTATTACACAACATTGATGAATCGAAAGAAGAAGGTTTTTTGGATAATTTCGTGATAGGCACAGACTTAATCTCTGACTCCTTAAAAGGAATGCAGATGCTTGGTGAAAAAAAGATACAAATAATACCAAATTCAAATTTACCATCTTTCTTAGACAAGAAAAACAACCTTCAGGATATAACCATCACTATTAAGTCTTTGACAAAAGCACCTCTTTAGAAGCATTATTAATCATAAAGAGTCAAGAGTTTGCATCGTTTATGAAAAATTTTGTTTCCATATGCACCAATAGAAGCAAGGCAGTTATATTCTCACTTGTGGCAGTAATAGTAAGCGGGATGTTTTCTTATATTTCCATACCAAAAGAAAGCGCACCTAATGTAAAGGTTCCAATAATATATGTATCCATACCTTATGCTGGAATATCACCCGAAGATGCTATTAATTTACTAGTAAAGCCAATAGAAAAATCATTTCGCACAATTAAAAACGTAAAAAAAATTACCTCTAATGGAATGGAGGGCGGAGCTTCGATAGTTGTTGAATTCATAGCTGGCGTAGATATAGATTCAGCTTTACAGGATGTAAGAGCAAGCGTAGATGATAATATATATAAACTTCCTGACGACACCAACCGGCCTCAAATTATGGAGGTAGACTTAAGCCTTGAACCCATCATAAGCATAGCATTAAATGGTAATGTCCCAGAAAGGTCTATGATAGAAATAGCAAGAGATATGAAATATAACCTTGAAACCCTACCTTCTATTCTAGAAGCCCAAATAGAAGGTGATAGAGAAGAGGTGCTTGAAATAATAGTAAAACCAGAAATCTTAGAAAGCTATAAGTTATCTGCAAAAGGTATTATTGGGGCTATAAATAGCAATAACAATCTAGTTCCAGCAGGAACATTACGCTCTGCAACAGGAGAGTATGGAATTAAGGTACAAAGCGTTATAAATGATTTCAAGGGTTTTTTAAATTTCCCAGTTAAAGTTAATGGAAATTCTGTCTTGCGTGTAAAAGACTTAGCGGATATAAGAAGCACCTTTAAAGAACCAAAATCAACAGCTATGGTAAATGGAGAGTCTGCTGTAGTCCTAAAGATAAAAAAAAGATCTGGAAGCAATATTATAGAAGCAATAGAAGATGTTAAAACATCTATCAACTCATACATAGAAGAAATACCAAGCCAACTTAAAATATCATATATACAAGATCATACACAACATATCGTAGACATGATTGCTGATTTAGAAAATAGCATAATAATTGGCATTATATTAGTTATGATAGTAATGATATTAACAATAGGAGGTAAATCATCCCTATTAGTTGCCCTGTCTATACCAGCTTCTTTCTTTGCAGGGATACTCATACTTGATGTAACAGGCCACACACTAAACATAGTAGTTTTATTTAGTTTGATACTTACTGTAGGTATGATAGTCGACGATGCCATAGTAGTAAGCGAATATGCAGATCGAAAAATGCTTGAAGGAGTACCAAGTAAAATGGCTTTTGAGACTGCAGCTATAAGAATGTTTTGGCCAATATTCACATCTACTCTTGTGAAAATAATAGTTTTCTTGCCATTATTGTTTTGGCCGGGCGTTATGGGGCAATTCATGAAATATATGCCCATCACAGTTATAGCGATATTAGGAAGCTCTATAATATTTGCACTATTCATGCAGCCTTCCTTGGGTCCCTTCTTCGGAAAAGCTTCACATGCTTCCGCAGAAAAAGTAAAATCCATGGAAGCTTCTGAGAATGGGAATCTGGAAGATCTGCGAGGCGTTTCAGCCAAATATTCAAAGCTGCTCCAAAAGATCTTAAAAACACCTAAAATTTTCACATCTGTATTATGCGCTCTGTTAGTTGTGGTTTATTTAACATTTATATTTGCAGGAACAGGAACCGAGTTTTTCCCTAAAGTTGAGCCAACCAGCGCAACAGTTGTTGTTACCGCTGATGGTAATTTATCACTTCCGCAAAAGCAGGTTATAATGCAGGCTTGTGAAAATGCTATATCCACAATAGCCACAGAGGAGATATCGGTCTTTTACACATCTAGTGGGATATTTAAAGGTGGAAGCTTACCAAGTGATACTATAGGAACAATAGTAATGGAGTTCGAAGATTGGCAGAAAAGAAGGAAGGCGTCTGAGATATTAGAAGATGTCAGAAAAAAGATGGACGGAATTCGAGGAGTAAAATACCAAATACTGCAGGAACGCATGGGGCCTCCAGCAAGAAAACCTATAATGATCAACGTATCATCATTTGATAAAAAAGAATTTTCTGCATTTAATAATAACTTCGCCTCTTACCTTAACCAATTAGAGGGTCTTATAGATGTTGACAATAGTGAATCTAAAGCAGCAATCGAATGGCACGTTAATGTTGATCGAGGTTTAGCAGCAATTTCAATGCTTGATGTTGGGACTATAGGTCAATATGTTCAGTTGATCGGTGACGGAATGAAAATAGGTAAATACAGCCCCACAGATAATGACGATCAGGTTGATATAATACTAAGGCTCCCTAAAGAAAATCGTACAATTTCACAAATAAAAAATTTAAAAATCATAAATGATAGCAACAAGGCACTACCCATAGATAATTTTGCAACAATAACTCCCGCCCCCAAGGTTGGGAATATTACAAGGGTAAATGGCAGAAACACTATTACTTTTACAGCTAACGTCCGTGAAGGAGTTCTAGCAAACAACAAATTGAATGAGATACGCGCTTGGCTTTCTAAAAACAAACCTAATTCTATTAATATAATGTTTGAGGGTGATGAAGATGAGCAAAAGACAACAAGCGCCTTTTTAGCAAAAGCATTTTTAGGAACTCTGATATTAATGTTCTTAGTGATGCTAATACAGTTTAATAACTTCTATCATACATTTGTTGTGATGAGCGCTGTATTCCTTTCCACAGTTGGTGTGCTGCTGGGTCTTTTGATATTTAATCAGCCATTTAGTATAGTGATGTCAGGGGTGGGGATCATAGCCTTAGGTGGGATAGTTTTGAATAACAACATAATTTTCCTAGACACTTATCAACACTTGATATCAGAAGGAATAAACAAAAAGAAGGCCATAATAATGACTGGCGTACAAAGATTTAGGCCTATATTATTAACTGCCGTAACCGCAATATTAGGCTTACTGCCTATGGTCTTAGGTCTTACCATAGATTTTTATACCAGAAGCATAACATATGATGCCCCTTCAAGCCAAATGTGGAGACCGCTTGCTACTTCCATAGTAGGAGGATTGAGCTTTGCCACAATCTTGACACTTCTATTTACACCATGTTTGTTAATGTTAGAAAGAGATAATAAAAATGAAAATACTGATAGCAAATGACCATGCAGGTTTAGATTTAAAAAAACAGTTACTAGAACATCTTGCATCAAAAAAAATTCTTTTTGAAGACCTAGGATGTAATGTAGAGTCTTCTGTTGATTATCCAGATTATGCAAATGCTTTGATACTTAGGATGAAAGAATCTGATGAGAATATAGGTATATTGATATGCGGGTCTGGAATAGGTATGTCAATTGCAGCTAACAGAAATAAATATGTAAGGGCTGCACTATGTCATAACATAGAATACGCTAAATTAGCCAGAGCCCATAATGATGCTAACGTATTGGTTCTAGGTGCTAGATTTCTTCCACCTAAAGAAGCTATTAAAATATTAGATGCCTTTCTCTCAACCCCATTCGAAGTTGGAAGGCATCAATTTAGAGTAAATAAATTGAGTTAAAATTTCTTACTTCCAATGTTGCAGCTAAGATCATATAAAAAAGGCGCGTAAATAAGTGTTGAAAATCTCATAAATTGAACAATTAGTAGCTCTGCGAATGTATTTAGCTTGAGCCCATTTCTTCACTATTAGATTTAGGCCTGGTGAGTAAGGAGGAAGCTAAAGCAATGTATGTCCAGCATCTTGAATGAGTTTCTGCATAAATACCCTCTTATGAAATATTATGCTTTGCTTAGGAATATTAGGTAGCAATATATTTTCTACCAAACACATCCGTATTAACTGATCCCGTTAACAAAGCAACTGCAGCTATCACATATCCTATCAATGCGCCTATGGCATTTGTTTTTCCCTCAGTGCCACAATCGTTCATACCATAACAAAGCTCTCCTTGCTGTTGGGGTATCCATGCGTCCTTGGCACGTCATGCGCAAAGCCTCTTTCGTCTATATATACTAGAAGTAGGAATTAAACTCTGATAATATTTTACTGTATAGCTCTTTCTTAAAATCAACAGATAACTCAACTATCTTATTTCTGTCGACCCATTTCCAAGAGGAAAATTCAGGTACACCATGATTATTGATATTAATTTCTCTGTCTAAACCGAGAAATTCACATAAAAACCACACTTGTCTTTGTCCTTTATATTTTCCACCCCAGAAATTGCAAGAAACATGGGGTGGTAAATCATAGTAAAGCCACTCCTCAGTTTTTTTGATTATTCGAAAATTATTGGTACCAATTTCTTCCATTGTCTCCCTAAAAAGTGCGGTGTGCAAATCCTCTTCTGGGTCTACCCCTCCTTGAGGCAGCTGCCAAGACTCTTCTTTTTCATCTATTCTATCTCCAACAAAGACCAAGCCTTCCTTATTAAACAGAAGTATCCCAACACCAGATCTATACTCTGAAGAATTAATCATTAGAATGGGATCTCGTCATCTATATCTTCCACTGCATAGCTAACAGGCTCTGGCATAGAATGTGCTTTATCAGAATGTGGATCTGCTGAATCATGAGAGCTAGATGAATTTCTAGAATCTAAAAGCATTAACGTACTGTTGTATGATTGCAAAACAACTTCTGTAGTGTATTTTTCTGCTCCAGATTGATCAGTCCATTTTCTTGTATGAAGAGCTCCCTCAATATATAGCTTCGATCCTTTGTGGATATAATTTTTCACTATATTAACAAGTGGCTGGGCGAAAACAACTATCCTATGCCATTCTGTTTTCTCTTTTTTTTCACCGCTTGCCTTATCTCTCCAAGTTTCTGTAGTAGCAATTGAAAAACTAGCGATCTCTCGACCATCTTGGGTGGATCTTATTTCTGGATCCTTCCCTAAATTACCTATCAAAGTAACCTTATTTAAACTCATAGCCATATATTTTTACGCATAATTATGTAAAGAACCTTAACTTTTATTACACCTCTCTATAGCTTGAAGTCAAGCTAAATAAGACTGGCTCTGAAAAAGAATGCTTTTTTAATTAGCACAAAATAAATTAATGCTAGATATTGGAATTATTTTAACCATTTGTTAACGGTATTTGCATAATAATATACGATGTAATAGTTTCAACTCCCAGAGGTTGTCAATGGCATCGAATGATGAAAGCAACAAAAATTTAGATAAAGGCCCATCAAAAATAATTGATAGAAGCAAGGCCGATCACCCAGCTGTTGTGGGTTACAGAGCAGCTGTTATCGACGTCAGGGAAGCAGATGCACGTTTTGCAGCTGCAGAGGCACGAGTTGCATCGACCATAGCTAATTCTGATGAACAATACAAGCCATCTGCTGCTGCTGCGGCCTATGCAGCTAGATCTGCAGTATCTGCCGCAAAATCTGGCTCAGAAGACATTCTACAATTTCAGGGAGATAGAATTAATGCTCAGGCAGAATATGAAGCAGCTATATCTATGAAAAATTCTGCTGAAGCTAGAATGAGAGAAGCCGAAGCAGAATTGAAAAAAGATGAAGAGTTATCAGCTTTAGCATATATTTTAGCAAAAGAAGACTCGTTTGAAAAAGAAATAGCAATGAGCTTATTAGAAGAAACAGAGATACAAATCTTATCCAAAAAATATAATGTTTCAGATTCATACACGAGATCTAAATATAAAAAAGAAAAAATCGCAGTGCAAAGCGCTGAGGCTGAAGCAGAAGACTTAAAACAAGAAAAACAATTAGCAGAATTAGAGGCAGATCAAGCAAAGAAGAAAAGCGAAAAGTTGGCAAACTATATAGCAGAGTATGAAGAATTTAACGATGCAGGCCTCGTAGATAAAAGGCAAAAAGAGTTAGCTGAAGAAGCGAAAGAAGAGATGCAGGAAGCCATAGTAGTTAGCATAGAAACACAAAAAGAGCTAGAAAACCTGACAAGACAATTAGCCGAAGAAGAGCAGGAACTTGAAATTGTAAAAGAACAAAGCGAGATTTACAAAGAGATTCAAGACAGAATGATAGAACCATTGAATAAAGCTCAGATGGCTAAAAGCAGAGGCGATAAGTTACCAGATACATACCGAGAAAAACTCCTAGATGCAGCTGAAGAGGCAGTTGAAGTCGCTAAACAAATTCAAGATATAGAACAAAAAAAATCTAACATAGCACGCATGAATGCGATGAAGAGAAAATGGGGTGCGTTCAAAGTGATATCAGGCCTCACAATAGCGGCATCCGCTGGGTATTTTATGTTTATCAATCCAACTGAATATCTAAGGTTCGCAGTACCCTGCTTCATAGGGGCCATGAGCCTGATAGGATTCGGCGTAAAAGAATGGGAAGATCAAATTCCTGACATCGAAGATGACTATAAATCTAAATTAGGACAATCTTTAACAGTCTCTCTTAGCAGATCCCTTATAGATGCATTAACACAGCCTCAGAGAAAGAGTTGATCTCACGTCAGTGCATATAGAAACTGATCAGTCAACTAGAATTGCTCTGATTACTTTTTATAGCCACTATGTATTGCAACAACTCCAAAAGTCTTTCTCTTGAAATAAACATCATCAAAGCCAGACTTTTGAATCATTTCAGCAAATGTGTTTGCATCTGGAAACTTCTTTATGCTCTCCACAAGGTATTGATATGCAGACTTTTCTCCAGCAACTATTGACCCAAGCCTAGGTATCCACTTCATAGAATATATATCGTATATCTTTGAGAAAAAAGGATTTGAAACATCAGAAAATTCTAGACAAATAAACTTCCCTCCTAATTTAAGAACACGATAAGCTTCTGACAAAGCTTTTTCTATATTAGTTACGTTTCTTATTCCAAATGATATTGAATATAGATCAAAAGACTCATCATCAAAAGGCAATGATTCAGCATTTCCATGAACCCATTTTATTTGATCTCTAAATGGGAAGTTATCATCTATCAATTTGCTTTGTCCGATCTTTAACATATTATTATTAAGATCGCAAACTACGGAAGTTCTTCCGCCTCCCATACTAACAAATCTACGTGATATATCACCAGTTCCTCCAGCTACATCAAGCAAAACCTTTCCTGGTCTAAGATCGCCTACAAACTCATCTTTCCAAAGATGATGCATTCCCAAACTCATCAAATTATTCATAAGATCATAGTCTTTAGCAACATCAGAAAACACTTTCTGAACCATTGTCTCTTTTTCTTCTGAAGGGACTTGTTGAAATCCGAAATGTGTTGAAGACATAAATGGAAATATATAAAACTTGTTTTACATACGGTGCGCCTCGGAGGGGAATAAGGGAGGGGAGATGAGGCGCCCGCAGGAGGAATCATACTACATTATAAGATCTATGGCAATAACATTGATATACTGAAGATGAAATTCTAACGGATCATAAATTTATAATATGCTACATAACTGCTCCTGAGGAATCGCCGAGATATTACACAATTCAAACTCGGTAGAACTATGGTTAGAATATGATAATTCATCAGAATACGTGTGGTATACATCCGATTTATTTATCACCATATATGTAGCATTATTCTGACTATCCTTGCTTGGATACACGTATGATTTTACAAAATTAATGACATACTCTATAAACTCTTTTCCAGAATGTAGAGCTATACTATGAGCTATATTACTGTGTAAAAAATCATATTCACGTGCTGCAATTCTATATAATATATGATCTGCATTTGCTAAATTTTGCTCATTATAATCTGGCTCTAAATATTTCCTAATTATATCTGCACCTAGATGTGTAGGGACGGATACGACAGCCTTATATATAAGTTTAGGTACTTCTTCATATGGATCATCTATTTTACCTTTAATAGCAATGCCGTAAATACTTGATGCAATCGATCCTGCAGCTATGCAAATTGATTTTGACGCATAACTCTTCGTATAGTATCTATCTTCCATATAAATTGAACAAAGAAGCCTCGCAGAAAGCTTTATAAAAACCTTACTACCCTCATATATTCCAGATGCAAAATTACCTCCACTATTTTTGTCCCCAAAAACAAAGTCTTGTAAGAAGACTACAGTGGTCATTATAGCGATATGAGTTTGCTTTGTATCCTGAATGTGATGTATGGAGTTCACTCCAATTTTAACTGCGCTGTATATGAATGGTGTCGAGATAGCCGATATATTTTGGTTTTGTGTCTTTACCATAAAAGAGAACCATTTTATTAAAAAATAATTAAATTACCAACTTGCGTCAAGAAAAACTTGAAGGCTTTCTTTAAATAATGTTATGATCTTTAACAAAATATAAAAACCCATTTAAAATGATTATATCTCTGCCAAAATCAATAACAGAGAGCATTTCAGGCCTTTTGATGCACCTGGATGAAATAGCTGAATGGAGGGTTATAGGGGGTGCGGTAAGAGACATCCTCATGAATAAAAATACAGATGACATCGACATAGGGATTGCAACAAATCCTCAAAAAGTTATGGATTCGTTAAACGCCAAAGGCTTTCATGTGATACCAACTGGGTTTAGCCATGGCACAGTCACAGTGATATTTAATAGAAATAAAATAGAAATTACGAGCCTAAGAAAAGATGTTTCTTTTGATGGCAGACGAGCAAATGTAGAATTTACAAAAGATTGGAAAGAAGATGCACAAAGGCGTGATTTTACAATTAACGCAATGTCTCTAGATAATAAAGGCAATCTGTATGATTACTTCAACGGATGCAAAGATTTAATGGAAAAAAGGCTATCATTTGTGGGCGATCCAAAACGCAGAATAGAAGAAGACCATTTGAGAGTTCTGAGATACTGGAGATTTTTATCTAATATAGATCTGCCAACCATCGATGAAGACAGTCAAAAAGCAGCCCTAGAATGCTTTTATATGCTAAAAAAGATATCAGGAGAACGAATACAATCCGAAATGCTAAAACTATTATCAGGAGAATTTGCAGTTAAAGTCATCAACATACTCTCTAGACATAGGCTACTTGAGAAGATTGATATGCTACATACAAACGAAGTTATAAATCTTACCTCAGACCCAATAGTTAATTTATCTATGCTAATTTCCCAAAAAAACAATACAGATACAATTAAGAATATTAATGCCATATATTCTAGATGGAAACTTTCAAATGCACAGAAGAAAGTTTTGACTGATTTATGCTTGCCAAAAACAGATGTAGATTGGAGCGCTCCACTAAAAGAACATGCTAAGTATATATATAAATTAGGCTTTGATACATATAAAAAACTAGAAATGATAGCAATAGCTCAAGGAGTGATATCAGAAAAAATATCAGATAAGTTTTATGAATACGTAAGACCAAGAATGCCGATTAGTGGTAACGATGTGTTGTTTCTAAGAGGCAGAGATATCAAGGAAGCACTCAAGTCAGCAGAGGATTACTGGCTCAAAAAAGATTTCTTACCTAATAAAGAAGATTTATTGAAACATATAAACTTGAAATATCGTACCGAATCCAATTTTCATTAAGAATATCTGTGCAACATATTAATCAGAAACAGATTCAGTAGCCCTGACAATTGCTTTAGAAAATCCATCTATAAATGCATTTGAATCTCCTAGCGGGCTTTGCAATATTCTTTCCCTTATATCTCTGCGAAAGGCTAACCTTCTTTGCCTATCTTGAGATATCTCAACTGCTATCCTTTCATACTCTTCAACACTGAATGCACATAAATCGCTAGCTCCTATGTTCATTAAATTGCTGTAGCTCAATCTTTCAAATAACGCTTCTCCAACCAATGTTACAACAGGAACACCCATCCACAAAGTTTCGCAAGTTGTTGTTCCACCTGTTCTAGGGAATGTATCTAATGCCACATCTATATGGTTGTAGAGATTCATATAATATTTATCACGCACTGCTGCAAACATAATTCTATCTGGGTTGATACCATATTCGCTCATCTTTATGCAAAAATTATTACATAACACATTCATAGATGCAGTAGGCCTGCTGTAGAGAAATTTAGAATTAGGCACCATATGCATTATACGAGCCCAAGATTTCAAAGTATCTTCCGTAACCTTAAATGAGGCATTCATTGTGCCAAAAGTTATATACCCCATTCTATCTGAAGGAAGAGAATCTTCTATTTTGAATTCACCAAACATATTGCGATCCATACAAACCCAGCTTTCCGGCAACATCAAAGGCTTCTCAAGAAGTAAATCTGAATTAGGATTAACATACGGATCGACAACCATATAATCCACAGGCATCCCACTCGAATGAGGATAGTCAAGCCAAGCTATAGATACTTTAGATGATTTATACATAGCGTGCCTTAATCCTACACCAACATCCAAAGATACATCCACGTTGTCATCCGATATAGACTTTGCAATAATTTCTGCTGCGCAAAATGGACCAACATATCGCTTAAATTTATCCGATTCTTGCAAACAAAAATTGCTGAATTCGTCTTCATTAAACAATCCAAGAGCATAAATATAAATATTAAAACGTGATTTATCCAAACCTTTAATTAAAGGTTTTACAAATTTTCCTATTATACTATTGCGAAAACCGTAACCAGAAATACCCAGATTTATTTTATTACCTATTCCTTTAAAAGGATTCCTTTGCTTTATAAGCCTTGATGAATATATACTGCTAATTTGATTAGCGGCCCATTTCTTATGCATTTCAAGCAAGGTAATTCTATCTTCCTTAGTTTTAACATCATCCATACAACACATTAGTGGGACCAATGTATTTCTACTAATCAAATAGCTCTCTCTATCTTTCATAGAAACCTTTTTACTTTCATCAAATTCCATAGCGTGTTTTAGAAGAATATGCATATCATCTTTTATAAGATTATCTGGAATAATGTTAGTAACTTGATCTATCACCTCTAATAATCTTAAAGCATTTTTAAATTCCTCTGATTCTGTTGCATTCATTTGCTTGCAGGCTTTGACGCAAATTTCTGCATATACACGGTTACTTACAACACTATGGCAATCTATCGAACGCATTTGTTTTGCTGACTTTAGTGCATCTATATAAAGCCCCTGATTAGCCAAACATTCTGATACAGCTTGCCATATAATTGGATTTGTATTATCTAATGCTATAGATTTGTAAAATGTATTAACGGCCTCTTCATAGCGTGAATTCTTCTTTAGGAAAAAACCTAATATATTTATCATATCTGGACTGCTAGGATATTTTTCAATAACCAAGCTAATTATGGATTCTATAGTAATGAGGGATAACTTAAAGACCGCTCCCTTTTTAAAGAAAGATATCACATCATCTTTTTCTAATTTCATGATCAAGTCTTTTAACATTTTCATTCCCTTTACTGCACTATCATTAGTAAAGTAATAATCTGCGATCGCAACTAATACATCTGGTGAATTAGGGTGAATCTTGGCCATTTTATTCAGCAAATCTATCCCTTTACCAGATAGATTCATCAACACACACAGAGATACGATATGCACTAACATTTCATGGCTCATAGGAAATTTATTAAGCTTTTCTATAAAAGCTTTAATCTCACTAAACTTATTATGACTTAATAAAGTTTGTAAGCTGGAAATAATATTTCTATCTAAGCCTTTTAAGTTAAATTCATTTGCAATATCATTATATAATTTCATCTTTAAAGTGAATTTAATTAATAAATAAGCAATAAAGCCATATTGTTACTGCGTTTTAAAATATTAACACCAATATTCGCAACTGAATATAAAAATGTTTAAATAATATTTTTTCATATAAATATGCTATTTTGTAAAAATAAAAATTGACGCAATAATAGAAAGGTAGTAAATAATGAATCTATGATCTTTATCGTCTATTTCGTTAAAACTTTTGGAGGAATAACAAATGAAATTAGTAAATCGCGCTTTAGCAATAGCCGCTTTAGCATTAGTCGCAGCTTGTAGCCATAACAAAGATTCTGCGAACAGTGCATTGATGAACGAGTTCGAAAACAAAGTAGGAAACAAAATCTTCTTCGCTTTCGATTCTTCTGAAATCTCTGCTGAATCTGATAAAGTTTTAGGTGCTCAAGCTGAGTTCATCAAAAAACATTCTAACAAAGACTTTATAATTGGTGGCCATACCGACTTTTTCGGCACTAGAGAGTATAACTTAGGGTTAGGTGAAAGAAGAGCTAATGCTGCTCTTAAAACACTTGTGAAAAAAGGTGTTGCTCCTGAAAAAATGACTGTAATATCATACGGAAAAGAAATGCCTATGGTAGAATGTCACGACGTAGCTACATGCGCTAAAAACCGTCGTGCTGTTACCGTTATAAAATAAGAAGTTTTTCTAAAAAATTGGTTATATAAAGGGGTAGTTGCAAAGCTGTCCCTTTTTTCTTTTCAATAAGCGAGTAGTTATGCATTTTATAGACGAAGCAAAAATATATTTAAAGGCAGGAAACGGCGGAGCTGGATCAGTAAGCTTTAGACGAGAGAAATTCATAGAATTTGGCGGGCCAGATGGTGGGCATGGCGGAAAGGGTGCAGATATAGTTTTAATCGCAACTAGAGAGTTGAATACATTAATAGATTTTCGCTATAAACAGCACTTCAAAGCAGAAATAGGAATGCATGGCATGGGCCGCAATAGAAGCGGAAGAGCAGGAGAAGACATGATAATAGAAGTTCCTCTCGGCACCCAAGTTTTTGATGAAAGCGGAACTATGTTAATAGCAGACTTATCTACCCATGGAGAAACTTATATAATAGCCCATGGAGGAAGAGGTGGAGCTGGAAATGCAGCTTTTAAAAGCTCTACTAATCAAGCTCCTTATAAAGCCAAACCAGGCCTAGAGGGAGATGAATTATGGGTCTGGCTAAAATTAAAGCTACTTTCAGATGCAGGACTTATAGGGCTTCCAAATGCAGGGAAATCAACCTTTCTCGCTTCTGTAACATCTGCCCGCCCTAAGATAGCAGATTACCCTTTCACCACCCTGAAACCTCAATTAGGAGTCGCATATACAAACGATGAAGAGATAGTAATAGCAGACATACCAGGATTAATAGAAGGTGCTAGCGAAGGACATGGCTTAGGTGATAAATTTCTAAAACATATAGAACGTTGCAGAGTGTTGTTGCATTTAATCGATATATCAACAGATGTTGTATCTAACTACAAAACAATTCGTAATGAATTAAACAGTTATTCTGAGCTATTACAACATAAAAAAGAAATAATAGTTTTAAACAAAACCGACTTAGTGGATGATGATTCTGCAAAAAAAGCAATGAAAAAAATTGCACAACATTTAAACGATAAATCAACTCCTATATTTTTATGTTCTGGAGCCGGAAGGGTTGGCTTAGATGCTATACTAAATTGCACTTTAAAAACAATACATCAAGAAAAGTCATGCTAATATTACGATCCATATTGTTTTATATAATACTCAGTTTAATAACTCTGTTTTTTGGGCTTATAGGGATACCACTAATTTTTACAAGTAAAAAACTTCTAACATCGCTATGCGAAGTTTGGGCGAATACTATACTTATGTTATTGAAAGTTATATGCAATCTTGAGATAGAGGTAAAAGGCACGGAAAATATTCCACCAGAGCCCTTAATCATAGCTTCTAAACATGAATCAGCAATAGAAACAGTCCTATTATGGACTTTATTTAAAAACCCAGCACTTATAATGAAAAAAGAAGTGTTGTTCGTTCCGGTGTTTGGCGCCTATTGTCATGTTATGGGGATGATATCCATAGATAGAGGCTCAAGAATATCTGCGATGAAAAAAATAATCACTGATGCTACTGCAACATTAAAATCTGGTCGCTCTATAATTATGTTCCCAGAAGGAACAAGAATTAAACACGGGGAATCCGTAAGCTTAAAATCTGGTGTAAAAGCTCTACATACAGCATCTCCTGATATTCCTGTAATTCCTGTCGCTGTGAATAGTGGAAAATTTTTACCAAAAGGATGCTTAATAATAAAACCAGGAGTTTTGATTTTAAAAATATTAGAACCAATGAATCATGATGATAACTCAACATTTTTAGATGTTCTGCAGTCCAAAATCAATACGCCTTGCAATAATAATTAGATGTGCTATGATCGGGTCTCTTAGGATAAAAATACACAATTCTATGATTACACTTCACAAAACTCAGACTTTAAGCAAAGCTATATCTATCTTTTCTGGAATAACACTCCTGTTTGCTTGTGCTCAAATTTCCATACCTCTCACCCCAGTGCCAATATCAATGCAGACATTCGCTGTATTTATGATAGCTTTGTTTTATAAGCCTTCGGAGGCAATGCAAATAATATCGTATTACTTGATTTTAGGCTTTTCTGGCGCTCCTGTTTTTGCTGGCTATAAAGGAGGAATACAAATGCTTTACGGACCTACAGCTGGATATCTATTCGGCTTCCTAGTAGCGATTTATTATTTAACAAGAGCAAATTTATCCAGCAATAAAAATGCTTCTCTTGATAACGTAATAAAATTAAGTATAGCAACATTGATAATATACTCACTCGGCATATCGTGGCTATCCTTTATATTAGGCATAACACTTAAAACCGCTCTATTGCTAGGTTGCGCACCATTTATAATACCAGGAGCTATAAAATCTTTCCTCCTGGCTTTAGCAATACAATATTTCGGCGTCACAAATAACTCTCTAGACAAAGAATAATCCAAGGTTTATTCAGTCTCAACCCTTTTGAATCCTTGACTATAGGCAAGATTTTAGCAATTATATCTATAGCACTTCATATATTGAATTTTATAATGGAACCTATAGTAAACACTTTATATACATTTATTGCTTTTATTATGGTAATTAGCATAGTTGTGTTCATACATGAGTTTGGACATTTTTACTTTGCACGATTATTTGGCGTAAGGGTTGAAAAATTCTCGATAGGCTTCGGGAAAGCTATTTTTAAATGGCGTGATTCAAAAAAGACAGAATGGCAAATCTCTGCAGTCCCTATGGGTGGATATGTAAAAATGTATGGCGATTCTAACCCAGCTAGCACACCTGATTCCAAGATGCTAGCGAAGATGTCTAAAGCTCAAAAAGCAGCTTCTTTCCATTACAAACCTAGATGGCAAAAATCGATTGTTATAGCAGCTGGCCCTCTTTTTAACTACCTCTCTGCAATACTGATAACCGCTTTTTTATTATATTCACAAGGAATGATTTTTTTAACTCCTAAAATTAGTTCCGTTTTACCAAACACTCCAGCTTCTGAGGTTGGCCTTCTAGAAGGAGATACAATAACACGTATTGATAACAATAAAATAACCAATTTTCTTGAGTTGAAAGATACACTAGCAATGAGCAGAGGTGCACCTTTGAACATAACAATAAAGAGAGATGAAAAAATTTTCGATGTTAAAGTTACTCCAATCAAAACAGAAATCAGTGATGGATTAGGAAAATCTATGAGTGTTTATTCTATAGGTATTACCGCAACTGATATACAAATTAAGAAACTAGGGTTTTTTGAATCGCTTAAATATGGAATATATAAAGTGTATGAACTGAATTCTATGATGATTCAAGGAATATCTCAAATGATATCAGGTGATCGCGGAGCAGAGGAGATAAGCGGACCAATAAAAATAGCTCAATATTCAGCTAAAAGCCTAGAGTCTGGCCTTTATGGATTCTTATCATTTATAGTCATGATATCAGTTAATTTAGGATTGGTTAATCTTTTACCAATCCCATTGTTAGATGGTGGCCATCTTGCTGTATATGCTGCAGAAACTATTATACAAAAACCTATAGATGAAAGAACGCTTCAAAAAGCTAATTTTATAGGATTTATGATAATAATATTCCTAATGATGTATGGAATTAGCAACGATCTAAGATCCTTTATAGGATGAAATTAAAGATATAATCTTAAAACCTTTGTAATTTATAGCGCGACAAAAGTTGGTTTTGCTTTTATCCCTATTAAATTAATTAACTTAGCCGAAAATAGTTCTGGATCGCTACTTGTATAAAATGATATGTTTGTTAGCTGTTCTTCTGATGGCTCAGTATTTATAAATTTAGCAACTTCTGCAGCAATATACTGAGCAGGATCTATATAAACAATATCTGGTCCAAATATATCTTCTACTATATCTCTGATAAATAAATAATGTGTGCACCCAAATATTAGAGAATCAATTTTATTATTCAAAGGCATCAATCTATCCTTAACAATCTGTTTAGCCAGATCAGAATCCATAATACCATTTTCTATAATATCAACAAATTCTGGGCAAGCCAATGGCAGGACATCTCCTGCAAAACCACTAGCTTTTATCATCTTTTCATGTATCCCACTATCAATAGAAGCCTGCGTTCCTATAACACCTAATTTCTTTATTTTAACATCGCTATTAATATAATTTAAAATAGGCTTTATGGCACCTATGATCGGCACATTTATATCTGCAGATATTTCATCCAAAGCAAGTGCAGAACTTGTATTGCAAGCAGCAATAATAACATCTACACCCATTTCCTTCTCTAACCAATTTGATATGACATTAGAGTATTGAATTATTTCCATTTTGGTTTTATTTCCATATGGAAGGTTAGCTGTATCAGCGAAATAAATAAATTTTTCATTTGGGAATCTACTCAGCATCTCTTTTAAAACGCTCAGTCCCCCTACACCACTATCATATAGTCCAATAGTCTTTTTCATTACTCTTTCCAGATAAATTTAACTCGATGTTGCAAACCTGTAACCATATCCCATGTAATATTACTTGTGTATCTAACAACCTCTTCTATAGGAAGACCTTCTCCCCATAAGGTGACATTATCTCCTATTGTTACACTTTCGCAGCTAGTAATATCAACCATAATCATATCCATAGATACTCGACCCACTATAGGGCATCTGATTCCGTTTACAAGAACAGGGGCCCCATCTTGAGCAGTAATAGGGTATCCATCCCCATAACCAAATCCAATAACGGCAATCAGTTTATCCTCTGGGCAAATATACCTACAACCGTACCCCACAGACTCACCCTTTTTTAACGATTTTATAGATATTATTTTGCTTTGCACAGTCATAACAGGCTTCAGATCAAGCTTCGATGCTTCTATGCTATTTATCGGGGAGATGCCATATATAGTTAAACCAGGTCTAACATAATCATAGTGTATTTCTGGAAAATTTATTATAGCAGCTGAATTGCATAGGCTTAACTTAGCTTTTTTATTATATATAAATTTTTTAAATGATGCTATTTGCTTAGAGTTTAGATTATGTAATTTGTCATCTGAACATGCAAAATGCGACATAATAGTAATTGTATTACTATTATTACTTGATGCAAGCAGCCTGTTATAAGCATCATCTGCCGAATCAATACAAAATCCTAGCCTGCCCATACCTGTATCTATTTTGATCCAACAGTTTAATGGACTTGTTAACTCAATTTCTTCAAGCCAACTAACTTGATATTCACTATGAAATACAACATCAAAGTTTTCTAAAGAAGCGATATGTAGCTCTTCTTTTTCAAATATTCCCTCAGCGAGTAATATTGGTGATTTAACACCAATATTACGTATTCTCAGAGCTTCATCTATAGAAGCAACACCAAGCATGTCTACAAAACCATCTAATACCTTGGCAACAAAATCGATTCTATGTCCATAAGCATCTGCTTTGACCATTGCAACAAGCTTTGTATTTGGGCTCAATAGCTTTTTTATAACACCAACATTATGAAGTAAATTCTTTTTAGATAGCAGTGCTACAGCTGGGCGTGTCATACCTTTATTGCTTATAACATACTTTTTTAACAGCAGAAATTATATCCTCTATTTGTGGCAAAGCAGCTTTTTCCAAATTTGCAGCATAAGGTAATGGCACATCTTTCCCTGTCACTCTTCCTATTGGAGCATCAAGATAATCAAAGGCCAAATCCATAACTTGCGCTGATATTTCAGCACCTATTCCAGCAAAAGGCCATCCTTCTTCCACAACTATCAGCCTATTAGTCTTCTCAACAGATTTCACTATTGTATCTATATCTAGAGGCCTAATGGTTCTAAGGTCTATAATCTCTGGATCTATGCCATCCTTTATCAGATCTTCCGATGCAGCAAGTGCATTACCAACTTGTATAGAAAATGCAACTATCGTAACATCTTTTCCTTCTTTAATAACATTTGCTTTTCCTATAGGTACTAAAAAATCATCATTATCATCTTCAATTTCGCCAGACCTACCATAAAGCAATTCGTTTTCTAAGAATATTACTGGATTAGGATCCCTTATAGCAGATTTTAAAAGCCCCTTGTGATCTGCTAATGTATATGGAGCAATAACTATCAAACCAGGAACATGGGCATACCAACTAGCATAACATTGAGAATGCTGAGCTCCAACCCTAGCAGCAGCACCATTAGGGCCACGAAAGACTATAGAGCATCGAACTTGACCGCCAGACATATAATTAGTCTTAGCTGCAGAATTTATGATTTGGTCAATCGCTTGCATGGAAAAATTGAATGTCATAAATTCTACGATTGGCTTCAAGCCACAAAAAGCTGCTCCAACAGCAAGGCCAGCAAAACCATGTTCTGTTATAGGAGTATCTATAACACGCTTTGGGCCAAATTTATCTAAAAGGCCTTGTGTAACCTTATAGGCTCCTTGATACTCTCCTACCTCTTCACCTAATATAAAAACCGAATCGTCTCTTTGCATCTCTTCTGCAATGGCATCACGCAGAGCTTCTCTTACAGTAATCATTTTCCACCAACAAATTTGATAGTTATTTCGGCAACCCTTTTTCCAAAATGTTCTGCAGTTTTTCTATCGCTTTTTGGAGGAGCCACATCTGGCCCTTCATCTGAATTTGCTTGAGTCATCAAACCTAACCAGCTACCAAGTCTGTTCATCCCATCTGGATCTGGTGATTTACCAGAAGTGTTAGGTAAAATATCATTACCTACCCATATCATGCCATGTTGTGCAGCAAACACTGATATCTGCATTAAGGTAGATAATTTATCTCCACTCATGGAACTAGAGTTTGTAAACCCTGCTGCTACCTTGTTATGCCATTTTTGTTGTGCCCATTCTTTCGATGAGGCATCCATAAATTTTTTAAAATCAGCAGAAGCAGAACCCATATAAGTTGGAGATCCAAATATAATACCGTCAAAATCTCTTAACTCAACCATTTTCTCTATTGCTTCTGATGCCGTGTAGTGAACAGCTTCACATCTAGCGCTCTCTACCCCCATTTTAACATGTTTAGCTATTTCATAAGTATGTCCATAACCACTATGAGAAACTATCGCTATTTTAACCATAAATTTTTACCTATAAATATTAGTATATAATTCCGATAAAGGAGGCTCTTGGCTTTCTAATGCAAAATCAGCAGCTTTCGTTGCAGCATCTTTGCATTTTTTTTCTATCAATTTTAATTCTTCTTGAGTAGCGATTTTATTTTCAATTAAATACTTACCTAGTCCAGCAATCGGATCTCTTTGGTCCTTATATGATGCAACCTCTTCTTTAGTTCTATATTTTGCTGGATCAGACATAGAGTGCCCTCTATACCTATATGTTTTCACCTCGATTATGTAAGGCCCCTTGCCAGCTCTAATTCCATCTACTACGCGCTTTGTCGCTTTATATACTGCAAAATAGTCCATTCCATCAACCTGCTCACCAGGTATATCAAATGAAGCACCTCGTTTATAAAGCTCTGTTGTGCCGCAAGAACGCTGTACAGAAGTTCCCATTCCATATTCGTTATTTTCTATTACATATAGCACTGGCAAATTCCATAATTTAGCCATGTTAAATGATTCATAAACCTGACCTTGGTTTGATGCCCCATCACCAAAATATGTAACCGCAACCGTTTTATCATCTCTATATTTAGATGCAAAGCCCATACCTGTACCTATAGAGACCTGAGCACCAACTATGCCGTGCCCTCCATAAAACCCTTTTTCTAAGTCAAACATGTGCATTGATCCACCCTTGCCCTTAGAACAACCAGTATATTTGCCTAATAATTCAGCCATAACAGCATCTGGATCGCTTCCTGTTGCAAGCATTATACCATGATCTCTGTAGCTTGTTATTACGTTGTCTCCCTTATTCAATGCATGTTGCATTCCAACAGCGACAGCCTCTTGCCCTATGTAAAGATGACAGAATCCAGCTATAAAACCCTTGCCATATAAATCACCAGCCTTTTCCTCAAATCTACGTATCAAGACCATGTCTTCATAGGCTTTTAATAATTGGGCCTGTGGTATTTCTTTATACATTCTTAACCAAGTAAATTTATTTACGACCTCATGAGTATATTCGTTTTATACAAATAAGTAAATCATCTTTGCTTAGAGATACTTCTTTTTTAAAGCGATATGCTTGACTAATTACGAACACAGTTCACAACAAACTAATCATCTCATCAAAGGAATGGTAATAATAAACCTTGTATATTTGCCTTCTTCAGATTCGCAAGAGATAGTTCCGCCCATATCTGTCACAACCATTTTGCTAAATGCAAGTCCTAAGCCTGTGCCGTCC
>JACCDN010603538.1_pt1 | contig 56468 bp, 45 predicted proteins | sample 7441691 | NCBI WGS metagenome assembly JACCDN01 (sample SAMN15323439, study PRJNA562643) | freshwater metagenome | isolation source: river surface water | place: USA:Blue River Watershed | collected 2017-08-16 | reverse complement strand
GTCATACCCTTTTTCAGCCAAGACAGCTTTTGCTTTAAACCCATCCAGCAATGCCAATGCTTGTTTATAATCAGATACCTCTCCAGATGTTAAGATAATCTGATCGGATTACCAAGGGCGTCGCATGTTGCATGAATTTTAGTTGAAAAACCCCCGCAAGACCTTCCTAATGATTCATTGTTGGTGTGCCCTGATGATTGTGGAATCTATCATCACCCACTCCATATCTGCATCTTTTGCAAGAGTATTAAAAATCATTTGCCAAATTCCTTTGTCAGATTAGCGTTTGAATTGTTTTTAAGCACTTGACCACTTATCATATGTCCGTAGGGGAGACCGCCACTTGGATCCATTCCGACATTATGATTACACATTATTATCTTGTTGCATACTCTTAAAAAGTTCCCCCAATATATTAACAGGAATGGTTATACGAGCTTCTTCACCTAATACACCCTCTCTTCCCTTAAAATGTTTTATCAGCATAGATCTCATAACAAAGTTGCCATTAGGGTTGACAATCATTTTTTCTATCTTGGGTGATTTTGTTCGCCATACCACCCCTGTAAAACTATGAAGAAGAATTGCAAGGCCAGGATAATCTTTACGTAACATACTGATTGGGTTCCTGAAAATTCCTCGATGCTCATATGTGATGCCCGCTTCCTCTTGACTAGGATTAAGGTCATAACTAGAAACAGACATTAAAAGGTTGTTATAATTATCGACATAACCATCTAAATTATAACTTTCATTGCCAGCGCTATAGCCACTATCTTCAGGTAACTCGAAAAATCCTGTAATCGGTTGCTTACAAACATAAGAAATATAGGCTCCAATGTGGCATTGCATTCCTGAACACCCTGAAGATATGCCAGAAAATGCTCGGCTCATTTTTTCGGTGTTGGAGTTGAGGATAAGCTCTGTTAATTCTTGTTGATATTTTTGGGTTAAAGGAAAGAAAAAAGTAAGAGGCAGATCATAACCTTCTACAGAACCTTGTAAAGATAAACAAACGCTAGTCCCACGCTCATATGCACGCCATCGATGGCTTCTATCTTCATCCACAATAGGCTCACATCCAAAGTATGCCATTTGTCCTGTAGTAAGCTTTATAGGAGCTGTATAAATTTTATATTCACCTGAACTGATTTCATTAAGTTTCGAAGCTGTTAATTCTTCAGATGCAAACATTGCATCACCGGTTACAATTTGACCTGCAATTAACATAATAGACAATAATTTTCTCATGACCCATATTCTTTTTTTAAGTTGCTATATTCAACTATATAGCAACATAATAATAAAAATTCAAGGTGTAATAACAAAAAAAATGTTGGTAAAATAAATATCTTGTTTCCTTGTATTGTCCTCATAAACCAGATATAAGGAATCATGATTTCCGGTTGTGGCGGAATTGTCAGACGCCCAGCTAATGGCCAAGAATCACCCAAAAACAAACACTCTCAAGACCCAGTGCCTTGCCCCTTTCACGCAAACCCAAAATAGTCTGGGCATCAGGTGCTTTTTTTGGACACAGGGAGCTTTAAAACCCCCTTAAAGCTTAAGCGATCTTCAATCATAAATTCTACCGCATCATCGGAAAAGTTATAAAGCGATAGTAAAATAAAAATCTTGGTCATTGTCAAGCCGCACAAAGCCTTTCTGAAACCTTTCCCGCCATTATTGTTCGCGCTAAACACAATTTGTTCTATAATCTTCTCAAGCTCGCTCCAATTGACATGATCCTGGATCTTTTTGAGCGGATTATGAGCATCAATACGCAAACATCCCCATCAATAAAAAATGAAAAATGATTTTCTTTCTGGCATTTTTTTGTTTTTTGGGTTAACTTATATTAAATATGTTGAAAGTTGTTAATAATTGTAAAGGATATAGCAAGATGAAAAAAATAGTAATTGGTGCATGTGTACTGGGATTATCAGCCTGGATTATTCCACAAGTTTTCAAATTTGGCAATACCTCATCTTCATTAAAAATTTTAAAAAGAGGAAACGGAACAGAACCTCAAAGCTTAGATCCACATAAAACATCTGGTGTTCCTGAATCAAATATTACACTTGATCAACTTGAAGGGTTGCTCTCAACCGCCGCTGATGGTCAGAATATACCAGGGGTTGCTGAACGTTGGGAGGTGAGCAGTGATGGTAAGACCTATACTTTCTTTTTGCGCCAAAATGCAAAATGGTCCAATGGTGACCCTGTGACGGCTAATGATTTTGTTTATGCTTGGCAAAGAATGGTAAATCCATTAACAGCATCAAATTGGACATATATTATTCAGCCTGTTAAAAACGCTAAAGAAATTTCAAAGGGGGAAAAGCAGGTTACGGAACTTGGCGTCAAGGCCGATGGCGATTACAAACTTATCGTTGAATTGAATGCTCCCACGCCATACTTCTTATCTTTGGCTGCACATTCTTGCATGGTTCCATTGCATAAAAAAACAGTTGAGGCAAGCCCTGATAAATGGATGAGGCCTGGATCCATGGTTGGAAATGGTGCTTTCGTTTTGGATGAATGGATGCCCCAGTCCCATGTGAAACTTAAAAAGAATCCCCACTATTGGGCGAGCGAAAGCGTTAAATTAGATGGGGTTATTTTCTATCCAATTGACGATCGTCAATCTGAGCTTAAAAGGTTCAAAGCGGGTGATTTGCATATGACGAAATTTGTTCCCGCAGATCAGATTGAAATTTTAAAAAAGACAATGCCGGAATGCTATAAATCAGATCCTGCATATGCAACATATTTTTATACGTTCAATCACACAAAACCTCCATTTGATAATCCAAAAGTTCGTCAAGCATTAACTCTTGCAATCAATCGTGATGCATTAGTAGCTCAAGTGACAAAGGGAGATGAAAAGCCGGCCTATTCATTTGTGCCTCCGGCACCAGGTGACTATATCCCTCAAGAAATGCAATGCAAGCTTACAGATTCATCCACTCCTGTTCCTTGCAAAACGCTTACTCAGGAGCAAAGAGAAACTCTGGCTAAAAAAATACTTGCAGAGTCTGGATATAAATCGGGAGCGCCTATAGAGCTTGTTTACAATACGGATGAAAACCACAAAAAAATAGCAATTGCTCTTTCTAGTATGTGGAAAAGTGTTTTAGGAGTTCAAACTCAGATGAATAATAAGGAATGGAAGGTTTATCTTTCTGCAAGAGAGAAAAGGGATTACAATCTTTATAGACAGGTTTGGAGAGCTGACTACAATGATCCAAGTACATTTTTGATTCTCTTCAAATCTGATAGTGGTAATGACAATACAGCTGGCTACAACTCACCCTCATATGATGTATTCATGGAGCAAAGCGCAAAACTTTCCGGAAAGACAAGAATGGAAGCAATGATGAATGCGGAAAAAGACTTCATGTCTAATTTTTCTGTAGCTCCTTTATATTATTTTGTGACAAATTGTCTTGTTGCAAAAAATGTTTCAGGCTATAAAGGAAGTCCTATGGATTACCATCTTTCTAAATGGATGAGCATTTCAAACTAAGAAAGGAATTTATTTTTTGTTAAAATTAATTTTAAAGAGAATTTTTGGGGCTATCCCTACTTTATTTGTTATTATTTCGATTTCGTTTTTCATGATTCGAATGGCTCCTGGAGGGCCGTTCGATCAGGAGCGTCAGCTTCCTCCTGAAATTATTGCCAACCTAAATAAAGCTTACCATTTGGATGAGCCATTATACATGCAGTTTGGTCGATATTTGTGGGGCATTGCGCATGGTGACTTTGGCCCATCTTTTCAATATAAAGATTACACTGTGAGTGAGCTGATTTATCAAGGATTTCCGGTTTCTTTAAAAATTGGAGGCATGGCTATTATTTTAGCGGCAGCTATTGGAATTTTTCTTGGAACAATTGCTGCGTTGAGGCAAAATACACGAACAGATTATATGATTATGGGATTTTCAATGACTGGTATTACGATTCCAAGTTTTGTCATGGCCCCTCTTTTAAGTCTTGTGATTGGTGTTTATTTGCGTTTATTGCCTGTTGGTGGATGGGGTGAAATAAATCATATGATTTTGCCAATTATTGCACTTACTCTCCCGCAAATTGCTTATATTTCGCGTCTAACACGTGGAAGTATGATTGAGATTTTACGCAGCAATTACATTAGAACAGCAAAAGCAAAAGGCTTGTCTGAAAATGTTATTTTATTCCGCCATGCATTAAGAGGAGCGTTGCTTCCAGTTGTATCATATTTAGGGCCAGCAACAGCAGGCATTATAACAGGATCTGTTGTGATTGAAAAAATCTTTGGAATTCCTGGAATTGGTCGTTTTTTTGTGCTGGGAGCCTTGAATCGTGATTATACCTTAGTTATGGGAGTGGTCGTATTTTATGGATTGCTGATTATGCTTTGTAATTTAATTGTGGATATCCTTTATGGAGTCCTTGATCCTAAAGTGAGGTATGAATAATGGAACAGGTACTAAAAGGACGCAGTCTTTGGAGGGATGCAAGAGCACGCTTATTTTCCAATAGAGCCGCATTTTTTGCCTTTATTGTTTTAAGTTGCATAACAATACTTGCTGTTTTTGGGCCAATGTTGAGCTCATATGAAATTGACTATATTGCTTGGGATTTTGTTAGTGTTCCTCCTAATTTGAGTCAAGGATTTCCTTTTGGAACAGATGGAAATGGGCGAGATTTATTTGTTCGAACCATGTTTGGGACCCGTATTTCTCTCATGGTTGCGTTTGTTGCGAGTTTAGTTAGTCTTTTTATCGGGGTCACTTATGGAGCTATTTCAGGGTTTGTTGGAGGAAAAACAGATTCCTATATGATGCGATTTGTGGACGTTTTTTATTCCATTCCTTATATGTTCTTTGTGATTTTATTGATGGTGTTTTTCGGGCGAAAAATATACTTGATTTTTATGGCCATTGGTGCTGTTGAATGGCTCGATATGGCAAGAATTGTCAGAGGACAGACTTTGTCGCTAAGGCATAAAGAGTTTGTTGAGGCTGCTGTTGCTGGAGGGCTTACAAAATGGAAAATTATTAAAAAACATATTATTCCAAACGTATTGGGTCCTGTGGCGGTCTTTTTAACCTTGACTATTCCAAAAGTTATTTTGCTTGAATCTTTCTTAAGTTTCTTAGGGCTTGGCATTCAAGAACCAATGACCAGTTGGGGAGTCTTAATTAGCGAAGGAGCTGATCAAATGGAAACGGCGTGGTGGTCGCTTTTATTTCCTGCAAGTTTCCTAGCGGTTACTTTGTTTTGTTTTAATTTTATAGGGGATGGGTTAAGAGATGCTCTTGATCCCAAGGATAGATGAGTAATATTATGGAAAAACCAATTTTGTCTGTGACGGATCTTAAGGCGACATTTGATACAGCAGATGGCCTTGTGGACGCTGTTCATGGCGTGAGCTTCGATGTCTTTAAAGGGGAAGTTTTAGGGTTTGTTGGTGAGTCAGGCGCCGGGAAAAGCCAAGTTTTTATGTCCATTATGGGAATTCTTGCCTCTAATGGAAAAGCTTCTGGAAGCGTTTTGTTTAATGATCAAGAGATCCTTGGCCTTCCTCTTGAAAAATTAAACTCTATCCGAGGCGATAAACTTTCTATGATTTTTCAAGATCCAATGACATCACTAAATCCTTATTTAAGCATTTCTAAACAGATGAGTGAAGTTTTGGTTCAGCATCAAGGTCTGTCTTGGGATAAAGCACATATAAAGTCTCTTGAAATGTTGGATTGTGTCAAAATACCAGAAGCAAAAATGCGATCAAAAATGTATCCACATGAGCTTTCTGGCGGCATGCGTCAACGTGTGATGATTGCTATGGCTTTGTTATGTAAGCCAGATATTCTAATTGCTGATGAGCCCACCACCGCTCTTGACGTTACAGTTCAGGCGCAAATCTTAGATCTTATGCTCGACTTACGTAAGGATTTTGGCACATCTATTGTGATGATCACTCATGATTTGGGAGTTGTTGCACAAATTTGTGACCGCGTTCATGTTATGTATGGTGGACGCATTGTGGAAAAAGGGGATGTTAATCAAATTTTTTATAATCCTATTCATCCTTACACACAAGGACTTTTAAATTCAACACCTCGTATCGATGAAAAAACAAATGAATCGTTGGTCGCTATTCCGGGCCATCCGCCTACATTAGGACAACTTTCAAAAGGGTGTGCATTTCAAGATCGATGTGATTTTTGTATGCCAAAATGCTTAGAGGAAAGGCCCGAGCTCGAGCCTACTTATTCAGGAGGATCTGTCGCATGTCATCTTTAAACCCCCTTTTGAATGTTGAAAATTTAAGTGTAGAATTTGATATAGCCGGAAAAGGAATGTTTGGTAAAAAGCAAATATTGCGTGCTGTTGATAATGTTTCTTTTGATCTTATGCCAGGAGAAACTTTAGGCATTGTCGGAGAGTCTGGTTGTGGAAAATCAACTCTTGGGCGAGCAATTTTGCAATTGGTGAAAACATCCTTTGGAAAAGTAACTTTGGATGGGGTTGATTTGAAGAGTCTATCTCAAGATCAACTTCGTCAGTCTAGAAAAGATATGCAAATGATTTTTCAAGATCCTTTAGCATCTTTAAATCCAAGATTGACAATTAAGCAAATCATTTCAGAACCTTTAGAAGTTTTTTCTCCCGAATTAACGTCTATTGATGTTGAAAAACGAGTTTTTGAAATGCTTGATTTTGTAGGATTATCCAAGACATACATCAATCGTTACCCACATGAGTTTTCAGGGGGACAGTGTCAAAGAATTGGAATTGCAAGAGCTATGATTTCTCGCCCAAAACTTATAGTGTGTGATGAGCCAGTGAGCGCATTAGATGTTTCCATTCAAGCTCAAATCGTGAATTTATTGTCAGATCTTCAAAAAGAGTTTAAAACTTCTTTGATTTTTATCTCGCATAATTTAAGCATTGTTAGACACATTAGTCATCGTATTTTGGTTCTTTATTTAGGCCGTATGGCAGAGCTTTCTGATTATCAAGAATTATATGATCATCCATATCATCCTTATACAAGTGCTTTGATTTCTGCTGTTCCAATTCCAGATCCAAAACTTGGAAGAGGAAGAAAACTTAAATTGCTATCTGGTGATATTCCTTCGCCAATTAATCCGCCAAGTGGCTGTTCTTTTAGGACTCGTTGTCCAAAAGCTCAGGAGCTTTGTGCGCAGATAAAGCCAGAGTTCAATCAGCGTAATCCTAATCATTTTGTTGCTTGTCATTTTCCAGATTAAAAGGATAAAAAATGGAATTAAACTTAAGATCAAAAGATATTTTAAAACATATTATTGAAACTTATGTTGAAACTGGTGAACCTGTTGGATCAAGAACGCTTTCTAATAGGCTTGGGATGAGTCTATCTCCTGCCACAATTAGAAATGTTATGGCGGATCTTGAGTCTTCAGGTTATTTATACTCGCCACATACATCGGCAGGGCGTCTTCCAACTGATTCTGGATTTCGATTTTTTATCAATGGATTATTAGAAGTTGGTGATATTAATGATTTAGACCGCAGCGAATTGGAAGAAAAGTGTTCGCTTCGTGGAAAAAGTTTAAGTGATGTTCTCTCTGATGCAACTAAAACGCTTTCAGGTCTTACTAAGTGTGCAGGCCTTGTTTTATCCCCAAAAGGTGAAGTTGCGCTTAAGCACGTTGAATTTGTGTTTTTAAGTCCAGGAAGAGGCCTTGCTGTTTTAGTAACACAAGATGGTAATGTAGAAAATCGTTTAATCGATTTGCCTGAGGGCATTATGCCATCCACTTTAATTGAAGCATCAAATTATCTTAATTCAAAATTGGTAGGAAAAACTTTAAATGAGGCAAAATCAATCCTTCAAAATGAGTTGTCCTTGCAAAAAAGCGAATTAGATACATTGGTGTCAAATTTGATGCAAAATGGTGCTGGGACGTGGTATAAAGGTGATGAAAAAGGAGTATTGATTGTAAAGGGGCAATCTAATTTGCTTCAAGACGTAACTGAACTTCAAGAACTTGGGAAGGTAAAGGCATTATTTGATTTGCTTGAAACTCAAGACTCTTTGTTAGATTTGTTGGATGCGTCTATTGTTGCTGAAGGTATTCAAATTTTTATTGGGTCAGAGAACCCACTTTTTAGCAATAGTGGATGTTCTTTAATTGTAGCCCCTTATAAAGATTCATCTCAAAAAGTAATTGGCGCTATTGGCGTGATTGGGCCTTCAAGGCTAAATTATGCACGTGTCATACCGATGGTGGATTATACAGCAAAATTAATTGGAAAATTATTTAATTAAGGAGATAAAAACATGAGTGAGATTGAGAAAAACGAACAAGAGCAAATTGAGCAAGATCCAAATATTACCCTGATTGAGGAAATTGCAAGTTTAAAAGATCAGCTTTTACGCTCTTTGGCAGAGCAAGAAAACATTAGAAAGCGCAGCATTCGTGAACGTGAAGAAGCAAGCAAATATGCTGTTTCTAGTTTCGCAAGAGAGCTTTTAAGTGTTGGAGACAATTTAAGAAGAGCTTTGCAAGTTGCGCCACAAGATGAAAATGAACAAACCAAAACATTCATTATGGGTGTAGAAATGACTGAAAAAGAGTTACTTCATGCATTTGAAAAATTTGGAGTTAAAAAAGTCAATACTCAAGAAAATGAAAAATTTGATCACAATTTTCATCAGGCTATGTTTGAAGCTGAAGATGATGATAAAGAGCCAGGTACAATTATTCAAGTTATGCAGGCAGGTTATATTTTGCATGATCGTTTATTAAGGCCATCATTAGTAGGGGTTTCAAAAAAAAGAGTTTCATAAATGATTCAATTTGAGGCGACTAAAGTATTAAAAGTTCCTTTGAAATTATTGTTTGAAATTGTATCTGATATCGATCGTTATCCTGAATTTGTTCCATGGTGTTTGGATGCTAAGGTTTTAAAAGAAAATGATAAAATCACAGCGCAGCTCACAGTTGGAACTTCTTTTTTAAAAAATAGTTATGTTTCAGATGTTAAGTTGATCCCGTATTCCAGAATTGAGTCTGTAGGTTCTTCAGGGCCTTTAAAATCATTAAAAAATATATGGGAATTCAAAGAAACGGAAGAGGGGGTCCATGTTCATTTATTATGCACATTCGAACTTTCTTCCTTTCTTTTTCATGGGATGATGAAAAAAATGATTGATGAGGTTGGATCAAAAATGATAGAAGCTTTTGAGAAAAGAGCAAACGACTTATTTTCCTCATGACTCCAAATAAAACCATTTCAGATATTCTTATTTCATGGTGGCGTGCGAATAAGACTTTATATCCTTGGCGTTTAAGCGAAGATGAAAACAAGCCTTATCATGTATGGCTGAGCGAGGTGATGCTTCAGCAAACAACGGTTGCAACAGTTTGTGGGTATTTTGAGCGCTTTATCCAAAAGTGGCCAAGACTTGAAGATTTAAGTCATACAAGCTTGGAAGAGGTGTTTGTTTTATGGCAAGGTCTTGGATATTATTCAAGAGCAAGAAATCTCCACAAGGCCTCAAAAATTCTACAACAAAACTTCCCTAAAACACAAGACGAACTGATTAAAATTCCAGGAATTGGCCCTTACACATCCGCAGCAATCGCCTCAATTGCATTTAATAATTATGCAGTGGTGGTGGATGGTAATGTGAAGCGTGTCGTATCACGATTGTTTGGAATAGAAAATGACATAGATATCCATGCCAAGAAAATAACCCCTTTTGACTTTCCTGGGGATTATGCTCAAAGCATTATGGATTTTGGGCGATTTATTTGTAAACCTACAAGTCCCAATTGCTTATCTTGTCCTCTTCAAGATCATTGTTATGCTTTTAAAACTCAAACTCAAAGTCTTTATCCAATTAAAAAGAAAAAACCACAAAAACAAAAGCAATATGCGGTGGCGTTTGTTGCAACTGACCCTTTTGATCAATGTATTTTCATTCAAACTCAAACTGATAAAAAACTTCTTCAAGATTTAATGACTGTTCCTATGACCCCTTGGATGCGCGATCAAGAATGGGAAGAGATTGATGCTTTGAAATACGCGCCATTTCACACAAATTGGGTTTTGCAAACCAATCAAGTAAAGCATGAGTTCACTCATATTTCCTTATGCGTAAAAGTATTCAAAGGAATCTTGAAAGAAGAAAGTTCAAATATGGTTAATCGAGAAAATCTTAAGAAATACGCTCTTTCAACTCTTGTAAAAAAAATTATTAATAATTGAATTATTTTTGACAAAACGTATTGACAAATATTTTTATATGTATATAATTAAATATATAAAAACAAAATATGGAGAATTGAAAAATGAAAATAATGGTTATCAAGATGAAGGTTTGGATGGGAAAATGGCTTATTTTAAATTTGCTATCTTCCAAGCAGTTGTTGTACAATATAGTTGGTTTTAGATACGTGTAAAGGCTTTTGAAAAAATGAAAAATTTTTATATTACCACCCCTATTTATTATGTGAATGATATCCCCCATATTGGGCATGCTTACACTAGTATTGCAGCTGATATGATTTCTCGTTTTAAAAAACTTGATGGGTATGATGTTTTGTTTGTGACTGGCACTGATGAACATGGCCAAAAAGTTGATAAATCTGCTCAAAATGCAGGCGTGTCACCTCAAGAGTTTGTAGATAAAGTTTCACAGAATTTTAAAGATCTAATGCCGATGATGGATGTTGATTATGATGTGTTTATCAGAACAACAGAACAAAGGCATATTGATACTGCACAATCACTTTGGAAAAAATTGGAACAAAATGGAGATATTTATTTAGGTGGATACTCTGGGTGGTACTCCATTCGAGATGAGGCATTTTATGATGAATCAGAAATTAAGGATGGAAAAGCCCCAACAGGAGCTCCTGTCGAGTGGGTTGAAGAGGAAAGTTATTTCTTTAAACTGTCAAATTATCAAGATAAATTACTTGAATATTTCTCCAATAATCCAGAAGCAATTATGCCAGAAGGGCGAAGGAATGAAGTGATCAGCTTTATCAAAAGCGGCCTTCGTGATCTTTCCATTTCAAGAACAACTTTTTCATGGGGTGTTCCTGTTCCAGGCAATGATAAGCATATTATGTATGTTTGGTTGGATGCTTTAACTAACTATATTACAGCTGCAGGCTATCCAGAAAAAATGGATTTTTGGCCAGCAGATTTGCATTTGGTTGGAAAAGATATCTTAAGATTCCACTGTGTATATTGGCCAGCTTTTTTAATGTCAGCTGGAATTCCAATTCCAAAGCGTGTTTTCGCTCATGGTTGGTGGACATCTGAGGGTGAGAAAATGTCTAAATCTCTTGGAAATGTGATTGACCCAATTAAGCTTGTGAATGATTTTGGTGTTGATACAGTCAGATATTTTATGATGCGTGAGATATCGTTTGGAAGCGATGGGGATTTTTATATTGATAATTTAAAAAAACGCCTCAACTCTGATCTTGCTAATGCTTGGGGGAATCTAGTCCAACGAGTTTTTGCCTTTGTTGCAAAAAATTTAGATGGTATTGTGCCAGAGCCTTCAGTTTTTGAGTCACAAGACAGTGTTCTTTTAGACCTTTCAAGAGAAACCCTTGAAAAACTCAGAAGTAATATTGATGCCCAAAGTTTGCATCGTTATCTTGAAACTGTTTTTGAGTTGATTTATGCGGCAAATGCTTATGTTGATTCTCAAAAACCATGGACCTTACGTAAAGAAAATATCTTGCGTATGAATACAGTGATTCATACATTAATCACGATTATTCGAGATGCTGCGATTTATTTAAGCCCTGTTTTAACTAAATCATCTCAAACTATTTTAAAAAACCTTAACCTTAATTCACCAATGCTTGAAGTTACCCAAAAAGCATTATCTTCTGGAATTGTTATTACTGCACCAGAGCCATTATTTCAAAAATATGAATAGGAGACTAAAATGTTTAATTTGCCAAAATTGCCTTTCAATGATACTGATTTAGAGCCATATATCAGCGCAAAAACTATTATGTATCATCATACAAAGCATCATCAAACGTATGTGACGAATTTAAATAACTTAATAGAAAATACTTCTTTTTCAGGGAAGACTCTTGAAGAAATTATTATGTTATCTAAAAATGATTCTGCGCATATGGGTATTTTTAATAATGCCGCTCAAGTTTGGAATCACACTTTTTATTGGAACTGCTTACAAAATAAAGGACAAACACCATCACAGAAAACTCAAGATATGCTTGTTCGTGATTTTGGAAGCATCGAAGTTTTTAAAGAGCAGTTCAAACAAGCTGCATTGACACAATTTGGTAGTGGGTGGGCATGGCTTATTTTAGACGATGGTCATTTTAAAATTATGAAAACATCTAACGCTGATTTGCCGATGGCCCATGGAAAAACAGCTGTTTTAACTTGTGATGTTTGGGAGCATGCTTATTATCTTGATTATCAAAATAAGCGCGGCGAATATATAGATATTTTTATGGATCACCTGATTAATTGGGAATTTGTTGAGAGTTTTCTTTAAATCTTGATTGGAAGGGGTAAATCAAAGTGAGTCACCATTTTTATTGGATGTATGGAATTCATGCTGTGCATTTTGCGTTAAATAACCATAATCGAAAAATTCATGAAGTTCTATTGCTTGATATACAAGATTGGGATGATATAATAGCCATCTGTAAAAGGCGAAAAATTCCATTTAACGTTGTGAAAAAAGCAGAATTCTTTAAAAGTGCTTCTCAAGATTGGGTGCATCAAGGGATTCTAGCCAAATGCGCACCACTTCCAGCTCTGGATATTGGAGACGTTGATGGAAAAACATATTTAGTCTTGGACCATGTCACAGACCCTCATAATGTTGGCGCGATTTTAAGAACTGCTGCAGCTTTTAAAATTTCAGCAGTCATTATGCAAGATAAAAATTCTCCAGAAGAAAATGGTGCTTTAGCAAAAACAGCATGTGGCGCTTTGGAAATAACGCCTATTATTAAAACTGTGAACCTTTCAAGGACGATTGAAGACCTTAAGCAAGATGGATTTTGGGTTGTAGGGCTTGATGAAAGAGGGCAGCAAACCATAGATCAAGTTGATTTAAAAGGAAAAATAGTCATTGTGATGGGAGCGGAAGGCTCAGGTATGCGTAAACTCGTACGTGAACATTGTGATTTTTTGGTCAAATTACCAACAAATCCGAATTTTCCAACATTGAATGTTTCAACGGCTGCTGCTGTGACAGTTTATGAATGGAGTAAGCAAAACTCATGATCTATGTTTTAAGCTATCTCATTGGATCAATTCCTTTCGGACTTATTTTTAGTAAATTTTTAGGTGGGGAAGACTTGAGGAAAATTGGCTCTGGTAACATTGGAACCACAAATGCTTTTCGAACAGGAAATAAAAAAATTGGTATTTTAACGTTTGTGTTTGATACATTAAAAGGAGCCATGCCTTATGTTATTGCGATTTTGTATGGATGTGATGCACAAGAAGCTTTTTTAATTGGAACTTTAAGCATTATCGGCCATATTTTTCCATTATGGCTTAAGTTTAAAGGGGGGAAAGGGATAGCAACAACATTAGGCCTTGTTCTTGCCTCCTATCCTGTTATTGGGGTGTGTAGCCTGGTGTTGTGGATTATTGTTGCAAAGATGTTTAAAGTCTCTTCAATTGCAGGTTTACTCTCAATCACTGGCGCTATGATTTTTTTCTTTGTTTTTGCCAGTATTCATGATGCTTTAGTTTTCTTTATTATTTTTTCAGTTGTCTTGTTCAAACATAAAGATAACATTGTAAGAATTATGAATAAAACAGAGCCAGTATTTAAAAACAAATGAATAAATTATTTATTTTTGGTTTTGGATATGTTTCTCAATTTTTGGCAGATACTTTGAAAAAAGAAAACTGGGAAATTGCAGGAACAACAAGAGATTCAATCAAAGCTGCAACTCTAGAAAGATGGGGATATAAAATATACTCACCAAAAATGATTCTTGAGTCGCCTAATATTTTAGACACATATTCTCATATTCTGTACTCTATTCCTCCACTTGAAGATGAAGTCTATATTCCCTTACTCAAAGACTTAAATTTAAAATGGTTGGGATATTTATCTGCCACAAGTGTTTATGGAGATCATCAAGGAAATTGGGTTGATGAAACAACTCCTTTAACCCCTTTATCAACTGAAGGAAAAAATAGGCTTTTTGTGGAAGAAAAGTTTTTATCTTTAGGCGGGCCTTCTCATATTTTTAGATTGACAGGAATTTATGGGCCATATCGTAATGCGTTGGCAAGTGTGATGGCTGGAAAAGCCCAAAGAATTGATAAACCAGGCCATTTCCTTTCCAGAGTTCATGTGGATGATATATGTCAAGCTTTGATATTATCCATGAAAAACCCTATGCCGCAACAGATTTTTAATTTAACTGACTCCTATCCTTGCCCATCAAGAGAGGTGATTGAATATGCGTGTTCTCTCCTTAAGCAAGAATTTCCGCCTCTTATTCCGTATGGGGACAATATTTCAGCAAATTTAAAGCGATTTTATATGGAAAATCGAAGAGTTGAAAATAAAAAAATATTGGAAGTTTTGAATTTTAATCTGAAGTATCCAACTTATAAAGAAGGTCTTGATTCATTAATGAATTAGCCCGAGATAATCTTTAAGTAGAAGTCTTATTTTTTTTCTAGATCCAATAGAATTGATTCAATTGATAATGTTGTGTTGTTCTGGATGCTTTGAACTATTTTTTTAAAAATAGTTGCAGGCCCCAATCCACCAGTTTGTTTTTTCATGGGGGATCCATCATCGTTTCCAAGCCATACTCCAATAGTGTGATCATCTGTATATCCAATAAACCAAGCATCTTTGTAGTTTTGTGTTGTTCCTGTTTTTCCTGCAATTGCAAGATTGCTGATATAGGCTTTTTTTCCAGTACCAGAAGAAATAACTTCTTTGAGTAAATCATCCATTTTTTGCGCAACTAAAATATCAATTGATTGAGATGGTTTTTGAAATTCATTTTTATAAAGCTCTTTATTATTTCTTGTGTGAATTGCAATCGTTGCGAAGGGTTTTACTTCTTGCCCCATGTTTGCAATAGTTGCATATGCAGCAGTCATTTCTAAAAGCGTGTTATCACACGAACCAAGTGCGATGGATAGATTATGAGGGATTTGAGATGTGATGCCTAATCTCCTGGCCATTTCAATGACTTTAGCAATACCAACTTTATCACATAAATCCACAGAAACAGTATTAAGAGATTTAGCAAAAGCGTCTCGCAGAGAGACCGTCCCTTTGTATTGATTGATGTAATTCCTAGGAGACCATTTTTGATATACGCGACGTTTATCTTCCACCAAAGAAGAAGGTTCAAAACCATTTTCAAGTGCTGCAAGATATACAAAAATTTTAAAAACAGAGCCAGATTGGCGAAGGGCTTGAGTTACTCGGTTAAAAGAGCTTTTACGATAATTTTCTCCGCCAACCATTGCTTTGACCGCACCAGATTTATCTAGTATCACAATAGCTCCTTGTGATGCGTTGATTTTATTTGTACTTAAAAAGTCTTTTAAAATGCGATCTGATTGTTGCTGCATATGCAAATCTAGGGTTGTTGTGATGGTTATATCTTCATTGACCAGGCCAATTAAGTTTGGAATAGAATCAATAATCCAATCAAACAAATATCGGATACTGCTTCCTCCTTGGTTAAGAGTTGTGAATTCTGGTGAAGGAAAAAATTCATCTTTGATGAATTTGCTATTTATCATTCCTTTTAAAATGAGACGAGCTCGTTTTATAGCAAGATCGGGGTTGTTGTGTGGAGAATATTTGGAAGGGGCTTTTAAGAGCCCTGCAAGTGTGGCGCTTTCCATAACTGTTAGTTGTTTTGATGACTTTCCAAAGTATTTACGCGCCGCACCATCTATCCCAAGAGTCCCTGATCCAAAATAGGATCTGTTTAAATACATCATAAGAATTTCATCTTTAGAAAAGGTTTTTTCTAGCCAAAAAGACATCATCACTTCTTCAATTTTTCGTTTTATACTTCTATTAGAGTGATCAAACCTTTGCGTGGAAATTAAGAAATTTTTTGCAAGCTGTTGAGTTATGGTGCTGGCCCCTTGAAGAGAGTTTTTTTTGAACAGATTAGAGATTAAAGCTCTTGAAATCCCAAATACATCAATGCCAAAATGAGAGTAAAATCTTCTGTCTTCTGCTGCTAAAAATGCAGATATAACATGAGGTGGAAGGTCTTTTGGTGTAACTGTCTCCCCATAAATATCGCCATACGATGTGAGAATATTGCCTTGTTCATTTTCAAATGTAATAGAAGGTTTTCGGCCTGTTTTCTTTATTTCTTCAATATTTGGGAGATTGCGTGATATGAACAACAAGAATCCTGAAAACAGGATAGTGATTAAGAAAAGCATAAAAAGAACGATTTTAAGGAAAGAGTTCTTTTTATGCTGAATTTTCTTTTTAGGCATCTAAGTGTGATACGTTAAGTGCATTATTTTGAATGAATGCGCGTCGCGGTTCGACAACGTCCCCCATGAGGGTTGAGAAGATTTCTTCTGCAGAATCAACATGATTGAGCTTTACCTGCAATAATGTGCGCGCATTTTGATCTAAAGTGGTTTCCCAGAGTTGTTCTGGATTCATTTCTCCAAGACCTTTATATCTCTGCATGGAAACGCCATGTTTTCCAATATCAAATATAACTTCCATTAGCATAGATGGCCCAGTTATCGTATTCATCTCTCCTTTGTTTTGGAGGGAAGGATTGTTTTTGAATATTACTGAAAATTTATCATATAGGGATTTCAAGCTTCCAATTTCAGATGGAGAAATAAGATCTAACGGCATATTGTATTCTTGTTTTACGCCTTGACGCATTCTATGCGCGGTTAAAATATTGTTTTCAAATTTTGTTGACCAGCCGCCACCTAGTTCTGTCGAAATTATGTTTAATCTGGCCTTTAAAACTTCTGCTTTATCCTGAGTTTGTGGGTTTAATGCGCCAGATAAGAAAGCCTGTTCCACAAGTTCAACAGATCCAATTTTTTTTGCAATCTTTTTTAATAATGTTAGAAGTTTTGAGCAAGATAAAAGAATTGAGCGCAAGTCTTCGCCATTTATCATGCTTTTAGCATCATCGTAAAAAACAACATCTTTAAGTGCGTTATCGATTAAATATGATTCCATCATGGCTTCATTTTTAAGGTATACTTCAGAGCTGCCTTTTTTTACTTTAAAAAGAGGAGGCTGTGCAATGTAGAGATAGCCTCTTTCGATGAGTTCAGGCATTTGACGATAGAAAAAAGTCAAAAGAAGCGTTCTGATGTGACTTCCATCTACATCAGCGTCAGTCATGATGATGATTTTATGATATCTAGCTTTTTCAATATTAAATTCTTCACGTCCAATCCCTGTACCAAGAGCAGTGATAAGAGTTCCAATTTCAGCAGAAGACAGCATTTTATCAAACCTTGCTCGTTCAACATTTAAAATTTTGCCACGCAAAGGAAGAATTGCTTGAAAAAGCCTGTTCCTTCCTTGCTTTGCAGATCCTCCTGCAGAGTCTCCCTCAACAAGGAAGATTTCACTTAAAGATGGATCTTTCTCTTGGCAATCAGCCAGTTTTCCTGGGAGAGATGCCATATCCAAAACACCTTTTCTTCTTGTGAGTTCGCGTGCTTTTCTGGCGGCCTCTCTTGCAGTTGCGGCCTCTATGACTTTTGCTGCAATTTTTTTTGCTTCGTTCGGGTTTTCTTCTAACCATTGGTCCAATTTATCTGAAACAACTTGTTCAACAATTGGGCGAACTTCTGATGAGACTAGTTTATCTTTTGTTTGTGATGAAAATTTTGGATCTGGTACTTTTACAGACAGTACGCAAGTAAGGCCTTCTCTTGCATCATCTCCAGTTATATTTATTTTTTCTTTTTTTGCATGGGCAAGAACGTAGGCTGTAACTGTTCGTGTGAGAGCAGATCTGAATCCTGCTAAGTGAGTGCCTCCATCTCTTTGAGGTATGTTATTTGTGAAACATAGCATGTTTTCATGGTAGCTATCTGTCCACTCAAGAGCTGCCTCAACAACTACACCATCTTTTTCTCCTGACATAAAAAGGGTAGGGGAGTGAAGAGCACTTCTCCCCCGATTAAGATACTGCACGAAGGCTTCAACACCTCCTTCATAATGCAAATCAAGTTCATAAGTTTCAGTATCACGTAAATCTTTAAAAATTATATGAACTCCTGAATTCAAAAAAGCAAGCTCTCGAAAACGGTGTTCAAGTGTAGATCTGTCGAACTCAACAGATGTGAAAGTTTCTTTTGAAGGAAAAAAAGTAATTGTTGTACCTTTTTTAGTTCCGCATTCTCCAACAGCTTTTAATGGTTCTACCGAAACACCATGAACAAATGACATCTCATATTGAATACCTTTTTGATAAATTATAAGATCCAGTCTTTCTGAAAGTGCATTTACAACCGATACCCCTACGCCATGAAGTCCTCCAGAAACCTTATATGAGTCTTGATCAAACTTTCCGCCAGCGTGCAATTGAGTCATAATAACTTCAGCTGCTGACATGCCTTCTTCTTGGTGCATATCAGCTGGAATTCCTCGGCCATTATCCTGTACAGTGACAGATCCATCGGAGTTTAAGGATACAATGACTAAATCACAATGTCCGGCCAAAGCCTCATCAATTGCATTGTCCATAACTTCGTACACCATATGATGTAATCCTGACCCGTCATCTGTGTCTCCAATGTACATCCCAGGGCGTTTACGAACAGCATCCAAGCCTTTTAAAACTTTAATTGAATGTGCGCCATATTCAGTGTTTTCAGCCGGAGCCGTTGTTGAGTCCATTGTATATTCCTTCTAATAATTTATCCTTGAAAAATTGGCTAAAATAATACCTTATTATAACAGATTTCGCGTTAAGATTATAGATAATTTTTAGATTTTTTTTCCAACAACTTTTCCGCCTCGTACGTTAAATGAGGCATCTGGAGAGGGTTTGATAATTGTTTTATGCGGAACACGTAAATCGATCTTAAGGATATTTTTTTCAAAAATTTTATGATCTATTTGTAATTTTTCAAGCTTAATGAGTGCTTTCTTAGTATTTTCTTCAGGGAGTTGGATGTGAAGTTTTTTATCCAGAATCAAATCCCAACGTCTTTCTCCGACCCAAGAAAGCCCTGTGAGTCTTGATGAAATAGTTGAAAAATTTTGAATAAGTTTAATAATTTTGGGAGTTTGCTGATGAGCATTTTGGCCGATAATCGTTGGCAGGAGCTGGTATTCTATGGGGATAGTTGCATGAATTAAATCCCCTTCATCGTCAACCATGTATGTGATGTTTTTTTCGTTTTTCCATAAAGCAATTGGTCTTCTTTCTACAACTCTTAAATATAAAGTTGAAGGGAGCTGACGTTGTATAGCAATAGATCGTATCCAAGGATTTTTGAGGGCATCTTCTTGGATTGCAGTTAAAGAGAAGGAAAAAAGAGGATTTTTTTGAACAAGTTTTAAATCATTGAGAATTTCATTGCTTTTAAGGCGATCATGCCCTTCAATCAAAATCTCTTTTAAATTAAATCCAACAACTCCAAGATAATCTGTTGTTTTTATATTGATGAAATCAAACGATGTTTGAATAATCCCGAAAAAATAAAGCCCCAAAAAGGCAAATAAAGATAAAAACAAAGAAATTATCTTTATCTTTATTTTTTTTTTAGATTTAGAATTGGGAGTTTTAAGAGAAAAAGTTTTCATTTTTTTCCAATCCTTAATATTTCCCATCGAAGATCTACGCCATACGTTTCAAGAACTTTTTGTTTGATGTCATTGCCTAAACTTTCTAAATCTTGGGCTGTTGCATTGCCTCTATTGATTAAAAAATTGCAATGTAATTGGGAAATTTGGGCATCGCCTCTTGAAAGTCCTCGTCCGCCAACGCCATCAATTAATTCCCATGCTTTGCCGCCAGAGGCGGGGTTTGCAAAAGTGCTACCTCCGGTCTTTGTATGAACGGGTTGGGTCATCTCTCTTTGTTCCAGCATGCTTTTCATACGGGCATTAATATTATCTGGATTTTCAAACGCTCCTTTGAGTCTGGCTTTGATAACGATTTCATCATCTTTAATATTGGAGTGTCTATACGAGAAATCACAATTAAAGCGACGTTCAATGTCTCCTTTTCGATTCATGATGTCGGCCCATAAAAACACATCTTTGATTTCATGGCCATAACATCCGGCATTCATTTTAATGGCTCCTCCAAGAGTTCCTGGGATGCTGCATAAAAATTCAAGACCTCCAATTCCTGACGATGCGCATGTAAGTGCTATATTCCGATCTAAAACGGCGCTTCCTATCTCGATTTCATTTTCAAAGACTTCTATATCATTAAAACCGCTTCCAAGACGAATAACAATTCCATCTATACCTCCATCTCGAACAAGAAGATTAGATCCAACGCCCAGAATAAAAATAGGGGTAGAAGGATCTAAATTTTCAAGAAAAAATGATAAATCTTGTATGTTTTTTGGCTTAAATAAAACCTCAGCAGGTCCTCCAACTTGAAACCAAGTAATTTTACTTAAGAGAGATTGATGAGTGTATCTCCCTTGAATTTCTGGAAGTTTCATGAATCTGCCAGTTCTTTTGCCCAGTGTGTGATGGAGCCAGCGCCTAAAAATACAATAAGATCATCACTTGAAACTTTTCCATCTAGAAGTGTTCGTATATCTTCGATGGAGTCTACTTTTTGAGCATGAGGATGATTTACATCTTGAGCGAATATTTCATGTGATATTTCTTTAATGGGCTCCTCTCCTGCACTATAAATGGGGGTTATCAAAAGAGTATCACAATCGGAAAAGCACTGTTGGAAATCTTTATATAAATTTTCAAGACGCGTGTATCTGTGTGGCTGAAAAACCGCAATGACATTTCGTTTTGCAACAGTTTTCGCTGCTTTTAAAACGGCTGCAATTTCTACTGGATGGTGTCCGTAATCATCAATAATTGAAGCTTGTTGAAAATTTCCAACATTCGTGAAGCGTCTGCGTACGCCTGAAAAAGATGATAATGCTTGCTTTAATAAAATATCTGGAATTTTTAATTTTTGCGCAATACCGACAACTGCTAATGCATTTTCAAGATTATGAATTCCCACCATAGAAAGGAAAAGCCCTTCAATCAGTTTTCCATCTTTTATTTGGACGTCAAAATGGGTTCCAGTTGAGCCAACTTCAACATTAATAGCGCGTATTTGAACATTTTCTGAAAAGCCATACGTAATAATATGTGTTGATTTTACTCGAGAAATGATTTCTTGTGTTCTTTTGCTATCGCCGTAAATCACTGCAGCCCCCCAAAAAGGAAGCTTGCTTAAGAAATTTTCAAAAGCGCTCATAAGATTTTCTTCCGTCTTATAGTGCGCCATGTGTTCCAAGTCTATATTGGTAATAACAGAAAGGATGGAAGGAAGGTGAATAAAACTACCATCAGATTCATCCGCTTCCACAACCATCCATTCCCCTTCCCCCAGTCTTGCATTGGTTCCATAAGAATTAATAATACCTCCATTGACAACAGTAGGATCAAATCGTGAAACGTCGAGTAATGTTGCAATCATGGAGGTAGTAGTAGTTTTTCCATGTGTTCCTGTAACACAAATTCCATATTTCCATCGCATAAGCTCGCCCAGCATCTGAGCACGCTTGATTAATGGAACCCCCAGACGTAAGGCCTCTTGATATTCGGGATTACTTTGAGGAATATCTGTAGAAACGACAACAACGCCTGCATTGCAAACGTTTTGCTCTGTCTGCCCTATAAAAACTTCAATCCCTAATTTTTTCAAGCGTTGGGTGTTCATGCTTTCAACAATATCACTACCGCGTACATTATACCCAAGGCCATGCATAACTTCTGCAATACCACTCATGCCAATTCCGCCAATTCCAATAAAATGTACAATACCTAAAGAAAAAGGGATATCAAACATCTTAAGCCGCCTTTGTTGTAAGTGCAATCATACGATTTTGCAACTCGCCAAGAGGAAGCATGACAGGAACGCTTTTGTGACGTAAGAGCATCCAATCTAATTTTATGAATGTTTCAAACATTGCATGGAAGTCAGATAGCAAGAGTTCGTTTGTGATTGTTTGATCATTTAAATCTTGGCGAATAAAGTTGAATATTTCTTCAAGTGATCGAATTCCATCTAAATATTTAAAAATCATTTTGGTATAAGTCTTTGGGTTTATGACAATTCTATGACCATTTTGATGGTTAAAACTTATTTGGGAAGTTGGGTTTTTATCCATAAAATCAATAATTCCAGCAGGACTTATATTATTGAAAAATGGCACCATTTCTAAATCAGTTGCATCTGCTTTTGAGTTTTTAAGTGTTGAGGCATAGATGGTATGTTTGAAAATATTACCGACAATATTTTCCATAATGGCATATTGCTTTTTTTTATCATAGGATTTAATAAGGTTTAAAAGATTTGAATCCTTGATGCAAAGTTCAGGCTCGAGCATGTTTCTCCATTCTGTAATGACGAATTCAACTAGAGTCATACCCTGACGTTCAATCCAGGAATAAAGCGCTGGAATGTCAAAACAGCGATCATGGGAATGCAAGAAAAGATCGTAATAGCCAATATCTCCAAAATTTTTATGGTCTGGAGCTAAGTGTTCTCCCATTTTAAACCAGTTTGATGCTGGTAAGGATTCAACTATGCGTTTTGTATTCAAGATTTTTTGTTGCATGGAATCATCGGGTTTGTTGACCATGCGCATAAGATCTTGCATTTGATAAATCCCAGTTCTTCCGTATTTACCATACACCATAAGGCCTATGGCGCCATTTTCTTTGAGTCTGGATTTGAGTGCGGCAAGGCCAATATCTGAGTCATCTAAATGGTGCAAGACGCCTGAACATGTAATGTAGTCAAATTCTCCCATTTCAACTGATTGTGGAAAATCAAGAATTGATTTTTGGATGAATGTGATATTTGTTAAGCCTCTGATTTTCGCACGCTCTTTTGCAATGTCCATAGATGCTGTTGAAATATCAGCATAAACGACTTGTGAATTTGGAATATTGCGCAATTGCTCAGCCAAAAAAATCGTTGAGTCTCCAGTTCCGCCGCCAGCATCTAATACCCGAAAACCATCTTGAAATGTTTGTTTTCCGCCGAAACAATAATAGTTCATTTCGGGCAAGCTGCATCCATAGGTTGACCAAAGAGTCTTAAGTTCGTCTTGGGGGTTGCGCATAGGGTAAGGATAAGCTTCATATTGATCTTTAACTGGTTGTAAGTAATTTTCCATTTTAATAATCCTTTCGTAATAAAAACATATAGTGAATTTTAATTTAAAATATCAAGATTCACAAGTCAAATATATCTTGAGTTATTCAAATTTTTTCATAAGCCAACGATGAGCAGTGACAATTCCCCAAATAAGGGCGATAACCCCAAGAACAAACATGGCTACATAATCTGTATTTTTTAAGACCCAATGTATTGTTTCTCCAAGTAAATAGCCGGCACTGCAACTTACGATCGACCAAACAGCAGCAGAGGGAACGTTCCACAAGGCAAATCTTCGAGGGGATAAACCGCTCGCACCTACAATGATTGGACCTGCAATTCTAATTCCATAAATAAAGCGCATAAGCATAATGAACCAGATATCGTATTTATGAAGAAGGCGTATAACCCTTTCCGATTTAGATTGCAGCCACGCATGTTTGTTGATATAGGGTTGTCCGTAATGATGGCCAAAATAGAATGACAGTTGGTCGGCAATTAAAGTAGCAACAAACGCAATGATCATGATTAAATAAAGATTTAATTTTCCTTGAGAGGCCAGATATCCAGCAGTTAATACAATACTTTCTCCTTCAATTAGGGAGCCAAAAAAAACAACCCAGTACCCATACATTGCAAAATAATCTAATATTGTCTCAATCATTTAATTTTCATCCTTTTGATTTGTTGTCGTGTCTTCTACTGGAATTTTATAATCTTCATTTATCCAATGCAAAAGATCTTGATCTTTGCATAGTTTTGAGCAAAAGGGTCTGTATTCCATTATAGTTTCTTGTTTGCATATTGGACAAGTCATTTAAAAAAACCAGCTCCCATTAAAACTTTGTAGACTTCATGGATAGGCAATCCAACGACATTGTATAAACAGCCATTAATCCAAGGGATAAAGCGGGATGCTTTTCCTTGAATTGCATACCCACCAGCTTTTCCTTCCCATTCATTCGTAGATAGATACCATTTCTTTTCTTCATTTGTGAGACGTTTAAATGAAACCTTAGTTTCAATATAACGAATAATTTCTTGGTTATCTGGAGTGATGATGCAAAATCCGGTATAAACCCTATGTCTTTTCCCAGATAGCAGATCTAAAAACTGCTCAGCTTCTTTTTCTGAAGAAGGCTTTCCTAATATACGCCTACCGACAACAACCATTGAGTCTGCAGCCAGGATAAAACATTTTTTATGCGTGGATTGAATGTGTTTGGCTTTTTCTAAAGAGAGTCTTAATACAAGGTCTTTGGGGGATTCTTTTTTATGAGGAGTTTCATCAATATCAGAAGGCACAATATCGAAAGATTCAATCCCTATTTGCTTTAGTAATGAGGCCCTTCTGGGCGAAGCTGATGCGAGTATTAATTTTTGCAAAATTATCCTCTTTATTTTTGTCTAAAAGTAATACGGCCTTTGGTCAGATCGTAAGGAGTCATTTCAACATTCACACGATCCCCAACGATCACACGTATTCTATTTTTTTTCATTTTGCCAGAGCTGTGTGCAAGGATCATGTGATCATTATCCAATGTGACTCTGTACATTGCGTTTGGTAGGACTTCCATTACTGTGCCTGTGAATTCAATTAAATCTTCTTTACTCATTGTTATGTATTTTTCCTTATGGTTAATTTAGTTGATTATAATATACATCTGATTTTTTCAAAAGTCTAGGGAATAGGGTGAGGCTATAGCCATTTTACTTCGATTCCTGGAATTTGTTCTAAATCGATCAAAGATTGGGATGAAAGCTCTACCCCTGTAGAGGGGGAGATATGGATAAAATGTGAAGAAGTGGATACGATAAATTTAAGGTAGACCTTTACCCCCTGATCGCTTTTTAATAAATTTTGTATTTTTGGTAAAGAGTTATGATCCTTAATGTATATTTGGATATAATTATTTTGATCAATTAGAAAATGCTCAAAAGGCTGTATGTTTTCTGTCAAAAGCCTGATGGTTTCTTCTTCTGTATCTTCTTTAGTTTCAATTTTAATTTGAGTATTGATGACAATAATTTTATTTACTTCCAAATGGTTTCTAAATTTTTCAAGGCTTTCTGAAAAAAGAGTAATTTCGAAATTTCCATATGAATCTGATAGCTGAACAAAAGCATACTTCTTTCCTGTTTTAGAGGTCTTTATGTTGACGGAATGGATTATTCCAACAAGTTTGATTACTCCTGCGCTTTTCATGAAAGAAAGATCGTAAGATGTTGTTATGCCCCGCCTGCTTAAGAAATAATGATATTGCTCAAGCGGATGCGATGTTAAGAAAAATCCAACAGCTTTATATTCGCGCTCTGCTTTTTCTTTGTCACTCCATCCTGGACTTTTAGTCATTTTTGGAATGGGAATATTATCGCTTGCTTGGCCAAATAATGTAAGTTGTGCTGATTGTTTTTCAATAAAAACTTGAGTATTAAAGATTGAAAGGTTTTCTATGTTCTCAAATAGCTCTGCCCGGTTGGGATGGATTTGGTCGAACGCTCCACCTTGAATGAGGCTTTCCATTAATTTTTTATTTAAAACTTTAGGGTCCATTCGTCGCGCAAAATCATAAATATCTTGAAATTTTCTTTTTTGAGATTCTTGCATAATTTGCAAAACGGAATCAGAGCCAACTCCTTTAAGGGCGGTAAGAGCATATCTAACTGCTCCATTTTCAACAGTAAATATTTCCTTGGAAGCATTAATATCAGGAGGGAGAAGTTCTATACTCATACGTTTGAGTTCGGCAACATAAATGGAAAGTTTATCTGTGTTATGGCGATCATGGGTCATGGTGGATGCCATAAATTCAGCAGGGAAATTGGCTTTTAAGTAGGCTGTCTGGTATGAAATAAATGCATAAGGCGCAGCATGTGATTTGTTAAATCCGTAACCTGCAAATTTTGCAACTTGGTCAAAAACAAGATTGGCTGTTTTATCAGTCACGCCTTTTTCGATAGCACCTGAGACAAATCTCGATCTTTGTTCATCCATTTCAGATTTTATTTTTTTGCCCATGGCCCTTCTGAGCAAATCTGCTCCTCCAAGCGTGTATCCGCACATGACTTGAGCGATTTGCATGACTTGTTCTTGATAAACCATAACCCCGTAAGTAGGGCTCAAAATATCGTGAATTAGGGGGTGTGGGATATGGACCTCTTCATCTCCATGTTTACATGCGCAGTATCTTGGAATATCATCCATAGGGCCCGGGCGATATAAAGCTACAAGGGCGATGATATCTTCAAAACGGTCTGGACGCATGCGTTTTACAACGTCTTTCATGCCCGGACTTTCAATCTGGAATATGCCAATTGTTTCAAGGCGGTTTAACAAATCAAAGGTTTTGAGATCATCCAAAGGTATAGTGAGCAAGTTCACATCCATGTTGTGTGTTTTGTGGATGATCTTCACAGCATCTGCAAGAATGGTCAGTGTTTTGAGTCCCAAAAAATCAAACTTCATAAGTCCTGCCATTTCGGCATATTTCATGCTGTATTGAACAGCCGGAAGAGGGGATTTTTGATCGTGATAAAGCGCGGCAACTTCAACAATGGGTCTATCGCCAATGATCACGCCTGCTGCGTGAGTGGATGCGTGCCTATAAAGCCCCTCCAATTTCAAGGCAAGCTGAGTCATTTTTTTTATGGTCTCATCTTCGTTAATAGCAGCTTGAATTAAGGGCTCAGAGTCGATTGCTTCTTGTAATCCAATAGGGTTTGCAGGGTTATTGGGGATTAATTTGGAAAAGCGATCGCTTTGAAAATAAGGAACGTCCAAAACTCTACCAACATCCTTAATAATCATTTTTGCTTGAAATTTTCCAAAAGTAATAATTTGGGATACCCTGTCTGCGCCATATTTATCACGGACATAATTGATGACTTCATCTCGGCGGTCTTGGCAAAAATCAACGTCAAAATCTGGCATGGAAACACGCTCTGGATTTAAGAAGCGCTCAAAAATTAATCCAAATCTTATGGGGTCAATGTCAGTAATCATGAGCGACCATGCAACGCAAGACCCTGCTCCAGACCCACGTCCTGGGCCAACGGGAATGGATTGTGATTTTGCCCATTTGATAAAATCAGACACAATGAGAAAATATCCAGGGAATCCCATTTTTTTGATGACGTCCATTTCAAAATGCAGTCTGGATGTATAAATCTCTCGAATTTTATCTTTTTCTTCTTGTTGCATGCTTTGTGAAAAAACTTGATTTTCAAGTCTGGATTCCAGCCCGGCTAAAGCTTGTTTTTCAAGCTCTGTATCTTCCTTTTCATTTTCAAGTGGAAATTTTGGGAGCATGGGAGCATGTGGTTTTGCCCAATGACAGCATCTTTGTGCAATCAAAAATGTATTTTCAAGGCTTTCTGGTAAATCTTTAAATAACTCACTCATTTCCAGATTTGATTTTAAGTAGTGCTCGTTGGTAAGCCTAAATCTGTTTTCTTCGCTTACCTTGACACTTTGAGAGATGCATAAAAGTGCGTCTTGAGCTTCGTGGTCTTCTCGTTTTTTAAAGAAAACTTCATTCGTTGCAACAATTGGAATATCAAGATCATAGGCAAGGTTTAAAGAAGAATCTTCTATAGATGACTCTTCTTTAAGGTTATGTCTTGAAATTTCAATATAAAATCTCTCATTAAAAGTATTTTTCATATATGAAGAGAAATGTTTTGCGTCATCCAGTTTTTTTGCCTTGAGGTGTCTCCCTAAAGTCCCTTTATGTCCGCTTGAGAGAATGATAAGGCCAGAAGATAGTTCTTCTAGCCAAGGATATGTGATAAGGGCTGTTCCTGATTGTTGACCATCTAGAAAGCTTTTTGTTACAAGTTTTAAGAGATTTTTATACCCCAACTCATTTTGTGCAAAAACAGTTATTTCATCTTGAAAATTTAAGAAGTCTTTGGTTGATGAAATTTGCAAGATGCAGCCAATGATTGGTTGAATCCCTTTTTCGTAAAGAGATTTTGAAAATTCAAGAGCTCCAAAAAGGTTTCCTGAATCACAAAGGCCAAGAGCTGGAAATTCATGTTCTTTAGCCAAAGTGACATAATCAGGAATTTTAATCGCCCCTTGTGAAAGGGAATATGCTGTATGGTTTTTTAGAGGGATATAGCTCAGGGGACTATCCTTTGATCATATTTTCAATTAAATCAAAAGCCGCTTGAATTCCTGACGGGGAATTTCCTCCTGCTTGCGCAAACTCTTTTCTTCCTCCTCCACCTTTGCCTCCAATTGCTTCAACACATCCTTTGATTAAAATTACAGCATCAAATCTATCGCATAAATCATTTGTAATACCGATTAAAATAGACACTTTATTCTCATCAACACCAGCAATAGCATATATTCCTGAGCCATTTTTTGCTTTCATTTCATCCAAAAACGAACGCATTTGAGAAGGGGATAGTTTTTCAACAGATTGTGTAAATAAGGTAATTCCGTGGATATCTTTTTTGGTCATGCTGTTATTGTTGTTTTGCGCAAGTTTAAGTTTTAAATCTCGAACTTCGCGCTCTAGTTCTTTTGCGCTATCAATAGAATTTTGAACCTTTATCATGAGATCACGTTTATTCGTCTTGAAAAGCAGCATAATATCTTCAAGTAAGGCATCATTTTGCTTTGTATACTCCAAAACTGCAAAAGATGTTATTGCTTCGATTCGGCGAATTCCAGATGCAACACTTGACTCGCTTGTAATTTTAAATAGGCCAATTTCCCCTGTATTATGAACATGTGTTCCTCCACATAATTCTACAGAATAAGGAGCATTTGATCCATGCCCCATAGAAACTACGCGAACTTCATCCCCATATTTTTCACCAAAAAGGGCCATAGCTCCTGATTGAACAGCTTCATCTGAGTTCATGATTTTAGTAAATGTAGGAGAGCTTTGCTTGATAAGAGAATTGACCTTATTTTCGATTTCTTCTAACTCTTCGGCGGTTAAAGGAACGGAATGTGAAAAATCAAATCGCAATTTTTCAGGTGCAACCAAAGACCCTTTTTGTGTGACATGGTCACCTAAAACTTCTCTTAATACACCATGAAGTAGATGGGTTGCTGAATGGTTTGCTGCAATTGTTGATCTTCGTGAAATATCAATTTGAAAGTTGGCAGGAGTGTCGATATTTAATGTGCCACTGATACATTCTCCATAGTGGAGCCATAAAGCGCTGAGTTTTTTGATGCAATCTGAAACTTGAAATATGCCACTTGGAGTTGTAATTGTTCCGCAATCTCCAATTTGCCCTCCAGATTCAGCATAAAATGGAGTTTGATTGGATAGGATAAACCCTTTTTGACCTTGAGTTATAAGGCTTGTGTGCTTTCCATCTACAATGAATGCTTGTAACATACCTTGCGCTTCATGTGTGTCATATCCTAAAAATTCAGTTGTGCCGAGTTTTTCTTGTAACTCATACCAGATTTCCTCAGTGGCTGTTTGCCCCGATCCGGACCATGATTTTCTAGCATCTTGTTTTTGTTTCTCCATAGATTTTTCAAAACTTTGTGTGTCTACGGTGATATTTTTAGACTTTAAAACGTCTTGTGTTAAATCAAGTGGAAAACCATAAGTATCGTAAAGCTTAAAAGCTGTTTCTCCAGAAAACACATCTCCAGATGAAAGCGATTTGCTTTCATTGCTTAAAAGAGTCATGCCGCGATCAAGGGTTTCTTTAAATCTTGATTCTTCAAGTTTAAGTGTTTCTGTGATCAGGCTTTGTGCGCGTATTAGCTCAGGATAGGCTTCTCCCATTTCGTGTATTAGAGAAGGGGTTAGTTTATGCAATAAAAGATCTTTATAGCCAAGTAAATGAACGTGGCGCATAGCTCTTCTCATGATACGACGTAAAACATAGCCCCTACCTTCATTTGAAGGCATTACACCGTCCGCCATTAAAAAGCTAGCGCTTCGTAAATGGTCCGCGATAACGCGGTGAGAAGCTATTAAATCTGGGTTATCTGCGCCTGTGAGTTCTAGTGAGGTTCGAATTAGTGTTTGAAAAAGGTCGATATCATAATTATTGTGTTTTCCTTGCAGGACTGAGGCAATTCTTTCAAGGCCCATCCCTGTGTCAATAGAGGGCTTTGGGAGAGGAATTCGTTCTTCTTTTGACTTTTGCTCGAATTGCATAAAAACAAGATTCCAAATCTCAATAAACCTATCACCATCTTGATCTGGAGATCCTGGAGGGCCACCAAAAATATGATCCCCATGATCATAAAAGATTTCAGAACATGGCCCACATGGCCCCGTATCTCCCATGGACCAGAAGTTATCTGATGTAGGGATTCTAATAATTTTAGAATCGGGAATCCCGGCAATATTTTTCCATAAATCAGCAGCATCTTCATCTTGTGAATAAACAGTGACCAGCAATTTCGAAGGAGATAACCCCCATTCTTTTGTAATTAATCTCCAAGCAAAATCGATAGCATCTTTTTTAAAGTAATCCCCAAAGCTAAAATTTCCAAGCATTTCAAAGAATGTATGATGGCGGGCTGTGTACCCAACATTTTCAAGATCATTATGTTTTCCACCTGCTCTTACACACTTCTGAGTTGTTGCAGCGCGTGGTGAGCTGGGGTGAGCTGATCCTGTGAAATAATCTTTAAATTGAACCATTCCTGCGTTTGTGAAAAGCAGAGATGGGTCATTTCTTGGGACAAGAGGGCTCGAGGAAATAACCTCATGACCTTCTCTTTTAAAAAAATCAAGGAAAGATGATCGAATTTGCTTGACTTGAGTCATTATTCGTCGCCTCCGTCATCTGGCGTGCCCATCATGGCATCAGCAACTCCGGCGACATTTGTTCTGATGACAGATTCAATCTCATCGCTAATTTCTGGATGATCTTTCAAGAACTGGCGAGCCGCTTCACGGCCTTGGCCAATTTTGGTTCCTTTATAAGAGTACCAAGATCCAGCCTTATCTACCACTTCTGCTTTAACTCCTAAATCAAGAATTTCACCTGTTTTTGAAATTCCTTCGCCATACATAATATCAAAGTCAACAACGCGGAAGGGTGGAGCAACTTTATTTTTTACAACTTTTACGCGTGTTTGATTTCCAACAACGTTTTCTTTGTCTTTGATAGCGCCAATTCTGCGGATATCAAGACGTACAGATGCGTAGAACTTTAAGGCATTTCCGCCTGTTGTTGTTTCTGGGTTTCCAAACATAACACCAATTTTTTGACGAATTTGATTGATGAAGATGATCAGGCAGTTTGTCCTTGCAACAGATCCGGTTAGTTTACGTAAGGCCTGACTCATAAGCCTTGCTTGAAGGCCCATATGGCTGTCCCCCATCTCTCCTTCAAGCTCTGCTTTAGGGACAAGGGCAGCAACGCTGTCAATCACCAAAACATCAACCGCACCTGATCTTACAAGTGTATCAGCAATTTCGAGTGCCTGCTCTCCGGCATCAGGTTGAGAAATCAAGAGATCATCTAAGTTAACACCTAGTTTTTTAGCATAACCTGGGTCTAAAGCATGTTCGGCATCAACAAACGCGCATGTGCCACCTTTTTTTTGAGCCTGAGCAACAACGTGAAGAGCAAGAGTGGTTTTCCCAGATGACTCAGGACCATAGATTTCAACAATTCTCCCACAAGGAAGACCGCCTATGCCAAGAGCAATATCAAGCCCCAAAGATCCTGTTGAAATGGATTCGATTTCGACATTGGTTTGACCTCCCAACTTCATAATAGAGCCTTTACCAAAAGAGCGTTCAATTTGTGTAATAGCGGCATCTAATGCTTTTATTTTATCCATAATTTTTATCCTTATAAAATTGATTCATTTTAAGTATATATAAATGTCAGTGTTTCATCAAGAAAGTTATCAAATAATTTTATACATAAAAGATTGTGGTTATAAATCCAAAAACAAGAATATCAGAAAGAATTTCTTTCAAATTCGGCAATTTCAAACAAAATTTCGAATCCTAACCTTTCGTAAACAGGAGCTCCTTCGCTCGAAGCTCCTAAGAAACAGTGAGTGACACCTAAATCATAAGCGTAATTTAAAGCATGCTGCATTAACGCTGTTGCGTGCCCACGTCTTGTGTATGCAGGAATGGTTCCAACATCATCGATTCTGCCTGTCTTTCCTTGGATTGAAAGGGTAATTGATGCAACAGGCAGATGGTTTTCATACGATGTAAAATGATAAAAGTTTTGAGCTTTTTGATGAATGGCTGCATATTTTAGAGAGCTCTCAGGTGTTCCGCCAAAGGCCTGTGTTAAAGGGATTGCCCATTTTGTTAGATGATCATTCATAAATTTGATAATTTTGTCATTTGGTGTGATAAATTTTCCTTGAAGCTTGATGCCCATTGCTTTTGATTTGTCATGTAAATGAAAATTTGGATGTTTAAAATTATCACTTATTATGACCCAAGGGGAAGATTTTTGTGCGTAAAATTCCTCAAAAATCTCCATGACGCCGATGTCTTCAATAACGGCAGGATTTAAATGAGGCTCTTCCATTCCCGTGTAATAGGCGCAATTTTTGCCAATTCTTAAAATATCTTGAGAAATTGAGGAGAGAAAATAATCTTGTGCTATGTTGAACATTTCTTTCATGTGGATTTCCTTTTCTGATGATCCCATTAAGAGGGAAGGGCAGATGGTGAATATCAGAAGTATTTTGAATATAATCTGCATCGTCATGTCTTTCTTGTTTGTGAAATATTAATAAAAAACAAGTGGAATTTCAAGATAAAAATTGAAAAGATTGAAAAAAGATTAAAGGGGCAGACATGATTGAGAATCGTTTGGTTTTATAAAAATAAATCACAAAAAAGCTTGACACAAAGCATGGCTTGCGATATAAAGACACATATTTTATGGATTTACTTAAAAGGATAAGCATAATGTTTGCAGTAGTAAAAACTGGTGGGAAGCAATATAAAGTCAGCAGCAATGATGTGATCATTGTTGAAAAATTGCCGGGTGAAGCTGGATCACATATCACATTAACTGACATTTTTATGATCGGAGATAGCGACTCTACAATCGTTGGAACGCCAACTGTTGCAGGCGCAAAGGTTATTGCCGAAGTTTTGGAACAATCAAAAGGAGACAAAGTTTTGATTTTCAAAAAGCGTCGTCGTCATACTTATCGTCGTTTTAAAGGGCATCGTCAAGAACGTACAGTTCTTCGCGTAAAAGAAATTCAAAAAGCATCTTAATTTTTAGGAGTTTGTTATGGCACATAAGAAGGCTGGTGGTAGTTCTAGGAACGGAAGAGATTCTGCTGGGAAACGCCTTGGCGTAAAAAAATTTGGTGGAGAAGAAGTTACAGCAGGTAACATTATTATTCGTCAGCGTGGAACAAAATATAAACCAGGCTTAAATGTTGGTTTAGGCCGTGATCACACAATATTTTCTTTGATAGATGGTCGTGTTGAGTTCAAAAGAACTCTTAAAGATCGTCCTGTTGTTTCTGTGGTTGCCGCACAATAATTCGTCTTTTGAAACCTTATATGAGTCCATATAAGGTTTTTTCTTTTAATAGTGTAAATTTTCAATATGAATGTAGTTTAAATGAAGTTTCTTGATCAAGTTAAAATTTATCTTAAGTCTGGAAATGGTGGTCCTGGTTGTACCAGTTTTAGACGTGAAAAATTTGTTGAGTACGGCGGCCCTGATGGAGGGGATGGCGGTAAAGGTGGAGACGTCATTGTTCATGTTGTTGAAAATTTAAACACGCTTATTGATTATCGGTATCAACAGCATTTTAAAGCTCAAAGTGGCCAAAATGGCATGGGCAGAAATCGTTCGGGTAAAAAAGGTGATGATATCATTTTGAAAGTTCCTGTTGGAACTCAGATTTTTGATGAATTCAAAGAAGAAGTTTTGCATGATTGTGTGACTGTTGATGAGACCTTTGTTTTGCTTCGTGGGGGTGATGGTGGTTTTGGGAATGCGCACTATAAATCCTCCACTAATCAAGCGCCATACAGGAACGATCCAGGGTGGCCAGGCATTGAAAGCTGGGTATGGCTTCAATTAAAGCTTATCGCTGATGTTGGGCTTGTAGGCCTTCCAAATGCTGGCAAATCAACATTTTTATCAAGGGTAAGTCGCGCAAAGCCAAAAATTGCAGATTATCCGTTTACAACATTGCATCCTCAATTGGGTGTTGTTTATGCTGGAGACGAAGAGTTTGTTGTTGCGGATCTTCCAGGCCTTATTGAAGGTGCGCATGAAGGTGTGGGCCTTGGTGACAGGTTTTTAGGGCACGCAGAAAGATGTTCAGCACTTATTCATTTAATTGATGCAACGCAAGAACATCCTCTTGAAAGTTATGACATTATCCGTCAAGAACTTGAACTCTATGGCGATGTTTTGGGAAAAAAACAAGAAGTTATTGTTTTTAATAAAACAGATGCTCTTTTGGATGATGAATTGGCAGAAAAAATTGAAATTTTTAAGCAAGAAGTGGGAATTACACCAATGTTGATTTCTGCAGTTTCAGGAAATGGTATTGATAAAGTCCTGTATGAACTTTTAAAAATCATCCACATTAGCCGAGCGTCTAAATAACTCATAAATTTACTATTCTTTAACTATCGTTTTATATGATGTACTTGAAAGCTTAAACAAGTATGCCAGAGGAACGATATGGTTACAAATACTTCCATTCTTATAGTTGATGATTATAAAACAATGCTTAAAATTATGAGCAATTTATTAAAGCAACTTGGATTTCAGGACATTACAGAAGCATCAAATGGAGAAATGGCGTTGCAAAAGTTACATAATCGTAAATACGATTTGATTATTTCTGATTGGAGTATGGGGCCCATGAGTGGCCTTGATTTATTAAAAGAAGTAAGATCAACGCCGGAGCTTTCGCATATACCTTTCATTATGGTGACAGCTGAAAGTAAAACGGAAAATGTTTTAGCAGCAAAAGAGGCTGGGGTTTCAACATATATTGTGAAGCCCTTTAATGTGTTGACACTTAAAGGAAAGCTTATTTCTATTTTAGGGCAATTTTGATTTAAGTCTTAACGAATTTTTAAGATTCCCATGCAAAACTGTCTTTGATACGAAAAAATGCTGTAAGGGGTTTAAATAATGAAAATAATGTTAATGTTAATGATGGCCGGGGTTTTAGGATTTAAAACAAATGCATTTGCATCTGATAGATATACAAATGAAGCCCCTCTGGGCGATGATCGTTTTATGGATGGGGGAATGGGGATGAATGATGACTCTAACCTTCTTGATGATATCAAGCCTACAAAGAAAAAAAAGAAAAAACCTCTATTGGATGATCCTATAATGGATGATGGGTTTTCAGAACAATTAGAAAAACCTAAAAAAGAACGAAAAAGAAAAGCATCAGATGATGATTCATTGAAAGTATCAAAGAAGAAGCATAAAAAAGAATTTTTTGAAGAAATTAAAGCCTCCAAAGCAAAATTTGATAAAGCTTGTGAAAAAGTTGATTTAATCGAAGACCTTAATCAACAAGATGAAGCAAGGAGCATTTGTGGAGCAAAAGATCCTTTTGCCTCTGGAACAAATGATGCGCCATCAGAAGATAAATTCAAAGATGATATGCCCGGTGGTGATAGAGCGTTTGATGATTCTTTTTCAAGTGAGAAGTCTAGCAAAAAAAGAGCTCGTGATTATTGAGTAAAGGTGTTTTGTGATGAATATTTTAATTTTTCTATTTTTAATTATGATTGGGCATGCTGATTTATTCGGCAGTGGAAACGATGTAATTCCATTGCCTACAGATCGGGCCAAATGTACGGCTACAGATGTTGGGGGGAAGTGGTTGGGGGTGTTTAGAAAGTCATGTCAATGCCCAAAGGGGAGAGTTAATGTAAGGGGTAAATGTGCAATTATTACGCCTCAAATTGAATGTGAAGGGTCCGGAGGTAAGTATTCAGGGACTATTCGTAAAAGCTGTACTTCTTGTCCAAATTTTACTATGCTTGACGCCGCAAAAAAGAAATGCGTATGTCAAAATACAATTCAAGAGTATTCATTAAAACATAGAGTTTGTGTGTATAAGCCTGAATATAGAGATAGAATATGTACTGATAATAAAGGAACTTTAGTTTCAGGCAAAACGACAAAAGAAGGTCATGTGGTTATTAGCTTTGAATGTAGCTGGCAACCATGATAATTGGAAAGTTTCAGTCTCCTCCAACAGTCAATTTTGGAATCATGAAGGTGGGGCTGTCGAGCCCGCCTTTTTTTTCAAAATCACTTGCTAAAATTATGGATGAAAACATGTTTCTTAAATTTCCTGCAATCGTTGCTTCATGAATTGGGATTGTGAGCAGTCCATTTTCAATTAAAAATCCGCTTGCGCCAGAGCTAAAATCACCTGTGACGGGATTTCCGCCTTCTCCCATAAGCTCTGTTACATAAAATCCAAAAGGAATATCTGATATAATGTTTTCTTTTGAATCAAAATTTCCTTCAAAGCAAATATTTGTAAGTTTAGGAGATGAAGGGCCGCTGATGCTGCGGGATGCGTGCCCTGTTGATTGCATATTTAGTTTTAAAGCACAAGAGTGGTCAAGAATCCAGGATTTCAAGATGCCACTCTTTATGATTTCAAGATTTTCTCCTAAGATCCCTTCATCATCAAATGGTCTTGAAGAAATTCCTCGGGGAAGCAAGGGTTGATCAATAATGGCTATATTTTTTGGGAATATCTGGGTATTTATATCGTTTTTTAAAAATGAAGTATTTTGAGATATGCTGCGTCCATTGATTGCGCTAAAAAGGGATCGAAATACCCCTTTTCCAGCCCGTCTATCAAATATAACTGGCATGCTCCCTGTTCTTATGGTTTTTGCGTTAAGCTTGTCTAAGGCTCTTGTGGTAGCTTTATGGGCAATGTCTTCAAGTGGTCTTAAATCTGATTTAAAAAGTGACGCATCATAATCATAATCAGTTTTCATATTCTCGTTTTGCCCTGCGATAACGCTGATTCCGCAAGAAAAAGAAGATTTTTTAAATTTTCCTGTAAATCCATTTGATGATACAATCATGCGCTGATGTGATGAAAATCCTGCAGAGGCTCCTTCAGAATTTGTAATACCTTTTATATTTAAAGCAAGATTTTCAAGTTTTTGAGATATTTCAAGAAGTTGTTCTGCAGACAAAGATTCTGTATCATGATACTGGGAGTTATCAATTAAATCTGGACAAAATCCAGAATCGATCATTTTTGAAAAAGGATCTTTAGGCAAATATGAAACAGTGCTTAAACCAATTTCAATTTGTTTTTTTAAATTATCTGTTGATGTGTCTGTTGTTGATAGGAAAATTTGTTTTTCATCTTTAATGATGCGGATTCCAGCTTCACATGTGTCAGAAATCTCACAAGTCTCTGGCTTTTCAAGTCTTGAGCCTGCATTGATTGAAGAAGATATATCCATGATGATTTCAATATTATCTGCTCCTTTGAGAGTTCCAAAATCAACCAGGTTTTTTAATTTTTCTATCATACTATTCATCCGGATTTTCACGTAACCTTATATAAGAAATGACTTGTTTCACCCCTTTTACAGTTCGGCTTAATGTTAAGACCTTGTCTAGTTCTTTTTGATCATCTGCAACGCCAAGCAAATAAACAACGCCGTCAACAGTTAATATTGTGTATCTTGTTGAATTGACATACTTTTCAAACAATAGGGCATTTTTGATTTGCAAAGTAATCCATGAGTCAGATGCGTAAGACCCCCATGTTAACTCTCCAATTTTGATTTTATCGATGACTTCTTTAACGCCTTGAGCTTGCCACGCTAAACGGACGGCTTCAACATGGTCTTCAGGGGTGGAAACGGTCCCTGTAAGCAAAGCTCTGCGCTCAACAACAGTAATGGTCAAGTTTTTATAAAAATCTTTTTTGGTGGCAAACCAAATATGCTCTATACGCCCTTTTACATTTATGTCGCTAAAAGCTTCGCTCCCTGCTCGCTCAAGAGAGGAGCAGTTTGTAAGGATAAACGCTGCGCAGCTTGTCAAAATAATTTTTTTAATCACGTATTAAACTCCTTTAGTTTTTTTATTTATAATGATCATATTTTTCTTAAATTTGCAACTTATAAGTTAATTCTTTCCCCAGATCAAATAATGAATTGCTGCAGGGATTCTTTTGAAAAAGGGTGCGCCACACACATCGTGCGCTGCAAATAAATCCACAGATCTATCGGGTGTGTTGGGGATGTGAATAAGCAATTTTCCAATTTTCTGGCCTTTTTTTACAGGGATTTCTAGAGGTCCATTGTAAATAGCTTCAAGTTTTACTCTTGAGTATACATTTCTTGGTAATGTAATTGAGATATCTTCATTTGTGACAAGAGGGACAGTTGGATGGTTTCCAAGCCAAACTTCTGCATCTGTGACGATGCTGCCTTTTTGAAAAAAGCGGTACATATCGAATTCTTTAAATCCCCAATTCAAAAGATATCCTGCATCTTGGGTTCTTTCTTTTTGAGTTTTATAGCCATTTACAACAAGAACAAGGCGTCTATCTTTTTGTTTAGCAGAAAGGGTAATACCGTGCCCAGCAAGGTCAGTCTTTCCTGTTTTGATTCCATCTACACCCATTTCACCTAAAAGAGTGTTTCGATTAGGTTGCTTGATGCCGTTATAGGTGAATTCTTTTTCTCCGACATAATGATAATATTGAGGAAAGTCTTCAATCAATCTTTTTGCAAGTATTGCAAGGTCCATGCATGTTGTCACATGTTCAGGATCGGGCAATCCATTTGAATTTTTAAAAACTGTGTTTTTCATGCCCATTTCTAGAGCTTTTTTTGTCATTTCAACAGCAGCTGTTTCTTCAGAGCCAAATAAGCCTTCCATTGCCACAACGCAAGCATCATTTCCTGAAACAGTTGCAATTCCTTTGACCAGATTTTCAACGTCAACCTTAGTTCCAGCTTGAACAAACATTTTAGATCCTTTTGTTTTCCAAGCTTTTTCGCTGACCAAAAAAGTATCTGTTAGTTTTAAGGTGCCAGTACTTAGTTTTTCAAATAGAATGTAAAGAGTCATAATTTTGGTCATAGATGAAGGAAACATCTTTTCATCTGCGTTTTTCTCAAATAAAGGTGTCCCGGTTGTGGTGTCGATAAGGAAAGCTTGTTTCGCTTTGCTCTCGATTCCAAAAGCAGATAGTGATAGAAGTAAAAGTGTAAGTAGAGTTTTCATGATTTGGCCTTTTTAATTGTTTTTTTTGCAACAGGTTTCGTTTTTGAGGTTTTTGTAAGTCTGACGTTATTGTTTTTTCCTGTCTTGATCGGAGGTAATTTTGCAAACATTAACGGCTTGGTAGGCACCGGTTTTATTTGATGAGGAATGTGTTCTATATGTTGCGTGGTAGGAGTTGCTAGGTGAGTTGCTTCTCCAATAAATTCTTTTCTTTCATTGTATGCGATGCTTTCAGGGACGAGTGTTTGCACTTTAACTTTTGCAAGGCCTTTGTGATGGAATCCAAGTTGTTTTGCAGCTGTAAGTGTCAGATCTAATATTCTGTCATCTCCTGTAAAAGGGCCTCTATCATTGACTTTTACGACAATGCTCTTTCCATTTTCAAGATTTGTTACTTTGACGATAGCGGGCAATGGGAGGGTCCTGTGTGCAGCTGTCAAGCCATGCTGATCATAAGTCTCACCGGTTGATGTTTTTTTTGTATGAAACCCTGGCCCATACCATGAAGCAAGCCCAATATCATCATATTCAAGATGTTTTTGTGGGTGAAACCATTGGTCTTTCATGAAAGAGTTTGTAATTTTATAGGGCTTATCCGTCCCTCTTTGTGGACCTGGTCTTGGGGTTTCAATGCCGCCAGAACATCCAGATAAAATCAGTGCACCCAGTAGTAAATATTGTTTCATCATTTTGTTTTTCCTTACTTCTTAATTATGTATCTCATCTTGCTAAACCATCGGCCAACATCCCAACGCCCAGTGCAAATTTTTCAGACCTATTCCATTTTAGAATAATTTTAAAGTTCGGGTAAAGTAAATAAGTAGGTCCAAACGTTTTAAGTGGTTTTCTGATGAATGTTTTTGTGCTGGGAAATTTCAAATCTCCGCCGCCAATTTTTCTGACTCCCAAATCTTGAAATTGGGAATTCGTCCCTTCTTCTGATATTTTAATGCCATCTGGAAGGGTGACTAGATGTCCCCAAGGTTCATGTTGGGACCATCCGCTTTTTTTTAAATAATTTGCAATGGATTCAAAAACATCTGGAACAGATGTCCAAATATTTGTTTTTCCAATAGGGACTGAAAATGTGAAAAAACTTGAAGGCATGAATTGGCATTGCCCTGTTGCACCTGCCCAAGATCCTTTGAAATCTTCAAGCTTGATATATCCTTGGTCAACCATTTTAAGGGCAAGTATTAATTCTCTTTCAAATAAAGCCGGCCTGCTACTCTTCCAGGCTAATGTTGCCAATGATTGAATAACTGGATATTTTGAAGGTTCTTCCCCATATCGTGTTTCAATTCCCCATAGTGACACAATATATTGAAGTGGAACTTGATATCTTTGGGAAATTTCATTTAAAATTTCCTGATATTGAGAAATTTTAGCTTTGCCTTCGTTGATTCTTCGGTTGAGAGTGAAAATCTTTTTTATATATCCGGTAAGAGAGGGTTTTGTGGAATTTTGATTTTGATCAAGAGATAGAACTTTATAATTAGGGAGGAGGTTGTGAAAAGCATCATCTAAATTCTTCAGATTTACGCCATTTTCAATAGCTTTTGTTTTAAAAATCAAACACCATTCCTGAAAAGTTAAATCTTTTAAGGGGGATGCATGAATAGATGTGGTTAATAAAAAACAGATAACTATATATTTCATGAGACTATTCATACCAAAAATGTCCATGAAATGCAATTGATTTTCTTCAACTATAGTAAAATAATTATTGACATATTTTGAATATGTGAGTATTATTAATTGATGAGGTATTGATGACCTGTGAAGGTCTATGGTGGTGGTATTTTGAAAAAATTCAATTTAAAAGTGAGGGGGAATCTGTTATGATAAAAGCAGAAAAATTAACGATAGAGATGCGAAAATGAATAGTCTGGCACGTCAGGAAAACCTAGTTGAATCACAGGAGTTTTTTTATATGGAAAATTTAAACTCTCCACAGCGTGAAGCCGTGCAAGAGCTGGAGCGTCATGTTTTGGTACTTGCAGGTGCTGGAACTGGTAAAACAAAAGTTTTAACCACTCGAATTGCTCATATTATTTATGGGCAATATGCAAAATCATCTCAAATTATTGCGCTGACTTTCACTAATAAAGCTGCGATGGAAATGAAAGAACGTGTTTCTAAAGTTTTGCAAGGGAAAGTAGAGCTTTTTTGGATGGGCACATTTCACTCCATTTGTGCAAAAATCTTAAGAAAGCATGCGGAAATTTTAGGATACTCATCCTCTTTTACAATTTTAGATAGCGATGATCAGCAACGGTTGATGAAGCAAATTATGAAAGAAGAGGGGATCACATCAGAAGATATTTCTCCAACATATGCATCTATTATGATTTCAAGATGGAAAGATAAGGGATGGTTTCCAGATCAAGTCCCATCTATCAGCTCTGGAGATCGTGAATATTTTGCCTTAAAAATTTATCATATTTATCAAAGCAGACTTAAAAATTTTAATTCTATGGATTTTGGGGATTTGCTGTTGCTTTCACTCCATCTTTTTATGAGTTTTCCCGAAATATTAAAGATTTATCATGAGCAATTTAAATTTATTCTTGTAGATGAGTATCAAGATACCAATGTGTCTCAATATTTATGGCTGCGTCTTCTTGCCCAAGGTGGGGCCAACGTCTGCTGCGTAGGAGATGATGATCAATCTATTTATGGATGGCGTGGTGCAGAGGTCGCAAACATCTTAAGATTTGAAAGTGATTTTCAAAACGCAAAAGTGGTAAGATTAGAGCAAAACTACAGATCAACTCCTGAAATTTTAAATGCAGCATCATCTCTTATTTCTCATAACACAAGCAGGTTTGGAAAAACCTTGTGGACCAAAGAAGAAGAGGGAGAAAAGATTTCTGTTCGAGGGCTTTGGGATTCGCGCGACGAGGCACGTTATATTGGTGATGAAATTGAAAATTCACAGCGTTCTGGCGTGTCATTAAATCATATGGCAGTTTTAGTTCGCGCAGGCTACCAAACACGTGAATTTGAAGAACGTTTCATGGTTTTGGGGGTTCCTTATCGTGTTGTGGGTGGGCCAAGATTTTATGAACGCATGGAAATTAGAGATGCTTTGGCGTATTTGCGTGTTGTTGTTGAGCATCAAGATAGCTTGGCATATGAACGTATTCTCAACACTCCAAAACGTGGAATTGGTTTGACGACTTTGCAATTGATTCATCTTTACTCAAGAAATCAAGAATGTTCACTTTTTGATGCCGTTAGCGCACTTGTTCAAACTGAAGATTTAAGAGGATCAGCCAGAAAAACCCTTCAAGAGTTTAATGCTCAAATTGAATTTTGGCGATCTTTGCTTAAAGATACAGATCATTCAAATGTGGCTGCTCGTATTTTGGAAGAGTCTGGATATATTCGTATGTGGGAAATGGATCGCACACCAGAGTCCTCAGGCCGTATTGAAAACTTAAAAGAAATGGTAAGGGCTATCGATTCTTTTGAAACTCTGCCTGCCTTTTTAGAGCATGTTAGTTTGGTGATGGAAAATGTATCTGATAGAGAATCAGAAATGGTGACAGTGATGACATTACACAGCGCAAAAGGTCTTGAATTTGATACAGTTTTCTTAGCTGGATGGGATGAGGGGATTTTCCCTCATACCAAAGCTTTGCAAGAATCAGGTGATGAAGGATTGGAAGAAGAAAGAAGACTTGCCTATGTTGGAATAACTCGTGCAAAACGCAAGGCTTATATCACATATGCATCGTATAGACGGGTTTTTGGAATGACAGAATCAAGTATACCTTCACGTTTTATTGCAGAGCTTCCCGTTCAAAGTGTTGAGAGATTTGCAGAGCGTGGTATTTTGCATGAGAATACCTCAAAGCCAATCTTTACTCAAAAATCAGAGCAAGTCAAAACAAATCAAGATTCAAAAAAAATTGGTGTGTCAGATCGTGTTTTCCATATAAAATTTGGATATGGGAAAGTCAGAAGAATTGAAGGAGATAAAGCAGAAATTGATTTTGAAGTTGCGGGATTAAAAAAAGTAGTTACAAGTTTTATAGAAAGAATAAAATAATTATGAAAAAATATCATTTTACAGTGCCATCTTCATTAGAAGATATCGACAGACTTTCTCAAGCGTTTGATGAATTAGCTGAATCTGTATGTATGTTTGAAGATCAAAATACCAAGGAATGGTTTTTTGAAGCTGTTTTTTGTGCAGAAGATATGGCAATTATCCAAACCGTTGCGTCGGGATTAAAGTTGGAAATTATAGTTAAAGAATTGCCAAACGTTGATTGGTTGAGCAAAGTTCATGAAGATTTTCCTCCTTTGAGTATAGGTAATTTTTATGTTTATGGATCGCATGTGAAAAATCCAAACCCAGAAGAAAAAATTCCTTTACTTGTGGACGCGGCAACGGCATTTGGTTCAGGACACCATGAATCAACAAGGGGATGTTTGATTGCATTTAGCATGTTAAAAAAAGAACATAATTTTCATAAAATGCTCGATATGGGATGCGGTTCAGGTATTTTGGCACTGGCAATGGCATCACTTTGGAATGGGAATGTTTTAGGGGTTGATAATGATCCAGAAGCAGTTAAAGTTTCTATTGAAAATACTAAAATCAATAAAATTGAAAATTTCCAAGGAATTGTAAATGAAGGTTTTGCAGGGGATGCTTTAAAAGAATACGCACCATTTGATCTGATCGCTGCAAATATTTTGGCAGGACCATTAATGGATATGGCTTTTGATATTTCTCAAAATCTTGACCAAGATGGGTTTGTTGTTCTTGCTGGACTTTTGTCCACGCAAGCGCCAGATATCATACAAGCATATAAAAATGTCGGAGTTCATTTAATAGAAGAGTTCTCTGGAAATGATTGGTCAACATTGTTACTTCAAAAAAAAGGATAGCCTGATGAAGCCATTTGAGAGATTACGTGAGATGCTGATTCAAAATAATGGGAAAGCTGTCATTATTCCACATGCGGATGAATGGCAAAATGAATACTTGCCTCAGTTTAAGGAAAGATTGTCTTTTGCAACTGATTTTACAGGGTCTGCTGGATGCGCAGTAATTTCTCAAGATAAAGCAGCGTTATTTACAGATGGGCGATATACACTTCAAGCAAAATCTCAATTGGATACATCTTTTTTTGATGTTGTTCACAGTGGCACAATTTCTATTGTCGATTGGATTGAGAAAAATTTGCAAGGTGAGGGTTCTGTTTTTATTGATCCAAAATGTCATAGTGTGAAAGAATCCGAGAATCTTTCCAAACTTGATTTAAAGTTCCAAGAAAAAAACTGGGTGGACTTAATTTGGGAAAACAGGCCAAGGTATAATCAAGAGCCTGCGTTTGATATGGATGAGCGATATCTTGACCATAGTTTTGAAGATAAGAAAAACCTTATTTTAAAATCCATGAATGCGGATGTTCTGATTTTATCATCTCCAGAGTCAATATGTTGGCTACTTAATAAGAGAGGAAGAGATATAAAACATACCCCTGTGTTTTTGAGTTTTGCAATTCTTGAGTCAAATGGTAGTTTTGAAGTGTTCTCAAATGTGTTTGGAAAACCTTTGGAAGATTTTGAAAAGTATTTGCGTTTGATTGAAAATAAAAAAGTATCAATTGACCCGGCCAGATGCTCCATGTGGGTTGAAGATTTACTGAAAAAACAAAGTAACACGGTTTTAAGAATTCAAGATCCTTGTTTGATTTTAAAAGCATGTAAAACGCCTTCAGAGTTAAATGGTATGAGGCATGCGCATAAACTGGATGCTATCGCAATGATTGAATTTTTAGCTTTTCTTGAAAACTCAAATCAAAATATTACTGAAATTGAAGCATGCGATATTTTAAAAAGCTATAGAGAAAAAGAGAAAACTTTTTTGTCTTTGAGTTTTTCAACAATTTCTGGGGCAGATGCAAATGGTGCTATTATTCATTATAAACCTGATAGAAATAATTGCGGCTTAATTACCCATGACTCAATATATCTTCTTGATTCAGGAGCTCAATATAGATCAGGGACAACTGATATTACTCGTACAATGGCATTTCATGATAATATTTCTATGAATATTAAAAATGCTTATACAGCAGTTTTAAAAGGTGTGATCCATTTAAGCTGTGCAAAATTCCCCAAAGGTACAACGGGGCATCGTTTGGACACTTTGGCAAGATACCATTTATGGCAACAAGGCCTTGATTATGATCATGGAACAGGGCATGGTGTTGGGTGTGTTTTAAGTGTTCATGAAGGCCCACACGGAATCTCATCACATCCTGGAAACACGACACCATTAATGCCTGGGATGGTTGTTTCAATTGAACCTGGATATTATAAGCCAGGTGAATTTGGGATTCGTATTGAAAATCTTGCTATTGTTGTGGAATCTTCGCAATTTGAAAATTATCTTGAATTTGAGACTTTAACTCTTGTCCCGATTAATGAGCGTTTAATTAATTTTGAATTGCTTGATAATAACGAGAGAAAATGGCTTGAAAATTATAATTCAGAAATTTTGGAAGAACTTCAAGATTCTTTATCCCCACAAGGCAAGGCTTTTCTCAAAATAATCCGATAATTTTCTCTATAAATTGGCATAAATGAAAATTTTTATGCCAATTTTAATTCTTTCTTCAGAAATTTGTGTCACTTCTTGATGAAGCAAACTGATCATCTAACACACAAAGGGAGAGAATTTTATCATGAAGAAAATTAATTACGTTTTATTATCTGCAACAGTTACTTGTCTTTTAATCGAAACTGAAGCCTTTGGAACCGGATTTCCTGATTCTTTGGCTTGGAATTCTTCAGGGGTAAGTGCATTTGCTGAATCTTATGGTATTACAGATTCATCACACAAAGATGCTCTTGTTTCAAAACCGCATGCAGATATAAAAAAGATTTTTGATAGCGCTACTCTTAAGGGGATTATATCTAGTTTAAATGGCACGTCAGCGGAACAAATGGCAACAATTGAAGCTTTTCGGGTATTTTCTGATTCTAATCTGTTTGATGATAATGAACTGATTTGGATCCTAGATGGAATTACAACTCCTGCGCTTAAGAAAGCTGAATTGATAAAAATTTCAAAAAGGCCTGTTTCAAGTAATGTGACAAAAGCAAAAGATCTGGGGATATTAGATAATTTATCTTCGAATGCTGAAAAAAGAAAGGCGTTTACATGGTTTGGAGCAAGTGTTGTAAGTGAAAGTGGAACAGTTGCGAACTCTTCTAAAGTAATAAGTGAAATGACCTCTCTTTTTTCAGATGTTTCAAATCAGAGTTGGTCAGATCGAGAACCTTCAATCCCTTGGTTTTCTCAAAACAAAACAAAATTTCAAAGTGCGCATAACATTGGAATTACTGTGGGTCTTAGTAATTTTTCTGATGTAAAAAATGCAACAACTTGGTGGAATGCAAGTTCTGCAAATAAAACAAAATTTCAAAATGCTAAAAATTTCATTATAGGCCTTTCTTCATGGTCAGATCGCCTTCTTGCAATGGATTGGTATGCTCTAAATTCAGTTAAAGTTACAAGTTTTGAAACAAATGTGGGTACGATTAATTCAAGTCTTTCTTGGAATGAAAGAAAGGCAATTTTGGAAGATTTTTCAAGTGTCTCTGAGAGTGTAAAAACTCTTCTTTTTCAAGGGACAGTTGATAAACCAAAAGTTTGGGCTGGGTATACAGCATTGAAAAAAGATGGGATAGTTGTTCCCGATACTGATATTCAAGTTGCATCATTATGGTATGAATCTTCAGAAAATCGTGCTTTATATAAAAATGCAAATGATAATGGCGTTTTTATTCAGCTGTCTTCTTGGGCAGATAAAGCAAGTGCTGCATCATGGTATGCAGGAAATATTTCCTCTTATGTAGCAGCAAAAAACGCTTTGTTTTTAAGTGGATTGATAAACTTTGCAGATATTCAAAATGCGGTTACATGGTATAGCACCGGATCCAATCCTTCAAAATTCACAGCACTTAAAAGCGCAAATCTTTTTGATAGTTCCATGCCTTGGGCGGATCGTCAAACTTTACTTGATACTACTAATTTGCAAGCAAGAATTCAAGAGTATAAAGCGTTGAATAACACAGAATTTTCCTTAACAGAATATTTAGAAGCCTATGGACATTATGTTTTGGATGGCATTACAGGAAATGCTAATATCATTTCTGCTGTGAAATTTTGGAAAAATGCGGATGTTCAATTAAAGACAGATTTTGATACAGCATATAATTCAGGCATTTTATTAGGACTTAAGGACCTTGTCAGTAAACAAGAGGCAGCGTTTTGGTATGCGGGAGCGTATGCAGCGAATTTTGATTTAGCAAAACTGAATAATTTACTTTCAGTGATTCCTTGGGAAACACCAAAGCTGATTTTAGAGCATAATAATTTATCTAATTTGATTACTGAAACAACCAGTTTATTTCAGGCAGGAGATAATAGGGTTATTTTATTAACGCAATATATTAATGCAAAAGAAGCAAGTGTTTTAACAAACCTCTCTCTGACAGATGCAAGGCTTGCATCTATTTGGTACGCAACCCCTGGCAACTCGGTTAAATTTGACGAATTGAAAACTCGTGTTAATTTAGATAATCATATATCTTGGAGCGATCGTTTAGCCTTACTTGAGGCGGGGAATGGATCAAGTGTAGCAGGTGTTTTAGATGTAGATAAAGCCGATGATAATGAGGTATTGGCTGCTCAATATCGTGTGGCACATCAAGCAGGGTTTTTGCAAGGATTGACTGATCCTTTGGATCAGAAAGGTGCCAGTGAATGGTATTTTGATGCTGCAAATTCAGGAAAATGGACTGCGTATAAACATTTAGTAAATATGGCTGATGCTTGGGGAGCCCGTAAGGCTATTCTTGATCGGTCTGATTTAGCCGTTATAAGCCCTGAATTTGCTTCAGTTAGTGGGGATTTTAAGAAATTTTTATCTGCATATGACAGTGGAATTTTAACTGGGTTAGCTGATGTTCAAGCAAAAAAAGATGCAATTGGATGGTATGGTGTTAACTCCTCAAAATTAACACCAGATGTTAAAAGTGTTTTATCTGCCACTCCTTGGAATGATAAATTATTGCTGCAAAGAGTTGATTTAATTGCTGAAGTTGCAGACTTTAAAGCATTAAATTCTGTTTCGTTCTCTGAATACATTGCTGCAAAAGATGGTGGTGTATTAAATGGGCTCACTCTAGCTCAAGATAAAATAGATGGGATCACATGGTATAAAACAGCGATAAATGCACAACTTTATACAAAAGTTCGTTCCAAAATCCGAACATATAATCGCAATTTAACATCTCTTGCAAGCTGGGAATTGAAATTATATGCAGTTAGTTTAGACGATCTTTCTTTAGATGCATCTTTAAAAGATGTGAATTTGACAGCTCAAGATAAAGATATCTTTTTTAAAGATTATATGACGGCAAGAAAGTCTGGAATTTTAACAAACCTTCCAACATTTTCTAATCGTGAATTAGCAGTTGCTTGGTATAAAACGAATGTATCTAAATATAATACATCAGTTCAAAGCATTCTTGATCAATCACAAGGGTGGGCAAAATGTCTTGAGATTTTAACCAGGCCAAATCTAGCAAATGAAATTACAAATGCCGCCTTAATCTATGGGGCTTCTTTGAATAATGAAAATTTTTCAAGTTTCCTATCAGCAAGCTATGCAGCAGGCTTAAATAATTCAGATTTTGCGACAATGACTGTTTGGTATCAAAATTTATCTGTAGCTCAAAAAGCGGCTGTGCAGCAATTTGCGGTAACTGGATTTCTTGATTCATCGACAACTCTTGCTCAAAGACAAGCAGTTATGGGAAGGTCTGCTTTGGCTCAAGAAATAAGTGAAGTTGCAACAAAAACACCATCTGCATTTAAAGATTATATTGATGCAAAAGATTCAGGTGTTTTATCAGGATTGTCAGTAGCGGATAAAACTCTTGCTCTTGCATGGTATAAAAGCAATACAGCAACATTTTTGAGTTTTAAAGATTTTTATAATACAGCTTTGAGTTGGTCCGCTAGAAAGGCTATTTTTGATAGATCTGAGTTGCAAGTTGAAATTGGTGTTGTTAAAACTTTATCTGCATCATTTGATCAATATATAAAAGCAAAAGATTTAAACGTTCTAAAGGGTCTTTCGTCTCCTGGAGATATTTCAAGCGCCAGTGTTTGGTATTCTGATGTCTCGAATCAAGATAAATTTATAAAAGCAAATGCTTTAAGTTTAATTAAAGAATCCGATTCTTGGGACACACGTTTAAGATCTTTAAACAGAGGCGATTTGAATGATTTGTACGATGGGATTAGTTTATTTCCTGCAGGATCATCCCTTACATTGCAAGAGAAAATTTCATTACTTGCTGATGCAACGAAGTATGAACTGTTTAAAGGTCTTGGATTAGAAGATAAAAAATCAGCCCTTGCCTGGTATCAAAGTAATTCACAAAAACAAGTTGATTATATAAAAGTTAAAAATGCGAATATACTTGATTTTTCAAAAACCTGGACAGAAAGATTAAATATTCTGACTCATGTTTCAGATATTGATGGCGCAGTGAGTATTTTTGGGGTGACACTTTCAAATTCTCTTTTCTTGAATTATGTTCAAACAAAAGAGGCAGGAGTATTTTCGTATATTCTTGGGAATGAAAAAAGAAGTTCTATTGATTGGTATTTAACTAATAAAGCAGATTATGAGGCGGCAAAAAATGCAAGTGGGTTTTTAGATAGCCTTGTGAATTTAACAGACTTAACATTAGCAGTAAACTGGTATAAGGTTTCTGATAATTCTGATAAATTTATTACTGCAAAAGATTTTATTAAAGCTTCATGGTCTTTTTCACAAAGAAAAAGCGTGATGGAAAATCCTAATATTGCTGATTTTGCAACTACATTTGCGGATTTAACTTCAGATGATAAAACAGAAGCCGTTTTATGGGTTTCTGTGGATACATCGAACTTGGATAAATATAAAACTTTCAAGGCCAATGGAGTTTTTGAAAGTATTTCAAATTTATCTGATCGGAAATGGATGATTACTCAATTTTCGCAATTAAATGCACAGATGGGCAGTATTCAAATTACAGATTCTGTGACATCTGCTATGTTATCAATATTAAATTCTAGCAATAATTTAGCACTTGATTCTGTTATCGTATCTATTGGGGAATTGTTGCACAGATTTGCTTGGGCAACGCAAAGGGGGGTTATTCATAGCACAGATGCCCCGGCAGATAAATCACAGATCTTGAAAAATTTGATATTGATTGAAAAAACAAGATTAACATCTATGTATGATTGGGCAAGTTATCAAGGGCTTTTTAAGGATCAAAATGATTTAAATCAGAGCAAAATCTTATCATTTATGAACAGCAAATCTGTATTTTCTTATCAGGATCTTGGCGTTTTATCTATAGCTGAAAAAACCGCAATTTCCTCTTTGGCGATCGAAGGAAAAATAGATTTTATCGTGAACCAAATTATTCCTGCTTATAATGCAATTCAAGGCATAGTTGTTATTGATGATTTGAGGAGTTCTTTAATTGATCCGATAAAAAGAAGTCTATTTTTAGAGATTAAAAATAATACGGATTTATTTCAAGGTTTGCAAACTAGTACTGATATCATGACAGTTGTTTCAAAATATCAAGCAGCAAAGACGGCTAAATTATTTGAAGCATTGTCTTCTCTTTCTGAAAATAAAGGAGCCTATAATTGGTATTATTCATCTGCAGATAACCAAGCAGTTTTTGCAGAAATGATTGGGTTACCATCACAAATCCTTAAAATATCTGGATCAACATGGAATATTCAGCAACAAATTATTGAAAATTATAAAACCGCAACAGCAGATAATTTATTTAAAGCTCTTATAAGTGGTTCTGGACAAAAGAAATTAGCATATGATTGGTATCAAGATTCTGATAATAAGTCTTTATTTAAAGAAGTGTATGCATTGCAAAATGGTCTTTTATTGACGCAAAATGCTACGTGGTCACAACAACAAACAATACTTACAAATTATAAAAATGCAAAAATTTCTCATTTGTTTGATGGGCTTATTGCTGGAGAGGAAAAGTCTGCTTATGCTTGGTATTATGATGAAAGCAAGAAAGCTGAACGTCAAAATATATTTTCAGAAGTTTATACGCTTGCAAATGGTATATTAAAATCAGGAGTAGCATGGTCCGCGCAGCAACTTATTTTAGATAATTACTCGATCGCAAAAAATGCAAAACTATTTGATGGATTAAGTATGGGTGAGAATAAAGTTGCATTTGATTGGTATTGGGTATCGGCCGAAAATCGTTCTTTGTTTAGTCGTGTGATTGGCCTTTCAAATTCTATTCTCAAATCAAATGTTGCATGGAATGAGCAAAAAAATATTTTAGAAAATTATGCAGCAGCAGAGAAAGTAGGTTTGTTTTCAGGGCTTGTTGCAGGAGAAAATAAAGCCGCTTATAATTGGTATTATTCATCTGCAGACAACCAAGCAGTTTTTGCAGAAATGATTGGATTATCATCGTCAATTCTAAAAACGTCTGGTGCAACATGGGTCATTCAGCAACAAATTATTGAAAATTATAAAACAGCAGCGGCAGATAACTTGTTTAAAGGACTTGCAAGTGGTTCTGGACAAAAGAAATTAGCATATGATTGGTATCAAGATTCTGATAATAAGTCTTTATTTAAAGAAGTATACGCGTTGCAAAATGGTCTTTTATTGACGCAAAATGCTACATGGTTACAACAACAATTAATACTTGAAAATTATAAAAATGCAAAAATTTCTCATTTGTTTGATGGGCTTATTGTTGGAGAGGAAAAAGCCGCATACGAGTGGTATTATAATGTGGCTATGAGCCAAGATCGAAAACCATTATTTTCAGAAGCCTTTACAAATGGGATATTGCTAACAAATTCCTCATGGGCATCTCAAGAATTAGTTTTAGATAAATATTCACAAGCAAAACAAAAAAATCTCTTTTCAGCTCTTATTTCTGGACAACAGAAAGATGCCTACGATTGGTATTATGGAGATTCAGAAAGGCCAGATTTATTCAAGAAAGCATATCCTTTGCTGTTGACATCAAAAGCAACATGGAGTGCCCAAAAACTTATTTTAGATCATTATAAAATAGCCCAAGATGCAGGTCTTTTTATTCCTCTTTCCCAAAACCAAATCCAATTGGCATATAATTGGTACACAGCCTCACAGGCAAATGCTGATTTGTATGGAAAGGTTTCTAGATTGAATCCAGGAATTTTAATGACCAGCAATGCAGCATGGGTTGATCAACAATTAATACTTGATAATTTTAAATCAGCTGATGATAAGAGATTGTTTGAAGGTCTGAACCCATCGGGGGTGAAATTGGCGTATGATTGGTATTATACTTCTAAAGATAATCAAGATTTGTTTTTAGAGGTGCGCGGTATTACGGACCCAATTTTACAATCTAATGTAGATTGGAGTGTTCAACAGTCTATTCTAGAAACGTATGCAACTGCAAAAGCTGATGGTTTATTCACAGGTCTTGTTTCAGGGCAAAAGAAATTTGCATTTGACTGGTATTCTTTGGTAGGAAGCAGAGGGCTTTTCTTGGAAGTGTCTTCTTTTGGCTTAATGCTTAAATCTGGAGCAACTTGGACAAATCAAGAAGATATTATTAACAATTATGTGAGAGCAAAAAATTCGGGTATTTTCTCGAATCTTGCTAGTGGCGAAATTTCTGCTGCATATGTTTGGTATTACACAGCAGAGAATAAAGATTTATTTGCCCAAATAAAAGCAATTACTCCTGGTATTTTGATGGAGTCTCCTGGTCTTATGTGGGATGATCAAAGGTTGGTTATTGATAACTATGTAAAAGCAAGTGCGGCTCACTTGTTTGATCATTGTGCCAGCAATGAAATTCAAGATGCATATAATTGGTATTTTCAATCAGAAGTTTTTCAAAATAAGTTTGCTGTTGCATTGCCTTATCTAACATCTTCAGATGACGCATGGGGAAAAGTTCTAAGTTTTATTGAAAAATATGATGCAGTTCCGGCTTCTTTGATTGCGCTGGGATCTAGTGTTGCAGGGCAACGATTATTGATAGAAGGCTACTCTAATGATGCTGAGAATAGAGATAAGTTTAACGCCATATCTTCTTATTTGACTTCTTCTGATAATCAATGGTCATTGATTGTGAAATTTATTCAAACATACGATATGATTCCTCTTTCGGATTTGAGTAAACTATTGACGCTGTCATCTTTAAAAATAGATCAAAGAGCTTTAATTCAAGGATATGCTGATGATGCAAACCGAGGGTATCTTGATGATGCTTGGACATATATTCAGACTCAAAATGTACGAACATGGCCACAAATAGCAAGTATTCTAGCGAATACTTCTGATATTCAAGCAGCTCAATTTTTTGCGCTGACAGATGATGAAGTTGGTGCAAATGCTTGGTATGCAGAAAATAAATCTTTATTTTCAAAGGTTTATAATACAAAAATTTTAAAAGATGTTTCAAAATGGTCGGATGTATTATTGATCATTAATAATTATGCTCAAGCTGGTGAGTATGCGGAAAAATTAATTTCTCTAGGCGTGGATGTTGAGGGCAAAAAAGATTTACTAGCAGGTTATGTATCAAGGGCCATTGACTTTGGTAAAGTAGCTCCTTATTTGACGCAAGCTGATAATAGCTGGATACTAATTGATAAATTTATCGCCGCATATAGTTCTGCTCCATCTGATCTTATGAAATTGAATAATACGATCCTTGGACAAAGAATGCTTATTGAAGGTTATGAATCAAGAAGCGCTGATTTTGATAAAGTAGCTTCTTATTTGACGCCGGTTGATAATAATTGGGTTTTAATTGACGAATTTATTGTAAAATATAAAGCAGCTCCAGCTTCTTTGATAGCATTGAATGGTTCGTATCCAGGCCAAAGAACCTTGATTGAAGGATACGCATCAAGAAGCGCCGATTTTGCTTTAGTTGCTCCTTACTTGGTATCAGGATTGGATTCATCATGGAATAAAATTGATGCCTTTATCTCTCTTTATAAAGCAGCAGACCCTGTATTATTGACATTGAGTCAAGATTTAAAAGAAATACGTGCACTCATAGAAGGGTATTCTTCAAGAGCGATTGATTTTAGCTCTATTAAACAATATTTAGTGATTGACAGTGATGTCAATTGGTCAAAAATTGATCAATTAATTTCTGTTTATAAAGCATCTCCGGAGGAATTAAGAACAATTACATCAAATGTTTCTAGTCAACGTGCTTTGATGGAAGGGTATGTTGGGGACTCTGCTCATCAAGGTAAATTCTTATCAGTGCGTACTTATTTAAGCTCGGCTGATGATTCTTGGGATAAAGTTGCAAGTTTTATTGATCAATATAATAAGGTAAAATCTGCTGATTTGCCTCATTTACTTAATCGTGAAATGATAGAAGGATATGCAAATGATGTTAACTCCTCTTATTTTGGAACGGTTTTTGACTTGGGGCTTGTTTCAGGGGATTGGGGTAATATTTCACAAATATTAAAAAATTATGTGGCATCTGAAAACGAGGGGCTTTTTGAAAATCTTTTAATATCTGCTGACAAGAAATTGGCTTATAATTGGTATTATACACAAAACAATAAAGATCTTTTTGCAGAAATTCGCGATGCCAGAGTTTTAGAAGAGCTTACATCATGGAGCGATATTTTGGATGTGTTGAATGATTATCAAGCATCTGGAAGTGATGTTGGCGATGTGTTATCACTTGCAAACATGCCGGCTGATAAAAGGATCATGTTAAAAGGATACACTCAAGATCTCAATAAAATTTATTTTAATCAGGCTTATTCTTTATTGTTAACTGATTTTTCTTCTGAAAATGAATGGGGAAAAAATATTGGGTTTGTTTTACAAAAATATGCCTCATTAAAAGGTTTAAGCCCTTCATGGACTTTGGAAGATAGCTTTTTTGAATTTGGGTCATCTTTTGATGAAAAACGTTTAATGTTGTCATGGGCTCAAGATGTTAATCATAGATCTTTATTTGATGAAACATATTCCCAAGGTCTTTTAGATGGAGTGATTGGATGGGGGAATGGTTCTGATTCTGCTCTTTTAGATATTTTATCTGAGTATGCTTTACTTGGAAGCTTTAAGTTCTTGAATGCAATTTCATTGAGTTCTGGTAGCGAAAAAAGACATGCTCTTGAATATTTTCACGATGCACCTTTTAAGCAAGCAGCATTTGACGCGGTCTCTGGATTTGCATCTGGCAAGTGGGATGAAGTGAAGGTTTTGGTTGATCAAGCAGATAGTTTGGTGAACTGGGGAAGTCGCGCATTAATACTTGCATTAGATGATCCAAAGTCGGGTCTTGGTTATTTTTACAATGCCCCTTCTAAGCAAGCAGCATTTGACGCGGTCTCTGGATTTGCATCTGGTCAGTGGGATGAGGTGAAGGTTTTGGTTGATCAAGCAGATAGTTTGGTGAGCTGGGGAAGTCGTGCATTAATACTTGCATTAGATGATCCAAAGCCGGGGCTTGGTTATTTTTACGATGCCCCTTCTAAGCAAGCCGCATTTGACGCGGTCTCTGGATTTGCATCTGGCAAGTGGGATGAGGTGAAGGTTTTGGTTGATCAAGCAGATAGTTTGGCGGGATGGGGAAGTCGTGCATCAATACTTGCATTAGATGATCCAAAGTCGGGTCTTGGTTATTTTTACAATGCACCTTCTAAGCAAGCCGCATTTGACGCGGTCTCTGGATTTGCATCTGGCAAGTGGGATGAAGTGAAGGTTTTGGTTGATCAAGCAGATAGTTTGGTGG